>Ga0326514_10000057_pt1 | contig 65662 bp, 94 predicted proteins | sample 3_2548_0518_D_FD_203653 | JGI IMG/M metagenome (GOLD analysis project Ga0326514, IMG submission 203653) | Bovine rumen microbial communities from UC Davis, California, United States - 3_2548_0518 | ecosystem: Host-associated > Mammals > Digestive system > Stomach > Rumen | place: USA... | reverse complement strand
GCTGTCCGTTGCAAGCGGCTGCATGATAGCTATCTGGTCGTGCATACAGTTCAGCGTTCCCACTATTTCGGACATTTTCAACTGTTGCGTCTGCCCGTTCCCTATTGCATACGAGCGTCCCCCCCCCAGTGGACACAGGCTGTGCTACAACAGGTGGCTGTTTGTAATCACATGCGGTAAGAGGGTCTGCCTGATCCGGTTCAAACTGTGCGCTCCGTTCATCATGCCCAATACTGTATGCGGCTACGTTTTCCCCTTTTATCACCACACTTGCACTTCTCGGATCGGTATTTAATGTACATGCGGGCCTGTTAAATTCCACTTTTGTTTTATTGGTTGGGCTTGTTATGTTAGAGCCATCAAAGCTTGCAACAGCTACCCCATGTTGTTCGACAGTGTTCAGCGTGTACATCTTTCCGCTGTCACTGTATCCGGGACCACGATGCGATTCCCTCGCTCCGTTTCCTTCAAGGGCGTACACCACTACGTTCCCACCTTGGTTGCAGTTGGGATTCATTCCGTTGGTATCCAAGGTTCTTGACTTATCAGCTTCATAGATTCCGCTGTGAGGATTCTTTGACCTCATGGAGTTACTGTCTTTTGAGCAGATGCCATATACCACGGCTGGCACATCTCCCGTCACCAACGTAGGTGATTGTTCCTCTTCGTATCCCAATCCCCTTGCATCCGCACTCTGCATCGGTTTAAATCCTGCTGAATAGGCTACGGTTGGAAAGTTGTCCCCAGGGTTCGCCCTTAATGTTGGGGCTTTCCCATTCGTGTAAACATGACCACCATCTCTCGTTGCTACCCCAGGCTCAAACACGATGGGATTGTTGCCGTGTGCTTCCGCTCGTAGTGTTCCAACCTTGCCATCCGCTTCCACGTTCATCACGCTTCCACCTTGGTCGTTCAAGATCAGAGGTGTATCAGCACTTCCCTTATGGAAATGAGCCGTGACGGTTGGGGATACGTTCACCGGTCCTGTCACCCTTGCATCGGCAGGATGACTTTCAAACATTGTCATGCCCTCGGTAAGAATCGGTACGTTATTCCCACCTGTACCCATCCTTGACATCAGGGTTGGTGAAACGTTGACATGGGTTCGTATCACATCCGCTGCGTGGTGCATATCGTACACCGTGTTCTTCTGTTGAAACACCGCTTGGTCATTGGTGTTTGCCATTAATGGGCCACTCTTATCTATTGCAAGCAAGGGGCCTTTGCCACCACCGGGTTTTCCTGCTCGTTCCCTAAGCGTGATTGCGCTTCCAGTGCCATCCTCAACGCTTCCGGTAACTCCTTGCCACGTTCCTTCGCCCTGCGGATAATTCCCTGACATGCTCGGCTCGACAAATAATATTTTTCCGGCACGTCTGTCGGTGGCTGCAAAATCTGCGACAAGGAAGATTCTTTTGCGCCTCTGAGGTACGAACCATTGAGCATCGAGAATCCTCCAAGCGATCTCACATCCAGGTAATTGAGCCATTCCGTTTTCTGCCCATTTCCCATTGGCAGGCATTGGAACCTCGGTCTGTCCGATTTCTTCAAGCACGGCACGAAAATCAAGCCCTTTATTGGAACTAAAGGCTCCTGGGACATTTTCCCAGACGAAGAATCTTGGGTAAGCTCCGTTGGTAGCTCTTCGCATTCCGTAAACAATGTCAATTGCCGTTCTAAATAATCCGCTTCGTTCACCTTTTAACCCCTCTCTTTTTCCTGCCACGGATAAATCTTGGCAAGGAGACCCTGCACAAATAATGTCAACCGGGGGAATCTTTGCCCCATCTATTTTTGTTACATCTCCCAACTGAATCGTGTTGGGAAATCTGATTTTCGTTAATGCCAACGGAAATTTTTCAATCTCCGAAGACCAAACAGGTTCGACCCCATTCTTTATGGCTGCGAGTTGCCACCCACCTATATTCCGTCAAACAATGAGCCTAATGTAAGCTGTTTATTCAACGGAAACCACCCCCTTTTTTACATACTCATCGAACGTGTTTGTGCTATAAAACACGAACCTGTTGTTCACCCACCGCTGTAGCTTTTTTATTGTTTTGGGCGCGTGTTCCTTGTCATACACCATGATGTAAGGTGAATAACCATGTTCACGCAGCCAATAAATCCTTTTTAGGTCCTCGTCAATGTCAGACCAATAGTTTGTCAACACATACACCACGACCGCGTGATGCTTTGGTTTTATTCCCCATTCCTCTGCAAACATCTCCAACGCTTTAGGGACTGTGCTGTCTTTTGGATTATCCCATGCAAAGTGGATCCGCTTTATCTTAATCTGCTTCAGCACTGTAATGTTTTCTTTTGTCAGTAGCCGTGCATCAAGTCCTTGGTTAAAATCAACAACTGCCTTACTGTCCGCAAGCTGATACAGAAGTTCCATATGGTCATGACTGGCAAGTATATTGGGGTCACACAGAACTATATTTTTCTGTCCGTTCCAAAACTCTGACAAGTCTGCAACCTTACGGCTCACCAATCCTTCTTTATTTCCCACTATGCAGAACGGACAGCGACGTGGACAACCTCTTGTCAAGAATCCATAGGCCGTATCAGTTATTCCGTACAACGAATAGTCCGGCATAATGTGTTCGATTTCGTGTGGAAGCGTTTTATCGTTTCCGCTTCCTGTACCACCTACTTGCACCCCTATCTCAGACAGCTTATCTGCAATCTGTCTGTTCCAATTAAACACGCAAGCACCATACAAGTAGTCATACCCTCCAAAAAGGTTAGCACCCTTGAGTAAATCATTGGGTTTTAACAACTCTACGCTATCTCCTTGGCTTTTATGCCATGCCGACAATTTCATTAACACAAGGTTAGGAAAATTATGTGAGTCAATATCAACTAATCCCACTTGCCCTTTCACCTTTACACATCCTCCTGCAACTGCCGGTAATATTCCTGTTGCTGATGCAACCACTCCACCTGTTTTTTCAGTTTGGCTTTCCGTTGAGCTATCACAAATAGCAGATTTCGTTTCCGCTCCATCGTGGCAGGTACTTCCTCGTTCCATAGTCCGCAGTTCCCCATCGTGGGTAGGAGCTTGTCTTCCAGTTCGTGGGCGAACCGTAAGGTATCCTGATCCAAATCAGTTTTTTTCTTTTCTTTCATTCCAGCATCAACCTCACCGCGTTTTTATCACCGATCAGTACCGTTGTTCCCAACACATAGCCGTTCATGTCACGTTCCTGGTTCTTCTTGCAAATGCCCTCGTACATGGCTTTCAACTGCGCCCGGATGATGGGGATGTCCTGTGTCCGCATCTCGCACAACTCTTGCCAGCCGAATGCATCTACCGTCTGTTGAATCTCCGGTCTGCTGAATTTGGGAGTGCCATATACGAACGTGTCGTGCATCTCTTTCGTAATCTCTTTCCATGCTTCAGCAAAGGGAAGTATATCCATGCCGTTGGCTTCTGCCACAAGTTCCTTGGCAGCCTGTACCAATTCTGCAATGCTCGGCAGAAACTTACTTTCAAGGATTGCCTTTTTGCAAACCTTTTCCAATACATCGGCAGGAATATCGTTCAACATTTCCACATAAACCGCCATGCGTTCCGCTTCACTGCCCTGACCATAGCTTGCAAAAAGCATGGCAATCACTTTTCCTCTTTTGGCTTTATCATCAATCTTCTTCATCATTGCCCCCAAGAATCTCCATCATTCGTTGGTATCCACTTGCCACATCATTTTTCCGAATAGGTGTCGGCCTTGTTGCATTCTGCTTTTCCCTTCTTGCCCAATTGCGTATAGTGGCGAGATAATCCTTGTAGGTTTTCCCATGAGATCGGCAGTACTCCGACACGTTTTCTATTCGCTCTTTCCAATCGGATGGGAACTCCGTTTGAAGCTTTTGCAGTTCATCATCTGACAGAAGCACATTTTTGTACTCGCCATATTGATGTTTTTGTGGCTTTTCTTTTTTATTTATTTTTTCTTTTACATTATCATTAACATTATCATTATCATTATCATTATCATGTACATCGGTATTCACATTCTCGTTTTGAACATCGTTGTTACATTTGTATTCATTTGTACCATCTGTATTATTTTGCTCGTTCTTCCTGTATCTGTTGTTGACCGCAGCCCTACGTTTTTCTCCGACTTCTTCATAAGCTCTTTTATTTTCCACAAGCCTGGGTCTGATGACAGACTCCCAAACCAGCTCAACGGATGCATCAGAAAAAGATGGCTCAACGCCGTCTTTATCGAACTTTATGATTGCGATGATCAACTCAGCAGCAATCTTTTCCTTGCCCTGGTTGACCAATGTTTCAAAAACAGGCAAGAAGTCGTATGATACGAGAACATCCTGCTTTGCTTTTCTTGCCATCTTACTTCCTCCAGCCCCGCCCACGGTGAGGAGGTCATCACACCGTGGGCTACTTCCAAGATCGTGTGTCAGTCTTCATCAAACGGAACAATTTCATCAGGGGGAATCGATTCTGCCTGTTCCGTTGTCGGTGTCACGTTGATTGGTTCGGTTTCATCTGCCAAATCAACCATGTTCGGTTGGATGTCCGTCTTAATGGTTTCATCGGCCGCAAGGTTCTTCGCAAACTCGCTCTTTAACGGAGCATATTTCAAGACCTGTTTCAGTACGGTCTTTTTTGCCATAGAGTCGAAATTGGATTTCCAAGGTGAAAAACTGCTACCAAAACTCTGGGAGTACTGTTTGGCATGGTTTACGATGTCTTCCTTGCTCATCACGATGAAGTTGAAGCCACCCATCTTCGTCTTGAACATTGCGTAATATGCAATAACCTCTCCCCGATCTGTCAGTGCCGGCTTGAATTTCAGCTTCGGATCGAGTCCGTATTCGTATTCAAACTCATCGTTCTTGTGTACGGCCTGTGCATCGATGATGGTTACTTCACCCGATCTGTAGGCAAGGTCTAAATAGGCTTTGTAGCCAAGCTGGAACTGTACTTCCAACCGCCCCTTGTTTCTGAATGGAATCAGATATGCCTGCCCCAACGGAGTGTTGGGTTCTACCCCTAACTGTGCGGCTTGCATAACCGCTCCCAAAAAGCTTTCCGGTGTACACTGCTGTAACTGCGGATAGGTGGACAGTGCGGTCATGACCATACGCGTGTACCGCTCCGGTGTCAGAACGCTCGGCAGAGCCTTGGCAATCTGCCCCTGCATACTCATCAGCAGCCCCTTTAATCCTACCTGTTTTACCTGTGCCACTTCATTGTTCGTTTTGGTCACTCCTGTTTTTACATTTGCCATGTTCTTATGCTCCTTTCAGTTCTTCTAATTCTTTGTGCAATTCATATGCTGTAACTGTAATCAGTTTCAGTCTTCCTAAAATGTCATCCAAATTTTTCTGCAAGCGCATTATTTTAAGCATTCTCGATTCAAACGCTTCTTCTTCCTGTATATTTTTAGCTCTGTCCTCTGCCGCTTTTCCGCTGATGAAGTCAGGGTTTGGCTCCGGCAAGGGGTGAATTTTTTCCTCGGATTCGGGTTCTGGTTCCTCAACCATGGGTCTTTCTTCTGTCTGTTTCGCTACCATCGCCCCAAGCTTTGCGGCATTGAGGTTTAAAATGGTTATAAGGTTTTGAAAATTAAACGGGTTAAGCGCGTTCACACCATTAAGCCAAAAGCTTATGTTGGAGTGACATACACCCATCTTTTTAGCTAAATCTTTTCTACTGATGCCACCACCGTCGATGGCATTCTTAATTCCTTCCAAAACACCGTCTGGTAGGTCTGCGTTCTTTTTAACGACGGTATCGTCTTTCCTTGTGAACAGGTCAGAATACTGAACGTTGCAAGATTCCGCTATCCGCAACAATTCGATCGCATTGCGTGTAGCGCCCTTTCCCTGTTCAAGTTCCCGTATCCTATCAACACCCAACCCACAGCGTTCCGCAAACTGTAACTGATTCAACCCAAGCATGTACCGATACTCCTTGACATGCCTGCTGATTGTCTGAATAGCTCCTTCCGTCATGTTTACTCCCCCTTATTTCATCGAGAACCGTCGGCTGGCTTTACCGACTTTTTTATACTTTTCATACACGTCGGGCAAATCTTTTTGTAATGCTTTCGTATCGAGTGTGACCCTACCTGCCGTGTTAGACCAGGTTGCCTTGTGTTTGTCACCTATTTTGCAGTATTCGTTGTCACCAACAAGGCTTTTAATCTTATTCTTGCATTCGTTTTCCAAATTCTCGTATTGCTCTTTGGCCTGTTTAGCCTCTTCGTACATCTCAAAAATCTTTTCGATTTCGTCCGTACATTCCAGCTCCGCATACGCTTCCGGCTTCGCTTGGGGATACAATTCCAGTAATGCGTCTGCGGTATCTTCCAACCCATCGTTGACTTCCGGCATAGTGTCGTTTTCCACAAGCGTCCAAAATGCGGCTTCCTTGTGGAACATATCATCAATAAACGCATCATTCCGTGGAATTTCCTTGATAATTCCTTTGTTGCCGCCAATCAGCGTGGCAATGTACCATTTTTCACAGCCTGTCACCATCATGTAATGTTGGCACTGTGCGTAATAGCTGTCCGGTATCTCGTCATCTTTCCAAAGTTTTGACTGACCCACACCAGCAGTCTTGATCTCCAAACCTGCATCTTCACCGATGATTAATCGGTCTACGTTCGCCAAAAGCCACGGATGCTCAACGCTCTGCAATGTTCCGCACCGGCGTACCTTCTTCCCTGTCTTTTCGGTGAAGTATTCTGCAACCACATCCTCCAACTTCGTTCCCCAATACACGCTTTCGTTGTCGGACAGGTCTGGCTGTTCCGTCTTGCCTGTCTTTTCCATCCATAACCTCAACCGGCTTTTGTAGGGGTTTAACCCCATGATCACACCGGCGTCGCTGCCACCGATGCCCATGTTACGGATTTCCAACCACTTGTCATGTTTATGTACGGCTTCTTCGACCGTCATTAATAATCTTGTTTTACTCATGCTTGCCCCTTTCCAAATTCCATGCTATAATGACTATAAGCTTATCAACCTCTGATATGGTTGTTTGGCTCCTTTCGTAACGGCACCGGTTGGCTACCGGTGCTTTTTTATTTTGGGTAAGGAAACCAAAGTGAATGCCCTGCAACCGATATGACCACAAGGTCTACCGCAATGGCTATCAGTATTGCCAATACTGCAACACTGGCAAAGAATGTAAACCACCAGCTATTCAAAAAGCGGTTCATGGATTCCCTCTCCCCTCGCCCCGCACTTCTTAACACGTTCTGTCAGCTCCTGCTCCGTGATGCCAAGGTACTCGCAGAACTGCCTGGGGTTGATATAGTAGTCATACCGACTGTCTTCCCCTTGTAGCTTTACTGCGAACCCAAATGGCACCAAGCCCCTCTGTAGTGCGATGCGGACGAACTGCTGACCCTTGTTCATCATTTCTGCCGCTTTCGCTATACTAACCTTGACCATCCCATTTCTCCTTTAGGTCTCTCAGACTCTGGAGGACTTCCCCTAATGCCCTGTCCACTTCACTGTTAGGAATATATCCGCCCAACAATCCGTTGAAGTCGGTATGCAGTACTTTTGCCATTTTATGTAGTGTTGAAACCACTGGCTCTTGTCGGTCATTTTCATAGTTCCGATATGAACTTTCACTAATTCCTAACTTCTTCGCCAGCTCCGCAACGGTGTACCCATTCCGGCTGCGGAGTTTTTTTAGATTCTCTGAAAACCTGCTCATTTCATCACCACATCGATGATTCCCATCACCCAACAGAAGAAGAAGATGTAGAAAGCGGCGATGAATCCGAATAGGTAATCATTGTGGTCTATCTGCCATTCCAGCCAACCACCGAATCGATCTAACAATTCCAACATCTCAATCATCCTCTCTGATAATCTCCAATGCCTCTTCACCGCATTTGGGGTCTTCCACATCACAATCAAGAATCTTAACTTCATCATCATCCAACAGATCGCTTACATAACGTTCGGCAGTTTCCTGTGCCTCATCCTCATCGTGGGCAATGACATCAACCTCTACCTCGTAGAAAAGTTTGACTTTATAATGGTGTCCTAATGCTCTAATCATGGTATCCTCCTTTCCACTTTCAAGATACTCTGTCATCAAAAAAAATTTCATCAACTTGCTTGGGAGTCAATTTGTAACGCTTTTTTATGTACAGAATTTCGTTCTGCTTAAACTCCGCATTGTTGGAGTTTATCTTTGCATTAAGCCTTGACAAGCTGATTCCCATAGCTGTTGCCAGTGTTTCCTGAGTGTCTCCGTTTTTAATCATTGCTGACCTCAGTAATCTCTCATTCATTTTATCACCTCGCATTTCCACTCTCAAGACACTCTCATTTTAACTCTTCATTTGTATCTTGTCAAGACATTTTTTCTTGTTTTTTATAAAAAATATGCTATAATTTTATTGAAGAACAGGAGGGATATTAATGGAATTCAAGGATATTCTACACAGTGAACGTATCGCCAAAGGATACACGTTGGAAGAATTAGGTGAGCGTGTCGGTCTAAAAAAATCCGCAATCCACAAATACGAAACTGGATTGAACAGTAACCCAGGGAGAACTCTTATACTGAAACTTGCACAGGCATTAGATGTATCTCCATGCTACCTATTATGCGGAGAAAAAGAAGTCACTATTACGATTGAGGAAGCGGAGCTTCTTGCCGACTTTCGCAGGTTAAACAAGGATGGCCGTACTGCTGCAATCGGTGCTGTCAAAGCCTTTTCCACCATGAATCAATACATAGAAAAAAATGTTGCTATATCCGTGTCCTAAAATAAAAAAATAACCCCTCGATTTCGAGGGGTTTGACAAGTTGCAATTTTGTTGCAAGTTTAGTTGCAACAACACCACGCAAACACGCATGGTTAGCATGTTTTATATTTGATTTTGGTTGCAAGTTTGTTGCAACAGCAAGTTAAAATAAAAAAAGAACGCTACAAGCCGTTCCGGGGAGCTTGCAACGTTCTTATCGAATGTTTCCATCCGATGTCGGCAATGATAACAGGCACGACAGCGCACAAGCGTGGTGCGCCTTGTTTACACATCACTGCCTGCCTGTTAAAACCATCCGTCACGGAGCAAAGGATTCTAACGATTTCTCGCTACTCCCATTTGGGAACCCAGCTTTAATCCTCAATACGGATGGAACATACACTCGCCAAAAACCATCTGCGCCGGATTAGCGTTTGCCCCGCAGCGGGTGTGCTTCCTAAAACGTAGCTTTTGGTTTGTGCATAATCATTATACAACGCAATTTTTATTTTTTCAAACAAGGGGTGTCAAGATTATGCGGTTACCTAACGGGTTCGGTGGTATCAGCAAGCTTTCGGGCAACCGAAGAAAACCCTATGCCGTCCGCATCACGATAGGTTGGACGGACGAGGCAAAACAGATCGTAAAATACCTTGGCTACTACAAGACACGTTCCGAGGCGTTGAAAGCGTTATCTGCCTACAATGCCAACCCATACGACCTCACCGAAGCATCTCTTACCGTCGCACAAGTGTATGACATGTGGGTCGAATGGTTGAAGACGGATAAAAAGCAGACCGTCAATAAGCGTTACACCTCCGCCTATAAAAATGCGAAAACATTGACCGGCATGAACTTTAAGGAGGTTCGCAAACGACACATACAGGCTGTGATTGACCACTGTGACAAAGGTCCGGCAACAAAACGGAACATCAAATTGCTGTTCGGCCAGCTCTTTCAGTTTGCTATTGATCGGGAACTCGTGACCATCAACTACGCTTCGTTATGCAGCGTTCCTGCCACGGAAGCAAGCACCATGCATAAACCCTTTACCCCCGAAGAGATAGCGCGTCTGTGGGCAAATCTGAGCGAAATTGGGGCATGTTTTGCTTTGGTGTATATCTATACCGGGATGCGGCCTTCCGAATTATTGCAGATACGGACAGAAAATGTATTTCTCGACAAACATTACATGGTAGGCGGCATCAAAACGACCGCCGGTAAAAACCGTGTCATTCCCATTGCCGACAAGATAATGCCCATCATCAAGGGATGGTATAATCCTGACAACGAGTATTTGTGCGTTACGGCAAAAGGCAAACCATACGACCTTCAGAGTATGACTAAACAGATATGGAAACGTTCTGAATTGTTAAAAGACCATCTCCCCCACGATGGCAGACATACCTGTGCCACGCTGTTAGATAACGCAGAGATCAGTCCCAAAACCATACAGTTAATCATGGGTCATTCATCGTCACTTGTAACACAACGTGTCTACACCCACAAGACCATCCAACAGCTTATTGACGCGGTGAACCGTCTATAATCTTGTATATTGCGTGTCACTTACGAATTAATTTTTACTCAATTTTAAACAATTCAGTAAATTAAAAGAACCGCTGTACCATGCACGATACAGCGGTTTTACTGACTTTTCGATATTCAACTCACAGGTGTTGTGGCTCATCTAACGTGAACCATACTTCGCTCTATGACTTGGTTTTCATCACTTTATGTCACTTGCGTGTCACTTACTATGAGCAACGCAAGTTCCGATTGCGACCCCACCAACGAAGCACCAAATCCTGTTTTGCCATATCTGTCTTCTGTGGATAGACCTTTCCTTATTGATTTTTTCTTTCAATGTCTGCAATGATAGCTTGGATTCGCTCACTTCTGTCGATAGCAGAGTTAAGTCGCTCTTCTGCTCGTCCAGTTCCTTCTGTAATTTCAATAGCGAGTCCTGTGCTTGTGCTAATTCTTCGACCAACTGACTCGACGGTTTTTTGATTCTGTTCAATTCGTTTCGACATTCCATCAAGTCGGTGTTCAACAGACTGAATTCGCTTTTCAAGCTGTTCCACTCCGTCATCGGTATTGTTATAGACTGGCTCGTTCCTTGTGTAGTCATGCACCAACCACACACCGGCCAGACAAACAATTGCAAGGACAATAAAAGCGATAGTATAACTCTTGTTTTCTTCATAGAATTCCTTAATCTCCTGTTTCATCATGCTCCCATATCCTTTGATAGAATGCAGCCTTACCACGAATTAGGTCACCACCGGGGACCAGTTTCCCGTTGTTTCCGTATTCGTCCGGTATGTACCACAGGTCCCAACGTTCACACGTTGTGGATGGCCCATAGTCATCTTTCTCCGCAGCTTCACAATGGGTCATAACATAGTCATCACTGTCCAACGGCAGTTGGAATTCGTCTGCCAGCACCGCAACGACCTGTGCCATGCTCTCGATCTGTTCCGTTGTCGGAGGTTCATACCCTAACCATGCGTTATATCCGTCACGGGCTTCGGCATCTACCGCACACAGCAGGCTAACACCTATGGCATACCGATTCCGCATGTATGTGTGAGCCAATGTTTCTCGGAAGTCATCGCACATGATGTAAATCTCACCATGCTCATCAATACAGATGTGGTAATCATCGTATGCTTGTCCGTAATGTCCTGCCGTCCAGTGCAGATACACATGGTCAATATAGTTCCCTGCTTCTCTTGCCATGCCCCTGACATCATCCAATGTATCAGGGGTCATTTTTGATGTCGGTATCATAGCCATACTACTTAATTCCTTCTTTCCGTTTACTGATAAGCCCTCTGATTTCACCCGCAATCGCAATCCCGGCGTTATTGAGGTTTTCGCATGACGACAGCACCTCGGTGCAAGCCAGAACTCCACAAAAAATCATGCAGGTAAATTGTGGAATGTGGCTTAAGCGCAGAATTTGGTCTGCCGTGAAACCAACACAGATCAGTAAAAAATAACAGATAACCTTGCTCCAAAATCCATCCCGCAGCCGAAAGCTATCAATATAGCCGCGAAACTTGTGCGCATGATTCAGGTACTTAATGTATGTCAACAAACTCCCGCGCTTTTCTACGATTTTGGGGCCATACATGTTTTTGTATAGCCTACTTGCCTCGTAGATGCAGTGTGTAAAGATGTCGATAACTATAAGTACGATCAGCATTGCGTAAATGGTCCCCAAGTCCCACACAGTGGCTGCTACAGCAGAGGCCGCCAACTTCTCGACCCCCTTGTCTGTGATCGTTTTTATTGTTTGTGATAATTCAACCTTGTCAAAAACTTCCTTCAAAACTTCTTTCATTGTGGGACTCTCCTTGTAAAAAGATAAGGGACGGTTGCTTCACCGTCCCTATACTGCTTTTGCCCGGAGAGAATTACCCTTCGGTGCCGGAACCTTCAGCCGCTGCAACGCAATCATCGTACAGTGCCTGATCTGCTTCGGTCAGCGGTTTCGGTAGTACAGTTGTGTCGGTTTCGCCGGAAGCAAGGAACAACAGATATGCCTCACGGGGTTTCAGATGTACCTGATACAGGTCGGTTTTAGATAATGCCATAGTAAATTCCACCTTTCTTAAAAATAAATTATATAGAAATACCCGGCAGCACAATTACTGCCGGGTGTTCTATTAGATTAAACATCAAACTTGTCACGATAGCGTTTCAGCGTGGTCTGCTGAATCGTTTTGATTATTTCACGCTTGCGGTCAATCAACTGCCGTTTCCGGTCTGGCGATATGTTCCTTGCGTTGGTAATTGTCTGTATGTCTTTTTGCTGTTTGCTTACATCACGCAATGCCTTATTGAGGGCTTTTACTGCAGGTGTCGGATGGCCCTTTTTGCCGTAGCCTGCGTGTTGTTGCTGTGAAGCGTTCACAAGGTCGTAGAAGTCTTCCGAGGTGCGGTTCATGTTCATACTGTTCAAGAAAAAGTCTCGAACCATAGCACGTTCCGTAATCGGCTTACTCGGTAGGCTCTGCTTTTCTTCAAAGAACATGTCAGGAAGCTGTGCCGCCAGCATGCCCAACGTACCTGTATAACCCCGTATGGTGTTGTCCAGCTTAACAGGTGACAAACCTGTAGCCTTACCTACAGCCTTGCTAAGTTCTGTGGTGCTGCTGTTATAACGCATCTCTACAGGCAGCCTCTTTAAGCGGTTGCCCTCGATAGCCTTTTCACGGAACAGCGAGTAGTTCGTTGCCCATTCCAACATGGGAAGACCCAGGGTCGGAATTATATTGGGAATCAGCACTTCCTTCATTGCCGAGAACCAATTTTTCCAAGCATGAGGTTCCTTAGTGTACATTTTATCCATTATGGACTCAAGTCCACTGCCAAACAGGATGCCTACTTCCTGCGGTTTCGGAATCCTGATCTTGCCACCAGGCAGAATCCAGTTGTTCATTCGGATGTGCGGATCGAGTTCCTCGTACCAAGGCTCATCGTGGTTGAATATCCAACAAATCATGGAGGGCAGCATAATGTATATACCAATCATACGCATCGTCCGCATCCGTGTTGCCGGGTCTTTACTGTTCAACAGGCGGTACATCTTGTCACCACCTTGGATACATGCATTGAAGAACGGAACCATCATGTTGACCCGTTGTCCGTAGAAACCGGAACGGCTGAAGTCCAACGTAACATCCCTTGCATCCAGTGCGGCTTCCTGCATCGACTTGCCACTCTGTCTTGCTTTCATGTATTCACCCATACGAGTTGAGGCTTCAACAATTTCAGACCAAGCTTCAAACTTTTTCGGAGCAAGCTTGATAAGTTCTTTAATGAGTTCCAACGGATGGTCTTTAAGATATTTCATATCCTTTTCACCCATCAGTTCATCCATGCTACGCACCGCATTCTTACCGCTACCGAAGTAGTTGTAAGCCGTGATGCCCATTGCATCGAATTCACCACGCAGTTCCTTGTTATGTAGGTATGCCCACATACCCTTGAAGCTGTCGATGACAGGAACAAAGCCGTTCCTACTGGATACACCAGCGAAAATGGTATCACGGATAAAGTTACGGATGATGAACGACGGGGATGTAGTAGCACCATAACGCAGTGTCTGTGCAGCACTACGGCAAACACCTTCTACAATGCCGGCTGCAGGAATGTCGTACCCAACGATAGGTCCGTACATTTCCTGTGTGGTTCTGAAAGCCACCTTTTCTCCGTTCATCAGCACGGTGAAGATGCAGTTCTTTGCATCCGCACTCTTGCCGGGAACTTTTTCTAACAGCCCGGTCTTTTGCAGTTCAGGACTGTTGGCTACCATTTTGACAAAGTGTACGGCAACTTTGTTCCGTTCTGCACGTTCCGTCAGCATCTGTATGCTCTTGTAGGTGGATTCCAACGGAGAAATCAACCCACGTTCGCTACCTAACGACAGCACATGTTTCAACATGCTGTTTACGTTTGCGATGCTGTCTGCTCCCTTGCCGAACTGACTGATTGCCTGTTCCAATCCTGCCGTATCAGAGTAGTCAATCATCAACGGGCAATAATCTTTGTACAGCGTGTTGACCTTGTCACGAATTGCACCAGGAATCAGATGTCCATCTTCCATCAGAATGAGCAGATTCCTCTGCAACTGATAGTAGATATCGGCAGACTTTGCGAACTCTTTCGGAGCATTGTTTACCAACGCTTCCAAGTCGGCTCTTGAAACCCCCTTGGGGAACTTGTAGGTCTTGGCAAGTTCCTTTGCCATCTGTTCCGCAAGTTTCGGCTCAACCTTTGCCATATCCTGTACCTGTTTTCTCCAGGAAACCTTGCTGAATGGTTTGGGCCGGAACGCTTCATATTCAGGATGCTTGTTGATGAAGTCGGTAAATTCTTTCCTGTCGTGCGTGATATTCTGTAAGCTCTTGTCCTCTACAAGCCGTACCAACTCAAGTATACGTCTTGCACCAAGGTAGTTACTGAACGCATCCCGCCAGGTATTGATTCCGTGTTTCGCAAGATAATCAGGATATTTTTTATCCATATCCTTCTTCATGATGGGTTCAAGTGCCTGTTGAACTGTTGCGTACTTGAACTCTTTCCTCATGTCTTCCGCACGTTTTACCGCAGCCGTATCCTTGGGGTCAACCCCTTTGCCGATAGAGTCACGCAGTGCGTTGAATGCTTCTTCAGACCCTTGTACAAGGGTGTCCGCAGCGCCATTCGCCAACGCTCTTGCTACCTGCACCCGATTGTAGATTTTATCTTCTTCTTTCAGCTTCTTGCCGGTCGTGTTCTGGATAAACTCATCCACCCTGTGCAGGGCTTCGTTCTTGTCTATCCACTCACGATAGAATTTATCCCGTCTGTCTTTCAGCCATGCAACCCATGTCTGTGCCTTGTTATTGTTGTAGGTGTTGTTAAAGATTTCAGATGCACGACCTTCTGCGGTCTGCATATTCGGCTTACGGACATTGCGGTTGACATAGGCTTCCGCTTTGTCGATTGCCTTGCTTGCAGCAGATGTGATGGAGTAATGAATGTTGTCGCTGTCCCTGGTAATGCTTACGTTATTACCGGAAGCATCCTTGATTTGGTTAGCGTGTTTGGTAAATACCACCTTGTTCCCATCATCAAGGTTGAGAATGACTGCGTCTGCACCGCTGTCTACACCTTTCCACGCAACATCGTTGTAATTGTCTGGCGTAGCGTTTGCGGTGAATACCTTGTCACCATTGGTCGAAATAAAGAGTTCCTTTACCTCCGGTGTATTCTTGTTTTCTGTTGATTTTACCGACAGAATTTTCTTTGCGACATCTGGATACCCTGCACCCTTTGCTTCCTGCGCCATCTGTTCGACCACATCATTAAACCCACGCATTTCCGCATCGTTCTTTGCTTTCTTGTACTCTTCGCGGGTATCGTAGTCTTCCTCGCTGACGTATTCAAAGTTTTCACTGATAATGCCAGGATCGATTTCGATTCCTTCTTCAAGTTCAACATCCCACAAGCTTGCAAGGTCTTCGTTTAGGTTTTCGTTGATTACCTTACTTAATTCCCTTGTCTTTTCTCGGAGTCCGACAGACTTTCCAGACTGTGAGTATGCTTTCGCCTTATTTTGGTCGGTTGTGAACGAGAACATCCCTCGACCAACACCGCTATTGCTTCCAATTCGGCTTCTGTCGAAAGTGTCAAAACCACCCGTCGGTGTTCCGTGATATACAACCAGTGGGTCACCATTTTCATCCACAACCTTGGAGTCACCAAACCACTCCTTGAACTGCGGAGTCTGAACGGTTACCCACTGATCTTCGGTCAGATTGGTCGGTTTTCCATTGGGTGCTTTCATCCACTTGTCTGTGCCTTCGTACTGCTCACGGGCGGCTTGTTTCTGCTGTGCAAGCGTATCTGTGGCTTGTAATTCGATTGCATCAGCGTGTACCTCATCAGCACGTTCCTGCTGTTGTGCAAGTTCGTTTAAAGACTCCCTAAACTGTTCGTGTTCGCTTGTATCCCACAACGCTTTTAACGGCATTTTTGTAAACTCATCATAGGTCAGCCGTCTTCCTTTAATTGGGTCAAATATGCTACGGATGGACTTAAATATGTCTTTCATCCACTCCCTGATTTGCGCCCAAAGACCCTCACCTCTGCCTTGCTTTTTAGCTGGGTCAAGTAGTTCATCACGAATAAAGTCTGCATTTCGCTCTCCGACGATACGGGCAAGAACTTCGGATGCGATTGCGTCATCGTTCCCGATAATGTTTTCGTACAGCGGGTCTTTGACTACATTGTTCCATTCTTCCGTGTTTCTTAACAGTTCGACACCCTTTTTCCAAAGTGCCTCGTTTTTCGTTTGCGCTACCTTTGCCCAAATGTGGGTGAACTCGTGGGCCGGTGTGTTCGCATTAAAGTAGTTTTCGTTGAGGTAGATTGCACCACCTTTTGCAAATCCGTAAACCGCACCATCAAATCTGCGGAACATTTCCACCTTTTCTTTTGCGGATTCTTCGGACATTCCGTTTTCTCTGTACAGCTTTTCCAACTCATCAAGGAACGCACCATTTTCTAACGTCTTTACATTTTGGCTTCCCAACGCACTGCTCAATCGGTCTACCATAGCCTTGCGGACTTCACCGTCTGCACGTTGCATTTCCATAAGTTTATCGGCCTTGCGCCAAAACTCTTTGTTGTTCTTCAGCTGCTCCAAACTTTCCAGCTGGGCTGTGCGGTCTGCCAACGAATCAGTAAGAAGCTCTTCCACGTTGTCAGGCAAATTAAGGTGCTTTTCTCCGTTTTCATCCGTGCTGTAGAGTCGAACCGGTCCCTGCATAATCGGATTCATTTCGCTGTCGTATCCGCGGAAGTCTTCCAACATTTTGTAGTAACCGGGTGCAACTATGCCGGCCTCCTTGTTGCCGTCCTTGTAGGCAAACATTTCAAACACGGGTGTACATCCAAGGTCTTTGCAACGATTGAGATATTCCTGTGCAGCCTTCTCTGGGGTACCCTCTTTAACCAAAAGACGGCTATAATTGAGATACCTGTTTTTAAGATAAGATTCGGCTCCCTCACCATACTTCTTTTCAAATGCTTTTGCATCTCCGTTTGCAAAGCGTTTAACTATTTCCTCTTTCGCCTCATCAGTGATTCCTGGGTTTTGGAAGTCCGTGTAGTCTTTGGCGTATTTAAGGCCTGTTTTGTTTTGAACGGCCGCCGGCATCCCAGACTTGTGGTACGGAATAATCATGTCGATTTCCGGATCAGCCATCATCTTTTTAATGTGTTCGTCTGAAACACCAACCGCAATAGTGCCTACATGTTTTGCGTAGCCCTTGTCTTTTCGTATTTCGAGTGCTTCTTCAATGGGGAAGCTGTCCTTGTGCCATGCGTACAAATCGAACTTGCCGGTCTTTGGGTTATACTTTAACCCAGCGTGTACCAACTTCCCCTTTTCGTCTAACGTGTCGTGTTCATCTTTGATAATTTCCGGCACAAAGCTCATATTAATCATTATGCCAGTCTTACCAAACAGTCTTGCAAACATTGGGACCTTCGTGTAGGCGTGCATCGGCATATTGCGGGCTTGATAGTCCACAACCATTTGAATGTATTCAAGGAAGAGAAGCGGATTGTAGTCGCTGAAGCTCTGTACCCTGCCACCACCCATGTCAATCAGTTTGTCCCAGTCCTTGGTGACGGCATCGTTGTCCATTAGTATCCACGACAGTGCATCATATACAGAGAATCCCTCAATCGGTTTTGCATTTGCAGAACCATATAAGCCGGACAACACGTTTTTAATGTTTGTGTGTCCACCGTATATCCGTATCAGGTCATCCGTTCCTTTGGATGTAATTATGGTCGTTGGCTCTAACTTTCCAGCAAGGGCAGGGTCTTCCAAAAACAGCTTTGCAAGCTTTCTCATGGCAGTAGATGTGACACCGGTGTCGAGGTCTGTTCCTTTTTCACCATTGGTCTTTGTACGCCTCCGATCATGTGGCATATACTCCTCGTAGGCCTGCTTAAATGTTTTTCCTTTTACCTGACCTGCCATTTCCTTTAGGCGTTTTTCCTGCTCTTCTGTAAAACTTGTTCTTTCCCCTATTGCTTTGCCGTCGTTAATCTTCGCAGCCATTAATACGGATTCCCATGCGTATGCCGTTTTGTTTGCGTCTGGCAACATCCTTTCGCGTTTTGTTTCCACAAAGCAAACATCACATGGTGTTGCGTAGCCGAATTCCTTTAATAAGTCCTTCAGCATTTCATTCTGGGTAGGCCCAAGATTCTGTCCCTTGCCTTTGTCAACAAGAATCTGAACAACAGCGTCGATTGCCTCTTTCTTCATGCACAATGTACCAAAATCCATATTGATGGGGTACTCGGCGTTGTTTTTAAACGCATTTACTACCGGTTCGACCTTGCCGTTTTCGTCTATAACCCGATACATAACATCGTTACGGTATGCCTTTTCTTTTTTGAGCCTTTCTCTTTCTTCTTTGGTAATGGTGACTATAGGTCTGTTTTGCCAGTCTTGCATAGCGGGGAATCGTTTCGCAACTTTTTCCACCATGGCGACAACCTCATCGAGTTTTTCGAGAAGGTCATCCGCATATTTCTCTGCTCTCTTTTTGGCTTCGGCTTTTTCGGCTTTTTTGGTAAGTCCTTGCAACTGTCGTTTAACAATTACATCTTTCATATACTGACGGGCTGTTGGGTCTTTTGCGGTGACCGCATTCAGTTCGATTGTATTGTACCGATCTGCCTGTTCCTGCAACTTCTGCGTCCGCTGTAACGGAGTATCGGAAGGTCTGATGGAGTAGCGAACTGTTTCGTTACCACTTGCATCCATGCTCCATTCTGCGGTTTCTCCCTGATTGACAATCGGATTAGAAGCAATAATCATGTTGCCGCTTTTCTTGATGGTTTTGAAGCGTTTTGCAATTTCAGGAACGTAATCAGCAGTTTTTCTGTTGTTCTGCCATCCCTTAGAAGTTTCCTTGCCGTTTCCGCTTGCGTTTCCTTCATAGATGCCAAAGTATGCTGTGCCGTTAGGCTTCAATGCTTTTGCGGCCTGAAGAATCACGTTATCTCTAACCCCATCTTCTTTAATTACATTCAGTACGTTGGCTACTGTTACAGTATCGCCCTTGCTTTGTATCTTTTCAAACGCATTGCGGTTGTGTTCTGCATCCCTGTTAAACGGATCGAACACTACGTTTGTTACACCCTTGTCTTTCATGAAGTTGGTAGAGGTATCGTACTTTCCACCACCAATGTCGATATTGGTAGTTCCGCTCTTCCAATTTACCTTTTTAAACACGGCAGGAACTTGATTTAGGGATGTATCTGCGCTGGAGTACTGTTGCCTTATAGATGTTTTTATAACACCAGGCTCGTAGTTTAGTTTGCCATCGGTCACATAATCTTTTCCATTTTTGTCCTTGACACCATCTAATAATTCTGCTACACTAATGTTAGATGGCATCGTAGTGACCTTACTCCCGCCAGTTTTTGACGGGCTGGCACTAACGATGCCGTCTTTTATTATGTCGTAGAACTTGACATCGGAAACTTCAAACTGACCGGAACCAGGGTCACCTTCTTTGGCTACAACCCTGAATCGTGTCAGCGTGTTGTCATTTTTGTTTCCTGCAACAGCGTAAAGTTCAATGTACTTTGTTCCGCTTCCGTGTCTGGTATCGGCGTGCTTGTCAACATATATTGCAGACTCCAAAATCGTTTGTAAATCGGAAAGCGCTCTCTGCCTTGCACTGCTGTTTATGTTGGATTTATGTTTATTGCTTGAACTGAATAGGTGCTTCCCATCAACTACACTCGCAATTCTTCCAATCGGTCCCTCACCCTGAAGCGTAAAACGAATCGGATTTCCTTCGTCGTCCTTCATTAACGCCTTGACGGTTTTCGTTATGTTCTGCGAGGAACGATCGAACTTCGGATTGCTCGTAATATCAACCACCGGTATCCTTGTGTCACCGGTGATTTTTTTGTTTGTAACGAGGAACTGTTTGTCGCTGTCCTCTGCCTTTGCAAACCGGCCCTTTGCATCACGATTCCAAACCCTACCGCTTTCAATCTGCCTATACACGTTGTTTACGTTTTCAGCGCCGGTCAGCACGGCTCTTGCAGAATCAATAAAATCTTTAATTTTTTGGAACAGCTTGCCGAAGATCGTGCCTTTGTGCTGTTGTCTTGCCAACTTCCAATCACGATATCCGTCCGCCATAGCTTCATCCACCGCAATACCCAGCTTTTCAGCAATGGGTTTGAAGTGCTTGAGCATGGCGGCTTTTTCTTTATCATTCAGCACCCAATCCCATACGGTGTGGAACGCTTCATGATATGCCGTGCCTGTTCCGCTTTCTCTTGACAGGGCAACCAATGCACCTTTATCAAGCCGTTTAGCGTAGCCCTCAACAACGATTCCACCCTCATTAAGACCATGTTCTTTCCGTGCCTTTGCTTCATCAGCAGCGTTCAGTATAATCTGGTCTTTGATGTTGACAGTCATCTCCAACCCGTTGGGCATAGTGAAGATCAGGTTGTCCCTGTTGATTCGGAAGTTCTTTGCGTTCTTGAATGCACGTTTTGCTTCGGTAATCAGTTCATCAAGGGAACGCTTTATCTGTTCGTCACCCGACCTCTCAACAGTTGAAGCGTTATACTCTGTGTTTGCATCGGGTGTTGTATCTACAACAGATAATTCTTTTTTCTCCTTTTTAAACTGTTTTGCAAGTTTTATTGCTTCCCGCCAAGACTTCGGCATCTCTCGCAGGTCGCTTTTCTTGTGCCTGTTTTCAAGGTATTTTGCAATCTGATTTAATGTTGGGTACTTCCCAGAGTTGAAGTCCCTGGCAATCAGCGAATACCATAAAAGCACCCCTAATGGTCTTTTCTCACCCCTGTCCACCAATCTACCAGAAGATGTAGCCCAACGAATGACTTCTTTTCCATTTGAGCCGGTATAAATAACAGGCTTATACTCTTTGTCACCGATTTTTACCGTGATGTGCTTATAATAGTTTTCGTAGTCTCTTTCCGTTCTTTCGTTCGGGGTAAGCTTTTGCCTTTCTTCTTCGACTTTGTCTATCTGCTTTTCAAGTTCATCGAGTTGTTCATCTACCTGATCTTTTACATCCTGTAGGTCAACTTTGTCATCCTCGTAGTCGTTGTACAGTTCGTTAACCGTGTTGTTAAACTCGGTTAAAGTTTCATGTAATCTTCCCCGAAAAGCATCTTGCCCGTCAGATTCTCCGCGTACATTTTCTGTCCTTCCAGATAATCCTCCGGTGTCAGAATCTCGTTGTTCGGATGGTCTGTTGCGTACAGCCTCATCATTTGTTTGTAATAACGCCTCGCCTGTTCCATCCTCATTTGCAGATACGGCTCCAGCCTCCCGTCCTGCTGCATCTTCTCGTACTGTTCCGGCTGTTTCTCTCTCATATAATTCTGATAATCTGCTTTCGTTACTTCCATTTTCCCTTACCTCAGCTTCGCTTTGCTTTTCTGTGGTTTTGCCGTTCTGACTTTCTTCTTGCTGACCTTGTTCAGATTCGGTGTTGACATTTTGATTCCCACTTTCCCCGGTTTCGGGCTTTTGTAACTGCGCGGACTCCTGGTTCTCAGAAACATTCTGCTCTTCTCCTTTCACCTGCTGTTTTGCTTTTATTTTCTCTGCTTTTTCACGCTCTTTAGCAGCTTTCCTCTCTGCCTTGGGGTCTGAGATATCGTTCTTTACAGCATCAAATGCTTCTTCTACACTCTTACCCTCGTTAAGCAGTTGCAGTCCCTTTTTAAATGCTTGATTCGCTTGTGCGGTAAGCGGTGCGCTTTCTTCTTTCTTCAGACCTTTTTTCTTCTTGGAAAGGTCATCGTTCAGAAGATCGATAAACCGCTCTCTCGGTGAGTTCAGCACCTCTGCGACAGCATTTCTTACCTCTTGCGGTTGACTTTCCATCGCCTTAACAGCAGACTTTACACCACGACGTGCAGCCTTGGCGGTGTTAAGTAATTGCCTGTCATTCCGAACGCTCGATATCAACTGTTCTTGACGCTGTTGTGCGATGTCCTGTTTTGCCTGTTCACGCTCTGCCTCAGTAGGTTGGTACTGCACTACTCCTGTCTGACTTCTAAAGTCATCCTGCGGTAGTTTTTCTTCCTGCTCTTGTACTTTTTCTGTAGTTGGTTGAGTCTGTGGCTGTGCTTCGGTTGTAGGAGTAGTTGTCTCAGTTTCTGCAGCAGGTCGGTTTTGCTGTACAGTAGGCTGTTGCGGTGCATTTTGTTGGGGCTGCTGACTTGCAACCGGTTGAGGTTGTGTAGCAGCTTGGGGCTGTTCCACGTTCTGCCGTTCCGTAGGTTGAGGTTGAGCTTGTTTCTGCTGAACCTGTGTAGGCTGTTGCTGTACAACAGGCTGTGCTGGTGCTTCGCTCTGTCGTGTAGGTGTAGGAGTTTGAGCCGGTTGCTGTTGGGTAGTCGGTGCAATGGTCTGCGTTGCCTGTCTGTTGCCAATCAGTTCGTTGTAATACCCACGCATCGTCTGCACGGTTTCAGCAAGGGTACGGCTTACGTTGTTCTTATCCGAAACAAAATCGTTGTACGCATTATTTAAGGCCGTGTGCTGTTCCGGTGTCATCGCAGCGAGTTCTTGCTGTGTAAATGCGCCCCGGTAATCACTAATCGGTGCAATCTCTGGAGCATTATCCCTCTGATACTGTTCAGCCTCAGAAACAGCCTGTTCCTGCTGTTTCTGTGCGTGGGTCTTTGCACCAAGCACTTCACGGATAGCATCTGCTCTGCGTTGCTGTTCTTCTTTAATCAGATTCTGATAATATTCTTCCTGCCGTTGTTCCTCGTTTACCCCTTGCAGATTACCGGCAACGCCGTAATCACCATTTGAAAGTTCAGATGTGCTGATGTAGTATTTTACGCTGCCAAACATCTGTAATGGGGACTGTGCGCTTTCGTACACACCATCGTGGCTTGAGCCGTTCTGAATCGTGCCACCATTCTCGGATACCATAACAATGTGGTTGCCATCATTAACAACAGCAAGGTCACCAGGTTTCGGAACGTAGTTGGAAGGGTCTTTTAACTGCCCTTTATTTTTTGCGACCTCAACAAAATTATCTACGTTAATAAGGTCTTGGTAGTCTGTACCAACCAACGCAAGACCTACAGTTCTGGCACAGTTAGTTCCATCCGATGCATGGTAACCGATACGGCCTTCAAGGTTTCTCATGCGGTCAACAAGGTTCGTGGAGGTATCGTGCTTAGCAATTGCCACAGCGTCCCCAAACTCGTTGTTGGTAACAGCGTTGTTAATCTGGAAGTTGGGGTTGGGAGCTTGCTCACCGTCCTGCTGATTGCCGGCAATGCGGTTCATCACATGGCCTGCACCACCCAAAGCTGCACCCTGACCAAAGCCTGCGATACCACCGATAGTTGCCGCATCAATCTGCTCGGGATTCCACTCAAATGGGTTGACGATTTGGCTGATATTGTCAAGTTTGCCCTGTGCATAAAGGTTCGTGCCTGTCTGTGCGCCTTCTTCCCATGCGTTCTGCCCTACGTTGGTTGCCATAAATGCACCGATGTCACGGACTTTCCCAAGGATGCCCTGACGCATCTTGTCACCAAACAGCCGACCGATACCGGCAGACTCAAGCAGATTGCTTGCTCCCAACACGCCTAAGTTGCCGACAAAGTTTTTCGCCATTGCGGTTTGCACTTTGTCCATGTCAATGTTTTCTAAGTCTATGGGATTGCCGTTTTCATCCGTAGTCATTTCACGGAACGTGCCACCAGACTCAGATGCCGCCTCAAGCGGTGTGGATGCGATAACATTCTTAATCAGTTTTGCCGCCGTTCCACCACCTTTAAGAGCGGCCGCTACCGATTTAAGCCCTAACTTACCGGCAAGGGTAGCTATAGCACCAGTACCTGCAGTTGCTGCTCCTGCAGGTAACGCAGCGGACAACAATGCGGCTTCTGCCATCATGGTACCGCTGGACCCAAAACCACCACCAACATCAAACGCAAAGCCGTTCGGATCGAGCAGATAATCCTTGATGCTCGACAACCCATTCTTAGTGATTTCATCGTAGGTGTATTCTTTGGGTCTGCTGTAACCCTGCATTATGTTTTGTGCGCTGTTGCCAAGGTCTCGCAATGTTTCGCTGCCGGTAGCTCCTGCTAAAAAATCAGCCTGACCACCCAACACACCAAGACCCTGTTGAACCGCACCACGCATGAAAGAGCCTAAATAACTCGGTTCTTCCGCGTTCTGCTGTTGTGCAGGATTTTGGGTAATAGACCCAAACAGACCAGAACTTTCCTGTGGCATCTGCATTTCTTGCACACCATTGGTGCCCTGTACCATCTGCTCATAGGGTGTTAATTCACGCTGTGGCTGTTGCATACCACCACCAAAAGAATTAACCCCCAACTGTTGCTGTTGGGGGTTGTATTCATCTGCAAATTTCTGTAATTCTTCAAAACTTGCCATGTTTTTCACTCCTTGCGTTCAAAAGTGTCGCTTCTCATCCGCTAAAGTTGTACTCACTTTTTAAAATTTCATTTATAAACTCATTGGGATTGTTGTTGTTGGGATCAAGTCCTGCACTTTTACGAATAAACTGTGCCACGCTTTTATCAAACTTGCCTTTATTCCCTTCTACAATGTGGTGGATAAAGGGCAACACCGAATTGTAATCGTTAAAGTTTACCCTCTCGTTAAGAGGTCTTGGCTGTTGCTGACCGATACCGTACCTCGCATATGCCTGGTTTCGCCTTAAATTCATCAGTGCAGAAGCATTGTTAAACCTTTGCTGTTCTTGGGGGGAAAGTTGGAAGTTTGGATTCTCAAGCCTTCCTTCATTCCACTTTTCTGTCAGCGTTTTTACTTCATCTTCGGCCATTTTGTAATCTTTGTCGGAAACCATGCCATCGTTGGCATTGGCACCAGATGCCCCACGTCCGTTTCGACCACCGCCCAAGACAGTCGCCCAAGCGGTTCTTTCATCCATGTCACCATATTGCATAAGCTGCTGGACCCTATTCAACACTTGCTGCTGGGTATAAGCGTTCTGTAGGTCCATCAATCGTTTTCTGTTGTCAAACTGCATATTGGCGTTAAACACCTGGTCTTCACGTTTATCACGCCGGTTCCGATCATAAAGATACTGTTCCCGTGGGCTGAGTCCTTCCTTCAGCATGTAACCACCCATCTGAGGATTCAACTGTAACAGCTGCAGAGCTTTCTGCCGGTACGCAGGATCGTCAATCTTCATGGCGCTTAGTTCGTTAATCAGATTATCTGCCGCAGCCTTGTTCTCTGCTTCTTCCTGCACTCTATAGGCATGGATTCGCGGAGCCATAAGCTGTTGTGCATCCTCGTAGCTGTAACCACGATTATTGACAAGGTAATTGATAACCCCTGCCTCATACTCTGCAGCAGTGGGCTTCCGTGTGGCTGCGTTATTACCCTGTGCAACCACTTGGGTGGCTGCTGTAGGTGTAGGTGCTTGTACAGTAGCAGGACTAACTGTGGGAGCTATTGCCTCCATAGAGCCTGCTCTGCTTGCCACATCGTTAAGCAGTCCTGCCTGTTGGGCAACATTGGTAGGTTGTACTGTAGGTGCAACGGTCTGTGGTGCTACGTTCACAGCGTTACCGGTTGGCATATTCCCATACAGTGCAGCCTGTTTCATGAATGCTTCTTGATCCGCAGCTCGTTCCTGGTCTTGTATCTCGCCAAACACACCACGGCTGTTAAAATTATCGTAAGGCATATTGTCACCTCCGATTAACCAAGAATTTTATCTAAGAAGCTCGGATTGTTGGGGTCTTTTACATAATTAAATATCCTCGGAACATTCACACCAAATGTAGGCTGTGCTGCACGAACTTCATTCCAATCAATAGCAGACTGATATCCAGGAAGCCGGGACTGAGTATTTGTATTCGCTACCGCTAAATTAGGAGCAGGGTCAGCCGAAGGAACTCCATACTGTTCCATCCTCATGTCAACTTCAGGTATATATACGTCCGCAGAAGTTGCCGGTGCTGCAGGTGTCGAAGGCTGTGTAGCAGCATTTACTGCAGCGTTCACAACAGAACCTAACAAACCACTACCACCAGAAGAAGATTCAGTCTGCGGCGCATTTAATTCGCCTGCACCCATGCGCTGAAGTTCGTCAGGAGTGAATCCACCATAATCTTTAATCTGCTGCAGCTGTTCTGGTGTATAAGGAATCGGAGTGGGATTAGGGTTCGGAGCTGCGGTCTGCGGTGAACGAGGAATGTTGTCTGCAGACGGAGCAGAACCAGCACCCGCGGCGCCCGGATAAATACCTCTTGCGGTGTCAACAATAACACCAGGATTAGCACCAGGAACACCATATACCCCATTGGCATCAGCACCAATAGCAGGTCCTGCAACACCACCAGGAATCACATTACCTATGTCTCTCACACCATTGGTAAAGAGTGTGGTATTACCAGGGTTATAGCCGGAATTATTTGTCATGTCTCGCCATGCATCTGCAACAGAACGAGTGCCACCATTGTTATTCATGGTCACACCACTTGTGTTGCTCTGCTGCGGGGTACGGGGGACATTATCCGCAGAGGGTGCGGAACTTCTTCCCTGATACATGTTGCGGCCAGTATCACTGTTTTTGTATGCATCAAGAGCGGCGTTCCTTGCGGCCCATTCACTGTTAGAAGAAGGAGTGGAAGAACTCGGTACGCCGGTCACTCCATTAGCACTTGCACCGATAGCATTAGGAGTAGGGCTTGATGCGGCACTTACAATGTTGCCATTTTCGTCCCGCCGTAAGCCGCGACTTGCTAAATAGTCAGTATCTGTCTTCTTCTCGGTTTTTGCCCGTTTCCTACCCCAATAGTTTTCACCCAGTGCATTGCCAATGAGGTATCCAATACCAAGTGCAGGATTTGCCTGCATCATCCGCAGAATGTTGTTGTTTACCTTGAACCGGGTATCTTCTGATTTGGGATTTAAATTTCTGTAATTTTGATCTGCCATGTTCAATCACTCCTTTACCATTCAGTCGTGCCGCCTTTAGCAACGAAGCCGTCAGCGTAATAATTGTTTTCACCGCTTACTTTCAGGTCGTATACCTTGCAGAATTCATCATATTCAATAGACTGGATGACCAATCCGCCATACAGCGTTTTTCCAATCTTCATGTTGCCTACCGTCACAAACGTGCCATCAGCACACAGTAACGGCTGTGTGGAAGTAGTAAACACAACGTGGTAGTTGTTGTCCTTGTCCTTTGCGGTCACGGCATAGGTATCGGAATGATGCGGTTCCATGACATCGGTAACCTCTTCCACAGATTCCGTTCCGTCAGCATGGGGGCAAAGCACCTTGTCGCCTTTAACAACATCCTGAATAAATTTCGCTGTCCCATCTGCCATCTTAATAAGCGTGTCCCCCGCAAAGCACCATGTGGATGCCCAACCGGAAGCAAGACCGCCAAACAGTCCACCAAGGCCACTGTCAAAGAAGCCGCCACCGGATGTTGACTGTTTTGTGGTTGTCGTACCTTTGCCGGAAACCCCTGCTAATGCACCTAATGTGCCGCCCTGATTTAAACCTACAGAAGCGTTCCACAGATTCAGAGCCGGTTGCTGTGCGGCTTCCTGTGCCGCCGCGCCAGCCGTGATTCCTGCCGTGGCCTGATCAATCTGCTGCCCAGCCAACTGTGAAAGCGTTCCGATGTTCTGTGTATAAGCATTAGTCATTGCTTCTGCTGCAGCATCATTGATACCCTGAATGCCTTGGTTCATGACACTGCTATTGATAACCCCACGGCTTCCCAAATCTGTCAGCAGACTTCCCATAGAATTCTGCACGCCACTTTTGATAGCGTTTTCCATGTTCTGCTGATATGCCGTAGGAAGCTGTCCGTTCAGCAAACCGCTGACAGTGTTGTTTGCATTGTTAATCTGTGCCTGTGCGCCATTATTAAGCCTTGCAAAGTCAACCTGCGTACTACCCAACGAATCCCACAACAGCCCTGCAGCCGTATTATTCAGCCGTAGTGCGTTAGGAGATACCGCTTCAGAATAATCCGCAGCCTGCCGCTGTAAACGGATTTCTTCAGCCGTAGGTTTGTAACTCTGTACGTTGGTCGTACTGCTGCCCTTGAAATTACAGTGCAGTGTACGCCTGTCAAAGCAAAATCTGCCTTTGTTGTCGTACAGACTTAAAATAAAGGAACTCATATCATCACCTCGTGTTTCTTACTCTAAATTCGGTTTTGCACCGGGTACAAGGTACTGCACTACCCAGTAGGTGTCTTTATGCGTCCTGTTATCTTCTCCACGGTATGTCAGCACTGCATACCGACCTAACGGGTCTATCGTAAGAAACCGCTTCTGTCCATCAATGTCCCATTCTTTGGCAATTTTGTAATTCCAGTAGCGGATGTACGCATATACATTGCGGGTACATATCGTGGCTACATACCGGAACCCGTTCTGTTTCGCTATCAGTTCAGCTACATCATGCCAAAATCGCCCGTCCCCTATTACATATTCCACAATAAGCATCGCGGCTTCTATATCCGGCTTAAATGCCATCAGCCCTCTGCGCTCGTGGTAATTGACGGTGTACCCATCCGGCAGTGTGAACAAGTCCCCGGTCTTTTTTTCGTACCACTCTACCCACTCTTGCGGAGTCCCATATCGTAGTTTAGGATTTTTCATTTTTTTCACGATCACCCCTTATCAATCATTACCCTTTGCAATAAACCCGTCTGCGTAGTATGTATTATCTCCTGAAACATTCAGGTCATACACCTTGCGGTCGCCACTATGGATAACGCTGACTACCTGCCAGTCACCATGCAGTTTTTTGCTGATGCCGATATCGGCAACCCTTACATACTTCCCATCATCGCCCAACAGGCACTGTGTGGTCGTTGTATAGCAATGGTGGACTTTTCCTGTGGTGTCTTTGGCAACTACCACATACACCTCTGCGTACTGTGGGGTTGTCACGTCCGTAACAGTTTCCATTGTTTCCGTGCCATCTTTATGGGGGCAGAGGATCGTATCACCGGGAACAATGTGCCGAATCTTCTTTTGGGTAGTTTCCCCTGTGCGAATCAGCGTGTCCTCTGCAAAGCCCTTGACAATGCTTTCTGCCATTTTCTTCCCCCCTGTTTTACAGGTCAACTGTATCTAAAATAATATGGTCTACCTCAAACGGAACGGAGCTTTCCACCGTCAGCGAGACCACCTCGTCACTGTGGTTGCAGTGTACCTTGCGACGCTTGTCTACCGGCATATCCACATGCAGCCTGTTGCCGATGCTCACTGTTGCCGTACCATCCCATTCGCTGGTAAACTTGGTATCGATGTTCTTTACCAAAATATCATCAGAACTGATAATATCCCGCGGTTTTAACCGGTATGCAATAGGAGTTCCGTTGTCCGTAGTGTAGGCGTCAGACCATTCATATACGAATCTTCCGCTGGCAACAAACACCCTGTCTGTCAGTTCCACGATGCTTTCTACTTGCATACCGAAGTGTATCGTGGTCAGGCTTCCTAATGCATAGTTATATGCCAGCCAATAACTCTTATCCATTGTGTGCCGGATCATAATTGTTTTGTGCCTGCGCAGGTTAATCATCTGCACGGTATCTATCAACCCGGAAGTAACCAGCTTTTGGAACTTGTCGCCAATATCTGCCGTGGCTACATTGCCGTAGTCCATCGTAGCCGCCAAGCTCCGCAGGCCGCGGCGTGACAGATATACCACCTCGTTACCGATGTTGGTTGCACACATCTTGCCAATGGCATCTATGCCAGTTGCTACCGGTTGGATAATCCACGACTGTGGGTCCACGCTATCTGACTGGAACTGATACCACGTTCCTTGTGTTTTAAGTATGAATATATCGGTTGCCATCGGAACGACCGCACAGATATCACCATCGTCCCCGTAGCCAACCTCTACCCATTGCGAAGAACTGGCATCGTTTGTGTCCTCTTCCCATGTAGCACCGTCACCGATACTGCTATAATATGCAATATCTGTGCCGGTCATCGTCACAAACAGTCTTGCGTTACGCTGGAAGCAGATGTCGCATGTCGGGGAATCCATAATCGTGGTAAGCTGCCCGCCATCAAATCCATAGTATTGCAGTTTGCCACCGCTGGCCACCCACAGCCTGTCCTTGAACTTGGCGCACACCGGGGTCGCTGTGCCGGTCAGCATACCAAGGTAGGACGGCAAGCCTTCCTGCTGGTTGCTCCAGTTCCATACATATGCCCTGCCGTTTTTGCAAAAAATAAACACGGTGTTTGACCCTACATCGTAGTGCATCGTCCCGATATCATAAGATAACGCAACGAACAACTCCGGGGATAAACCACCGCGTCCTGCTAAACGCTTTGAATCAATTTTGTAAATGAAATTGTCACATTCCTGCAACTCGTTTTCTGCAATCTGCTCCGGGGGAACTGATATGTTGATGCCACCAGTCAGCCCCATAAAAGTCAGCTTGCGCATTTGGTGTTTGTTTGACCTTCTCATACATCACCAGTCCTTAATCAAGCCTTATCATCGCAAGCGAACGACCTTGAGTTATAAAACGCGCTCGTTGTGTAACTGCCACCCGTATAAATCTTCGCAATTCGTGAGCCATTTTCGTTAACATAGAACTTCCCGCCCCACAAGTAATCGAAAGTGTCAGAATCCTTTTCTCTATGGCCCAAGAACTTAAATGTAACACTTGTGCCATATTTAACCGTGTACGATCTTGTATGTGAACCCTTACCCTGAATCGTTTCGCTAACCGAAGAACCGCTGCCGTTGGTATAACTTATCGTCACACCACCGCTTGTATAGTCGCGGTAAACGAAACTGATCGTTATGCCTGCAGAATATGTAATTCCCCTTGCATCCGTAGCAGATACAGTCACAGAACTCGTTACAGTACCGCTTGACACCGGCAACGTACCAGCCGTATATCCTGCGTGCGCAGACAACGTTGCCCACCATGTCGTACCATACGCAACAGTCCAGCTCTGTGCGTATCCGGTCGATGTCCTTGTGACCTGTGAAGAACCTGGCTGTGTGTAGTACAGCGTAATCGTCTGACCGCTCGTACCGTTGAGCTTGAGGGTAAACGTCTTGATGGATGCCGCGGTTGCCGTGATGCTTGTACTTCCATCTGTTATCGTTCCACTGGTCTTGTTCAAATTACCGATATTATAGCCGGTAGCCACACTCAACGAAGCCGTCCACGTTGTCCCGGCTAATACTGTAAAGGTTCGTGCATACGTGACCGAAACAGTGGCCTGATTTTTCCCCGGCTCCGTGTACTTCAACGTGATGGTCTGATTAGCCCCCGGATTTACAGTAAAGTTATAAGATTTTCTCCCAGCCGCAGCCGCAGCGGCAATCTCTACATTGGAGACCGTCATCACATCGCCAACATTAGAACCCCGATCTATCGACAGCGTAGGCGTCTGCCATATATTGCTGGGATTTCCAATAGCAGATGCCGTTATCTTCGTGCCATATGGAAACCATTTCGCTCCCGTTGTCCAACTATCTATTTCCGTGCCACCCTCGTCATATGCCTTGGCAGTGATAACCGCATTGGCAACCGGTACAACATTCGCCCGGTAAAACGACTTCTGCGCAATACAGTATTTGGTATTGTCCCCTTTTTTATACATCAGCAAGGGTGTGCTTTCCGCTTCCGAATTAAGCACCTGCGTCAGTGGAACATATAAGTCCGTTCCGTCCTTGTTGAAACGCACATACTTGCCAGCGTAGAGGTTATCCCTTGCTTCCTGCGGAGTGGTGTACATCTCGCAAGTGTAAGTAACACCATCCTTTTGTAATTTGAGAACGTGTTGTGACCTACTCATATATCATCACTCCACCCACATAATCGTGCCGTCAGGCAGAACCACCGTGTTTTCGTGGTTGACATACTCGCTGTTGGTGGAGTTAACCACCAGTGCTTCGCCGCTGTTGGTCAGCTTCAGCAACAGTTTCCACGGCTGTTCATCATCTTCGTCATACGGAACATAGATGTACAGTTCCTTTCTGTCTGTGCGGTAGCAGGTCATCCCTACCAGCAGATTGTCTGTGGGGAAAGCCGCGCCTGAATAGTTGCTCCCGACGGTCTTTATGTTGTTGTTTATCGTGTTACGGCTATTTTTTACTAAATCCGTGCCTAAAATATCGACATACTGTTGCATGACTTTCTCCTATAAATAAAAGGGAAGCACCATCAGGCACTTCCCTTGTTTCGTTATTTTACTTTAGGTATTTCATTCTCCCAATACTTCCCTTACCGCTTCACGCCAACGGATTGGTACTTCTTCAATGGTCATCTGTCCTGCCTTGATTTTACGAACGTAGATTTTTACCATTATTCGCCACCCCCAATAATGTCAGCAAGTTCAATGAGTGCGTCCTGTGCTTCTGCTACTTGTACACGCAAGTCAGCATTTTCCGCTTCCAATTCAGCGATACGCACTTTATCGGATTTTTTTTTGGTTTCCGTTACTTTGTTAGCTTTTTTCAGCCGTTCTTTAATGTCAACCATTGCTTACCGCCTCCTGCAAGTTAATCATATAAGTTTCTTTACTCGGTACAGGGATTCTGTAATCATCACCATTACTGTTAGGGAATGTCAGTGTACCACCTGATTCTACTTCAATAAGGTTATCGTCTGATAAATAAGCGGATATGTCTGTTTCTATGGGTGTTTTAAGTTGATAATACAGCATTACGCCACTCAAAGATGATTTGTATTGTTCTGCCGTCACGGAAGAAGAAGAAGCATCATAAACCGCTAATCGACCAACAGGGTTGCCATATCCACCGCCAACGCCCATGCACTGCACTGTGTTGTTATATACATCGGTAAATCGACCAATGGTATATTTGGGGCAAACAATATGGGCTATGGCAGTATTAGAATTGGGTTCAAACCACATATCGTCAACAAGTGAAATTGTGTAAAAATACTGAATTGTTCCCCCTCTTGTGGTTGATACCCAATTCAACGTTCCCAAATCCACAGCACCCACATTTTTAACAAACACTTTTCTTTCATAATCAATGTAGTTATACACATTTCCTGCACTCCAGCCGTAGCCGTCTAACTGTTGGATGGGAGTGGGAATGGGATAGGAGTTTATGTGCTTTTCCACCACCAAATCAGTTATCTCGCTTGGTTCATCTGCAAAGAAATTGAAACGCAGACGGTAGGTTGTGGGAGATGTGGTAAAATACACACCATCGATGAAACCAACGCTGTTAGTATATCCAATGTAGGAATCTGCCGTGTACTCGAACACCCTATTAACACCATTTCCCATCGATTTGATGTAGTATTGCGTGTTAGGTTGTACTATGACGTAATTGGAACGGCAAAAACCACTTACGCTATTGCTTGCCCCCGTATTTGAGTTTATCGAACCCGTGTTAATGTCCACGCCATCCGCAAGGTTTTCACCTCTACTCTTTACACTCTCCGCCCCAGCACTCAACAGCGTTCCTGCGTTGTAGGGATAATATGAAGCAGGGAATATTTCACGGAATTGCTCTACTGTGGTGGGTTCGTTGCCTGCTCCAAACATGAGGGTGAGGTCGATAAACTGCGGTTTAAAGGTTATTGGAGTGTCAATTGCTGTACCCTCATACACCACAATGTCGCATTGTTTATATCGTGCCGTTGCGTGATACCATATCACTCCGTCACCCGTATCGAAATAGTTGTTCCCTTGCCCTAACAAACGCAAACAGTATGTAGACGAACTCCCACCGCTTGGACATCCTTGCAGACAATATTTGTGGTCTGCCCACGTCCGTGGAGATAACACAGATAATCCTGCATTTCCACCCGTTGCCGTTCCGCTGACAGTAACACTTCCGTCACCATTGTTGGTAAATGTAATACCATTCTGTGTTTTGCTTGCACCGATATTGGCAGGATTCACTAACTGATTAAACACAAGCGTTTTCCCACCTATCTGCTCAAGGGATGCGTATGGCATAGCACCTTGCGGTACTGTTTTGGTGTAGGCAGAATCGGTGTCGGTTTGGTAATCGTAGAGGTTGCCTTGTAACAGTTTTTCGATGTTAGAGATGCGTTTATCATTTGCGGAAACATCTGCTTCAATGGGTTTGATTTCGGCTTGTACATATTCGGTGGTTGCGATTTTGGTGCTGTTATCATCAATCGGTTGTGTAATTGCGGTGGAATTGCCATTCAATGCAGTTGTTCCACTTACTGACAGATTCGTGAGCGAGGTGTCACCCGCAACTGACAAATCTGCTGATGCACTGACATCTCCTGTCAGCGTACCGCCAGCGAGCGGCAGATATGTTCCTGTTATAGGATTCCCATTTGCATCGTTCGTGGCGTTTGTTGCCGTGTCGGCATTTCCTGTTACATTGCCGGTCACGTTGCCTGTGATAGTGCCGCTTACGGACAGGTTGCCCGTGAGAGAACCACCGCTTAACGGCAGACAGTTTGCCACCTCACCCTCTACATACGCCGTGGTAGCAATCTTCGTGCTGTTATCTCCACCCGTAGGTGTTGGCGCGGTCGGTGTGCCTGTTAACGCAGGGCTGTTTAACGGCGCTTTCAGTGTATCCAACTCGTTAAAGTTGTTGTTGATAACCTCGCGGCTATCCCTTATATAATCATTTTCGTTTATTACTGTAATAGCCATATTATCAATATCCTTTCGCAAACCAGCTGATAGTTCCCGCCACACGAACACCGCTTGCGTTTCTTATTTCAACGTCAAAATATGTCGTAGTTATGGAAGTGATGTATGGGGTCAGAACCTCGCCTGCGTACCCACCTATTACAAGCACGTTCACTTCCGGCGGGTTATAGTAGTGCTTGTAGTAGTGACGACTAACATCCTCAAACCACACTCTTTTTGGTTCGGACAATTCTGTAGATTTAATTGCCACCGTGCCACTCGCATCCGTGTCGGGTATGTCAACATGCACCGTCAGGTTGTTGATGGTCGGCTTTGCCTGATCCGCCTTGCTTCGTACAACTATCTTGACCAACGCTCTCTCGTAGTCGTACTCACCGACCTTAAAGGGTATAAACTGCGTGAAACCGGGTGCTTGATTCACCAATTTTTCAAAATCTTCCAACGAGGTTATTTCCCCATGCCGTGCAAAGATGTTGTTCAGGATGGCGTTGCTCGCCTGTAGTATCGTATCGCGGACGGAAAGCACAGCGGCTTTGTTCAGTTCCAAATCTTTGGCAAAAAATTCTTCAAGGCCTACTTCTTCTGAAAACAGCCTTCTTGCGACAAACATGTGGGACGTCAGTTCGGCGAGGGAAATCGTTTCGCTTTTGTTTCCTGCAAACACGTTGTATAAGAAATCTATAGTTTCAACGAACTCCTGATAATGCCCTTTGTAATGTTTGTTGGCGAGTTCTGCAACGTGTATCGTTTCCACCATCTTGCGAACGATCCTTGCCTTGTGCAAAAAATCATCTTCCACAACGATTGTGATTTGAAGCGGTTTCACCATAATCTTTTTCGGTGGCTTGTCAACAACACGAAGCGTAACAAGAGCATTTTTGATGGAGCGGCTTGTTTCATCATCCATCAGTGCAAAGTTTTCTGTGGCGCTAATCCGTGCAGCGCTCAAATACGCATCCAAAACTCCAAGCGTTATTTTCGCCAATAGTTCGTAGTCGTGAATCCCAAATTTCCACGTTGAGTAGTTTACGCCAGCCCAAGTTTTCGGGTATGATTCTGCCCAAGTCTGAAATTCTGATTTCCATTTTACGCTGGCATCACCCTTCCATGTTTTTGGGTACGACTCTGCCCAAGTCTGCGGTGTGAAGTTGTCGGTAATCGTGACGCTCATTTGTATCACATCCGTATCATCGGTTGTTGTATATTAAGAAAGTGTAAACTGGAAGTTAGTGGTCAGCTCATCGTCAGCGGCTTTGTTGATAACCGCAAACACAACGCGGTCAAGGAACGTACCACCCGAAGATGCGTTGCAGATGCCAGCTTCGGTGATGGCCCCTGTCGCCACGCCTGCCGCGAAGAATGTGCTTAACGTAAACACTTTTGACCCGGTGGTGTGTGTGTAGGTAGCCACCAAGCGGGTCAGTTCGCTTGCAAGAGCCGTCTGCGTTGCGGCTACCGCGGTTGTGCCAGTGCCTACCGCAGTATATCCCATCACGCTACCGCGAGCGGAGTTTGCAATCGCGTCGCAGATAAAATCAAACCCGCCGTTCAGAATCAGGTTGTCTTTCCTGCGGACTTCCACGCTGCCGTCTTTGTGGCGCAAGGTCGCAATGAAAGAACCTTTGATTTTGAAATCATCTTTCGTTTTAGTCATTTTAAAACTCTCCTTTACACAATGATTTTAGGATAGCAATATATCGTTTCGTATGCGCTGATAGGCTCGGCCTCTATCGTCTGCTTCGCTGATGTTTCTTTCACGAGCGAGTTCACGAACAGCGACCGATGTGTTTCACCCTGACTAATGCCGAATGTCAGCCAGTCCACTTTGCCTGCTGTTTTGGGAATCGTGACTTCCAAACCATCACTCCCAAGCAGGTAGTACACGTTTCGTACAGTGTCATAACCCACACGCAGGAAATGGTCGTTGCTGTCAGCCAGCACCAGCAGTATCGTGTCGGGCAATGCTTCCGCGGTTTTAATGGAAAACATCAGGCTAAATTCTTCGGGTATATGTTCAGCGGAATACGCCAGCGTAGTAATCGGTTTGATCTTAACACCCTGCCCATAGTGTGCATTTTCAAACTCATCAGCGTTTTGGTTCTCCAGCACCGTACCACCTACTTCAGGAGTGATGCTTCCGTTCTCGCGGGCAAGGAACACATCAAGCGTTCCCGCGCCCTCATAAAACGCAATCTTCTGCTCTACCTCTGTCAGGCTGTTGTCCACTATCACGCCATTCAACACGCCGACCGCGTCATCCCACAAAAACTCCGCATCATCCCATATCAGCTCATCCGTGGAGTATGCCATGCAATCAAACGACAGCCAATTCCTCGCCCTGTACCGTTGTGGCAGCTGAATGTCCATGGTGTACTCGCCGTAATTTGCTTCTCGCTCCAGCTGGATATTGTCAGCCGCGTAATCGTAATACATATTAATCTTGGTTTCAGGGTAGTCAACCTCGTTTTGGTCATACTTCAAGATGACGTTCCTGTGTATGTCGGCAGAAGTGTTCATCACCTGCCATGCGGCGTTCTCGCTGTAGTTCCCATGCGTGTCAATCGCCTTTACCAACAGGTAATACTCACCCTCACTTGGATAGATATAACGGTTTTTGTTGTTGGTCTTGGTGGTGAACAGCGTGATTCCCATGTTCCAGTCTGTGGATGTCGCAACACGAACCTCATATATCGCCCCGTACACTTCGACCGGATCCCAGTAGAAGTCCAAGTTGCTTCCGTTCCGTTCCACCAAGAATCCCGTCACATCAGGCATAACACAATTCAGTATTGCACGTTCGCCCTCACCGAATGGGTCATAGTACGAAACCTCGACCTTGCGGATTTTGTAATCCACGTCAGCGTTCGTGTACAGGAACACATTGTCGGGTGTTTCATACCTCTGCCCATCGACATACACATACGCGCCAACACAGTTGGAAGGTATATCCAAAAACGTAATCAGCGTACCTTCGTTGTTCTTGGTCAGTGCGATGTCCTGCGGCATATACGGTCTTGTCTTGTTGTAGGTCAGGATGGATGGGTTGCTGTAACTGCCATCCCTGTTAACAGCGTACAAGTATACCTGCGCAGCGTAACTTGTCGGCAACTCATCACTTCGGTTGTCATATACCGGCCCGTCCAGCTTGTTCTTGGAACTCCCTACGTTGGTATCCAACCGCAGTTCGTAATACGCAAGGTTGGAAACGTCCGCCGGTGGATTCCATGTAAAGTGACCGCCAAGCCTGTCGAATGTCAGTGTAAAATGCCGTGGCATATAAGCCGCGTTCGGGTCTGTATCCCTGATTTCGTCTGCCGTAAAACCGTTGGCAAGGTTCAGTTGGATAGCTTGGTCTTCCAAGTATTTCTTCAGCAGACGCATCAAGTACCGACCGTCGCCCTGAACGGTATCGGGAAGCAGTGGTGCGCGTAATAATTTCTTTGTAATGTCGTTAGTAGCCATACTACATCACACCTTATCCGGTCGCATTAGCGCCCATTCCGCCGGCAATCGCCTGCATAAGCTCCTGCCGGATCGCATTGTCCTGCGAAACATCGTATTCGTTTTCGTTCAATGCAAGAATAACAGCGGTCTTGACCACCACATCCTGAATAGCAGGAAATCCGTCAAAAGGCATCGCATCCGTTGTATTCTCAATGAACTCGGGATTGGAGAAATACCGGTAACGCATAACCTCGCTACCATCAAGGAAGCTGACAATGCCGTTCGTTATTCTGATCGGATATGTGCCGCAGGAATGCATGTAGTTGTCCGGCAGTCGGTCGCCATCATGGAGTTCCATCTCCTGTGCCATCGGTGGCCATTTTGCTGCACAAAGTAAACCGCCAATCTGCTGTGCAGATGTATTCAGAAACTCGATGCAGCGTTCGTTGGAGTATTCATCCGATATGTCATGGGTGGCAGCCTTGATCCGGCTGATAGCCTGTTCTACATTCATGATGACAACCTCCTTTATACCTTAAACGGCATACGCACCGAAATATTGTTGTAACGACGCTGTGGAATGATGTTGTCCGCAATGCGGCTTACTTCCTGCGCCATAACATCGTTGTCTGCCGTATTTGTCAAAATCATTACCGATATCTTAATCAGAAGGTCAGTAAACACGGCAGGAAGTTCTACGATAGCTTCGCTGTCAGACAGGCTGTTCAGCGTTATCTGCTGAATCTCTGCCCGGTACAGCAAATCAAAATCCACATTGGTATAGATTCTATTGTTAACGATTTTATATTGACCGCCAACATGCGGGTTGATCTGCTCTACAGCAGGAATCGGATGCAGATGATAACCATCCTTCAGCCGGATAATATCCACAATGGAAATCATATCGTCAGGAAGCTCTACCCCTGTCTCCACAAAGTCGTAAAACGGCTTTTGGTCATCCGGGTTTTCCTCGTTATACCGTGCAATCTCTGCATTCATATCTGCCTGCACACAGTGCCTTATCTTTTCCAAAAAGTCGCTGTTCTTCAGCGCCTTGACCTGATTCAAATACCGAATACATTCGTTTACCGCTTCGATTACATCGTAGTCGCTGTAAACAATCTCGTTATAATCTTTTACCTTGTACCTGATCTTGCTTATCAGGTTTTTTACATTGATCGCCATGTTCTCACCGCCTTACCTCGTGGTGAAATATTTCTGTTTGTACTCTACCTTGAACTGCGGATTCAAACGCAGGAACATGTCAAAATAGTGCGTATAATGCGCAATATCGCCTTGCGCCCTAAAGAACATAGCCTTCTTTAACATAGGGTCTAATGCCCACAGTTCCATAGGGATTTCCGCTTTTATCAGCACCTCATCGCTGCCTGTGCCTATCCTGCCGCCCATCTCGTTGTCATACTTTACCTTATCGATGGTATCGTCCAGCGAAATGGTCGTCCGCAGATGGTAACGCTCGTTGCCGTGTTCATCGAACTCGGTATCGAACGTCTGTAAATTTACATTTGAGATATCCTGTTCCATATTGCCCTTCCCCTGACACAAAAAAATTCAGGCCCCGATTACTGAACAAACATAATCAGGGCCTTGAACTTAATGGGATAATCCCCTAAACGGCCCTTCCGGGATTATTCCTGAATGTTGATGATGGCTGCGGAGGACAGCGGCTGGTCGAACTTCAGGCCGATGCTGGATTCGATAACGAATTCAGAATAGTTACCTTTTTTAGCCAGTCCCTGAACTTTCCGGGTCTTTTCAAACCATTTCTTCTCAAGATACTGGGAATCCAGTGCCAGCATAAAGTCGTTGGGGAACCACAGATGCGGTTTGCAGGTTACTTCACCGAAGTCGGTTTCCAGTGTGGTAGCGATCAGGTTGGTCTTCTTGTCACCGGATTTGCGGGTGGTGTAGCTCATAGCATTCACGATTTCGGAGAAACGTGCTTTGTTATGCGGAGATGCCCACAAGGTATCCGGCTGACCACCACGACGGTATGCCATTTCCATTGCAGCATTGATGTTGGCAACAGTGAAATCGGACGTACTGTTCAGATCAACCACGTTGTTCAGTACGCATACTACGCTGCTGCCAGCGGAAGACGGGACAACCTGTTTTGCCGTAATATTTTCCACAGCAGATTTCATGGAAGGATACAGGGTAAAGATGGTTGCCGGAGTGGTGTCGTCCAACCGTACATAGTACAGGGTGTTCTTTTTCAGGCCGGTCGGCATGGTCGCTGCATCAAAATATACAAAGTCACCAGTCTTCAGGTTGTGTGCCGCGGTAGTGGTAACTTTGCCGCTGGTGGTATTAATGGTGCAGGACAGGGTTTTCTTGGTCATGAAGTAAGGCAGACCACCGGTCATAGCTTCTACTGCGGAGGTGCCGGGTACTTTCTGATCGTTGTTTACGAAAGCATACTCAATATCACGGGCATGTTCGGTAAACGCTTTGGTTAGCTGGCGGTTGAATTCGTCGCCACCTTTGTAGACCTTACGCGCTTTACGCTGCATGTCGGTCACGAAACCGCTGGTCATGAAAATCTGAACCACATTGTCCAGTGCTTCCATGCTGCCAACTTCGTGGCTGGTGTAGTCTTCTTTTTCAAGATGTTTGTTGACCATCGGGGGATGCAGTTCTTCAGTCGGCCAAGAGAAAGAAGGTTCTACTGCGTTAGGTCCATCCGGAATAGAGGACAGGAAAGGGGTTTTGTCGGGAGTAATACTGGTGATGATCGGGGAAATGTCTTCTGCATTGCCCCATGCATCAAAAGTAAAACTCTGATTAGCGGAAGGTCCCGCTGCTCGTACTACTGCCATAATAAATCACCTCATATAAAAAATTTGTATTATAAAACCACCGTCAAGGTAGCCGTGAAACGATATTCACAGCATCCTTGCGGTGGCTTTATTTCGTTATATTATGTTGTTAATCAATCATCAAAGAAGTTGCTGAACATCTGCCCAATAGCAGCTTCCCTATCACGTTTGCTCATCTTGCCCAACTCGCTCAGCGGAGTAGTCTGTTTCGGGGCTTCTGCACCGTTCCCCGGCTTCTCCACAAAGGCAGGTTTATTGACCACCTTCGGAGCCAACCCAACCCCAGTCTTCTTGGAATAAAATTCCAGACGGGTCTGATTGTACATCTCCTGAAGGGCTGGTAAATCAGCCGTGGTCAGCGTACCATTCTGCACCTTTTGGATTAGGGGCGCAATCTTGATGGCTTCTGCATACGGCATGTTGTTCACCCGGGAAATCATCAGTTTGTCGATAGCATCAAAGTTAGGCTCTTTCTGCTTCATCTCTTGGGTGAATGCCATCACGGTCTGATATGCCTGTGCATGGTCGTTCCGTTCGGCTTCCTGCGCTCTGCGGATGCTGTCCACATCGTGCATGATCTGGGTTCTGTTGTTCTCCACAGCCGCGCGATATGCCGCAGCTTTTTCTACCAGTTCCGCATCATCGGAATATTCTGCAACATCAAGCTCGTCCTGGGTGATGCCAATTTCTTTCATGGCGCGTTCTTTTGCCATCTTGTTGACATTGGAATAATATTCCTTTGCCAAGGCTGTTTCATCCTGCGGCTCTGTCTGCTGTGCAGTTGTAGCCTGAGGCTGTGTCTGTGGCTGTACAGGAAGTGGCTGTGTCGGAGGATACATCGGAGCTGCAGGCTGCTGCCGAATCATCTGTGCGAACTGCAACATCTCGTTTCCGTTGTACGTGTTCTCCTGTGAGGGTTGCGCAGGCTGTTGTTCCTGCGGTTGTGCGGCTGGCTGCTCTTGCTGCTGTTGAGGAGCCGGAGCCTCTTCTGCCTGTTCTTCCTTTTCGGTCGGCATCGTGGACACTACCTCGTTCCGACCGGTCCTTTCGTTGTACCGCAGCACAAAAGAACCTTTCTCTGACTGTGCTATGGTACTATCCGCTTCCTTGGCGGCAGCAGTGTTAGGAGGGATGGCACCGCCACCGCCGCTGGTAGCGGAGCTTTCATTAGTCGAAGTTTCAGTCGTCGCCGCTGCCCCGGCAGACGTGGTTTCCGTGGTAGCAGAAGTGTTCCCGCTGCCTTCTGCACCACCACCGCTGAAACCCATACCCGTGTTAGTCGTTCCTTCTTCTCCCATTTACTGTTCTCCTTTCCCTTTCTTCATTACATCTAATGTGTTTTCTTTTAACAAAGCCTGCTTGATCATGCCATCAAATTCGGCTTCCAAATCAAGGCAGGCCTTGTAATACATCTTGAGATACAACAAGCTCGTGGTGTCGTTTGTGACCGCCATCTTCTTTAAGATGTTGTCCTCCACCCCGTCCATAAAGATATCTAAAATCTCTTTGGCATCCTTAGCTCGGTTGCCCAGGTTGACTACCTTCTGCAGCGCCGCCTTGCGGTAGCGTTCCCGTGCCAGCTTGTCCTCTATTGACCATGCCTGTGCCAGCTCCATTCGGAGTTCTTGGTAATTGGAGTTTCTTATTGACCTCCTTAACACTTTCCAGCTCCTCCTTCTGAATAATGTCTTCGGATTTTACATTGGCCCCTAACGCCTGTAACAACTGCATCTGTGCCGCCGGTGGGATATCCGGATACTGCACAGAGATGCTGGTCTTCGGTGCAGTGGCTTTTGCAATCTCCATCTGTGCTTTCATCTGTTCCATCTGGATGGCTTCCTGCTTCTGCTGTTCCGCAGCCTGTTGTTGCTGTTGTGCCAGTTCTTTGGCTTCCGGACTATCCGGATCCAAAATATAGTTTTGAACATTGCGGATGCCCATTTTTTCCAATAGCTCGGAAATAATATTGAACCACGATTTCGGAGTAATCAGTCCGGCCTGTGCCAACTGCGGGTAAATTTGATTAATCATGACCATCAGATACTGAATCTGTGCTTCTTTTGTGCCCGGTCCCAACCCTACATTGATAATCAAATCGTAATCAATGTTCAGTTCATCCTTCGTGATTACGATGTTCTCGTTAGTCAGACGGATAATCTGCTCCTGATCCATGTACTTTTGGTCGAGCAGGATGATATATTTGAAAATCGGCACAATAAAGTTTTCCGCAAACATACGGCTCATCTGCTTCATGCGTTTTTCCGCACTGCCCAAAATGGCCGTGATGCCTGTCGCCGTCTTGTTCAGCGAATTGCTGTCAAGGCCCTGATTGTACCGGGTAGAACCGCTCTGTGCCTCAATCTCGTTCTGTGCATACTCAATCACCTGCATAGACAGCGGGCTGATAGGTAACTGCGCATTGGCATATACCTGTGTGGCAGGATTCTCAGTTGTATCACAGACAACAACCTCATCGTTGTTAATCAACGCATCAATATCCACGTTGTTGTTAACGAACGTCCGGGGCGCGTTGTTCTTTGCCACATTGGTAATAACCTGCCGGAACACCGCGGTCTTCAAATCCTGCTGCTGTTCCAGGTCATCCGTAAAGCCTTCATTTTCGTTGAATGCGTTAATTGGGTCTGCTTCCACCGCAAAATGGAAGAACGGAGCCATGTTCATGTCGTTATTGGCAATGCGGATCGGGGTCTCCCCAATCACATGCACAATCACGTTCTCAAACCTGCCATCGTTGTTATAATCCACCTTCATATAGGCTTCGTATAACTCAAACTGCCGGGAAGCCAGATCATCATCGCTGAGTTTCTCGCCAATCGTTTCCAATTCGCTGTTGGATTCCACCTGTAATTCATCAGGCCGTGTGTCACCCACGCTGTTCTCATACTCTTTCATGGCTTTGTCAACGTTCTTGTAGATACCTTCAGCCTCTTTCTGCTTCAGGTAATCACCGTTCACAAGCTTTCTGTGAGCAATGAACTTGGCATCCTGTACACTCCGTCCATCCGGTGTGTACCGCAGCTCATCCGGGGACATATACTGTACCACCGGGTAGTTTGCCGTCACCGTAATCTTGTCAAAGGTCACGACAAAGATGTCGGGAGCATCCTTCAACGGCTTGACCTCGATGATCTCCGCATTGCCTGCAGCTTCTTCCTGCAAAAGCAATGTGACAAAGTCGTAATTGTCACTGGATACCATCTGTTTGTACCGTGTCCGGTCTTCTTCCCGTCTCCACCAGACCTTCGCCACACACCAGTTATATTTCAATGCGTCTTTCCACGCACTTTCTATAAACGTAGGATATGCATTCTTACGCTGCAATTGGTACTTTAGTAACTGTTGTACCTTTTTTGCCTTCTGGTCATCATCAATATTGACCGCACGGATATCCACAGGGTCATCCGTACCCAGAAACGGCTCTTCCAACGAGGGAAGCATCCATTTGATCGTGGTTTTTACATCACGGGAACAAAATTCAGAAGTCTCAGATAACCGCGGGAACTTATGCTCATAATGTTCCTTCGTTGCAAGATACATCTGCTTGCGTTCCTGCAGCTTCGGCCGGATCGTGCCATCAAAATACCGACTGGCAACATCCTTACCCTTCTCAAACGACCGCATGATCTTGTCGATTTCTTTCTTCTTCAGCGTGTCCAGCGAGATATCTTCGGTATCTTTCTCCGGTTCTAACTGCTGGGTCAGATAATCGATCGGACGCATGTTCTGCGGGTTCGGCTGCATCAGGGGAGTGGCCCCAATGTTCTGCCCCTGCGAAATAGTGGCCTGTGTGTCATTCAGTTTTGCGGAAAAATCTAATCCGTTTCCCTCTGCAATGCTACTCATCTACACCACCACCAATTTTAAAAGTATTCCGCAATGATTACATCACCGCCGCCAACGCCATAAATCTTTTCCCCGCTGCCAAACTGTACCGGAAATACACGATACTGCCCTGCTTCCACCGGAATTCCGGTCGAGGTCGTCACATCTTTATTGCCAACATACACAGTAGCCGCACCTTCCACATTGTTTACTTCCAATGCAGACCGTCCGCTGTCCATCGCACCATCCTGCAGCGTTTTTGCCGTAATCAACGGCTTTGCAGTCCCGCTCATGGTAAGTTTTTCAGTCCTGATCTGCTGAAAACTGCGTAAAAACATCGGTTTTACCTCCTTTAAACATGATTTTTTGTATAAAAAATAGCGTTACATGCTTCCGTACTTGCGAATCTTGCCTTGTTTTCGCAACTGATTGAAGCGTGAACGCTTATTTAACCGTACCGGCTGTGCAAAGGTCAGCGCCAATGCATCCGCATAGTTCGGGGATGCCAATCCCCTACGTTTCATGTCATCTTTCGACTCTAACTGCAACTTGCCACGCCTGTTTATCGCTGCCTCAGGGCCTGTCAAATCAGTCAAAATCTCCTGTTTATTCTCGACAGTCCCGCCTTCCTGCAGCCATTTCTTCATATCTGACCACATCTCAGCCCGTTTGTTGGCGTAATACTCATCCACAGGCTTGCTGGCAAACGATATCAACTGCCAGGCATCCGCTCTCCCCATGCTTTTTAACACAGAAAAGATGCCGGTGCCGTAACCCATATCGATAAACCCCTTGCTCATGCCGTATTCATCCTGAAAATACGCTAACTTTTCAGCCACCAATGTGTCATCGTTATTGCTCCGTAACTCCCACAGCACTTTGCTGTAATTACCTTTCCGTAAATACACGATCAGCGAGTCTTCACCGGTCCACGCAGGGTCACAACCGATAATCACCGGCTCACCATCCGCAGCATCCTCAAATCCGTAGCTCATGCCACGCTTCATGGCTTCTTCTGCCAACGTCCGACTGATCAACTGATTGGCTGCCGCACTTGGGAACTCTCCCAGCACATGCACCTTCACAAAGTCGCTGTCGATACCCCAGGCTTCCACCCATTCATTCAACTGCTGCTTATTAGAAATCCGCACAGTCCGTGAATCGATCTGCTTGTGATGCCAAAAATTACGGAATTTATTGAAGCAATCAAAAAAGCGCCCCGAAGGACGCGTTGGGTTGCCAAATGCACACCATATAATCTCTGTATCTCTGTCTGTCGTAGCACCTTCGACCGTCTCCCATATCACATCTGCGATAGCGGACGCCTCATCGAAGATGATTAGAATCCGTCTTCCCTGGTTGTGCATACCGGCAAAAGCTTCCGGGTTCTGCTCACTCCAAGGAATCGCATCGATTCGCCACGTTTTCTCATGCTTCGGGTCGCTTGAATATAAAGATGTAGCCGTATATTCAAATAACGGATTCCCAATAAACAGCCGATACCATTTCGCAAGCTCTGCCCACGTTTTCGTTCTCAACTGTGTATCCGTATTAGCCGTCACGACACCCTTCGTATCTTCATAGGTCGATATCGACCACAGTATCAACCAACTTACCAAGGCCGACTTCCCTATACCGTTACCAGATGCCCTCACTTCACGAATAACAGTGTTGATATCCTTCAACCCATTCTTTATGTCTTCCAACAGTTCCAACTGCCATTCCTGCGGACTCTGCCCTTCCAACTCGTTCTCTCCCCACGGGAACGCCGCATATACAAAACCCACAGGATCGTGCGCATATTCACCCAAAAAGGATGCCAGCGCCGCCTTGTCTTCTGCGGAAAAATCCGATAATTTTTTCGCCATTTGACCACCTTTTACCCCTACCCCTTTTATCCCTCTACCGGGGTCACATCAATTATCTCTCCAGAACTTTTACCTTGCGGTATCTGACGGTTGGTAGCCCTCTCTCTCGCAGCCTTCAACATCTCTGCTACATTCACGTTCAGGCTTACCTCCGTCTTGTCCTTGAAACCACCCTCGCAACGGATTATGTCCTCCGCTGCCTTGATTCTGTCCGATAATGATGCGTCCAATCCAAACTGGTCCTTGACCTTCCCTTCCATCACTTCCGTCAAGAACGACTTTACCCTGTCTAAACTCGCATAGCCCTTCTTGGCGTTCCTCTCCACTAATGCCTTCATGTATTCCACATTCTCAGGCCGTTCCAATATCTCCTTACACTTCTTCGACGCTACACTTGCACTCGTCCCTGGAAATACCGCCTGGTAACTCTTCGCCAACTTGTGCGTCTTGTAATACTCCCTTACTACCGCCTCTTCCTTTGCGCTTACGAGGATGGTATCGACTTCTAAACTCTTCCCTTGCCCTCTTCCCGATCTCATACATCTCACCACTCTCTAATTTCTTCCATATCCTCTCCAATATGTATAAAAACATCTCATCTATCTTGATCGTCTTCTTCAACGGTATCGTTGCATATGCCGACTTGTGGATGTTCGGATTTAACTCAAACCCAGGATGCATCTCGTTGTACTTCTCCGTGGTCACTACCAAACTTAATCGGTACTCCGTATACACGTTCCCCCTCTCACTTATCTTCTGCTCCTCTGCGTATAACAGCGTCTGATGATACCTCTCCTTGATGCCCCGCAATATCTTCTTAATCAATATGTGAAAATTTACCATGTGCTGCCCCTCCAAGGTTAGTAATTTTATCCGTAATTATCTGAGGGGGTGTGTGGATGTTTCCTGTACCCCCGTTCCTCTTGTGGATGGGTAGGGGGTTCGGTGTTCCCCCGTTAAAAAAACTCCTCTGAAAACGATTCCCTCGTAAAAAGCATTAGTCAGTTAGCCTGTATACAAATACTCCCTGTCTTATGGTTACGCTATCACAAGCTTGTAGTACGAGTATACGATTCATATGGTGCGTTCGCTACGCTCACGATTATAGTACGCCTCATCGGCGTGCTTAATCCGTGTCTGGCACTTGTAAAACCTACGCTCTGTCATCACCATTGAACCTGTCTATTACCCAAGTCGGCAAGAAGTGGTCTAAATCTTTTTGAAACAGCTTGTATAAATGCCATGACAAATACTTTCCGCATATAAAAAAGATTGGATTCACATAGTACAGTTTATCCTGTTCCTTTATAATCCCTTTCTGCTTCATATCTTTTAAAAAGCGGTAACAGCTACGACTTGATATCCCAAGAGCCACAGCTATGTCTTCAACGTGTGCTGGTCTTTCATAATTACAGTATCGTTTTACTACCATGTTTGTATTGTTTTGTAGCATGTTCGCAATCCTGTACATGTATCCGCAATACAGCGGTGGTACATCCTGCGGAAGCTCTGTTCCTCTTGGAAACATACGCACAGCATTAACAGACAGCCAAAAAGAATATCCCTTATCCTTGCTATACCTCTTGTCATGCCATTGTTGACCATTGCTTTTCTTTTCCTCAATGGTATCTGCACTATCCGCAATGCCATCGAGCAATACATTCCCATTATCCATTCCCTAAAAACCTGATTCCCATCTTGATGCATTGTCAGTAGTGTACCCAAATGGCAAATTTTTGCCATCACAGTACACTTTTCAAATTCCATCCGCAAAAGTGATAGACAACCTTTCAGAAGTTATCCACATTTATTCTTCAGTATGTACAATTTATAGTCTGCTTCCCTATGTCCGTACAGCACACACATTTGTTCTCGACAGCAACACTCGTAGTTTCTACTGAAAAGATGAACCGAAGTATACTTATTACAAACTAAAAGTATAGTAGTAGCTGATTGTTCCCAATCCCAAAAAGGGAACAAGGATTGAAAGGTTAGGTATACGCATTTCCTTGCGTAAAGTATACACATCCGCAAAAATGGTTTTGCATAAAAATCATGCAAAACCATCTGATTGTTACACAGCAATATATACAACGTTTGCCAATTTGCGAGGAGTTACTATCGCAATACGCAACGAAAGAAGCTTTCGTGATTTTGTTAACCATTTTGGGGACCATTGTTTACGCATTTTGATAAATTGGAAGAAAATCACGAAAAACGAAGAAAAACAGCAATAAACCATGAAAAGTTTACACTTTTTGCGATTTTTTGCTGTATACCCCTATTTTGGATTTCACTTTCGCAAACTAAAGGATTTTTACTTTCACAAGCTAAAGCTGCCGATTCAGTAGGATATACTTTTTTACTCAAAAAGATATGAGAAAAAGTATACATACCTCGCAAACGCAGTAACCATGCGGATTCCAAAGCTTTTATATTCTTGATTAATTGTAAAAGTATATCATTCAAATCATGTTAATAAAAGTATATCAAAATATACTTCCAAAAATGAAAAGTATACTTGCCATCAGATTCCATTTTTGGTGCATTTTCAGAGCATGGCATGAGTATTTATATGCGTAAAAGAAAAAATGCCTCAAAACGCATTATACGCAGTATTTGGGCATTTTCGCTATTTTCGATCTTTCCTCCATCATCAGCCATACTGATTTTTAATCAATACGGCTGATTTTGGAGAAATGGAGAAATATGGATAGGGAAAGGAAGAGAAAATAAAAACGACATTGGATTTTTGTTATCCAACATCGTTTTGATGATTATACCATTTTGGGACCATTTTGGTCTTCCCTATTCATGAATGGATTTTTTGATGCTGTCAAAAGTTTAACACTTTCACAAACTAAAGCAATGTCCCCGGTTTACACTTTTTCGCATTTTTGCCTATTTTTTTGAATTGTAGTCAAATCATACACTAATCTTGAATTTAAGATTTTCCCTATTGCATTATCTTGAATATGTGCTATAATATATATAGTAAGAAAGTTAATTTCAAGATAGCAAGACCAAATGTCCAAAACCGTCGTGATGATGGGTAGCTTCTGAAGACAGAAAGACCAAAAATCGCAAATCTCGGAAAACGCATGGAAAGGATGGTGGAAAGAAAGAATGCGGACGAACCTTGAAAACTGAATATCGAATGGTAAGCCTTGTAGGTAGTAGCAATGGTTCACAAAGCGAATAGCGAGCTGCAAGCAGAGATAATCTTAAGAGGTAGAAAGGAGAAGAAAACAACAGCACATTGAATGCTGTTGCAAATGTCATCAGCAAGATGGCATTGGTTACAGTATTTAATGGAGAGGAGAAATCAAGATGAGTGAATACGAAGTATTGTTCAGAAATACGGATGATGGTTCTTGGATGAGCAAAGGCAATTTCTACGGAATCAGAAATGCAAGAAAGGAAGCCTATAAAACCTATAAAGAAGAAAGCCAATGGTCTGACATCGAAGTCAAGATTGTCTACTTTGGAAGTCAATATCCAATCGAAACAATCAACAACAACACAGTTTACGGAGCATGAAGGGAGAAAATAAAATGAGAAAAAACAACAAAAGCATGGAAGAAATCAAAGAAATCACTGCAAGGTTAGAAAATGTAGTAAAAGAGCTTCAAGAGATTGGCTGTTATGGTTCAATCAACATTGGTTATTCTTGGGAAAATCAAAATATCGAAATCCTCATGAATAACGAGGATTTGCCAACAGGGAAAGCAAGATATGAAAAAACTGATAGCGACAACAAATTCATCCTCAAAAAAGTAAATGTAAACAATGTAGAATTCCATACATACATAACAAAAAAGGAAGCAGAAAAAGAATTGTTCGCATAAATCGAAACAGCCCACAATGGGCTGTCTATGGGAGATAACCTACCCATACTGATGAGATAGGTAAATGCGAAAGGAGATAAAACGATGATTAAATATGGTAAGGCAATAATTGAAGAAATGGAAAGCAAAATCGAAGCCAATCTTCCGCATGGAAGCGGAATTAACTACGATTGGCGGATTGACATCAAAAACAGCAAGTATGTGGTTTGCAAAAATGCGTACGACAGAATGGATGAAAATGGTTTTTATGATGGAATTTTCCCATTCAAAGTAATCTTTACTCCAAATGGATTTAATGTTCATTTTCGTGATCTCACACCATATGGATACAGACTCGCAAGAGAAGAAATGCTGAAAAGCTATCTTGAAGACATTTTCGCTGAATTTTACGACAACATCAAATTAATCATGAATTGGTGAAAGGAGAAAATCATGACATTAAAAGAAAAACTGATTAAAGAATACAAGGATGCAGTATATCTTGAGACCATCAGCGAATTGCGTATTAAATCTGTTCCAGATAGTGAGGAATACAGCTATCTGCGAAACAGATATGCAACAGATATGATTAAGCAATTAAAAGTCATTGATGTTTTAGAAAGCATTTTTACGGAAAAAGACAGAAAATACTTACTGCCAAAGCTTTATGAACAGAGCAAAAATGTAGCAAAAACACATTTCATTATATACGATATGGCTTCAGAAAGTGAGGAATAGAAATGGGAAATATGGCATACTTGGTCACTTGCAAAGATTCCGTAACGACAGAAAAATACATTTTTCGCAAGCTTGAAGATGCTGAAAAATGCTTGGCAGAATGTGTCAGCCAGGCTTTTGAATGGGAAGAAACTGATGTGGATGATGATGATTGGAATGCAGAAGAATGTGTTGCCAATTGGGAATTTACTTGCGGAGATTACTCTGCAAAATTAGAAATGGTAGATGTGTTTTAGGGAAAGGAGATCAAAACCATGATTAACTTAATGAATGATAAAAGGATTGATAAAACCATGTACATGGTAACAATCAGCCACAACGACTTTGCAAAAGAATTCTATGTTTTTGATACATTACAGGAAGCGGTCCCCTACTTTGAAAGCAGATTAAAGGAATTGTTCAAAGATGCCAACACTGATGTGGATGACAATGGCACAAGCTTGGATGATTGTGTGATTTTTGGTGAATGCTTATTGGATGACAAATATCATGGAATCGACTCCATTGGTCACATGAAAGGAGAATGACATCATGACTAAATACTACGTTACTTGCACAGATAAATTTTTGAGCGGATGGGGATTGGCTGAAAACAAAATCAGCAAATTTGTTATCGAATGCGACAATTACAATGATGCATATGTGGCACAGAAAAACCTGTCCAAAGAACCATGCTTCAAATATGTCAAAATCCATGTGGGGAAGCTTCCCTACTATAGCAATAAAAAATACCATGTTTCTGTAAAAAGCTTTGCGGAATGTTCCGCATACAATCATTGATCTTGGAAAGGAGAATTTGCCATGACTACATTTGAATTACATGTGGAAATCAGCAAAGAAACTTGCGACATTCTTGAATTCCCTACGCTACAAGAAGCATGGGAAGAATTTGTAAATCAGATTGGCAACGAACAGTATGATGACTATCCTTGTTCTGCGGATGGTGGGGATGGTCTTATGCTGAAACTTTACGCTGTTGATGTCGCTACCAAAACACTGATTATGCAGTATGACAACAGGTATGGTACTGACAATGTCAGCCTCATGTATGGAGAGGAAAACGAAGCCATTATCGACAAGGATGACTTGATGTCGATTGACTTCTGATTGACACAGAGGGATGCCATCAATACGGATGGCATTAATGTGGCACGGATGGTCCCAAGCCCATCCACAATCACATTACGAAAGGAGTCAAAGCCAATGACTAAAGATGAATGGATTACGCTGATTATTTTACTGTTATGTTGTATCAGAATTGATTGAGGAGAGGAGAAAAAAAGATGGCTCTTTATGTTGTAAGACATGATTACGGATTATTTGGTGAAAGTTATGATGTTGGTGAATACAGTAATTACGATGATGCCATGAACCATTTTGATTATCTCGCTGACCATCTTGGATACGATGAAGGAGTGCATGTCAGAATGTACGATGACATTGGTGAACATCTTGTTGCGGAAAAGAATAACTTTGCAATCTGAAAGGAGACCAGGGCCATGAAGAAAACTGTTAGAATCAGCAAAACCTACGAAGTTAAAGTATGGGCATATCTTGAAGTAGATGTAGATGAAAATGGAAACCTCGATGAAGATTACATTGATTGCGAATTAGATAATCTCGAATCGGATGCAAATCTCGATCTTGCTAATCTTGGAGTAGAAAGTGATTACTTGTCTGACTATTACTGCACCGACCAAAATATTAAATGGCTGAAAGGAGAATAAAAAATGACAGCAAAATCTGAACTGATTATGTTATACTGCAAGCTTTTTCATGATGACCTGTGGTATGGACATCTTCGCAGAAAGATGCGGAGAGAAGGAAAAACTGACAGCGATGAGTATAGAAGAGTCTGTGATTTGGAAATGCATTGCGTAAAAACCAAGATTAAAATTGGTGACATTATTGAAAATCATTTTAAGGATGGTCGCGATCTCCTCTGTGAAGAAGCTGTAAGGACAAGAGATAGTTTTGTTAGGTACTGTGGATTTTCTACGTGGGAAGAATATGTGAAAGCAGATTGGAAAGGAGTATGAACTATAATGAGATATCGCAAGACATTTTCCAAAACAGCGAAAAAAGAATTTGCTGAAAAGATGAATGAAATTGCCATGTTCTGCCAGGAACATGGTATCTCCCAATCACGCAATGGGGACAGCTATTATTTTGTGTTAAATGGACAGCAGTACAGAGTGAGCAATCACACGGTAGAAGCTTCGGACCGAGGAATGTACGATGAGATTGGAAACAAATTGCGAGACAGCTATCATCCGAATGGCAAAGAACAAGATGTGGTTTATATCACAGCAAGTAAGACCAGGCTGATAGATATTTACTGCGATCTTGAAAAAGGTTTTAGCTTGGACAAACGTGGTTACAGGAAAGAGGTTTAACTATGAAATACATTGTCAGAGAATGGTGCGAACATTATGAAGACCAGGTTACATTGTTCCCTACCTACGAGGATGCAAAGAAATACATTGCAGAATGTGTTGCGCTTGTGACAAACGAATGGAAAAAAGAAGGAAGCTTGAATGATGATGGCATTAAAGAATGGATCGATGCCTGTGTTACAGAGGATAGAGTGAATGACTTTTGCTTTGGAATGGAAATTATAGCAATAGGCTGCCCTACCCAAAAAACTTTTAAAAAATCTATTGTTACCCCTTGACAATAGATTGAGGATACGGTACAATATAATTGTCAAGAGATGATAAACTAAACAAGTTATGAAAGGAGTTAAGCCATGAAGATTACGAAAGCACATCTGAAAGATTACAGTAAAATCTATGACACGTTCTACGAACATGGTTACGATGAATGGTTGGTTGATTTTGGGGACCGCATTTTAAAGGAATACAACGACATCACATCAGCATTCATTCAAGCCAGGAAAGACTTCCTCACAAGTGACAGAGAAGTCGCTGCCTATGCGGTATGGTTCTTGAAGCACCACATGGAAATTGAAAGGAGCATGTATCATGAAGAAACTGCATGAAATCGTAGAATTAGGCACGGCCGATTGCGATTACACTGGTGGTGGAATTTGGGTAGCCTACATGCCGGTCCTTATTGATGGGGAAAAAGCAGAATTATGGTACGACAGTGAAAGCTACAAGTGGGATGACAAGAATGCCGTAGAATTTACAGTATACGATGAGGATGGGACCGAGATGCTGACACAGTACTTCGACAATGGTCTTTACATCGGATCAAGGAAAGACTCCCACTATCTGAACATATTCGACAAATTACACAACGCATTACAGGAAACATTGAGTAACGAAAGGAGCAAGCAATGAAAAACATTAAAGCTTACGCACAGAGAATTCTGAAAGAACACGGATGCGATGAACACTCCTATTGGGGAACAGATGGAGAAACCATTGTCAACGACCTTAAAGAAGCATACCCCAACGGAATGGAATTCCCCTATGTTGATGTGGCAAATGCCATCCTCGTACTGTCCAAGCCGAAACTGATTGTTAAGAAACCCTATATGATGGTGTTTAACACCGAAAGCTGTACAGATGGGATCGAGTTTGATTCCCTTGAAGCTGCCAAGAACGATGCATTAGATACCCTTATCCTTTGGATGACAGAAATTCGCCAAGAAAACAAAATCTCAAGCAACGATTTAAGCACCTGGTCTGAAAAGGAAAAGGAAGATTGGGATTATATGATTTACAATTGCAGTGTAGAAGTTCGCAAGTATGACCCCAAGACAGATGAGTATGACTTTTATGAACCAATCTGGGAACCGTCCTACGAAGACGAGGAAGTGGTTGGATGGATTCCCACAGATGAAGTGGAAAGATGGAACAGAGTTTATGGTATTGAGAAAGGAGCAGACAAATGAAAAAAGTTATCAATGGAAAGATGTACAACACGGAAACCGCAACACTAATAAAAAGAATCAGCGAAGGAACATATGGCAATTGGGATTATGCGGACGAAGAATTGTACCGCAAAAGGAATGGAGAATTCTTCATCTGCTTTACAGGAAGAGCGCAATCTGCTTGCATGGTATGCTCGACAGAAAGAACCCTTCTTCCGCATATTAACGACACTTACTTCTACCCCATCACCCAGGATTTTGCTCGGACCTGGGCTGAAGAAAACCTTGATGGTGACGAATACGAATCGATCTTTGGTGAAGTCGAAGAATGAAAGGAGAATGAGATATGAAGTATATTGGTGGCGGTGCGCACATCATTACAGTTAAATTCGAGAACCACGAGGGATTTGAGTTTGGTGACCACGACAAGATGTATGTTTTCACTGACTTCGGTTTAGCATACAAATACTTTAAAATGGAAGTCGAAAAGGCAATGTACAACCACGAAACGGAAACGGATAACGAAGGCTGCGATATTGATGAATGTATCAAGACCCAAGATGCCGTATTTGACAAGGTACACATCACCTGGGAAGAAGCCACATACGTTACGAAAGGAGAATAACAATGAGTAAATTCATTAAGATTACCAACAAATACGGATCGCATGAAACGATTTACATCAACGTTGACAAAATAAATTGTTTAAAGGAAGCTGAACCGGATGATGATGAAGCCTATCCACCAATTGAAATTTGCCTTGACAATTGTACGATTTACGCAGAAGAACCTATAAGCTATATTTTATCTGGAATTATGTAACGAAAGGAGCAGCAACCATGAGGAACAGATATTTTGTTGACTACATGTCAAAGTGGAGCAATCGTTGGACTACCGTCTTGATGTTCGATGATGTGTACGAAGCGATTGACCAAGCGGTGAAGATGAGCAAAAAAGAAACAGAGCCACACAAGATTCGTGTGTATGACTTTGCCGAAGAGAAAACCGTGTTAAGGCTTGTGATTGTTTGAAAAGGAGTGAATACATATGCTACAAAAGTATAGAATTGTAATAAATGAATGCGGAAAGGATGGGTGGGTGCCGGTGCATCCACTCTCGGACATCATCTGTAATGGGCTGAATGAGGTAATGACTTTTCTTGCGGAACAGGTAGACTTTTCTTACATGGAAGTAAAAGGATATCTGAATTGCGACAGCAACAGTGTTTTCTGCCTGGAATGCAGAGATGATGCGGAGTGCAGAAACGAGGATGGCAAACGCTATTTACGGATCGAGGTATGGAAGGAGAAATAAATAGAAGACATTGACATAGAGGAACAATCCAATTAAAATGTAAAGGGAGGAAAAACAAGATGACCGAACGTGAAAAAGCAGAGGCAAGATGGAAAGAGTTACAGGATGCGGAACATGAGCATTGCAGATTCCCAGAGTTTGTCTTGTTGTTAATCATATTGAATTTCATTTTTGGATAAGGAGAGATGGAAAGTATGCCAGGGAAAAAGAAAGACCCCAACCGGGTTTATAATGGTTGGGGTGGAAAACGTGAAGGGGCCGGCTCAAAGCCAGGGGTACAAGGTCCGCGTGGACCCCACAACCATGCCGTTGGTCACAATGGTGGGAGAAAACCACCAGAGATACCGAAACGGCAGCGGAACATCTACGTTACGGATGAGGAATTTGAAAAGCTGAAAGACTACCTATGGGATGTTTTACGAGCCGGTCAAAGCCAGGCAAACCGCAAGTACAAGGTGGAAAAGGAAGAGGAAGAAAAATGAAAAAATACAGAATCGTGAAGAACATTGAAAACTGGTTAGGAGTGGAACGGCCTACCGATGAAAACACAATCATCAGCGAGGATGAAGTCAAGGCGTTGTCGCAGGAATGGGAGGTCCCTATAAAAGAATTGATGAATGATTTGGAAGAATTAGATTAAAGAGAAAAACAAGATGGAAAAGAAAGAATTGGTGTTAAAAGAATTTCTGCGAATATTAATGAGTAAATATATTGATGTTATGCTCTGGGAATACTCAGCGTTTGACGCCGAAAGTACGGTTGAAGATTTTGTTACCAAAGTTACGGAAGATAAAAATATCGACAAGACACAAGTGCTTAATGAACTGTGCAAAACATACAACGTAAAGCCAACAGATAAAATATTAAAAGAGGTTTTTGACACAATATTTGAATCATAAAATTAAAAGGCAGGATGGCTAATGGCTATCCTGCCTTTTTTTTATTTCCCTATTCCCTTTTTTCCCCAAACTTGCTATAGGGGGCAATGAGTCCCATGCCCGCCGCATATAGACCGGCAAAGCGAATCACATCATGAACCAAACTGTAATACCATGTACGACTGATTTTAAGCTTCGCACAGGTAATCTCCCAACGTTCCCCATACTCCCCCTGCAGATACCTACGTTGGTACACCTCTCTGACCAATTCCTTTTCTGCATCCCTTGTGTAGAATTCCCTTGTCATCTTTTCGATGGTCAGCCACTTTTCTGGGCATCGTATGTAACGTGTATCCCTTTTTCCGTTGATGGCGGGACCATAGGGGCAGTGGATAAATCCCACGGATTCTACCCTATGCAGTGCTTGCATCGCTGTTGGATCGGAGATACGGCTTCTTCCACCACCCACGTTGTTGTCACGGCTCACACCAGGGTCCACCTTTTTCTCTTCCACGCATTTCTGTATCCGATTCGCGTTGCGGAGAACGAACTCTATTAAGCTGTCGTTGCTGTCATAGCTTTGTTGCAATAGAATCACCTGCATTGTACACTAACGGCCACACGACCATTTCAATCCTGGGCTGGTCAGAAAAAAACTTTCGACACACATCTTCCACAATCAGCGAGTCATCTTTCCACAGCACACCTGAAACAGCATCCTCGATTCCCTTGATGTAGTTTGTGCAATCGGGCTTCGTGATGGGGCGAACCTTTCCGATGATAGCATCCTCATGTTTCTTTTTGGAAAACGATTTTGGGATCGACCGAAACACATGGACACGCAATCCCAACGGCACACCATCAAAAGGCTGAAAGCCAGGGCATTCCTTGTAAACTTCCTGGGCTGCCATGCGAAGCAGATTTTTATAATCCCTACTCTTCTTTGGGTCATATGCCCTTACAAACTTTCCCTGTGTGGAAAAACGTGGTCTACCCTGGGCAACAGGTTCAGAATAAACGACCACCCTAATGTAAACGACCTTACCATTTTCATCCGTTTCTACATTGACCATATTATACCACGCCCCTGTGAATTAAAAATCTACCTCTTCTCCCAAACCGTCAAAAGCGTGGGAATTCATAAGGTTCTTTGCTTCTGCTTCCGCTTTGGATGCTGTGCCAGGTACGGACGATGCAGACTCGGGTGCTGTGTATCCTCTTCGTTCAATAAACTCAAAATTGTTTGCGATGACCTCGGACACCCAACGTTTATTGCCATCCTTGTCCTCGTAGTTGCGAATCTGGAGACGCCCTTCCACTAACAGGCGATGTCCTTTTGCGGAGGAATTGCCAATCAATTCCGCACCTTTACCCCATACAATGCAAGGAATAAAATCTGCTTCCTTGTTTCCTTGCTGATTCAAAAACGGCCTGTCAACCGCTAATGTAAACGACGCAACAACCTTTTGATTGGATGTATACCTAATGGTAGGATCGGATGTTAATCTCCCAAGTAAAATTACACGATTAAGCATTATGCAAAGCCCCCTTTATTCCTTTTTCGTGTATATAATGCATGAAACCTTTGATGTTCAGAGCTATTTTCAAACAACTGTAAATTTTCTATTCTGTTATCGTTTTTAATTCTGTTTTTATGATGAACCACTTCTTCTGGCTTTAAATATCTGCCAAGATGTTTTTCCATGACAAGCCTATGTTCCATAACATAACCACAATCATTTGCATAAGGATGTTTTGGCATCCAAATTGCAATATACCCATCTTTCCTGTGCTTTATACCACCTTTCCACAATGCACTATGAAAACCGTTGTCATATCTTTCTCTTGCTTTTTTACTGATTTTTTCTCTTGTTGAATTTGAAACAAGTTTTCCTTTATTTTTTTGGGATATAATCTGCTTTACACGTTCAGACTGTTTCCAACCTTTTGATGTTTGCTTTCTTAAAATTCCGTATTTAGAAAACAGGTTATAAACTGTACCAACTGCACAATTTAACTTTTGGGCAATTTCCTCAAATGTAAGATTTTCGCATACGTTCCATATGAAAAGTGTTTGTGCATCTATCCCATTTTCTTTAAGATAATCTTTTTCCATGTCATTCTCCCAATCACCTGTAATATCCTTTCAATTTCTTTAACAACCGTCGCTCTTTACTCTTTCCGTGTGTCGCTGCTACAAAGCGTTCGTTGTATCTCCGTTCTAATTCCTTTGCATGGTAATCCGCCCACTCTTCCCAGCCATACGGACAACTTCTCCCATGACAACCGATATGCCGGACTGTACAGTGTTGACAGTCCGGCTTTTTCGGTATTGCTGCTTCTTTAATTTCCTTCGTTTGCATCGGTGCTACCTACACCGCCTTTTCTTTCAGTTTCAGGTTCATCGCCCCACGTCCGATAGTTTACGACGATGCCCTGGGCAAAACGTTCACCCCGGTCAATGGTCACAACATCGTTGCCAACGTTAAGCAGGCCAATCAGAATCTCTCCTTCGTTGTCCTCGTTGTTGTAGTAATCCGCATCAATGACACCCACGCTGTTGACCATCATCAGGTTACGCTTAAAAGCCATGCTGGAGCGGATGTGCAGTAACAACACCTCGTCCCGTTCCAACTTAACTTTGTACCCTGTCCCAATCACAGCCATTCTGTTGGGAGGAATGACAATTTTTTTGGGGCAGTAGAAATCATACCCTGCAGAAAACTTTGTTTTTCTCTCCGGCATGATATACACACACCCCAGCCGTTCCCCACTCTTCGCCTTGCTTACAAGTTCCGGTTTGTTCATTTTGATGTATCCCCTTTCTCTTTAAACCATCTGCACACACCGCTCATATCCCGGACCGCAATGCCCAGTTTCTTATCAAACGAATCCGGACTGGCATCTCTCATCCGTTTCGCTGCCGTGAAAGAAACCTTACATTCCTTCTCGTAACGTTTGCAGTGTTCTGCCTTGCAGAATGTTCTGTCCTGATAGCACAGCATAATCACTCCCCCTCATATTTGGCTTCGATGTCCAATATGCTCCCCACGTTGTAAACATACCTTGCAGTTTCCATGGTAATTAAAGCCAATTCCTCATCATCAATATCAGGAATCTCCATCATCTTGCCGAGGCATTCCAGCAAGCCATCAATAATTCTTCTCTTTCCATCCATAGTCAGCTTTTTAAGCCAGTCATACTGTTCTTGATCCGTCAGGTCGGTAAAGCACCGGTTCACCCATTTGCCGTGCCGCTCCACACGCAGGTAGAATCCATCAAGATTTCTTGCCAGTTTGTCCTCTTCCATATTTTCTCTCCTGTTCTTTAATAAACTTTTCCCACGCTTTTTTCAGATCAATCGGCTTTTCCACGGATTTTATCCTCCACGAGCATCATCAACACACGAATCACAAGCACTTTAAACGAATCAATAATACCATGTTCGTGTAACGTATCCTCCATCATTACAAGGTTTCCGTGTACCCTAATCCATTCACTCCTTGTGTGCATCTTTCACCTCACCATTACTGTTCCATCGTCCAATATCTCATTGCCACCGCCCCAGTACCTTTTCACTTTGATGTTTTTCACATAATAAATTCCTGCATCCTTAATGCCATGAACCTCGCTGAATTCTATTTGTTTTGCCAATAAATCCCTTGCTTTATCTTCGTTTTCTTCCTGCACATCAGCCGTGATTTCCATTGTTAGATATGCTTTGTATTTTTTCATATTTTCTTCCACTCTCCTTTAAACCGTCCCATGCCCTGTCTGCAATATTGCCACACAACACGGGCAATCATTCTGTATCTGCGTTTGTAGAATCGTTTCATGGTAACTGTACCTCACCAAAAATCTCGTTGCCTTGTAATTCCAATTTGCACCCACGTTTAACAAGTTCTGACGCTGGCTGTGTGCTTCCTATTTCGTAGGAAAAGCCTTTCACGTTCATTTCCCAAACAAACGCCCCTTGCCGTCTTTGCCAATATCCGGCATACGTTCTTCTGAATGTACATGGTACACACTCAATGCCAATATCTTGTTTGATTTTATTGGAAAGCCTTTCAGCAATAGTCATGGTAACTCCACCTCACACTCCATTGTTTCTGCCATGCCGACAATCGTTCTTGCATGACCTCTTATCCAATTAATTCTTGTCTCTGTAATGTATGGCAATTCATCTTGTTTATAGTTTTCTGCTTCTTCAATAATGAATTTTGCAATCTGTATAATTTCATCAAAATTATCTTTCATGGTAACTCCACCTCAATATACGTTTCCTCAAAAATATCAGGCTTACACGGATATAATTCACCTTTAATTCCCTGAATAACGTAGTCACCAACACTGACATGATGTACACCTTCAAGCGTTTTAATGTACAGTTCCCAAGGGTCATCCTTTCCGTAGAACAGAATGCCGTTTTCAAATGCTTTTACCGCCCATTCAGGAACATACCATTCGCCTTTACTGTTTTTTAAATCCCCGTCAAACTTAAATGCTTCTACGATTACAGGTTTTTTCTGATACTTCATAATTCCACCTCTGCTTCCAAGTCCTGCCGCCCAAATTCAATGCACTTTTTATAGCTATCCATAAATAAATCCACACGATTATTATGACCAGCACCAAATCGGTCTGTAACCTTGTATGTTCCCATTCCTTTAATTTTGATAATCGTTCCGAACGGAATCCATTGTCCGTTAATTCGGTCAACCGCACAATGCCCTACCTGTGGCATTACACCTGATGCTGTGGGGTTTCCTGTGTGGCAATAGGCTGTGGCCTGAAGTGTGACTACGATAGCAAGTAAGTTAATAAGATATTTACTTATTCCGTAGCATTTCCCATTTATCATCAATGCACCTCCATAAATGCAGTACGTTATCTAAACCGCCAATGCCATGAACATACTCGCTGGCTTTCGGATGTATCTGTACCGCCATTTCTTCAGGATAAAAGAAAATATCTTTCAGTTCGCACATCTGCTCCCATGTTGGCACGATATTATGATTTCTGCATGATACGCTAACGTGTTCATATCCGTTTTCGTTATATCCCCATATAACAGTAAATCGTTTCCCTTTTAGCCGGATTTCCCCACAATTCTGCCCTAACATTTTCAATTTACTATATGCTTTCAGTTCATCAATGGTTTTCATTCCTTATCCCCCTTGCCACATTTAGGGCATTCATAAGGTGGTTCATTTTCTTTGCCTACATAGGTTGTGCAATATCCGCATTTAGTGCAATACCACAAATACCCATGTCCGTTATATTCAAGTGGTATCGGTGTTACTTTTTTCCATGTCTTTTTCATTTTCCCCACCTCGCAACTGACTACAAAATGTAGTCAACTACTCAACCATTTTGGTGACTTCGACAAAATTGTCGCACGTTTTACTCATATCACAGAAATCTATTGGCAATAGCCTGTTTGTAACATCAGGGTGGTTATCTCGTTCTTTTACCCCACTGTAATAACTGTCCTCGCATTGCCTGTAATGTTTACAATGTTTAGCACAGCAATAGCATCTATCCCTGTACACTATCATCGTGCTTCTCCTTTAACCAACCATCCCACCAACTAACAGTTTCATGCCATGTACATCCGTGTATTTCATATACTTTTATTGCTTGTTTTACCATTGCTGATAAAAACTCTGACTTTTCGGTTGTAGGTAACTGGCAAAACCATTGTTCGTTGGTCATATTTGCCTTGCGTTCCTTGTCCCATGCCATCCATTCCAAAACTTCTTGTGCGTTAGGCATTGTGTTTCTCCTTTAACCACTCTATCGGAATATCCTCAAAAACTCGCAACTGTTCTTCACCATCAAACGCCCAGCCGCATTTATCCCATGGTAGTTTTGATAAATCAACTTCAAAAGTCACATAATCTGGTAATTCAAAAAACGGAACAACACTGACGTATATCCACGGTTCCGGCTTACTCTGCCACGTTGGCTCGCTGTTAATTTTCAACCCGTTTTTCAATATAGATTTCACCCTCTCTTTTGGAGTGCTGTGATACCATGTATAGTCATTGCGTTTTGGATTTATAACCCCTATGTTCGTCATCATGTAACCACCAAAAAATCTCTGTTGGATTCTTTTTTTGTTTTTCGTATTCCTCATGTGCAAGACGTTTTAATGTTTTCTCATCCTCGGTTGTTATCGGTATTGGCTTTGGTATATATTTAATCATTGCACTACTCCTTTATAATGTGTGGTTGTTTCACCCATCTATTACAGTACACTGTCATTCCCGGCAACCATAGGTATCCTTTTTTGCGTTCATACATTTTAAGCGCTCGGTATATCATCCGTATTCTGCCGTTCATCGTTCACTCTCCTTGATGTGGTTGTTTTAACCACTCAACTATCGTTCTGTAATCGCAATCAGAATTAACCGCAATATTGATTATTCTTTTCGCTTTTTCTTCGGTTGCCAATCCGTTAAACCATTCCTCGTTGGTCAGCGGCTTCTGATGCGGACATGGCGAACCGAGTGTGCAAATATCGCCCATCCTCATTTCGCAAAAGAATCCTGTTCCACCACATTTATCGCAAACATCGGTTACGGAATCACCAACAACCTCAACTTCGCCTGTGCCACCGCAAAACTCGCATGTTGTCATTCTATTGGCATCGTTTATGTGTTCCCCCGTGCCATTACAATATCCGCATTTCATTGTTATTCACTCTCCTGTTTTAGCCACACAATAAGTTCGCTTCTTCCTGCTATGCCACACCATTGACAATCACAAAAATCGCAACGTATATCCCCTTTACAGCATCTTTCATACGTTTCCTCTGCTTTATTGATAAACTTTGCCAATGCTTCAGGGGAAGCGGAAATACGCTGGAAATTGGTTTTAATCTCTCGTGGTGCTTCACCAATGAAGTTTTTACAATGCGTCATAATAAGTCCACTATTAGCAAATTTACAGCCGTCCTTTATAATGCATTCGTCACATATTCCCATTGTTTTATCCCCCTATCGCATAAACCACGGCCATTACAGGAGCAGACAGCACGATCGCTGCATATAACAACGCTATCAGCCAGGATACTACTGTTACAGCGACCATCATTCTTCACCGACCTCTTCCACAATTCTCCGGATCACGAAATCTGCACAGGGTTGGGCCATTCCATTACCCAAAGCCTTGTAACGTGCAGAATCTGAACATGACTTATCGTCTATCAAAGTGAAATTGTCCTCAAGTCCCTGAAGGCGCTCTGCTTCTATCGGTGTGAGCCTTCTTACCGCATACTGTTGCCGTACCACGTTGTTGGATTCCGTATTATGTGCGGATGCACTTGTCAGCGTTCCGTTCACATTTCCTTCTACAAAATTTTTCGCATCCACCGCTTTAATGTCCTCTGTCACGATACTTTCAGTTCCCCCCCATAGATTCCACCGCACGCCCTCAGAGGTGCGGCCTTCCTGCATCTTCTCCATGCTCCGTACTGATGCTCCTCGTACATCTTCAACTATTACCACCTTGCCTTGACCGACATATTGGTTGTTGATGCCCTTGTAGTCATCATTGCATAATGCTCCGACCACATCAGCTATTGTTATCTGTTTCATATTCTTTAATGCGCTTCAACGCTTTTTCTTTTACTTGTTCCATATAAACGCTTTCACCCATGCCAAGTTTATCTAATGGACACCACCCTTCACCTTCCATTAATTGAAATGGACAATCCTCGCAATAAACAGAATGGCAGTAGTTGTCAACGATTATTAAACTTTCTAATACCTTGTAAATATCTTGCTTTTTCCCAAACAACCCGGTTTCCTCTTCCATTTATTTCTCCTTAATCTCCACAATCAGCTTTCCCTGATCTACATCTTGTCCGTTGAATCCTCGTCCGTCATGGGCGCACAGGCTTCCGATGGTTTGCTGTCCGTTGCAAGCGGCTGCATGATAGCTATCTGGTCGTGCATACAGTTCAGCGTTCCCACTATTTCGGACATTTTCAACTGTTGCGTCTGCCCGTTCCCTATTGCATACGAGCGTCCCCCCCCAGTGGACACAG
>Ga0326514_10000056_pt1 | contig 65784 bp, 98 predicted proteins | sample 3_2548_0518_D_FD_203653 | JGI IMG/M metagenome (GOLD analysis project Ga0326514, IMG submission 203653) | Bovine rumen microbial communities from UC Davis, California, United States - 3_2548_0518 | ecosystem: Host-associated > Mammals > Digestive system > Stomach > Rumen | place: USA... | reverse complement strand
TCCATAGAATTCATCAAGCAGTTCGTCTGGCGTTCTGGCCCCTTCTTCGTAATTACGCCTGACCCGATTTTCTATCATCTCCACTGAATCATTCAGCCCAATGCTGGAATATATGCTCTGATAGCAGCCATTGTGCATTCTTGGTGGTGGGAACGCAGGCAGGAAGATTCCGAGGCTGTGGCCAAATTGCCATTTATTATCCATCTCCCGGATGAATCTGTTCACTACCCACTGAGGACGGTCAATCTTCCCGTCTTCATACGCTTTAAGCTGTGCAAGCCTTTTATCTATCTCGTCTGCGGATAGCCTACAGTTATCATCAAACATATCGTTCCCGAGTATGAGGCAACCGCAGGAATTGCACTCACCTTCGTAGTCCCTGTCTTCCCATCCCGCAGGGCAATTTTCACACTTCATCAGCGTCATCCTCCCATCGCGATATCCACTTCGCCACTTCAGGCTCAACATATTTGTGGAAATATTCAGCCCATCTTTTCTGCCACGGCGTATATGATTTCCTGATGCATTCCCAGGCATTGCCGTAATCGAATGCCGTATCGTGGAAGACTCTGTCTATATCGAAGACGGAGGAACAATAACTTAGTTCATCAAGGAAGTTCCGGCAGTCTTCTTTATCCGATTCGTTTTCCCATTCATCGATATCGCTGAAATAATCGTTTATATCTTCCACGATGCTGTCGGCGTCATATTCCTTTTGATCGTGACAGCACTTTTCCATCACATAACTGGCGCCGACAGATGACATCAGCTTCAGGAAGCGTTTCCCATTTTCTGGCCATCGATGAGCGTAATGTCCAATATCCGAATCGCTTAGCATCTGGCCATGCTTCGGATCCAGATAGACCCGCATCCACAAACATGCCTGTGCTTCACGCCCCTCTGGCAGAACTTCAATCACGATGATTCCATCATGATTTTCTGACGATACCCTCATGCTTCAGCCTCCTTTCCGTCTATAATAAATGCATCCGCGCAAAGCAGATCCCTGATAACTCCGATCAGCACGTAAGTCCATGTCTTCCCTCTGTCTGTTCTTTCTGACACAAAGTATGGCCTCAGATCTTTGAAATATCCCATGTCGATCATTCGGCTCATATGCCATTTCTGGGTATCGACATCTTTCTGCGCCATGAGATAGTCATATTCGAATCGGCTGAGATGCACTGGTTTTGTGATCGGGATCTTCGTCACGTCTCCGTGGAAAAAGATCTCCGCATAATATCCTTCTTTCATTGCTGATAGCTCCTTTCTGTTCTGATTAGTTCTGTTCCTCGTCCGTCATGAGGATCGTTTACAATTTCTGCCTTTTCGCAGTGTTCTTCTCCGACACTTTCCTGACTGCTTCATCGATGCAATCCTTACACCATGCACAGCACTTGATGTGTAGATCTGCAACACAGCCGGGAATAGCATTTATGCCTCTGTCTTTCCCAGCGAAATCCCAGCGTCCAGATGCGTCTGTGAGCGGCTGGCCGCAAATATCACAATATCCTCCATTCATTCCTTATCCTCCGTTATTCCCTCTTGTCGTTTGAATTCCTCTACGATATTCTCGATATATATGTCGTCCATTTCTCTGTCCCAAAGTCCTTTGAAACACCAGCCTGCAGCATAGCCAACCGCAAGGAGAGAGAAGAGTGCAGCAAATTCATAAATCGTTATCCGCATTTTTCTGCTCCTTTCGTTTTTCCTGCTCCTGTCTGGCCGCAACAGCTTCCCATCTTTCGCAATGATTAAAGTTGTTTGGATCCACGTATCTGAAAACTGAATTCCGATACTTCTGCGGTATACTGGCCGGGTGGTATCTGCATAGGTAATGCCTGCATGTAAAGCCGTTACACCATCTTCGACTGTCTATAACGTTTGCCTGTTTCTTTTTCCCCATATCAATTACCTGGTGCCTTCCTCCTTGCTTGATATCTCCCTGTTCTGTAGTCGTGTGTTCCATGCTATGACAGCTGCTTCAGGACTCGAATACTGGAACGATTCCCCTCCTTTAGATGCCCCGCAGAAAGTGCAGACCACCTTCCATGATGGCGGCGATGTTCTCTCGTCCCTCGTCAGCGTTGCGATCTCTCCACAAAACGGGCAGTCCAGCAGTTTCTGGTATTCCATATTCCCTCCTTTCCGGGAGCGGGAGGCCACCTTCCGCTCCCTGTGTGATAGCGCCATTATTGTGATGTATCGGCGGCGCTTATGTTATGTTCACTGGCAGCACTATCATTTTCAGTGCCGATTCTTCTTCCGAGATGTAAACCGGAGTTCTCGGCCCCATCAGTTTCAGAGTGATGATGTCTCCCGAATATCCTTTGAGGGCTTCCAGAAGCATCTTTGGATTCATGCCGATTTTCATGTCTCCGCTGAATTCAGTATCTACTTCCAGGATCTCGTGATATCCGCTCGTGCTTGCCACCAGTGTCATGTCCATTGTCTGGCCGTTCAGCTGTACCACCAGCGCGTGCTTTACATCGTCCGAGTTACACAGGTTTGCCCTTGTAAGTGCTGAGACCAGATCCTTACGGTCCATGCGAATCGTCTGCAGCTGGTCTTCAGGCACGAACAGCTGCGCTGTGTTTATGTATTTTCCATCGATGAGCCTGGAATAGATCGTGTATGCGTCCGTTTCAAAAACCGCGCTATGGCTGTCATAGGTAAGGGTGATGTTGTCATCCATATCCATTCCGATCAGCTTTCTCACCGTGTTCTTCGGAATGATCAGGTCCATATCTGGCACTCCGTCAGCGATAACCTCGTCAATGGCAACCATGTGCCCGTCAGTTGCCGTAATCGTGAAGATCCCGCCGGAAGATAGGAGGTTGACGCCGGTCAGCTCACGTCTTGTCGAATTCTCATCCGCAGCGAATACGACTTTTGAGAATGCTTCAAGCATCTTCCCGCCAGGAAGGACAGCTCCTTCTGCATCGGGCCGATCTCTCCTGAGCGTGAAGTCGACCGCTTTGTAACTGCTGAACCTGCTGGTCGTCTTCCCGGAACGGATCACAACTGTCTGATCATTGTCCTGCTCGATGTCCAGCTCTGTTTCCGGCAGGTTCTTCACCATGTCAAATGCCCTCATGGGCAGTAGGAGAGAAGTGCCTCCAGAAGCCTCTAATTTGACCTCTAAGGTAATCTCCATGTTGGATGCAATAGCTCTTTGCCCATCTATCAAAAGCGCTGAGAGAGCCGGAATGGAGTCGTTCTTCTGAACAATTCCCTTAGACTTATCAATGGCCCTCATTAGTTCGTATCTGTTAATCCTCATCGTCTTCGTCATCTCCTCTCAGCTCCACCCCGTCAAGGAAGCGGAGGATCCCATTCTTGAAAACTATCTGGTAGCGGAACAGGTCGCGTCTGTCCATATACTTATGGCCATAGATCTTTTTCATATCCCGGAATACCACCCACGGGACCCGGTAGAAGTCCTTAAATTCCAGTGATATCACCAGAAAACAGAAGGCTCCCATTTTGGAATATCTCTCAAAGCATTCCTCTTGTTCCTCTGTAATCACGCTCCTACGGATCTGGCCGGCGTCCGTGTGCTTCGCATCGAACAGAACCATGGTCGCATCCTGGAGAGCTCCCTTGAAATCCGGCTGGGCCTGCTTTGCAAAGCATGCTATGAACTGGCCTTTCTTCCGGTCATAAGGCTTCAGGATCCGCATCGGCTCCGGGGTCTTGTCGATCGCACAGATGCCTTTGTTTTCGTAGAACCTGCAGGCATCTTCAATCATGGCCTCGAAGTACGCCCCGTCCGAGCGTGACTGCTTACCTTGAAGCGACCTGCTGTATGAATCCATATCTCTTCGCAACCTCCAGAAGCTTGTTGATTGTTACAGCCCCGACTCCCGGGATTTTTTCTTTTTTCAGAACATCGATGAAATCCTGCGCAGTCGGATCTTTTTCTGCAGGCTTGTTTCTGTCGCATGAATCGCATAAGGCCTTCCTGGTATCGCTGATGTCATCAACAGCCTCTGCATATGCCTTCTTACGAATCTCATCCATATACTCAGTGATCTGCATGTCTGTCATTTTCCTGATCCTGACAGCCATGTTGTGGGCTGCATTTTCTTCACTCGTTCTCCGGCAGCTTCTTTTCTTTGCCATTTTCTATCTCCTTCTCATGTTTTAGGTATTCCTCAAAGCCGTATATCTTGTGATCCTTGCAGAATTTTGAATAACACTTAAAGCACATAGCACCGATCCGGATGCAGGTATACCGCTTTTCCTTGTAGGAAGTCCCGACCCTGGCCTGCAGCGTTACCATGCTGTGCTTTTTTAGTTTCCTCCTGCACTCCATGCACCTGTCGGTAGTAAGCCATGACTGAAGCCTTCCCATCCCGCGAAGGGTGAGTTCTTCTGGATATTCCCGTGACATTTCATCCTCGCCGACAATCGCGTTGAGGTTTTCCCTCATGAATACCGGAATTCCCATCTCGCTTGCGAGCGATAGGATGGATTCAACCCATTCCCGCTGCGTAACCACTTTGTTCTTTACCTTCCCGGTCATGGCGCCGATCGTAATCCAATTCACGCCCTTCAGGTCTTCTGGTGACAGGAAAATGTTCTCCATCAGCGGTTCAAAGTTGATGAAGGTTTTCCTTCCTGGAGGAAGCATGTCAATCTTCTCAAGATCTCGGTTGTTCGTAATTGTTACGCCATACCAGTAATGGTTGCCTTCAGGCAGGTCCAACTCCCCGTACCTTTTCGGGTTCCGCGTCAGGAACATGTAGTAATGCTGCGGTGTCGCAGCACATGTTTCGAAAACAAAGCGGATCCAATCGTCCGGGATGCTGTCTCCGAACCCGTCAGAGATCGCGTTCACCAGTACGCGCCGGCTCTCGCGGATCGGCCTGTAATCATCTGCCTTGTACCTGTGGAGAGTAGGAGAGGACCCGAAAGGATATTCAACGGTCCTCCCGTTCTCATCCCTGATCGGAGAGAGCAGGTCATAACATCCATTGATTTCCGAGTAGACATCTTTCATGGCCATATGCCTTCGGATATCGCCGCTCTGTGCTTTTGCGAGGCGCTTTGCGTAGCAGTAATCACAGCCATACTCACATCCGGTGATCAGGTTGTACGTGTATTCAGCCCATTCAATCCTCGTGTACTGCATCGTTGTCCTCCCAGTATTCGACTGTGTATTCCATCTGTGCGTTCTTCTTACCTTCGGATCCTTCCACTGGCTGGCGGTTTATCCTGACCGAATACCCGCATTTGACCAGAAGCGTTGCCAAGTTCAGACGGTCCTCTTCGCTCCACTGGACGGATCCTTTCCGAATGCTCCGTATTGTCTGCCTCTTCATCAGCCCGCCCTCACTTTCAGTCTCGGCGGTTTTTCTTCCCGCGCCTTCTGCATCTGCTTCTCAAATGCACTGACAAAAGCCTTTACGTCTCCAGGCATGTCACAGTTATGTGATCCGCGACACTGGATTACCCGGTTATCGCGCCACTCCATCGTGAAGAACGGTTCCTCCGGAGCATCAACCTTTCTTACAAACAGGATCATGGTCTGTTTCTTCGCTACCCGGTCCGCGTAAGTAGCCACACAATGATGCAGTGTCTGCCCTTCGCGCTTCAGGTCGTCTGCCGACGATGGGAGTACGAGCATATATTTTCTGGATTTCAGCTTTATCGGATCTTCCGTGATTTCTTTGTGCATAGATTGCATCTGTTCTTCAAATAGCCTGTTGACTTCCTCCATGGCCTGCCTCATGTTTTCGTCGCGCCTGGCTTCAAGCTCCTTCAATACCCTGTCATGGGCTGTTCTGAAGTGCGGCGGCATCATAACGTATTCGTCGTGCATGTCATAGCCCAGCTCCTCACACCAGCCCCAGTAGTCTTTCCAGTCGTGCATGAAGTCTGCCCTTGATGAAATGTCCTTCTTTCTGCGTCCTGTCTGCTTCATGACATACCGGGTGAATTTTCTTACCGGAACCTCATGAATGATGAAGTCATGAAGGGTACGTTCAGACGGTCCGAAGCAATTAACAAACTCTTCAAGATCCCTTTCTCTAATCTGTATTTTTCCGAGTTCGATTTTGTGAAGGAGATCTATCATGCTTTTCCCGCCGTTCATATTCCGGAGCATACGGAGGTGCTGCTTGGAGAGTGTCTTTAATTCTTTCGGAATCCCTTTATAGTGCCAGTACAGGACGTCGTGCATGATTTCATGCGCCAGGCGTGTCAGCCCTGCCTTAACCACCATTTCAAGCTCCGGGCATTTCTCATAAGCGCGAAGGTAACGGAAAGGCTCAATGCTCTTGAATTCCTCCTTTTCCTGCAGCACTTCGATTCCGCTGTACTGGTAAGGAGTTCCTGCCAGAAGCTCACGAAGGCCATCGCGCCGAATGATGAATTTCTCGATGTTATTCTTTCCGGTGTCCGGGCACCAACAGGTTTTCCGCGACGTTTTGTACTCCGCATGCTCAAAGGATTCCCACATCCTCCCGTCTATGAATACCCTGTAGATTTCGTAGTATGACTGCTTCTTCGTGATTGACAGAAGCGGGAATGTTTTTTTGTGGAAGTCGTAGAAAACCATGAAGCAACGGAACAGCAGCCTTCCGTCATCCAGCTTCTGGACGATGGTAATGTCGCACCGACCGGTCTCATGGTCGTGCCAGCGCTTTATAGTCTTCATGACCACCGGGCTGGAGCAGCAAGGGCATTCTCCCCACTCATTCATCCGTAGCCGTATCTTTTTGGAGTCGATCTCCATGTGCTGCCCGCATTCTGTACAGAACGCTTCCCGGATCCGCTTATGGCTGTTACCGTCATAGACCAGATACCTGTGTGTCCTCATGCCATAGTCGTGGATCCACGTCTCAAAGTCTTCCGGGAGGTCCGGGACGAGCTGCATCATCTGGTTTGTGTGGGCCAGTTCCCGGTCATACCTTTCATTCAGTCTTCTCTGCAGAATCGTGTTCTGCCATTCTTCCAGTGTGAGCAAAGGTGACGGTTCGACTTTTTCACTCCACCAGTCCCGTCTTTTCGGAGGAAATCTCTTCTCAAACAGTTCCCTGCTTTGTGTGTTTACAAATGTCGTACCAGCCCATCCGTTGTTCCAGTAACCAAGGTGTAGGATGTTGGAAGCCTTACCAGTCAGCCACTTGGTTTTTTTGACAGACAGATCCTGAGTTATGTAATCATCGTTTCCAATGAAGAATCTGTACCTTGCTTCTGCGCCTTTTCCGTTCCGCAGTTTATCTGCGTCCCATGCAATGACCTGCAGGATTCCGTCCATTTCGTTCACCTGAAGCAGCCAGCGGTCTTTTGCCTGCAGGCTTCTGGCCATCTCTATATACTCCGGCTTTGTCTCAGGCTGTGGTATCTGCCGGAGCATTTTCTTATCCATTGACGCCTCCAAGGAGATCGAAGATAGTCATTTGTCCGATTTCCTCATCTGTCTGTTTCTTGGTTCTTTTCGGCGTTTTATGTGTTTTTGGTTTTGCTAAGATGTCCGGCTCATGCTCCTCAGGCGTTGCTGCGGCCTTCTCTGTGGCCTTTCCCATGTCGGACTTGGAATCCTTCGGCTTTGCAGCTTTAACCTTGCCTGAGGCCTTTTTTGCAAGTGCAGGGGCCTTACCGGTTGCCTTGGTGTTACTGCGGAAATAGTCTTCAGCCCATTCAAGGATTGTTCCACCCTCCGCGTAGAATCCGCGTCCACCTTTAGCTGCCGCCTTCGCCTGGCTGAATAGATAGCTGTTGCATCCGCTCCAGTCCTTTCCGGCCTTAAGAATATCCTCTGCCAGGCCTTCATCTTCGGCGATGCGGCTTTTCAGATATTCGACGATCTTCTCAGCGAGGAATCTTTGCTGTTCCTCTTTTTTTGGAATTCCTGCATACATAGCATCCAGCTTTTCAGACGCTTTCTGCTGTTTGGTTAGTTCTGACATTTTGTTCCCCTTCCTCGAAATTGAAAAAGAATGTGAAACTATCGTGCCGTTTTGCTGCCTTATCTGTGTCTATAACCACGGCGTTTTCCCGTACCGTCTTGGATCTCCTTATCATGCTGTCCATGCTGTACCAGACCCGGCGCATCTGCCAGACATCTGTGTACCAGAACGGCGTATACCAGAATTCCTGCGACGGCTTCTCAATCGGATTCAAAGGTCCGCCAACAATCGGATCCGTGATAGTGTTTGCTATAACGACATACCCCGGCATCCCGAGCAGTGACATCTGTAGATAAGCCATTTGACCTGCAATACGGTCAATGTCCTGGCCTACAAAACATGCCTGTGTCTGGTAGTTGATACCTGCTCTCTGTAACACCCGGGCCGCTGCGATCAGCATGGCGCCGCCGCCGATCGCCGGATCGCAGAGGGATATGTATCGCGGCTGCTCTTTCAGTTTCTCAACATCCACTGTGATTTCTGCGCTCATTCTGCAGACGTCATACGGAGTAAAGAATTGTCCATGCCAATGGCTCCCAAGATTAAGCCTCATGTACATACTCCCCAGAAAGTCCTGATCAGGGTTGTCATCCAATGCTTTGACTAAAGCGGCAAAAAGCCTGGCCACTTTGTCAGGATCATGCTTTCTGATCAGCTCCAGGTATTCCTGTTCCCTCCGTTCCCGGCGATCTTCCAGCTTATCCACGGAATTGCTAACCGTGATCGCCATAATTGCAAGGACATCCGACCACACCTGCCAGGTTTGATAGCTTCCGGTCATGCTTTGTATGATGTCCAGAAAGGCTTTTTCATTCTCGTTCTGCGCCCGGATGTTCATGTTCCACCTCCTTCCTGCATTGATTCCTCCTGTGCAAGGATTATCTGATCTGACACGGCATCCCAGTCTGTTCCGCTTGACTCAAAATTCTGGAAATTATTGTGCCGTACCTGATTCTCAACTGGCGCAGGAGAGTAGTTTTCATCCAGATAATCCAGATATCCACTATTGAAAAAAGTGCTGCCGTTCTTCCAGTTCGGGGTGAATGCTCCACTGCGTTCCCTTGCATTGTGTTCATCGACATAACGCTGGATGGCACGCATCATTTGTTCTTCCCCGATTTCAAGCAGAGCTCTTTTCTTTGCATCACTGACGTTTCCTTTGCCCCTTTTGTTCGGGTATCTGTCCCATAACCTCTCAAACAGTTCGTTTGCTTCTCGCTGTTTGTTTCTTGCCGGCATCTTTTGGCTATCCTCCAGAACCTGCTCGGAGCCAACCGGCTCTGAGCATATATTTTGATTCGGATTCTGATTCGGATTGGATTGGATTGGATTACGGGGACATTTGAAATCATCTGATATCATTTGCATGCAAGTTGCATCAGGTGCAGGATACTTGCTTTTCTTGGCCCGGATCTGTTGGTGGCGCTCCCATGTTACCAGTTGCAGGACGGGTCTTCCCTGTACCACGTACCTTTGTACCAGTCCTGCCGCGGATAACTTATCGAGGGCCTTCTTTAGATCGGAGTCTCTGATATCTTTGAGAGGAAAACAAATGCTGTTTATAATCTTCTCCCGCCCATCGAACCTTCCGTAATCGTCGCAATTGACGATCAGCCTATAAAACAGACACTCTTCAAACCAGGATAAGGAATCGATCTCATCGCTTCGGCAGATGCTCTCTTTCAATATCCTGTTTGGCACATCACCACCTCCCCATTAATCCCACTGGACGTGACTTCCGTCATCGTCCTTTGTTACTGTGACGCTCTGACTGAACCTGGCCTTGAACTCATCATCATGTGTGATTGCCATGATTTCCATGTTCGGGTATCTCTGCCTGATCGCTTCCATTGCGTCGACATATGCCTGTGTGCCTTCGTCATCCAGGAACGGTGGCTCGTCAATGTGGAGCATGCCCAGCTGGATCCCGGCGGCGGTTGCTTTGATCTCTGAAAGGGAGAGGATAACGGCGAGAGAGGACTTAACCTTTTCACCGCCGGACTTCGCTGCGTAAGGCAGCTTTGTCTTTCCGTACTCGTCAATCAGCACATCAAGGGTCGCCTTCTCGTTCCCTGTTCCCTTCACGATCTTGTCCAGAACGAACTCCACGCCCATCGTCCCGCCGGTCATTGATCCGAGGATCGAGTTGGCCGTATCGGTGATATGAGGAATGATGTTCCTGATGATCTGGTGAGGAACCCCATCCTGACTGAAGGCCTGCTTCAGCGCGTCATACCTGACCGAGAGAACCGCGTCAGCATCGATCTTTTTCTGGAGGACGGAGATCTGTTCCTTCAACGACCCGATGTCCTCCAGTTTCTGAGTGAGCGTGCCCTTCGTGATGTTCAGCCGTTCCTGAGTCTGGGCGTTTGCCTTCAGCTTCAGTTCCATGTCGAACATTTTCTCTTCGATGTCGGAATCAAAGGTGTCAAGTTCTGTCTTAGCGCCTGTCATGCGGACGATGGCATCCGTCAGAGCGTGCTCGTCTTCGGTTCGCTTTGCCTTCGCCGCTTCAAGGTTCTCCTGATAGTGCTTCCGGCGTTCCTCCCAGAGAGGGATCTCATTCCGCTGCGAGATGTATGGCAGGAGAGTGCCATGCACGGCCTTCGCCTGTGTGTACTTCGCCACGGATTCTGAGAGGGTATTCGCCGTTTCTGCAAGCCTGAGAGCCTCTGATTTGACCTCTACGGCCTTTTCCTCGCATTGCTTAAGTGATTCTTGGGTAGATATGATCTCGCCCTCTAAACGGCTCACAGCTCGTTCCGCATCTTCATGCTGTTTTCTGATTGTTTCATAAGGCGTAAGGGTGTTGATAAGTGATACCAGCTCCGATTCCTTTTCGGCGCTGTATCCGATTTCCTTCCGCTTTGCCTCAAGCTCTTCCTTCCGATCGCACAGCCGTTCCTGTGCGTCTATGATAGCGACTCCAAGTCCGTTCACGACAGCTCTCAGATCTGCGACCTTATCTGCATCGGCTTTCGCCTGAGCAAGGAATTTGCATGTTGCCGTCTCCACGATCGGGCATCCGGAGTTTTCAAGGAATTTTTTCTGCTCCATGCACCGGCTGAACTCCGCATCCTTTAAGCGCTGATCTGACATGTAGCCCATGACTTCTTTTTGGATTTTGGAAATCTCATCAGCTGATGCTGCCATAAGCGCCGATTCCTGATCCTTCTTTTCCCGCAGCGCTTCCATTTCTTTTCTGGCAGTGGCGAGGTCAGCGATCTTCTGGTCAATGTCTGCCGGAACGGAATCTCCACGGAGGCTGTCGATCTTCTTCTTTGATGCCTCGATTGATGTCCTTAATGAATCTGCCCTGAGGTTGAGCGCGACAGCTTCGCGCTGCTTCTGTTCCTGCTGGCTGACAATCTCATCCCTGCGGATCACATCTGCATGCAAGCTGTTCATGAGGCTTTCGGCTTCTTCGCATTCGGCAGCTTTTTTCCTGATCTCCTCTGATTTGGCCAATTGCATATCGCATGCCTGGATATTCGTATTCAGCTCCGAAATGGCCTTTTCATCAGATTCTGTATCAGCCTTTTTCTTATCCCTTTCTGCTGAAGCCTTCTGGTATTCCTCAAGTGCTTTCGCGTAAGAAGCGGATTTTTCCTTGAGAAGATCATATTTTGCCTGAAGGATTTCGCCCTCCTTCCGGAATGAGCTGAGCATCGTCTCCAGATCCTGCAGCTCCTTTTCCGGATCTCCCTTCTGGTTGATCTGCTCTGTGTGGATCCTGACGTCCTCACGCGCGGCGGCAAGTGCCCTCTTGACGTCTGCCAGATTGTCCCTGGCGATCTTTTCCATGTACTGGTAAATGCCGAGGCCGAGAAGGTTGGCAAGGATTGAAACACGGTCTTCCTTCTTTGCCTGCAGGAAGAGCCCGTACTGATCCTGCATGATGAGAGCACAGGAGCGGAATGTCATGCTGTCCATCCCGATAATGTTGATGATTTCTTCCTGTGTGTCTGCGAAACGTTCCTTTGACCTGTTCTCCCATGTCACGCCATCTTTGCCGAGCTGTGATATGTTCAGCGTTGCCCTGCCTGACTTTACTCTCGTCCGGACCACGCGGAACCGGCTTTCCCCGATGTCGAAAACGAACTCGATCGAGCCACCTCTTGCGTCCTCTGTGGCGCGGATCCAGCCCTTGAGGTCTCCTTCCCTCGGCTCCTCGTAAAGCGCGTCAATGATTGCGTCCATGAAGAGAGAGGACTTACCGGCTCCGTTCTGGCCATTGATCGTGCAGAACTTGATGTCCGTGAAGTCGAATTCTGCGTCTTTATAGTTCCGGTAGTTGTGGACCTTGATGTGAACCGGACGGAACACACCATGCACTTTCGATGTGACCGCCAACATCTGTGCTTTCCTGATGATCGGTTCGCCAAGCTCGGCGATCTCGTTCGGATCCGGGAACTGTTTTTCTTCAAGCCATTTCTTCAGGTTTGCAAGCGGATCCGATTCTTCGGAAAGAAGATCCTTATTCGTGACCTCTGCCGTGGTGTCGGCCTCGATCTCAGCAACATAGAAAGCCCCTGCCTCATAAAGCTGTGACTGGAGCAGCGGAATGTTCATGGCTTCCTTCTGCTCCGGAGTACATTTGAAATGCACCCGGACGATCTTGTCGGCCACCACATCGTTCAGCTGATGTGCCGCGACATACAGCGTAGGAGACTGGAGGTATTCAGTAACGTCCTCAGGAGCCCATTTCAGCGTCACATGAGGCCGGTACGGGAGAATATGGAAGGTGGAGTTTACAAGCCGTCTCTGGTCAAATTCGTGGACATAGAAGCCACGTTCCTGTCCCTCGTCGTTGAAGTTGAGGGCATTGATCGCCCCGGCGTAGTACACGTTTTCAAATCCGAACACCAGCTGGGGCCTGTGGATATGGCCGAGGCAGGCTGCATCGAATTGAGCAGCGCGGAGAACCTCGGTCGGAATGACCGGCTCAAAGTTGGCAAAGAAACTGGTCTGTCCGGATTCTGTGTTGCAACCCGGAACAGTGTAGTGTGCGGCCAGTACCGCAGGCTTTCCTTCTTCGCACTGGATTCGCAGTCCGAGGACGATCTTTCCGATTTCTTCGGTCCATACCTGGTTCTCTTCCTCCGATGTGAGACCAGGATACTTCGCACGGAAAACACCTTTGTCAAATCCGGGGATACACGCGAAATCCGCATATGCTGTCTGGATCACCTGCGGGGTGGTCGCGATCTTAACCTTCGCATCATCGCGGAAGAGTTCTTCCAGAAGCCGGAACTGCCCGGCTCCGTCGTGGTTTGGTGTGCCGCGAAGGACGATCACATTATTGGTGGTATCAGCCAGGCCCCGGATAGTCTGTTCGGCAAGCACGACTTCCTGTGAAACTCTGTTGGCCTGGACTTCAGCCTGATTGAAGATGTCGCCGGAGATCACTATGACGTCTGGCTGTTCTGTCCTTGCCTGTTCGACAAGAGAAGAGAGGCAGTTCGCGATGTCCGCGAACCTGAGATTGACGCCCTCTTTGACAGGGCCTTTGTAGTTTCCGATATGCCAATCGGAAGTGTGAAGGAGTTTAATCATGTGTTTTTCCTTTCTTTCCCGCATTGTGCCATTCTGCGGGATGCTGTGATGAGGTTTGATAGAAGCGCCAGCCCGACATAATCATCAAGGCCGCATAAGTTGACTCCGTTTTCGTCTTCGCTTGCCACTCCTGCAAAGATAACGGTGCCGCGGATCGGGATCTTGTGGATCTCCGTACCGTAAAGCCAGCTTGCCACGAGGTTGACCGGGTAATCCTTCCTCCATGCTTCGTATTTATCTGTCAGCATGCAGACAGCCTTTCCCGGCTCTTCGCCTGGCGTGTCTGAGTTATGCCATATGCTGTAGAGCCTTTCCGGGAAGACCGCCTTCGTGTCCGTGCAGTACTTCCCGATTGCCTGCCTGATGGCCAGACCCGGATCCTCGGTCTGCTCCAGGTCAAGGGTTTCAGGGTTTCCTGATGGAGGGAGTATGATGAGATTTTTCATCGCTGGTTTCCCCTTACCAGTTGCTGGCATTTATAACAGAGAGGCTGTCCCATAAACTTTTGAGAGTAGCTCCAGACTTTTTCATTGATCACGGATCCGCATTTGCTGCACTGGAAGTCTACAGCCCTTGTTCTCTGGCCTGAGGGGGCGTGCTGCACAGGCGCGTGGGAGTTTGGGTTTGAGAACTGCTGGGAGGCAGCCTGCGCCTGTGCCGGCATCGCGTTCGGTGTTTGCTGATACACAGGCTGTAAGGGAGCATCCTGTGTCAGCTGGGGAGTGGAGGCGTCCTGATAGGTGCCGTCCACATATTGGTCGTAGTTTTCGCCGTCTGAAGCTTCAATCGCCGCCACTTCCGGAACACGGGATTCGATCTGCGCGATATCCGGAGCTTTGATGGCGGGTGTCACTCCAAACAGGTTGGAGGATGAAGCGAACATCGCCTCGATTGCGGCCCTCTTGACGTCTGCCTGATCGAGGTTTGGAACGAGATAGGCGACTACGAATGGCTTCATCAATTCCTGGCGCGTATAACCCGCCTTGACATGAAGTGCTGTCCGTATCGCGCCGTTGAGCGCCTTGGCTTCGCAGATCTGGGAGCGATGCTTCATAAACTCATTCCTCTGGTTTTCTGTCATGCCACGGGTGGCATCTTCAATGATGATCTCGTGCGTGTCCTCGACTGTGATGATCTCTCCTGTAAGCTGCGGAACCGCGATTGTTACGCGGTATGCAACGTCTTTGTTTGGGCATTCCCAGCATCTGGGAGCCGTGCGCGACGCCGCATTGGCCGCAGAACATTTCTGGCATGTAGTCGGAATGACGTGCTCGGAAGAGATCATCTTGATCCCGGCTCCGTCTGCCAGCTTCTTCAGGCCGTTTTTGGTGATCGCAAGAAGTTTTGTACGCTTCTCAAAGTAGACATCTCCCTCACCGGGTTCAGGATTGAGCTGAATCACCTGGATCACAGGGGATTTGATGGCCGGGATCTTTACCATGACGGCGTTGTTCCCGAGCAGATTGAATTGCTGTGCCGGGTATTGTTTTCCCAGCTCGACGATAGTAGTAGACTCGTTCATAGATGTACCTCCGGTAATTGATTTTTTGGGGCATCTCTGCTATACTCGGAGATGCTGATGGCTTATTTCAGTTCACCGACTGGTTAAGCTGATTAGTTCTGACAACTCTCGTCCTGGTGCTATCGTCCGTCAACGTGGTGCCATCCAGGGACGAGAGTTTTAATGTCATATGGTGGTTCATGCCACGTCCTCCCGATCAAGTTTTACTGTCACATAATGTTTCTCCCGTCTCTCGGCATACCAATCGTGAATGCTTCCGGCGGCGAAATAGGAGAGCCACAGAAGAGCTGCTACAATGGCAAACCACTCGAACGCTGATGTAACCTGATCGGCCAGCCCTGCAACATCGATCAGCTTAGTGATCACTCCGGTTGCAACGACGGCAACACCAATTTCTCCGATTCTTACCTTGCTCTCGATATAATCATCTAAGATGTCCCTCATTTCATATCCCCTTTCAAATTGCTATCTTCAGCTGTCCGTCCTTGCCCTCAATCAGGAACTCGATCAGCTTCCTCTCAGAATCTTTAACCTTCTCTACTCGTTCCTTTTGTTCTTCGATGCAGTCACAGGTTTCTCCCGGATCCAGATGTGCTCCGCACTTCGGGCAGATGTAACCGTACACTCAAACCACTCCTTCCTCGATCATGAAGTTCCTATTAAAAATCCGCTTCGGGACCCGCCCTGCGGGGTAGTCCTTGGAGAGCAGCCCTTTTGCCTGATATTCTTTTCTCAGGTTCTGGCAAACTCTGTAGGCCTTCGACTTCCCTACTCCAAGCATCCGTCCGACTTCTTCAGCCTTGTAGTATGACCTTTCTTCCAATTCCAGCTCCTCAACAATGCCTTTTTTTGCCATGCTCTGACCTAAACCTTTCTACCTGGATTTCCATGTTCTTAAATCTGCCTATCAGCTCGTGCATGTCATCTGCGATCTTCCGGAACGCTGTCTCTTCTGTATCGTCAACAAAGCCGTCGGCCATGATATTCAGAAGCATTTCCCGTTCCGAAACGAGCTTCCCGCAGGAAATTGCTACCTGTATGGCCAGGCATTCAGCGGATTCTTCCGTGATCTTCGGCAGGTTCCTTCCGAGCGGACAGCACTCAGAGCAGTAGTAGTACTGCAGGTCTTCCCTCTCGCATGCCAAAGAGATCAGCCGGGCTTCCTCCGGCGTCGGGTTCTGCGTCCCGGCCTCGATAGCTGCCAAACGATGATGGTCTATGCCGGTCTCATCCTCAAGGCCCTCACGGGAGCCAAAGCTCTGATCGTGCTCGGAATGCTCCTTTCGTGCGAGATACCACACGTTAGTCAGGGTGCTTGCCCTAAATTTTGGCATTAACTCCACCTCCTCACTGCGCTACACTGCAGGCAGGTACCTGATAGGGATACGGGGTCTTCACTCCAAGGTAAGCGTTGATTGCATCTGCGATTTCAGGTGCAATACTGTTCTCAGTAATTGTCTTGACAACGCGCGTGCGTTCAAATCCAATCGCTTCTGCAAGTTCGGCATGGGTCATGTCCTTCTCAATACATTTGATACGGACTTCCTTCTGCCATTCAGACCGTGGTCTCCGAGTCCTTCTTCTTGTTGCCTCTGGCATTTTCAGATCCTCCTTTCTCGTTTACTTTTTGTGGCACTATTGTTAAAATGGCAATAAGCGTATGCATCGTCACTTTTGCCGGGCGCCGATGCAACGCAATCATTTCCTGCCAGGGAAAGCTCCTTCATGAGCGGTTGCCGCCGCTTATTGCCTTTTGTTGTTTGGTGGCACAAGTAGCCACAACCACATAATACTATCGTATTCGATACTTGTCAACATAAGAATATCGTATTCGATAGTATTGTATGGTGGAATGTGTGGGTAATAGTATGGGAATCATTTCACGTATCAAAGACTGTGCGAAAAAGAAAGGCCTGACAATTGGCGAGGTGGAAAAGGCCTGCAACCTTGGAGAGAACAGTATTTATAAATGGGATCGAAGTTCACCGTCACTTGACAAAGTGCTGCGGGTAGCAAATTTGATAGATGTATCTATCGACTATCTCGCAACCGGTGAAAATGCGCCAGTTTCTTCGTTATCTGACATTGATATCAAGATTCTTAATAGCCTTCATATGCTCGATGATAAGACAAAGAGTGATTTCCTGGGGTTTATTGAAATCTTTAGGCAAGCGCATCCAGAAAATATGAAAGAGCTTGGATTTATATCTGATACTCAGGACTTGCAAGAAAGGAGAATGATCTCTTCAAAATAATTAGCCTCGAGTGGCACCGAGGCCATCCCGGAGAATTGGAGCGGATCAGAAAACGCAATAAATTGAGAAGGAGATTGAAAAAGGATGGGAATAAAAAGTAAATGTATCCTACATGCAATTTCGATCTGCATGTGTGGAGTTCTGTTGTCCGGGTGCACACATAAGACTAAGATGTACGAGCCTTCTACTGAGCATAAACAGGTTTATGGTCTTAGAGATGCCGATACCACGGAACTCTTCTGGGGGAAGGCCAGTCTCGATTTGCCACTGATAAAATATGAAGATGTCCGATCAGGAGAATTCGATGGCTGCTGGATCCTCATTGACGGCATACTTGCAGAGATGTCATTGGAAGACAAAGAAAAGACTGCAGGATTCGGTGATTTAAAAATACTATTTGAACTCCATGACGGTAATTACCATCAAGAAGATTTTTCGTGGATGTATGATGTAGATTTCCCAAGGTTTGATGACTTCACTGAAAAAGGGAAAGTGAAAGATATAGTCAGGCTATGCGCAAAAGTAAAGAATCATGCATTGTCAAAACATGATGTGTATGGGCTTGCCGCGACTGGGGAAAGAGCGAAGATCAATCTTGATGATGTAATCATAGAAACAGAGACGGAATGGATACCGCCGGAGACTACTAAGAATGAAGATGATTATCTGATTACAGAGAAACCGCTAACCGGTAATCCGTTGCTTGATGCGGACGAACATACCGGATCGGTCAAAAGCGGAACGGGTGCATCCCTTGGTGTGTACCGATATATAAGCATTCCAAAAGCGGATTTTGACTCCGTTTCGGAAGAACAATACGGTGAATTCTGCGATTATGTCATGTCGTTATCAGATTCCACTAACTGGTACACTATCAATTTTGAGGACGGAACTGCCATCTTATATGCCGGATGCTTTGCATATAGCGGAATCCTTGGACACCAGGACGGTGAAGGATCTGTATCGGATGCCATTGGATACATCACTTATGAAAATGGTCACTATGAGTATGAAGATGCGTCATCGGTAGACTAAGATGGAGGCTGGATAATGAAGGAATCCATATTGAAAAATATCAGACTTTCTATAGAAGGAAGAGACGTCAAAACCACATTAACTGGAGATAACACAAAAGAAGGTGGGAAAGAAGCTTATCGTGCCGCAAAGATAATCGGACAGATGTTCATCAATAACGATCATTATGACTCGTTGTCATTCATCGTTATGGATCGCGCGGATCCGCGTCACACGCTTTGGTGCTTCAAGCTTCAACTCCATGATGGTCTTGAAAATTATGTCTTTGATATGGAGGGTGGGGAATTTCTGGCCGGTCTTTCAGCGTGAGGTGAATTATGACAGTCGGTGAACGAATAAAGGAACTGAGGGAAGAACACGGATACAGCCAGACAGATGTCGCTGCGGGAACCGGATCCACCTCGATCGTTATCAGTAATATAGAAACGGGCCGGTGCGGAGTAAAGATCGATCTGCTCTGCGCCCTGTCGGAATTTTTTAATGTATCGACGGATTACCTGGCCGGAATAACAGATAAGCGCTCCAAGACGTACATTGTCTTTGAAAGCCCGGATGAACACGACCTCCTTGACGGGTTCCGGAAGATGAACAAATCTCAAAAGAGGATCCTGCTCGGGACCATGGAAGACATCCTTTCCCGAAAGGAGCCAAACAATGCCAGTGTATAAGGATGCCGAGCGGGGTACATGGTACGCCAGTTTTCACTACAAGGATTTCACTGGCATAAACAGAAGGAAGGTTAAGCGGGGATTCAAGAAAAAGAGTGAGGCTCAGGAGTACGAACGCAAGTTCAAGGAACGTGGCCGCCAGGATCCAACTATTACATATGAAGTATTCGAGAAAGAATATCTCAATGATTGCAAACACAGGTTTAAGCCCACGACGATCGTTGGGAAGGAAAACTGCCAGAGGAACTATATCCTCCCGTATTTCAAAAACGTAAAGCTGTGTGATATCACGCCGCTAAAAGTCAGGACTTGGCAGAACGAGATGATGGAGGACGGAGCCTACGCTGACACCACCCTCAACCGGATGCATGCAGAGTTTTCCTCCGCAATGAACTATGCTGTGAAGTACTATAATCTCCAGCAGAACCCATGCCGGATAGCCGGGTCTATGGGATCTCAGAGTGCTTCAGAGATGAAGATCTGGACGCAGGATCAGTTTGACCATTTCATCCAGTATGAGAAAAAGGCTGCATACCGGGTCGCTTTCCTGACACTGTACTGGACAGGAATGAGAGCCGGGGAGCTGCTGGCCTTGACGCCGGAAGATATAGAGCGCGATAATATGGTTATCCACATTACCAAGGGATATGCTGTCGTGGACGGGACGGAAATGTTCCTGACGCCGAAGACGCCGTCCTCAAAGCGGGACATCGAGATCAACAGCCAGCTCCATGATGAACTGCTTAAGTATATCGACGGAATGGTGATTGGCCGTAAGGAAAGGCTGTTCTACTTCCAGCGGGCCGGAATGCTGAAGGAGTTCCATAAGATCAGTGACAAGGCAGGCCTTGAGCAGATCCGGATCCATGACCTCCGGCATTCGCATGCGTCATGGCTGATCCATAAGGGGATCCCGATCACAGCGATCTCCAAGAGGCTTGGCCATAGGAACCCGGCAACGACGCTCCGGGTGTACTCACACCTGATGCCAGGAGATGAAAGAAGCGTTGCCGATAAGATTGAAGAGAGTTTTCGCAATCCGTGATACCTATTTGATACCCGAATTTTTGTAGAATGTATGGAATGTGCGGATAGTAAAAAATCAAAGCCAGTAAATGTGCAGAGGGGTTCTGATCGTTTTGACCAGAACCCCTCTTTGAACTTGACGACGAACCCAATCCTATAGACCGTGTTTTGCTTGTATTTACTGGATATTTGATAGGTTAAATGCCTTTCGTGATACCTATTTGATACCATAACATCAAAAAACCGACCTTTTATGACCGATTTTTATCCATGTGAAATTAAACAGTCTTTTCGTCGGGGTGATACTCCAGAAGATCTCCGGGTTCACAGTTCAGGAACCGACAGAGAGCGTCCAGCGTCCTCAGGTCTATCGACTTAGCTGTGTTATTCCAAAGCGCAGCGATCGTTGGCCGGGTGCGTCCGGTTGCATCGATCAGCTGCTGTTTGTTCACGCGTCTGTCCCCTGCCATTCTGGATAACTTACACTCAATCATGATTACCTACTTTCTCGAACCTGTCAACACCAGGTATCAGGTTCAGCCCTCGTCCGTTTTCCCACTTTACCATAATGTGGCCAGCGTCATCCACGCCCTCGACTTCTCCGATCGTTCCCGGTTCAATTGGCCTCGGGTCACCCGACATCTCAATCATCCTCACTTTGGTTTTTGGAGGGTATTCACTTCGGAGCTGCTGAACATAACATTTGTCATTATTGTCATCCACCTTATAGACTGAAGCGTATTGCGGAAAAAGCGCTGCTACACCAGCAAATGATCCGGGATGTAATGGATTTGTCATTACTTCAAAGCGGTGTGATGCTCCTCCGATTGAATAGTAATAGTCACCTATTGGATTTCTTTCTTCATTTTGACCCTCCTTTGAAGATCTGCGCAAGATCTCATCTGTGATTTCGAGGAACCGATCAACGAGCGAGGTAGACAGGGTTTCTCCCCTTTCCATAAACTCCCTGATCGCACCGGCGCCGGATTCGTAACTGGCCCGGAGTTCTGCCATAGTTAAAGTATGAACGTCCTTCATATTATCCATTGCTTCACCCCCAGATCGATTTCCTGATGACTTCGTTGTTGCTGTACAACGGGCCTGAACCTGTCCATGAATATTGGCCATCAGGCCCACCAATGGCGTCAACGATCTTGTTGGTAGCTTCGTCAACGTCTGCAGCCCAAACCTGCAGCCTGATCTTTTCTCCTGTTTCCTTGTGCATCATTCCGACCGAGAAGAGTTGTACAGTCATTGATACCATCCTTTCTGCCTCTTGCCCTGAGGCTGGGTGCTATTGTCCGTCAGGATCATACTACCACGATTTGAGAAGCGTGTCTATTATTTTGGAAAAAATATTTTCTAAAAAGGGAAAAATATTTTTCAATTTGTGGTTGACAAGAGATGCTCTGGTGGTATCATGACACTATCAACGGTACACTTGCTCAAACAACCATACAACATCTGGTATTGACGGATACCAACCACTTCACAGAAAGGAATTAAGAAAATGTCAGAACTGATCAAACAGCAGAGCTTCGGAGTTGAGATTGAAACCTACGGAATCAGAAGAGATAACGCGGCAAAGATCATTGCCAAGCATTTCGGAACAGAGCACACCATCAGCCACAATCGTTACAGCTATGACCGTTGGGAGTGCAAGGACAGCAAGGGCAGGACATGGACGGCCATGAGTGACTGCTCTATCCATGATCCGAGCGGGATCAGCCACGTCAATGGCAAGGTTGGCTGTGAGATCGTCACCCCACTCCTTCAGTACGAGGATATTGAGACGCTGCAGGAGATCATCAGGGAGCTCCGGGCAGGCGGCGCGAAAGCAAACAGCTCCTGCGGGATCCACGTCCATGTGGATGCATCCAAGCAGGATGCCAAGTCTCTCCGCAGACTGGTGAAGTTTTTCTGCTCCCGCCAGGATCTTATCTATGACGCACTGCAGATCGGTGACAGGAAGAACCGCTGGTGCAAGCCGATCACGGAGAACTTCATGACGGTCCTCAGGAAAGACAAGAATATCAGCCTCCGCAGCCTGGAGCAGAACTGGTACGGAAGTGAAAACGATGGCGACGGTTGCATTGACCACTCTCATTACAACAGGACGAGGTATCACGCCCTCAACCTTCACAGCTACTTCACCGGAAAGGGCATCGAGTACAGGCTCTTCAATGGTACCACACACGCTGGAAAGATCAAGGCTTATGTCCAGTTCTGCCTCGCAATGAGTGCGTGGGCGATCGAAGCGGACGAGTCTGTCCGGTTCAACAAAATGGAAGGCCTCACCATGAAGCAGAAAGAGAACCTGTGGGCATCAATCCTCCGGTCTCGCCTCGGCCTCATCGGTAAGGAGTTCGCAACCTGCAGGCAGTGGATGATGGCCGGGTATCATCAGGCAGCTGGACAGGCCGCAGCATAACAACAGAAGCGGCTGACCTACCGGCCTGACGGGGAGAAAGGATTGGCAATGAACAGAGTTATGGAACTTCACAGGAGAGTTATGAATGCAGCTATGGATTTATCCATCACGGAAGAAGAGTATATCCGCATCGCGGAGTCGTGCCTGGAAGAGATGGAAAGAATAGGTATCACGGATAGGGACATGGAGCAGATCGGCTCTGATGTGTTCGGCGCTATGGTCGCGATCGGCCTCTGTCCTTACATCAAGTCAGTAGGGTGAAAGGAGAAAATCATGAGTAAATACTGTGTAGCATGGACGTATTTCGGGATCCGTGGAGCAGAGAAAGGCTTTACTACGGTTGAAGCCCCGTCCGGAGCGGAAGCGGAAGAACGGTTCTGCGAGGGGAAACGGATATGGAAGCCTGGAGATTTTGGATACATGGTGAACTGGATTGAGGAGGTGAGAGAATGAAACGTTCTTATTATGTGGCCTACGGGAGCAACCTGAACATCGTGCAGATGCGGATGCGCTGCAAGGGCGCCACGCCGGTCGGAGTTGGTTACCTGAAAGATTGGGAGCTGTTCTACGCTGGATCTTTCAGCGGTAATTATGCAACCATCCGACAGAAGAAAGGCGGGATCGTCCCGGTCGGAGTGTGGTTGATCTCCAAAGAGAATGAGAAGGAGCTCGACCGTTATGAAGGGTGGCCACGATTCTACACAAAGCAGGATATTGAGGTACATATGGTCAATGGCCATGTCGGGAAGAAGATCACCGGAATGGTATACATCATGAACACAAAGGCAAAAGAGGGGAAGCCTTCACCGTCGTATGTGGCCACCTGCAGATATGGGTACAGGGATTTCGGTATTGCTGAGAGGTATCTGGACGAGTCGCTGATCCGCGTCGGCATTAAAGATCCGGACTCTGAGATATGGAACCAGTGGTGAGCATTTTCCGTCAGAAATGAGCACTTTTCTGGAAATGTGGGCGGATATTTGATTGTTTGGGCAAAAACCAGTTGATTATGGACACTTTCCGTGTCCGGGAATATAGCACTTGCTATACATGAAGAAGGATGCAGCTTGCCGTCTGCATCCTTCTTCTTTTACTGCTTGGGGTTGTTTTGCCGAGGAAGGTCGGCCGACCTGGTCTGGCTCTTGAACACGATAAGATCTCCGGGCTGACAGTTGAATGCCTCACACAAAGCTTCCAGCTCGTCAAACTTAACTGACTTCGCCAGCGAGTGGCACAGAGACATTATCCGGTTTTCATTGATTTTTGTCCGTTGTCCAAGCTCCTTTTTCGTCCAGTCTTTAGCCTTCCTCATGTCGTTAATATGAAGTTCGATCATTGCCTACAACTCCTTCCCTTGTAATATAGTGTGTAAAAGGAAGGGTTTCCAGATATATCTACCTTTCAGGGATTTTATCTACATTTTCGTGATAAAATCCCTCTTTTCATGATCGAACGGTTTAAGATTTGGGTATCTGATAGGGGTTGCAGTATTTCATTATTTTAGCATGAAATAACGATCATATATTGTATTCCTTAATGATTGCATCAAATCCCATATAGTGGAGCGCGTCCACCTTCGCCTCTGCGTTCGCCTTGATGCTATAGGCTCCGCATTGCACTCTGTAGAAGCCTTCCTGCAGATCCGTGATGAAGCAATCTGTTCCGGTCGCAGAGATCTGACGGAGCTTGGTCTCAGCGTTCTTCTTTTCTTTATAAGCACCGACCTGGACGCGGTAAAGCTTTCCTGTTGGTGCTGGCTCCGGATCCGGAGTTACACCGCCGAGTGCAGCGGTGACTTTCGATGCGAGGTCGCCCATGCGCGACATCATCCAATTGCCAGGACACGCTTTGTTGGCAAACCAGCGGTGAACGGTAAGGATCATCTCATCAGCCTTCGGTTGGTAAGACAGAGTGTATTCCTTTTGGCCGAACCAAAGCAGTTTCTTTTTACCGTTCCTTCTGCAGATGTCCGTGCACAGTTCGATAAGGCGTTTATAGACAACATCCTTGAACGCATATGGGTCCGTCTTATCGGAAGCACATTCGATTGTGACCGCCCTCTGGTCATTGGCAGAACTGGAAGAGCACCAGCTTCTCGTGTTCTCAGGAACACACAGCATGACGCGACCGTCTTCACCGATGCCGTAATTACAGCTGGCCTGAGCGGAAGAGTGGTCAAAGCATGCTCCGATCGTTTCCACGGACAGCTGGCCGACCACGCAGTGCGGCGTGATCCTGTCAATTGCCATCGTGCGCTTTCCAGAATTGCACGGGCTGAGCTTTGTGTATGATACCAGTGGGCTGTTTGACATACCAGTTTCCTCCTTCTTTTCTTCCTTCCCGGACTCTGCCGATGGATAATACTCGGACGGCTCAACCTTGCTAATATCGTCATATTTGGTCAGACCGTGTTTCTCGATGATGCTTATGATCCCGGAGGAATACGTCGGCCCTGTGGCATATCCGAGGTTGTGGACAGTACGGATCAGGGACTTGTAGTCGTGCAGGTCTTTGATCTTCGGATAATACTTCGGATTACCGACCGAATACCCGCCCCAGCGCATGAAGCACAGGTAATCCACGAATGATTGCTCTATATCGTCATAGATGCGGAAGTCATCGTAGATCGTGACCGGGATTCCTCCATATACTTCGGGAGTTTTTTTGTTGATCCACTTTCCTGGCCAGACCCCGAGGCCGACATCCGTCCAGCTTTTATTGAGCAGATCCCGCTTGATGCCGACCATGTTGTTGAAGGCAACGAGCGCTTCCACTCCGGGATTATCCCAGTAAGCCCTGATGCCATATCCGTTCTCTTTTGCCGCCTGTGCTATAAGCACGGAGGGCAAATAAAAAGCCTGGCCAAGCTCTTTCTGGAAGCGCTTGCAGGCTTTCTGTGCTGCCGGATAAACCGCTGCAATGAACTCTAATTCAGATGTGCATACTTTCAATGTTACACCCCCTTAATACACGACCACCCGGGTATTGATAGGAAGATTATTGAACACCCACTGTACGGCACTGTCTCCCATGGCGATGCATCCGTGAGTGACCGGCTTCCCGGTTGATCCCTTGTGGATGCTGTTTCCCCACTTCGATGTGTAGTGCATGTTCCAATACTGCTTTCCACGAGGCCCATCGAAGACTTTTTCCTTGTCCCAGATCTTCCACTTGAACCCGACTCCCTGGTCTGATCCGTCGCCGTATGTGATGTTCCCGGTACCACACTTGGCTGTTTTATAAAGAACCCACTTACCCTTCGATCCTTTGAAGATATAGACCTTCTGGCACCATTTCGAACACCAGAAAAGCCAGCCGGTGGAAGATGAAAATCCATTACCGTTTACAAAAGCTTCGGCGGTCTCTTTGGAATATTTGCAGTTGCTGTCATAGATCTGCGTCAGCAGGTCCATGTAGGATTTCTCCTTGACCACGGTTCCGTCTTCCATTACCCACTGTTTCTTCAGGTCCCTGGTGACGATAACCGTTGACCCCTTCGCATGGTTTCCGACCTTCCGGAGCAGCTTCGCCTTATAGGACATCGTTTTTACAGTAACTTTTGCCGTATATACGCAGTTTCCTTTTTCATCAAATACGGAAATATTGCCAACCGTATTCGCTTTGATTACGGCATTCTCATAGAAATCGTAAGCACCGACCTGTGAGTTTTCATCAGCCCATGTTTTTCTCACACGGTACGGCACCCTCATCTGGTTTATTGATGTGTGCACGTTGTTCCCGGCTTCATCAAATACGCAGAACCCGTAATATCCATCTGCCTTTTTTATGGCATTCTGCAGTATGTCATAAGCACCGAGCTGTGAGTCGGGATTGTTCCAACTGGATCGCACTCTGTACATAAGATTTCCTCCTTAATCTTTAAAGGCGCTGACTATCAGTGCAATAATCAAAAGCCCGATAATCAGCGCCCACCTCAGGAATACTCGTGCTGCTTCTTCAGTTATCATCCTCTTCGTCTTCTTCGTCCTTCCAGATCTTCATGTCAGCATCCTCCGGAATGGGCTGTGATTTGTTGTACTGGGCCGTGGAGATGCCGAGCAGGGCGCCGAGAAGAGTAGTGATGACCGCGATGGTTTTTACCACCTCGTCAGCATAAGGCCAGCCCCAGATCCCGGCCAGGCCAAAGTATGCCGTTGCGCAGGCCGGCAGGACGATCATCGTGATCCATTTCAAAACGTCATAAACCTTAGAATTTAACTGCATTTGAAAACCTCCTTAGTAAGACCAGTCTCGTTTTTCAAGTCTCTCATTGTATCCATGTTTGATATGGGATACGGTAGCGGCTGTTTGGTTGTTACGGAATTTTGGATGCGCCTCACAGTAGGACTCGTAGGAGTCAATGTCGGACATCGCCTGGTCCCAACTATCTTTACTGTGACGTTGCTCCGCTTGCAGTTCGTCCTCAAACCGAAGAATCCTGACACGGCACGCCACGGCATTGTAGCTGTCTGCCTTTGCGTCTACCGTGTCGATCTTCTGATCTAAAGAGTCAAACCGCACGGACATATCATCTGATAGATGCCGGATGGAGTCTGTAACACCCTTTAGCCTGTCATGTTTTTTATCATGCCGGTTTATCAAAAACTGGATGAATGCGAATAGACCACCTCCCACCAAGATGCCCGCAATAGATGCAATAAAGTCCATTGGCCTTTAACCTCCATACCAATAAAAAAGATCAGCTTTCGCTGATCTGATCGTTTACTGTTCCTGTTCCATTTTCATGATGTTTCGCAGGTGAGCCAACTCAGTCGCCTGCCTTTGGATGATTTCGCCAAGATGGTGGATTACTTCATCCTGCTTTTCGGTCATCGCAATATACAATTCAAGTATTTCCAGAAGCTCATCATCCGATAATTGACTCATCTTGTTCTCCGTCATTGTGTGTCAAAACAAATTCGCTGAATATCTTCTTCCTCAATGCTTCGCTGTCGGTTTTATCCATCATGGCGATGTAAGACTGGACTGTTTCATTGGCCTCAAAGAAAGTGATTTCCCATCTGGCATATAAATCCTGGACCTGTTTCAACCGGCGTTTCATGCGAAGTGATGTGCTCTTCCGGAGCCTCATGGAATGCGGTTTGATGAAATATCCAACAAATTCCACGCCGCATTCAATCGGCCTGATTGCCGTCTTATGATTGAACCTCAACAGAAGACGGCTTTCGAGAAAGTCGCTCAGCTTATGATGTGCCTCGTGCAGCTTCTCTTTATCATCCATCAGAACGATGATATCATCCATGCATCTGATATACTTCTGAAGCTGCAGTTCCCGCTTTGCATACTGATCCAGTTCATTCAGATATACATTACCGCTCATGTGTGACATTCCACCGCCGATCGCGACTCCCTTGTCCCACAGAAGATCTTTTTCATCTATGGACATGGGATTCGTGACTCCCAGCGGAAGACCGAACGGTTTTGCCGCATGCCTTGTATAATGGTCGAGAAAGTCGAGTGTCCTTTTATCCGCGATCTTATGATCGTAGATCGTCATCATGATATTCTGGTCAATGCGGTAGAAGAATTTTTCACAATCAGCTTTCAGATAATACCACCGTTTTCCCGAAGCTGCGCAGTAGTTTATCCAGGAGGCCAGCCTTTGGCCGGCAGCAAGGTTTCCTTTTCCCGGAATGCAGGCATATGAGTCTTCAATAAATCCCTTTGAGAGACGCTCGTTCAGTGCGTTATACGCAGACCGCTGGATTACCTTGGTCGTGTAATCGCTGCAGGTGATCTTTCTGAGCTTTGGCTCATACACCGGGAACGTGCGGTATATATCTGGTGGATAGGATCCGCTGTAAAGGCAGTCTGAAATTCGATGGAGATTATCTTCCAGGTTGTCCCAGAATATCAGCTCTTCCGGAAGAAAACGCCTGCCGAGTGATGAATCGTGTTCAGCAAGACGAAGACCTTCAAAAGAAGCTATCTCATCAAAGACGTTTTTAATCACGAATGCACTATTCCTTTCGGAGCATTGCAGCTTTTTCCATCAACGCGAGATACTTGCGGCATTCCACATTCGTGCATGCACGAAGGCATATTTTTTGGCAAGAGCCACGGAGACGTGATCCTTTTGCCACCTTGTACTGGATGCAGCCCCTTGAGGATGCAACTTCTGACGTATTGCATTGTGGCAAGAGCGGCGCGGAAGCCGATGTTGTCGTTGGCGTTGGAGCGCGAGTTGTTGAGGTTCACGTTGAAGACCGATTTGTTATCATACGGTTTTTTATCCGCATTTCTGCACCATTACAGTACAGTCCAGCATATCTTTTTGCCAAGGACATCTTTGTCCTTACCACCCGGCAGTGCGGCCTCTTGGAGGGGTTATATCTTTTCACCCTCTATGCGTTGCCCCTGTCCATGGTTCCCATGGCCTTCGGTTCTGATGACCGTTGCAAACGGATTCCCAGCTTCATTCCGCACTCATGATCCACAGGGTATATAGTGGTTTCCCTATGGACGGCATAACCGCTGTTACGCATTTATCACACAGCGGCCAGTTGCCGGCGTTGCCCGTGTTGTTCCAGTTCCCGCCGCAGATCGCCATCCGCTAATATCGCGTTCCCGTTTTTCCTTTTGGTGTTTCATCAGCATAAACAGCTTTCAGCATTCCGCCTACCTGTTTGCCGATTTCACCTATCATGCCAGACCAGATATCGTATTGCTTTGGAGCGATATATCGCAGATCGTAAGCCAGCCGTGTGTATTTTTTCAGTACATTCACGGACACGTCCAATTCACGAAGGACTGTCTTCTTCTGGTTATGACGTTTCAACTCTTCGAGGTTCCATACCAAATCGTGCATGCACCCCTTTATGTCATTTACCAGTCCATATTTTTCTGCACGCGGGAACTGTTTCAGCGGTGTTTGATATGCATAGATCATCATATCGTGTACCGATCGTTCGACTGGCAGCTCCTTTTCCATCGCCCTACAATATCCTTTCTTACCGCACGTTGAGACACATCGTAGCACAAATAACCAAATCTATCTTTTTTATCTATCTTTCATAGATAAAATCTATCTTTTCGTGATTTTGGGCTCAAAAAATCTGAAATCACCGCTATCGCGGTGATTTCAAAAAGCAAGTATCAAATTACAATGGGCAATAAGCGGCGCGGAAGCCGAGGCCGTCGATGGCGTCGGAGCGCGAGTTGGTGAGGTACACGCCGAAGACGCCGGCGCGGCCCGTGTAGGACCAGCCCCCGCCGCAGATCGCCATCCGCTCTCCGTCGGTATTCCACCAATGGTAATCGCCACCGTAATCACCGTTCGGCTCATCCGGATAAAGAATCAGGGCCTTTGCCAGTTCCGGTACAGTCAGTCCGGTCTCTTTGGCCATGGCTGCAAAGCTTCCTGACTTTGATGCAGCCTCTGAAGCTGTCAAGGTCTTTACCAGTGCATAGCTTCCGTTGTCATATTTCAGGGTGCCTGAAGTTCCAGGCTCTACAAGGGAGCCGTCTTCTGCAATTGCCTTCCATGCGGTAGATGAAGCACCAAGCGAAACATCCGGATCCATAGCGTTTGCGTAAGGAATGATATTGATCTCGCCTCCGTTTGTGCGCAGTCCAGCATTCCATTCCCAGACGTTTCCGTTCAGATCAGCAATGCCGTTCTTCGTGTGGTCATGATACCAGGTCTTCGGACCAGAGCCGGTCAGGCAACGATTGGGTCTGGTATCGCTACCGCGTGTTGCAGGTGTTCCCTTCTCGTAAGAGTAGGCAGAATCCTGACCGTAATTGTTATTGCCATGAGGCATCGTTCCGTTTTTCCTTGTCCACAGAGCCACAGCAGCCCACAGTGAGAAAGGCGTCAGTGACCATCCTTTTCCCTTATTCCGGCAGTAGGTGAGAGAAGTGTCGAAGTTGATGGATGCTTTCGGATCTCTGAGCGGAAGAGAGTAGGCCCTTTCATTCATCACGATGTTCTGGAACTTCGAGAAGTACATGACGTCCTTCTCCACCGAGTTGACCTGGAATCCAGGATGCACGATGGAAGATCCTCCCGCAATGATATCTGAGTTCATGAGTTTGTTGATCGGAACCATGATCGACGGATATCCCTGATCATCAAAAAGGACGGTGTTTTCACCGCCCGAAACAGCCTCAACGGCCAGCTTCATATCGTCTAAATTCAGTGCCATATCTTACGCCTCCTTTGCCCACAGTGTCAGGATGCACTTCGAAATATCAAAGGGCACCGCCGTCCTGGTAGTGATGTACTGCTGTGACGTCGGATCATCAGGATCATAATCCGGATTCTCGATTTCCTCATCCACATATTCCCTTGCCGGAATATAGATCTGAGCGCGGTATTTCTCTGCGCCCTCAACACCGATCAGGCCTCCATATCGGTCTTCACAGATGTCGATCAGAACAAAATTGTCGCGCTCCTTCTTTTTGAGGTTCATCATGAGCTCGTCATCTTCGAAGCTCACGACATTCCCGGACTGCTCATAGCTCAGATAACCTGTGCCATCCTCCGGGCGATAAACTACCTGAATGTTTGCCATTACTGATACCTCCTTGCATCTTCGATGGTTTCCCTTGTCCTTGCTGCTATGATCTCTACGGCCTCACGCATGGCGGGGTCGTTGCGATCGAAATCGAACTGATTGGCCACATGGGCTTCATCGGCCTGGCGTTCTTCGCTCTTGATGATGATGTTCGCCATTAGAATCCTCCTCTCACGTACAGCTTCAGCACGACGGAAGTCGCGGATCCGGTGAAGTGGACCTTGAATCCGTTCGCCAGTTTGTCATAGATCACGACATCGCCGGCAGAGCAGCCGGGATCTCCGGTAACGGACACGACCTCATAAGTGACCGTGTAGGATGTCTTGTTACGGAGCTTGTCCAGCTGGACTGTGTAGACCGAACTGTTGAAAGGATACGCGTAAGTGTTCGCGATCGTGACCTCATGGATCTCCGCGTCCAATCCGTCAATATCCCTCTGCATCAGGAGCCCGTGCCGCAGAGCTTCCTCCGCGATCATCAGGGCTTCAAAGGTTCCGACATCCATGTTGTTGAAGTGATCTGCATTCTGTGCGGTACCAGCTTCCTCGATCGTACCGGGCTTTTTCACAATTTTGTAAAGATTCCCACCCAGGCTTTCGAGTTCCACCCGGTCAGGAAACTCGACCTGCCTGTCTTTCCAGTTTATTAAGTCTCTCATTTTATCCCTCCGTTGTCTCAGTGATACCGATCCGGACAACATAAGCAAATCCGACGGCAACATCACTCATGGCCAGGGAAACGGTCTTCTCATACCAGACCTGGCTGTCAGTGTCGATCAGCTGCACCTTCGTGACTGTTCCCGTGACGTTCTCTATCATGAATTTGATCTTCACGATAGTTCCCGTGATCGTAATGCTGTCCAGCGTAACCGTGTGCCATGTGCCGCTGCATAAGAACTTCGCATAGGCGACACGGCGCTTTATGTATGACCGAAGGTCAGCCAGAGCGTTACTTGTCAACAGCGCCATTTAATAACCCTCCTCTCCGCAATATGTTATATCAACGCTATATATTTCATCGTCGGTGCTTATGGCTGTACCATGCTCCGCCGATAAAAGCCCTTTAGAAAGCAGTGGTTCACTTCCTGCGTCCAGTTCTCCAACTGGATAGAAATGCAATTCAATGGCGCTATCACCTTCTGCAAGCTGGATGTCAGGATTTGTAATCACGACCTCAGTTGATATATCTGGATCAGTGCCGGCCTCTATCTCGCCTGCAGAATTAAATGACAGATCTACCGCATTCTCGCTTTCTGCAAGGTTTATCACAGGATCGGAGAGTGAGAGGCCTGTCGATACATCGGGATATGTGCCGGAGATACGGAAGGCCATCTCCCACGGTGTGTATCCGACAGTCATCAGGATCCCGACATCGGAAGTGACTTCCAGTTCGTATACCGTGTGGCTTTGCTTTACAGAATCAATCCTCTGCTTGAGCGCTGTGATGTCTACGGAAGCATTACCGTCTACCTGCACAATAAAAATGTTGGGATGGGAGAAATAGTCTTCCCATCCCTCGTCGTTGCAATCATGAATCTCGCAGGTGTTTTCTCCGGTATATGCTTTCAGGATTTGTTCCATTCTCCATGGCGTCATTGGCGCTTGGTTTTCCAGTTTCTTCTGCTTAATCAGCGCCCGGCGCTGTTCATACGGTACATCTTCTAGAACCGGAAGGCCGTATTTGATCTCATGATACTTCAGCGCCCATGTTGCGGTCTGATATTGCATTTCCTCAGGAAGCGAATCAATGATGGCTTTGACTTTGTCGATCTCACGGCCCATGACTTCGAATGTCCATTTCCCGACATAGGATTTGTCGTACCAGTGAGCCGTGACATAACCAAGCATTCTGATGGCAGCTTCGCTAAGCGGGAATTTCTCCAAATCTATTGCCATGCTTCACCTCCTTATGTCGAGAAGGAGACGGTTCCTGTGACCGCGTATCCGTCCGATCCGAGGCTTATATTCGACTCCCCACCATTTACTAAGAAGGTAGAGAAATCAACCACTCCGGCGATATTAGCGAGTGCTGCGTACAGCTTGGCGTACCTTAGGATGTTGTCTTCCTTTGCGGAAGCGTAAACTTCCTTTATTGCATTCTGGAATTCGGTGGATACGGCTCCTATCGATGTTCCATCCAGCTCCAGGCCGGTTGCCACATAGTTGATAGTGACGGTAGTCGCAGCCACACAGGTCAGTTCTGCGGAGCCGGTCGGCAGGAGCCTTGCGCTCCGGTCGCTCGGTGACAAGATCTTGTCTGATACGGCCTGCACCAGGGCATCGCTTGCCGGCTGTCCATTGCTGTCCACCAGAATCAGACGGACAGTGCCGGGGCCGTTCCATGCCGGATCCACGACGCAGTCGCCGATTCCTTCAACCTGAAGAGCCCATTTTTTGAAGTCTGAGTCATTGCCGATATATGAATTGCTGTCCTCGTTCTCGGCGTGAATCCTTTCATAGAAGGCATCATCGTCTTCTTCGTCCATGCCTCCGGAGGTGGGTGTGCTATTCGTGACAGCAGAAACCTCGTCGATAGGGTCTTCCATGACAGTGATCGTTCCCGCAGCAACATTTCCATCGGCGCCTCCTTCCACAGCTGTGACAGCAACATCAAGAGTTCCATCTTCAGTCCACTCCACATCCTCATCGGACGTGAATTCGATTGCGTCTTCCGTATCTGTCGCCGGCACCAGGAATACGGTCCCAGCCTCAATCACCGTTCCTTCTTCCGCAGTAACCTGTACGATGCCGGTCGCCGCCATGGCTGGCTTCCTTGTCAGGCCTGCATCTTCTCCATGAAGGTCGAGGAATTCATCCGCGGCATATTCTGGGAAAGCCGCCATAAGTGCCTGCACAATGCCCTCCTGATAGAGCTGTGACAGCTCGATCGCTGTCGGCATCGTGAAATCATATGGAAAATCGCCTTCCATCTGCGATATGTCTGCCGGAAGGTTTTCCATCATCCGGTCCTGTATCTCGTCAGTATCTGTATCTTCAAGGAAATCCGGATCTTCAAAATCTGGTCTCGCCAACTTTCATCACCTCCTCAGGCTTCTGCATCAAGAGTCGCGTCGACTGTGAACGGCTCTTCTTCAACGCTGTTTACTGTGAATCTTACTTTTACAGTTCCGCTGTTCCATGTGAACTTGAAGTTTTCAACAGAGACGGTTCTCGGGTTTACCATGAGTGCTTCGGTAATCGTCCTCTGGATCGCCAGCTCTACGGCGTTTTCATCGTTATAGCTGATAGCATCATCCATCTCTGTTCCCATTTCATCGGAGTATGCCAGGCATGTATAACGCTCTGTATAGACCGCTTTTACACACCATACCTTGTAAGCATCAGTTCCTTCGCTCTGCGGAACTTTATTGGCGGGAGTCCTGACGAAATCGCCTGAGGCAAGATCCCATTTAAGGGATGGCCTGTAGGTGGTGTCGTAATTCTCTGCCTCCGGAGTAAATACCGGAACATCCGCAGTCGGGAAAAGATTATCTGCCATTACTCACCTCCTATATCGCTGATCCTTTTACTACTTTGCCAAGGATCACAGGTTCATCCTGCACCCAGATAAAAACAACATGATCTCCGGATGACAGATTGCCCTTCAAATTGCTAAGCGCACTATAATCTCGTTTTGAGATCTTCACGTTCATTGTGTTCGGCTGAAGGTACATGCCTTTCTTGATCACGCCAAAGTCAAATTCGAGTCCGGATTCTGAATGCTCCTTTATCCTGATGTCGAGCGTTTTGGCAAGCTTTGATATTCCCTCTTTTTTCCTGTCTGCCATGTATCCTCCTTTATGACAGCTGGCTTAAAGGCACCCACCCGCTGATTTTTGTCTTTTTGAAGTTTCGTGTCTTAACGCGGAACGGATACGCTGCCCCTGCTTTTATTTTCGTGATCTTCACTTTGCCCTTCTTGGCCGACTTTTTCTTGGCTTTTTTCGTGGATCCGGAATAATACGTTCCGCCGTTAAATGTGACAACATCGCCCTTCTTAAACCGTGAACTACCTGCTTCACCGAGAATGAACTTGTCCGAAGGCTTTACGGTACAAGTCATCAGCCCGGAGCCTGCATTATGCGTAACCGCTACAACAATGTAGTAATCGGCGCTGACTGTCTCCGTATCAAGGTATACCTGGTCACATTTCTTCACAGCCGGGATATCCGGAAGGGTGACGGTGATGCTTTCATCCTCAACACCTTCATCCTCAAGCGTTTGCTTGGCTTCCTTCTTTAGGTCCTTCAGCTTCTCCTTGTTCCCTTGGACAATGATTTTCTGCCGGATACCAAACTCTGTGCTTCCGTTTACCGTTGCCTTCACCTTAGCGTTGCCGCTTTTGTTCTTCTTGCCGTAGATCTGTACACGGGTCACCATGCCAGCCGTTGATATCTTATGGTTTACTTCAGTGAGGTTTTCGGCCTCACTGAAGCAGTAGATTGTGCCGTTGCTGCCATAACTGACAACCGACACAGAGGTTTTAGATGCTCGGAGGACAGCATCCCTTCCTCCCTTTTTATGTGCCTCTTTCAATATCTTGACGATCGCAGTTCCGAGCTTTTCGTTCGAGAAGACCATCTTAGGATGCGATACATTCGGGCCGTCATAAGAGGCGATCTTGACGCCCCACTTGGAAAGCAGTTTTGAAATTGCTTTCTTTGTCTTCGTGCCTTTCTTGAAGTATGCATGATCGTGAGATTCCTGCAGATCATAAAGGCAGTCATATGCTTTGAGCTTGAACGTCTTTCCATTACTTCGTGCTGCCGGGTTCCATTCGACGATCTTCCCGGAGGCAGCCTCCGCAAAATCACCTCCATTGTAAGAATACTGGAATGATATCCAGCATCCAGGGGCCGCGATCTCGGATATAGCCCCAAGCGCTTCTGAGTCGTTTTTGCATTCAAATGTCATCCTGGATGCAAGTTCGTCCTCAAGTTCTTCCCACACAGGCTTTTCCGCATAGCTCGTTATATCGTACTGAAAGCCGTCAGCGTCAGTGACAATGATTTTGAAACTGTACTTGCTGGGATCTATCATGCAGCACCTCCTTACGGCAACGTGATTTTGGTGCCGGCATAAAGATATTTACCATTTGAACAACCTTTGCGGCCATGCTTCTTAGCCGCCTTGTTCAAGGCCTTTTTGTTCTTTTTCAGAATTGCCTTCCATTTCTTTGTCGTGCCATAATGCTTTTTACTGATCTTTGAGAGAGTGTCTCCCTTTTTGATAATATAGGTGACCTTAATGGAAGCACCGTTACGGTTGGTTTTCTTTTTCTTCTTCTTCGTGATGCCAACTTCAGTCGTGGTATATACACGGGTCTGGTTGTAAGAATTGAGCACAATATTGTACTTCACATCGCCAAACCCGCCGACAGGCTGGTATTGGAACGACCCGATCGTGACGTCAATATTGACCCCGCCGCCGGAAATAATAAGCGTCAGGGGAGTTCCCTCCTGACGCCATTCTTCCAATCTGCTTATGCACTCGGTTGGTTCCTGCCATTCCCTGTTAATGCCTGTCATTTCGGATCTCGCAGAGCCCCAGAAGGTGGCATTCCACTTGACCTGATGTTTGCTTGTGCCTTTAGGAAACTGTCTGCTCCCCATTGTGATAAGATTGTAAGTTTGATAAGCCGTCTCTCCCGTAATCGTGAGAGAGTCCTCCGGAAGCGAAGGAAATCGGAACCGCTTCGACTTATCAGATATCTCCGTTAAGTAAATGTCCATCTTTCCTCCTTATGCTACCGGCATATTCTCATAAGCTTCAGCCAGCATGTCGGCAAGGTCACTGGCCATAGAATCCGCATACTCCTGCATCTTCTTGTTCATGACCGCCTGGATCGCCTCACCATCCATGCCGTTTACATTTATCCTCGGGTTGAACTTCACATTCGCATTATTGTTGCTCGTGCCGCCGCCGATCGCAACAGGCACAGGTGCTGAGCTTGTGCTGACCGGAGTGGGAGAGTAACCATCTGCAAAGCCCTGCACACCAAGGTCTTCACCTGCCTGCATCCACAGATCAAGCCCGCGCCTGTGCTTGTCAGCACCAACGGGAATGACGTACTCGGGTCCGTCTTCACCAATCAGGGACAGGAGAGGGCTGTCTACGAACCGACCTGTCGCGCTGTGTGCCAGTGCAACGGAGATCGGGACGGAAGCGCCTTCTGAACTATTGAGGCTGTTCGTGCCATTGGCTAATGTCCATGTGACATGTACATTTGCGCTTGCGCTTACCGGAATATCAGCGAGGGCTTTATCAAGATCGCTCTTGACTTCGCCTCTCACAGAATCGGCATTATTCGTCTGCGTGAGCTTTACATCTGCCTCCCCATCAGCCTCAGGCGGATCCGATTCCATGTTGCTCTGAACATCATCCTCGACAGCTGCCGGAATCTCAGAGGAATCTATCTCTCCTGGCGTAGCCTTTACATCTACCGGGGTTTCCGTTTCAATGTTTTTGCCTGTGCCTCTGCCATATGCATATCCTACGGTTTCCCCGCCTCCATAGAATACGTTATCCATATTAGAGACAGGCTGGTCAGCTATATGGCTTGTTTCCTCACTGATTATTTGATTTGCTTCCTCTGTGGCCTGATGCATTCTTTCGCTGAATTCAGGTAAAGATTCTTCCATGCCTTCAACCGGTGTCAGCAATGCTCTTGACATCGCTTTTCCGATTTCACTATCCTCTCCATACGATTCCCGTATGGCTTCTGCGAGTTCAGTATTACCGCTCTCTATGAGGGAGTTTGCGAACTTCTGAATCCCTGCGCTTTGATCGCCGGCTGCAGCGCCAACGTCTATCGCCGAATTGAAAGCATCCATCAGTTCTTTCGGGGCTTTCGTCCCTGCCTTTGCATATTCGTCAATGACGGACGCAAGCTCATCTGTCTCCGGCTTCATCTTTTCGTACATGCTCGCAAGTCCTTTGTCTGCATTCCAGTTGGTGTATGCATACATATTTGTGTCTAAGGCATTCATTAGGAAGTCGCCGTTTGTAAGATTGCCGTCTTCGTCATACTGTGCATTATCGCTGATATAGGACGTTGCGCTTTCTGCTTCCTTGGGGGATGTTTTATTCCATTCCTCGATTTTGTCACTATATGCATCATTCAGGCTTTCCGTTACAGCATTGATGTCATTGATCAGGCTGAGACGATTAGACCATTTTTCAGCATGCTCGATCTGCGCCAGTACGTCATCCACACTTATGCCCTCTTTTTTAAAGTTCTCCTCTTGTGCAAAAGCAAGCGTGTACAGTTCTTTCTTCAGCTCGGAAAACGAGTCCTTGTCTGATTCCCGTCTCTCCTGCATTTTTGTCATAACGCCTTCGAATGACTCTGGGTCAAGGTTTGCGAGTGATTCACCAATCTCGTCCTGAAGCATTTTGTCTGCTGCCTTACGTTCAGCTCCGGCCCATCTTTCCTGAATCTCTATAATTTTTGCCTGAAGTTCTTCGACAAGCGCATTTGCATCCACATCTTTCAAACCTTTCGACAAGGCATCTTGGACAGCATCAGTATACTGAGCCGAGAGTGAGTTGAGCTCCGTAACATCCTCGGTCGCCCACTGATCGATCAGCGTTCCAATGCTTTGCCCATCCTCAGTCTTGAGGTCAAGGCTTGTTACGACCAGGCTCAGGGCACCAGCAGACTGTGAGATTGATTTTTCAACATCATCGATAAAGCCTTGCGCATTTTCGAGATAGATTGCGTTTTCCTCCTCAGATAGCTTTACACCTACTTTAGCCATGTACTCCAAGGCATCATTATCTTTCAGTTTTTCCTCTGCGTCAGATTTAAGCTTTTCGACTTCCTTTAGTTCGTTCAGAGATACCCTGACATTCGCCATCATGGGGACATCCAGTATTTGCTCCGCTAAAGCCTGTTGCTGTTCCTCTGAAAGCGAGATGTCACCGAAGTGTTCATCAAGGCTCGTCTGGATTGTCTTCTCGTTGTAAGCGTCAATCGCCGTATTGATAGCCCATATTGCAGTTGCCGCACCGGCAAGGCCGAGAGCAATCATTCCTCCAGTTCCAAGGCTTCCCCATGAGAATCCTGCGACTTTCTGACCAAGGTCATAGACATTCGCTGCGACACCGGCTATCTTTTCGCCTGCGATCACAAGAGCACCAAGGCTCAGCCAGTCTGTCAGTTGTGCCTCATCGCCTCCGGGCAGGGTGTCCAGAGCATTTGAGAAAAGACCGCCGACGATGTCAGCGATCGTGGAAGCTCCGGAGCTGTCAGCCCATTCGCGGAAAGGATCCGCGATCAGCGTATCCCATGCGATATTGACCTTTCCGAAGAAATCGGCTTCCGTCCATTCCTTCGTGTTGGTCATATTGAAGATCTTCTCGTCAACTCCATCGAAGATTTCGTTGATTTTCTCCTCAACTCCGGGCAGTGCTTCTTTCAGCGCATTTGCTCCAGCTGTGACATATGGGGCAAGCCGCTCGCCGAGAGAAGTCTGTACCTGATCCCACTGGGAAGAGAGAAGGGTGAGAGAACCTTGCATGTTGTCCAGCATCGTGTCTGCCATCCGTTCAGCAGCTCTGTCAGCATTATTGATGGAATTTGTGAGTTCCTGGTAATCTTCATCACTTGCATTGATGATAGCAAGCATGCCGGACATGGCATTCTTTCCGAAGATCGTCTTAACCGCAGCGGCCTGTTCATCTTCCGACAGTCCACGGAGAGATTCCCTTGTGTTTTCCATAACGCCGGCCAGAGTCTTCATGTTGCCTTCCTTATCTGTCAGGCTGATACCGTATTTTTCCATCGCGGTCAGCATCTGATCTGTAGGAGCTGCCAGGTTGGAAATAGCGGTCCTGAGAGATGTACCTGCCATGGATCCCTTTACACCTGCGTTTGCCATAAGGCCGAGCGCGATGCCGACATCCTCAATCGAATAGCCCATGGCACCTGCGAGAGGCGCGATGTACTTAAAGGATTCTCCAAGCATTCCGACATTCGTGTTCGATGAAGCTGCAGACTGTGCAAGAACATCCGCGAAGTGCTTGGACCTGTCCGCACTGAGACCAAAAGCGGTCATTGCATCGGTCACGATATCTGACACGGAAGCGATGCTTTCACCGGAAGCTGCCGCCAGATTGATGACACCGTCTATGCCGTATTTCATCTGCTCCGGTTTCCAGCCTGCCATGGCCATGTAACCAAATGCCTGTGCAGACTCGGTTGCCGTGAACTTCGTAGTGGCGCCCAGTTCTTTCGCCTTATCTGTAAGGGAAGCGAATTCTTCCCCGGTTGCTCCGGAGATTGCCTTCACATGGCTCATCTCACTTTCAAAATCTCCGAAGGTCTGAAGCGCCGAACCGACACCGAGCCCTAAACCAGCGAAACCTGCGGCAGCGGTGATTGCCCCCCTGCCTCCCGATATAGCGCTCCCTGCGGCACTGCTTGCCATGCTACCTCCGACAGAGAGCCCGCCAGAACCGCCTCCTGAGCCCTTAGAGGCGTCCGGAGATGATCCTGTGTTATCCTCGGCATTTATCTCTATCGTGGCACTCTGCCCATTTAGGGAGGCGAGAGCGTCCTCTACATCAGCTATGACATTGGTCGCGGTATCATCGGCGCCGATATCAACGATCGCGTCATTTCCATCTAGGGCTGCCACTGCGTCATCCACGTCAGCGATAACATTGGTTGCTGCATCGTCAGCACCAAGTTCCACGTTTGCATCATTTCCATTTAATGCTGAAGCGGCATCCTCAACATCAGCGATTTGCGATGTCGCATCATCTGCGGCGGATATTTCCATAGTGGCCGTCATTCCGGATATTCTCGATGCTGCGTCCTCAACTCCAGCGAGGGTATGGGTGGCGTCATCGTGAGCGCCGATGTCGATCTTATGATTGCTGACGCTGTCTATTTTCCGCTCGACACCTGCAAGGGTTCTCTCAAGTCCGGAAGTCCTGACGGTCGGGTTCATGAGTTTGTTGACCTTCTTTGCAGATGTGGCCAGCTTATTCAGCTTGCCGGATATATTCGACAGAGCGGGATCCGTGCTGTCCTGTACGGATACAGGAATTTCTATCCTGATCGATTCAGCCAAATCCGTCACCTCCTTTATTTTTTCTTGTATTCTTCAAGACGAAGCAAAGTCGAAGCGAAGAGGAAAGCCCTCTCGCCCGGAGGCAGGGACATCACCTCACTCGGAAGGATTCCCTGCCTCTGGAATATCTGGTGGAGCAAAGTCGCTTCGCCCCCGGCCAATATCAGTTTTTTGCGTTCGCCTGGATGTCTTCGCTGTTGTAACCATTGATGGTGTCAAGCTGCTCAATGATGTAGTCGATTTCCCCGGGAAGAAGCGTGGTGATAATACAGTCGAGAGCATTGAGGATTACCTTCCCCTTCGCTTCCAGGCCCTTCCAGAGCTTCTTGTTGTCCCAGTATTTCTTCTGATCCGATTCAACGGTGGAGTTGTAAATAAGGGATGCGCGGTATTTCGGCGTATCAGTACCGGTGGCCACGCGGATTCCGTTTCTTCGGTTCTTGTCGTACTTCGTGTATTTTTTACGGATGTCCTCCAGCTTCGTAGTGTTGAGCGGATGTACCGTAAACGCGATGAAGAGTTTGGACTCGCCATGCACATTCCGATAGATCTCCAGCGTCTTGTTCTGGTCGGCATCCTCGTCCTTTTCATCCGGGATCATGCCAAGCAGGTTCCGAATGGCTTCATCCTCGTTCTGGATGATTACGAACCTGCGTTCGTCCTTATCTTCTTCTGTAAGGTTCTCGTCTGTGAGATCGAGAGAATCGTTAATCTTTACGTCCATTTCAGTCCTCCATTTCTGAAATCATTAAAAGATGGGCTGGAAGGATATCCCTCCAGCCCTTGCGCAAAAGTATGATATATTTGGTAAACCATCAAATAGACAGTTCGCTCTGCTTCTTAACGGCGCCGTTGCAATGCAGCGAGAAGGCACGCTTCAGAACGTCTCCGGTGGAAACATTCTGGATATCCTGATCACCACTGAAAATGCACTCGTTATAAACGACGCGCTCCTCGGATCCGTTTCTGCCCTGGATGACTCCGGTCATTGCCAGAACAGGGCTTTCTCCGTTCGCGATCGCATCGAGCACTGCATTGAACAGTTCTCCATCAACAACAACCAACTCGGAAATGTTGATCTTAACACCGATGGTGTTGTTGACTTCAAGCTCCCTATTCTGTCCGAGCGGGGAGTATGTATAGTTGTTGAAGGAGCCGGAAGTAGAGAAGGATTCAGCCTGTGCGAACGGCTGTCCTGCATCGTTATAAAGCATGGCATCCTTGCCGGCACGCGAATGACGTGCATCTGTTGCTGCTCTGGTATTCAGCATTTCTTAGTTCCTCCTTTCATTACTCCACGTTTGTGCTGAACTGGAAGTAGTAGATCAGGTAGATGTGCTCAGCGGAATCCTTGTCGACGATATCGATATCGAATCCGCAGGTGTCGCCATCTGTCACGACCTTGGTTGTTGGTGTGACGGTGCAGGCGTTCAGCTTGCCTTCTCCGATCATTGCATCGCCAACTCTCTGAATCGCTGCCATAATCGTCATACGTCCGTTGTTGTCGTTATCGACCTTTCCTGCAAGGGCATCAGCCGCCTGATTGCCACGATACAGGAGCTCATATCTGGTCTTTGTTCTGCGGATCTTCTTCCAGCCGTCGTCCTGATCTGCGTCAGGGGTTACAAGCGTAGTGATCGCATTGTCGGTCCAGACCTGATCGTTGCTGTTGACCTCAAGAACAAGACCTCCGGCAGCTTCCGCAGCCTCGATCTCGGACGGCGTATAGCGGTCCTTCAGGTCGGTGTAGTGAGCAATGACTGTATGCATGATGGACTGGTTCGCCGGCTTCGCAGCGATAAGGCCTGCGAAGTAAGCCGCGACCTGATATCCATACAGATCGCCATAGGCAGTGGAAACATCCGGGTTGATGACATAGACGATGTTTTCGCCGTTGCAAGCCGCAGCTGCAGCATTCCGCTGTGCCTTCGTGAGTCCGACTGCCGGAGCAAAGACCGAGAAGCCGAAGGAACCGTTGCGGTAGATCCTCTTCAGGAATGCCTGTACCAGAGCCTGCACAGCTGCGTCCTCTGTGTCGATCGCAAGGACATTGAAGAAGTACGGCTCAAGAGCAGTCACGCCTTCGCTGTACTGAGCATTCGCAACAGTCGGATCCACGCCGCCAGTAAGAGCGGTCTGGGAAACATTCGTTATTACACCTGCACCTGCAGGACTGCTACTGGCCGCGACTGTGAAATAAGCGGATTTTGCGCAAGCTGCAACCGCCGCAGCAACCTCATCGCTGCCTGCGGCAAACTCGAAGAGTTCGATCTGTGTCGTGCCACGGTAAAAGATGATTTCCTTAACAGCGTTGTCCGTGAGTTTGTTCCGGACTGTGACGCTGTAAGATTCATTGCCGACAGATTTTGCCGTGACGACGAGTTTTCCGGTTTCTGCAGCGAGTTCTGCTGATGCTGCCGTACCTCCAGTGCCAAGACGTACCGCAACGATCTTGGAAGCGCCACCGTAAATTGCTTCACGGATTGTGTCTGTGGTAAGCCCGTCACCGAAGATCTTCGTGTAATCATCCTCTGCGGAGATTACGGTCGCTTCCTCAAGCGGACCCATCTTTGCGCGGAAGAGGACTGCTACAACACCATCCACAGCACCGGGTGTTACACCGGATCCTTTTGCCTGGACGTTGAAGAAAGCACCGGGACGGATTTTGGTTTCGCCGATTGTAAAATACCCTGCCATTACTTGACCTCCTTGTTCATGAATTCATTTACTGCCGCCCGGACTTCCGTGACGGTGTATTCCTTTTTCTTCGTGCCCATGAGCGCCGCCACGACAACCTCGGACGGTACTCCGAACACCTGCCTGCTCGCCTGCATCAGTTCGTTCAGCGGATAGGTGTCTTCCGCAGGAACTGCCTCAACCGGAGCAGCGACCGTTTTCTCAACGGCCTCGGGTTTCGCTTTTGCCATTTCTGCACTCCTTTCACGAATGGTAATTTGCATCGATGTCTGCATGGTTCAACCGATGCACCTTGAAGGATTTCTTGATGCATCCGAATTGGCAGTTCAGTGTGATCTGTCCGGATCTGAGGTAATCAGCCTGGTTGCTCATGACTGTCCTTTGGATATCCATCGGTGAGCCATCGTCCATGATTACCTCTCCTTCACAGGCAAGCTCCTGATTAAGACCCGCCACCATCTTCAGCCTCATCGATGCGTCCGGGCATATCAGATGGATCGATATGGAGCAAACGAACCATGTGAACGAGCCGCCCAGCATACCGTGCTGGTCTGCCGCCAGCTGAATGCTCGTCAGCCTGCAATACCAGACCGGCTTTTCAGCTGTGTTTGTGAAGTCGCCAACCTTATCAACGCCGAGCACTATGCTGCTATCGCCGAAGAGCGACTTAATGTAACTGGACATGGACAGGATCGGATCCGGATCCGTGGTTTCCTGATCCGGGTATTCCAGAACATCGAAATCCACTTCCTTTACCAGAACCGCAGAGCCTTCATACTGATAGGCGTCTGTTCTGGACCATGCAACGCACAAAGGAGCCTTATCTGACGGCTTCATCAGCACATCTCCAAGGCTCCTTCTTACTTGTGCTTCAATCTGCTCTGCAATGAGCGGATTCTTTTCCGTATAGATCAGGCATCTGAGAAGACCTGATGAAGCCCTCTGCGGGTCTGCCATCATGTCAACCTGATAGTCGATCCTCGGATATTCGACCTTCCCACTCCATCCCGGCTGCTGGTCTGCAGGAAATTCCTGACAGAAGATTGCCGGCTGTTTATCGAATGTCGCCAGTTTGGCGACAAGAGACGCATTTGCTGCGAGTCTGGAGTAAATCAACTGGTTAAAGTCCATCTATCCTCCTTATCCCTCGCCATCATCGTCCGGATCAGGCTCGATATTGAACTCGATAACAGTAACAAGCCCGTCAGAAGAGTAGCGGACCTGCCATTCCGGTTTATCGCCGGACAGTTCCGATGCCGGGATTTCATAGTGGTTCTGGACGTTCTGCACAGAGGGAAAATACCGGACGGTGATCTTCTCCTCCGTTACGCCGGATACGATACCGCAGATGCCAGCATCCCATGAGGAATGCTTCGCCCAGATCAGCGTCCCACGCGTAATCTCTTCGGTATTGATCGTCGTCTTTGATTCAGTAATGATAATCGCCATATCATCCCCCTATTTCCTGGAAGATGGATCGGATCTGCGGAATTGCCTGTTCCTGGATCTTGTCAACGAATGGCCTTGCCGCCATTTTGCTTGTGCCGTTCTCCAGATAACCGGCATATCCCATACCGGCTTCAATCCCGAAGGTGTTGCCGCCATAGAACATCGTCCAGTTCCTTCTCAGGTCACCGGACCTTACGCCGGGAGGACTACCGGGGGCTGATGGGCTCGGATTGGCAAGCACCTTCAGCTCCGAGTTGCGAAGTGCGTTAGCCGCTCTCGGAAGCCTTACGGCGACCTGCGTGTTAACGTCAGTAACCTGATCTTTCACAACCTGCACGATTGCAACCGCAGCTGCTTCAGGACTCATCCTTTCAGGTCATTCCTTTCTTCCAGATAGACAAGCCCCGCAATGCCGAGACTTGCCGGGTCATCAGTTGCCAGAACCAGATAGGCTTTCGGGTTATCTTCCGTAGAAGCCAGAAGATCACCTTTCCGCAGGTCGTGTCTTCCCCTCACGACAAGCGTATGGGAAAGAGAGTGCTGATCCTGATCCCACAGGTGCTTTGTACGCTCTGCCTGATTGGTATCGGCCTGTGAGATCACTCCGGTCACCTGTTCGCCAGTCTTCTGATACCCGCTCACAGGATAGCCCATCTGGTTCGTTGTTACATTCCTGGAGACGTCAAACGTCTTCCAGAGGTTTCCGGGCCTGAGGAACAATCTCGTCTGATGAATCATATGTCAGTGCCCTCCGCTTCTTCATGGCTCATCATCCCGTTGTAGAAGTACGGAGGCGTGATCGCCGATGTGGCGGGGTTCTGTGCCAGTACCGCAATAGCGGATGCGGAAGCGGCTGTGGTGCCAAGCTCAGACCTAAGGTCGTCATACATCTGCTTCCAGAGCTTTGCCCTGTCGCCAAACTTGATGTCCATCGGCCCGATCTTCTGATCAGGCTCATAAGCAAACTTCCGCATGACGGCCTCGAGGCATCTGAGCTTATGCTTCTTCCACTGCTTTGGAGATGGACTGGAGGACAGATCGGAGAGCACCGCACTGTACTCTTCATCGCACAATGCGCAGGTTTCTACCCCTCCCTCGACTATTGTGTCCCCCAGTTCAAACCGCATCCTGTCAGGGCCGTAGGTGGCAACATTAGAGGGCGTGTAGGTGTACGCCATCAGGCATCACCTCCGTCCTCCGTTTTTGCCTTCTTGCGGCTCTTCTTCTTCGGCTGAAGGGCAGGAGTTTCCTCCTGCCCGACTTCCGGAGCATTCATTGCCAAAGGTTCCTCAGTCTCTTCGATCTTCTTGACCATGCCGGTCCGGATGATGGCACCCTGAGTGATCTCATCATCCTGAATGATCTCACCGATCAGCCTACGCTTGCCGTTGAGGTTGATCGGCCTCTTTACAATGTAGGCCATGTGAGTCCTCCTTATGACGCGGCGACAGCCTGATACAGATAGAAGGCCAGGTCATCGCAGGTCTTCTTCATCGCGGTTGCCATCAGGCCTTCCACGAATTCGGAATGCGTGCCGGGTTCTCCCTCAAATGCATCAGTGGTCATGAAGCTGCCGTTTCCGAGCATATCCCATGTGATGATGTAGCCGGCAGACGGCTCCTCAAGTGACGGGGTCTTCGGGCAGTAGGTCAGCAGGGCGTCACGGCTGTTGAAGTTGAACGCCATGCTTGCCGACTGGCCGAGCGCTGCAGTGTTGCGGGTTCCGTACAGAACCTTGACTTCCTCGATGCCGAGGACAGCAGCGATGACCTGCTCGTTGACAAGCGCCGGGTTCGGGGTGGATCCGGATCCGGTGACTCTCTCCAGGAACTGCGCATGGTTCTTGATCGCCACGAAGACGTCATAGCCGAGCGTCAGCCTGTTCGGAAGCCTTCTTCCGTTCAGAAGCATATCCCTCTTCAGCTGATCGAAATATCCGATGATGTCGGAATTCGCATCGTTGAACTGCAGGAACTGGTTCGTGGACGGGGAAGCCGCGACACCGGTCTTGACGTTCGTCCATGCGGAGCTTTTGAAGAATCCGTCCGCGAACACATGGTCCAGATGGATCTTCATCTGCTCTGCCAGCAGACGGGTCTTCGCACGGCGCGGATCGATCGTTGCCGGAGCGCCGGATCTCTGATAGTTCAGAGCCGCGATCTGGTCAACACCGATGATCACCTGGTCAACGCCCACGGAATAGGTTTCCTCCGAGTGGCTGAAGACCGCCGGGGCGACCTTTCCGAAGGCGGGCTTTTTCTTAACCTGGTCGAGAGCAAGCTCAGCCTTGTTGAATACATAGTAGTTACCGGAGCTGGTCGGAACCGGAAGGATCGGGAAGATGTCCGGCGCGACATAGAATGACGGCTCCTGGAAGTGGGCAATAGCCATGTTTGTCAGATACAGATTCGGTTTCCAGCCCTTTGCGATGTCGAGTTCAACCCCGGCCGCAGTAGCATGCATAGGTCTCTGTCCCATTGTTTATCTCCTTTCTGATAGATCTATTACGATGCAGGAACGGTAGCGCCAGCGTTCACGATCTGAACCTGGATCAGATCACCGGCAGCGGTGGCTGCTTCCAGCGCACGGGCGATGATATAATCTCCAGCGGTTGCCGTGACAGCCTTGCCAGCTGCCGTAGTTGCCAGGAGCGCACCAGCAGTGATCGCTGCGGACGCTTCCCACAGGCCGATATCCTTGATCTGGATATCAACATCGCCGCCAGAAGCGACGGAATCCGGATTGCTGATCAGCGCAATGCCGACGCAGGCAGCTCCCGCAGACGGAAGCGCGACTCCGGAAGCACCGAGAGCGAGGGCAAGAGCCTTCGGGGCAGTGAGCGCACTCGCAGCCTTAAGCTTGATTGTCGGGCTCTCATTGATCTGAGCGTATTCGTAAGTAGCCATAATCAGGTTCCTCCTTCCTTACTGGTCGATCTGAGCGCGAAGCTCATCATCGTTGAGTGCGACCTCGTCCATGGCCTGCTGGAGCGAAAGGTCAGTTCTGGTCTTCATGAGCTCCCTCGCTTTCGCGATCCACATCTTCTCCGGATCGCCGGTCGCATCGCCGGTCGTGCTCTTGCCAAACTCGGTGAAGATCCCGGAGCTCTTCTGGATGTCGAGCTGCTGGTCGAGCAGTGCGACAAAGTTGTTATAGAGCTCCTCGCCGCCGGCCTTCATCTGCTTCAGGACCGGGACAAGCTCCTCAACCTTCTTGCCGAGCGGGATGTACTTCTTCGCGACCTCAGTCACTTCCTTGGTCAGCGCTTCGTCCTTCATCGCGTCGAGTGACTTCCTCGTCTCCTCGATCTGGGCCTTGAGAGCCTTCACGACCTCAGACTCGACAGGCTCTACCAGAACTGCGCAAGCTTCCTGGACATTGTCCTTCGACTTGTCCACAGTGATTTCCTCCGGAACCGGATCCGCTGCCTGAGCCTCGTCAGGTTCGTCTACTGCATACTTTTTGACGATCTCTTCGTATGCAGCCACCTCTTCGGGTGTCATTTTGCTTTTGTCGATCTTAAGCATTTCCTCAAGTTCTCCTTTCTTGACATTGCTATCGTCATCTTCTTTGATTTTGTCGTCGTCTTCGTCCTCATCATCTTCGGATTTCAGCTTTCCGATCAGTTCTCCAAGGGCCTGGTACTCAGCTTCCATCCCTGCCAGCGTGTCATTATCCGCGCTTTTGGCGATTGCTGTCTGGCCTGCGCACCATTTCGGGATATATTCCTGCATGGCTGCCGCGAACTGGTTGACGGACTCCGTCATCGCCGCAGGCTTATTCGATGCGTCCATATCCGTATCCACCACGATGGAATACAGAGAAGACCGGAGAGCACTGGTGGCATTCCATATTTCGGAATCGATCTGCTCTGAGTTCCTGACTGCAATCTGCTCGTTAAACGAAACAGCCGCTTTCTGGATCTCAGCCTCGATCTGTGCATCGTCCATGCCTTCGCCCTTCAGCCATTTGGCGAACCTCTTAAACAGGTTTTCCTGTGGTTTATCATCAGGATCCTTCCGCTTAAACAGATTGATGTCTGCAAGCTGGTTCGCTCCCTCGTCGACAAAATCGACCTTATGGATCTTTAGGTTTTTGAGTTTCTTGGCCAATCCTTTCGTAACCTCCTTTCTTCTGGGCATCAAAAAAGCACCCTTCCGGGTGCTCTTTACCGTATTCATGCCGATCATTCATCGGCTTCTTCGGAATCGTCCATCCTTTCGGCAGTTCCTTCTATGCTGAACATGGAATAAGTTCCGTCCTTCACCTTCTCCCATACATCAGGATCGGTGACCTGGAATCCAATCCACCAGCCAATCGGGAGCGTTCCCGGAGGGATCCCCATCGCCTGCATTTTTTCTTCAGTGAAGACAACGCTCTCGATCATGGTGGCCACGCCGCCGCGCTCATGCATCTCACCACCTTCGCGGTAGAGCTTCACGAACTGGTATGCGGCCTCTTCGAGATCTTCAGGGTCGATCATGTCGCCCTGCCAGTCTTCAACCTGATTGCCGGCTCGATCTATGGACACGTTCGCCCATCCAAAAGCAAGCATCTTGTCCTCATTGGACTTGGTTACCTTGAATTTGGATTTGACCACAGATTCATTAGGCCGTTCCCTGGCTCTCCCAGTCAGTTCATCAAATGATTTCATCGGTATTTACCTCCATTTTGGCATGAAAAAACCGCCGGCTGTTGACCGACGGTTTAATCTGTTATGATCGTGAAATTGTTTGGTGGATACAAGTAATCTGAGCCGCTATCATCTACAATACGATACCAGCCTTTCTCTACAGATAAAACATCGTAGATCTTTCCATTCGTCAGAACAAGAAACTCTGTTTTTCCATTCCACTTAACTTTCATCATCCAACCACTTCTTTATTTTGAACTTGTGTTTTCCGACTGATGCTTCTTGGAACCAATGTACTTCTGCCTTGATGTCTTCCCCATCAACATCTATATGCCCGATGCCTTTACAGTGCTGCCACTTCTGTGGATCGCCTCCTATTTGTTCTGAAAGTCCTTGTGCGACTTCTTCATAAAGCGGATGCTTCGTTCCATGCCCGGCAAACACTTCCGAATTCTGTATCTTTGATCCATCAACGAATTTAAATTCTTCTCCTGACTCTGGATCAATGATGCTATAATTGCGCGCCGCAGCACCGAGAGACCTGTGAATTAAAGTGTCTGGGATCGATACTGTATCAGGTTCGAATGTTTCGTCATCTTCACCTGTATCCATTCTATCATTTCCGGGAGAATTATCAACCATGTCATCTCCTGAAACAGGTGAGATTTCTTCAGATTCCTCTCTGTATTCAACCGCACACATGCAGCGTGGATGCATCGGAGGAAGCTCACAGGTGTAATCCCTGTTATGCCACGTGACTGAAAACTCTCCTGATCCCTCATCAATCGGCATTCCTTCCAGTTCTTCGCAGACCGGGCAGACGTTGCCAGAGTGGGAAGTAGACCAGTACGGAACCATGTGGGGCATCAGGCCTGCAGCTTCTGCCTGCTTGATCGCCTCGTCATTACCGTAGTTGTAGGCATAGGCGTTTTCTGTCCTGGCTATGGTTACGGCTCTGGTGCGCTGTTTCTTCGCAGCGTCCTTTGCAGCGATGTCACGGGCCTTCCTCTCGATTGATTCATCGGTCATGCGCGGATGATCTTTGCGGAGCTGGGCCTTGGTGCTCTCGTAGAGCTTCATATTTGCCCCTGCTTGCTGGCGCGTGAGACCGATTGTAGGTCTAATGTATCTGGCAGTCTCATCGCTTGAGAGGCCTTTAGAGCGGGCCTCTGCGATAATGTACCGAAGTGACTCTATCTGATTGTTCGTGCAGTTCGTGACAAGCTCGGCAGTCCGATCGAGAAGCCAGCTCCTGACGTTCGCAGATGACGTCACGACTTTGAAGCCTTCGGCCTGCAGTGCCTGGATCCTCGGATGGGAATAAGCGCCGGCAGCGATTCCCTGGCGCCAGAGCGGCGTCATCTTTTCTCTGATGAAACCGCTATAGTCCTGGAACCATTTATCGAAGATCGCCTGTGGGCTGATTTCATCCAGAACGATCTGACGGAGCTGTTCGTATCCGAAGGCGTTCTGTTGATCCTGCCACATGGACACGAGCCACTTCATAGGCTCGTTTGAGTTGTCATCGACATAAGCATTAAGAGCGTCGAGAACTCTCTGGCTCTCGGCGCTCTTCCTGATTTTTAGGTGTCTTCTCTGAGGGTTGATCTTAACCCACATTAGATATCGTCCTCCATATCATTCTTTGGTTTGCCCGGTTTGTCTTTAGGCGCTCCTCCGGCCCCGCCTTCAGCCTCTTCTTCGTTACCCTCAGAATCTACCGTAGAAGAGCCTGAACTGCGTCTCTGGTCATTTTGCGGGGTTCTACGGGCCTCCTGCCTTATCGGATCTTCTTCCCTTATGTCAGGAAGGTCCGTGCGCTCCGGAAGATTTGCGCTTTCACGGACGTAATCTTCAAGCTGTTCGTCCGGTATGATGATGCCAGTTGTGACCATATCCTTCAGGAATGTTGACAGCTCTGTCAGGTTCCTGTCGCTGACGTCTGCATGGGTCAGAATCGGATAGTCCTCGATGCCGGCGAAGTGCGATCCGTTCAGATCGATCAGTGCCGGGATGGCCTGATTGTTGAACGTCTCGCAGATGATATCCAGGAATGAGGATATTGCCATGCCGAACATCTGTGTCTTGTCAGAACTGAGCGCGAAGGATCCGACCGCCTCATGCCCAAGCTGGATGAAGTCGGCCATGACCGTCTGGGCGATTGCGGTTGAATACCTTGTGATTACGCCCGATGTGTCAAACTGCCTGGATCCGCCGGAAGAGAGCAGTTCAGCTTTATAGGAACTTGGAAGCACGAGGCCTTCAAACTCATTTCTCCTGATGTTCTTCACCATCGTGACGAGCGCAGCGTAGATCTTCTGCGCTTCCTTGTCATCTTCATCGAAGATCTGAAGTTCATCAGGAACATAGATGATCGGAAGACCAGCAAGATCACGCTCAATGCCGATTGCCTCAATTTCCTGCATGCGGCGCTTAAAATACCAGCTTCGGTATGCATTGCGCAGGATCGACCGGCCTTCCGGATTATCCTTTGAGCTTTCCGTTCGGAAAAGCATTGCTTTGGTGATCGGGATCGTCAGCAGTTCATAAGATGGCGGCGGCTGCTGTGTCATGCCGATCAGGTTGTCGTTTTCGTCATATTCCCATCTGTAAAGCGTGTCCTGTGACCGGATCGGGAGCTTTGACCAACCGATCAGGCCGTCCGTGTATTTGCTGTTCAGCTCCCGGTTACGGTTTTTCCCATTCCTCCGCTTATAGCAGATTTCGTGATAGCTCCATCCATAGGTCAGGAATGACAGGATCTCAGAGATCGTATCTGTCCATGTGTTGGCCATGTCGTCCATGCAGCCCTCGATGAACTCAGCCGCTTCCTCGTCCTTGGATCCGCTGCCGCCAGGCTCCACACTCCATGTGACGTGCCGGATCAACATCTTAATCGCAAAGAGGATCGAGCCGACAGTATCGTCATTTGACGCCATCTCCTTATAGACCTTGATTCCCTTCAGGCCGTTCAGTTCCGGAAGAAATTCCTCGGAGAAGACTCCTTCCCACCGGCGCTGGCCTATGCGTCCATATTCTTTCGCTATCGTTCTCACCTCCTTATCCGCTTGATCCCCAGTAGTTCTCTTTGCTGAGTGCATTGATTGCATCAGCTCCTGGAGCTACGCCGGTATGTTTCTTGATCTTGCCCAGGTACAGGCATAAAGAAAGAGCGTCAGCCCTGTCCGGGGAGTCAAGGCCGCGCTTCTTCATATCGCTTTTCGGTTCGATTTCCAGCTTCCCATTGGAAGCCATGCGGTATTTTCTGCTGGCAAGCTGTGCGACTGTTTCTTCATCGTCGGATATCTCGATCGTTTTGGCCTCGAGATGATCCCGCATCGTCGCCCACATGTCCGTTGTCAGATTGTTGTAGTGCTCTGCAGAGGCCTTCCCCATCTGGGTGTCAGTCTCAATCTTTTCCGCTGCATTGATCGGTATGATCACCATCTTATACAGCTTTTGCTCCTTCTTGACTTCCTTAAGTCGGTCCGTAACGCCGCCTCCGAGGCCGGTGTCATCGATCTGTATATATGTTTTGCCGAAGAAGTCTTTGTGTTCCTCATAGATCCTTCTGTATTCGGCAACGAGATCGCCGACTGTGCTCATGAGATCCTGACCACGCCGTTTCTTCACGAGCTGGCATCGGCCCCTCATGTTTCGGAAGATGATCGTTTCATCGTCTCCGAATCTGGCAACGTCACAGCCAAGGATCACGAACGGCATCTCTTTATCCGGTGGCAACTCGTATGTTCTTGACGTGCATTGCTCAATCAAGGAAAGCGGGATAAAAACATCGTCCTCCTGAGATGGGAATTCTCCGAGGACTCTGACTTTCACCACGTTCGATTCCCTGCCATACTTCCGTATCAGTGCCTCAATGTTTTCCTTGTTTGTCCTCGGGCTGTCCTCGGACGATACCGTATAGCATTTATATAGCGCCCGGTCTCTGGTATGGCTGTCATAGAATGTCCCTGACGTTCGTGTCGGGTTTCCGGTCAGGAGCAGCTTATTGTTCACACCAGAAAGTGTTCCGAGGATTGCCTCCATGATCTGCTCGTCAACACCGGAAGCCTCGTCCACGATGAAAAGCATGTTCTCTTCATGGAAGCCCTGCATGTTCTCAGCCTTAGTTGCTGTCCTTGCGACCGCAAACCATCGGCTTTCAGCGCCATTCACATAGACGTAGGTCTTTGTCCATTTCATGAGACGCTTCAGGATCGGGCTGTTCCCCATCCATTTACTGATCTCTGGCCAGAGGACGTCGTTGAGCTGCCGCATCGTTGGGGCAGTGGCAACGACTCTGGAGTTCTCATAAGAGAACAGGAACCAGAGCGCACAGCAGGCCACCGTGCCGGTCTTGCCGACACCCTGACCGGACTTTACCGTGATTCTGTTGACGCCTGGCGTGTTCAGGTCTTTCAGAATGTCCTTTTGCCAATCATCGGGAGAGAAGAGCAGAGCCTGCTTACAGAAAAGCTCCGGATCCTTCACCCAGCTCGGTATAGCCTGACTTAAAAGGATCGCGTCCTCAGGATTGATTTTCATCTTCACCCCTCGCTTTCCTCAGGCCTGCAAGATAGAGCGCCATCAGGTCTTCATCTGATCCGCCGGCGATCTTGTCCTTCTCAAGCAGAAGAGCAGCAAGCTTCGCTTCGACATCAGCGCGGGAGCGCTGAACCGTTGACAGTTCCTTTTCCCATCTCTGCAGGACATCATCGACGCTGCGTGTATTCGTGACGAGATGGAACCTCTCACCCGGAAGCCTGTCGCCTTTGTCGATCTTTTCCTGTATGGCCATTTTGTAAGCCAGCTCGTCTTCCTCAGTCTCGAAAGATCGCTTTTCTTCATCCTTCGTAATCGACTCAATGATGATCTTCTGGCCCTCCTTTAGTTCCTTTATTCTCGACATGATCCGGTATTCCCTGACGCGGAACATCTTGATCTGCTCCCGGTATAGGTCTTCCAGCTCTGTCGGCGTTTGTTCGACAATGGCATCTTCACCATCCATGAGGCAGCCCCAAAAAGGATCCGCGTACACGCCATGTTTCAGTGCGTTCCTGCGCGGATCCGGGTTACCTCTATTTCCAACGGCATTCTTATTGCCCTTCGGAGCACCAATCTTTTTCCCGGTCTTTTTCGGGGATCCATTGACGTTCAGAGCAATCGTCGCCTTCTTGTTTTTTGTGGAACGTTCCACCTTCTTTCCTTTCGGCTTTCCAGTGGAACGTTCCATCTCAGGAGGTGAATCATGAAAAGTTAATTTGCTGTCCCATTTATCCAGGCTTTTCCACTTGCGTATCTTGAGGTCGGGGAGCTGGAGTTCAGCCGCAATGTCGACAAGTTTCTTCTTGCCGCCGCTCTCAAGATACATCTTCTCGGCGCGTTTGCGCTCATCGCTTCTGCGGTCTTCACACATGCCCTCCTTTCCTCCTTCTTGACTTGTTTCGGATTCGGCAGGAGAGAGGCCGCGACCGCCACCGCGCCGTCCGTGGTTTAATGTAACTTATTGTATGTGACATCAGACTTTCACGATTATCTTTGCATTGCTGTATCTGTCTCCGTCCTTTGTCATCATGTCCAAGAATTCCTCACGCGTGAATCCTGACAGTCTGAAGATCTCCTCCGGCTTCATACCGAGCTGTTTCCCGATCTCCTTTACCGTCTTTCCGTCCTTAATGAGGTTCTGGACGATTGCCTTCATCGGTTCCAGAAGGTGTGTTCCCCTTGCCCGATTATGTGTAATGGTTCCGTACACATCCGCGTCCGTGTCTCCGTGATGATCCACGATTACGACAGGGACTTTCCCGCCGAGCTTTGTGCGCAGCGGTTCCCTTTGTGCCACAGTCCATCTGTGGAATCCGTCGATAATCGTATAATCCGGCTTCACTACGATCGGGAGCGTCCAGCCATTCGTGAGAATGGACTGTATGAGCAGCTGCATGTTTTGCGATGACACCTTGTTCGGGTTCCATCCATTGGCATGGAGCTTTTCCACCGGCACCCATTCGAGAGACGAGAGAGGAGCGAACAGGTCAACTTTTTCAGACATTCGTACCCGCCTCCTTCCTCATGTCCTTATGGGCCTGGATAAAGGTTTTCGTCCACAGCCCACGCAGCACACGTCTTTTTGGATCCCCGTAAAGCAGGCCTTCATAGAATTCCTTGTACTCTTTCTGTGTAGCAAATCCATATGACTGGACAAACCAGCTTTTCCATGCGGAGAGGTTTTTCTTTGTGTCAGGCGGGATGGTGTATCGCTCAGGGTGCAGGTAGAGCATATCTTTACACAGCGCCTTATAATCTTTCTTCTCCTGGTCTTTCTCCAGCTCACGGCGATGTGATGTAGACCGTCTGAACATTTCAGAATCCCAGTACAGAAGGACAAGGTAGGCGTTTGGTTCCCGCCTTTCTATCTTCTCCCAGAGCTCCGGATCCGTCTGTGCAATCCACCGAAGCCCCCGTGTCCCGTTATCGCCGAAGAAAGCGCACAGCCTCAGGTCATGCCTTCCGCATCCGGCTTCATACAGCCTCATGTAGATCTCCGGAAATTCAAGGTTATGCTCCTTGATATACAGCCAGATGTCATTATCCGTCCAATCATAGATCGGGTAGAACAGACCGCCGGGCCGGAGCTTTGATTTTGCCACGGCTGCAACGGCATGGAGCCTCTGCACGGATTCCTGTGTCCTGACCCCTACCATCATGATCCCATCCGCAAAAGCAGCCTGGTTGAATGACTGGTAATTCATCTGGCCTGGGTATTTCAGGTACGGGCTGTTCGTTACTGCTCCTTTTGGAGGTTTTCTGATCCAGACATCTTCTTTTCCTGGCTCGAAGGTGATCCAGCTTTCGGAAGATGAAAGGTGGTCGATTACGGATACCTGCTTAAACGGCAGGCACATCCACTTGAATGGCACTCCAACGCCCTCGAATTTCCGCTGCCATCTTTCGGCAGCATCCACCATGGATCTGTAAAGCCCTTCCTCGTCCACGAATATAACCGTGAGAAGTTTCTTGTCGATCTCTCCGGAAAGAATCATCTGATATACCAAATCAGACATCACGAGAGAATCTTTTCCGCTGGAGAATGCCATATAGACCTTGATCCCATTGCTGAATGCGTTACGGATCCGGACCTTTGCGGCATCAAGAACGGTATGCATCTTGTCTTCTATCGTCCTCACAGCCATATCTTCTCACCGCATTTCGGGCAGACGATATAGCGTCCCTGTTCCGCAGGCTGTGTTGTTTCCTGCGAGGGCGCATGGGCTGCTTCTGGCGGCTGTTCCGTCTGTTCAAACGGCTCAGTCGTGAGCACTTCCGTACCTTCCCGCCTTTCTTCGTTTTTCCTGATAGGCTCAGTCGTCCTTTCGTCGAACGTTCCGTAGGAATTGATTTCCTCTGCCACCTGATTTGCGGAGGCTGTAATTGTCCTCAGGAGGTCTTCATCCCAGCCCGGCACATCCAGGTCGCCTTCAAGGTCTTTGAGGATCTTGTCGAATGCGCTGTTATCCATCGCACCAAGCTCATAAACCTTATTGTCGGCAAGCATCAGCTTTTCTTTCTGCTTTTTCGTCAGGTCTTTCACCTGATAGCATTCCGCAGAATCAAGCCCCATTTCCTTCATGGCAGTGTATAGGCCGTTCCCTGCAATGATGACGTTGTTCTCATCAATTACGATCGGCCTGATCTGGCCAAACATCTGGACGGATCGGATATACTCCTTAATCTGCCTGGCCGGGTGCATCCGGATATTGATGTCAGAGGGGGTCAGCGCTGCCAGCTTTACTTTGATGACCTTCATGCTTCTACCTCCTCTCCGATACTGTCGAGGAATGCTTTCGCACTCGGTATTACGGTTGCTGCCGCCCGGACTACGGATGGGTCGATATCGTAGACTTCCTTATAGCCAGCTTCCACTGAATCTGCGTATCTGTATGGCCACCAGTGCGTTCCTTCATAGAAGCCCCGGTACCAGTGATAGATAAAAGGCATCTCGATTCCGTGGTAGTGCATATATGCAAAAAGGACTTCATGCGGCCAGTCGTGGAGTGGCGCCATCAGTGTCTTTCCTGTGGCTTTCCTTACTACCAGTCCGTCCTTTCCGCAGAAGTTCCCGTCTATCGTCCTGTGCCCAATGCAGAGCACGTCAAAGCCTTTCTCACGCATAAAGGAGTGGAAGTGCCGGCGCTGCACAAGGCGGTTCCATACCTGCTTGGTCTTTCCCTTCGCAAAGATCAGCTCCGGGTGATCCTTCAGGAAGTCAAGGCCGAAGCCGACATATTTGATCTCGCATCCTTCCGGAGCGTTCTTCTCCATCCATTCTTTCCATGCGGGGAACTCGCAGTCTGTGATAAGGCACTGGCATTCCGTGATCCCTGCGCGCCTGCAGATATCTGAGAGGACGAGAGAGTCTTTCCCGCCGCTCCATGAATACCCTGCTTTCTTCGATGATGTCACCTCATGGATGTGGTCGATTGCCTTCTGCGCATATTCTTCACATTCTTCCTCTGTCACATATTCTTCAATGTTGGTGAATACGTCCCATACCTTTTCCTCATCTTCCGGCCTGAGGCTTTGTTTGCGGCCAAGCACGATCTTCATGCGCTCACCGCCTTTCCGTTCTCTGCCAGTTTCATGCCGAGCGCAACCGCCAGCATACCGCAGATGAGGTAGATCCGACTCTCAGCCATCAAGGTCCATACTCCCATCACGCCGAGCGGTGCGACGAAGATCCAGAAGGCTGTCGCTATCCCATTTATGAGAAATCCCAGCGTGCTTCCGAACACGGCGTATTCCGAATAGATGAAAGATGAGAGAGAACTGATCGCAAGGGCAGAGAGCAGTACGGCTTTTGCCACTTCCAGCACCGGTGAGATACTGGTGAAGATCAGGCTGAATGCGAAGATCAGGTAAATGCCGAATGCAATCCCACCGCCGACAAAAGCCCTTGTGATATCGCACTGCGATACTTTCTCGTCATTCTTCTCGTTGTAATCGATCAACTTGAAGAAATACGGATACGTGAACGGTCCTGGCAACAGAAGGAACCCTTTGTACAGCCCCTGGCCAATGGCACTGGCATTCAGGCCGAGCGAGAGCTGGTTGAAGTTTCCCTGTGTGGCAACCAGTGACACGATGGAGAGAAGCAGGACAAGCGCGTATATGATCCACATCCCACCATTATCTGTAAGAATGTTTGCTATTATCCCCCTTGTCAGGAGCACGAGTACAAATCCAATAGTGAACCCGTATGTTATCATCATTGCCCAGAAGTTTCCGGTTATGCCTTCCCATGCATCATGCAATGCTGTCATACACAACCATATCTGGAAGATGCTGAACGCCGCCAGGATAAACCGGCAGAGCTTTGTAGCCATGACCCTGCGTACTGTCGGCATATACCATATAATCAACCCGAACACTATGCATGCCAGTGTATTGAACAGGCACCAGATTGCTGCCGGAATCACGCCGAGTGTGTTTGCGAGAGTGGTTGAATTCATCAGGGAACCGGCGCCGGCCCATGAGGCTGCTATAGACAGTGTGTAATAGAGCTGCGGTTTGGACTTGAACCTTTCTTTTAGTCGTTCCATTCGTTCCTCCTTCGACTAAACATTGACTAAACATTGACTAATTCCGAAGGAGTACGCCGCTGCTTCTTTACACTTCCTTTCCAAGACATAGTAAAAGGGCCCTGGTGAACCAGAGCCCTTTCAGGTCTTATCATGTGGCAAGCATGATCAAACTTCATCCCCTTTAACATACGCAATTTTGAAAACGAAGTCAATAGCGAATTGCAGGTATTATAAATAATACATCATTTATTCGCAGAATCAGCGACCTCGCCGGATAAAAAACGAAGCCCGTCGGCACCAAAGTATTTTGCTGAAAGGTGTGCTTCGGCCTCCCTGAGATCTATCTGGATCTGCCTGCGGGAGACTCCGAACTTCTGTGCCAGCTGTCCTGTATTCATTCGCTTCTTTGCGATATAAAACCAGAAGATCACCTGTGCCCGTCTTTTTTCCGTGTCAGATCCGCGCTGGGCTTCGGCCTTATATGCCTTCATCATTGCCTCTATGTCAGCGACCATCGTGCGCGTCCTGAGGATAGACCGATACGTTGAATCCAGGATTATGTCATCATCCCGTCCCTGCATCAGATCCTCGATCTGTTCGAAACGGGTACGCTGATCCAGCATCCGGCTGTCATAGACACCCTTATTGCACCTGTCCTTCAGATCGCGGTAGTGCTTTAGCAGGAGTCTTGTGTTATGCAGCTTCCAGTCTTTCTTTTTGTCTCCCACAGTTATGCTCCATGTCCTGGCTTATTCGCCAACATCTCATGAATGGTTGCCTTCGCTTCTTCCAGTTCTTCCGTAGACCTGCCGTCAGCTTCATAAAAAGCCTCAAGAGCCTCATTGATCCCGCACTCAGGACAGATCTGCGTCTTATTATCCTTGCGGGAGAGTGCGGGTGGATCCGTGAACACCTTCCCGCAGATCGGGCATTTCATCAACTGTTTCATTCTCTTTTTCCTCCCCTCTAAGTATATCATACAATGTGATCTGGCCTGGTATCGCGCCGACAGTACTTTCACCTGTCATTGTGCTCCAACACTCCGGGCCATAGCCTCTTACCTTTGACTCCGGATCTGTCAGCTTTTTTCCGCATCTCTGACATCTGATCCACATGATTCCCATCCTTTTTCTGCAGCGACTCTCTGCCATGTCCGGTCAACCTTCATTTCCATGATCTCAGACAATTCAGCATCCGTGATGCTCAGGAGGTGCATTATCTGATTGAGCATCACAATCACGTCGCCAGCTTCCTCTATCAGGTTACGCCGAACCTTTACCCGCTCAAAGACGGTGCTGGTCTTTTTGTATACGCGAATCACTTTGTTGGCAGCTGTTATCAGTTCACCACATTCTTCCATCAGTTGCCGAAGTTGTGACTCCGGACCGAGCGCTTTCGCAATACTGATATTCATCTGTTTATGCACTGTGTCCATCTCACCCCCCTTTCTTCCTTCCGCGTCTTGATTTTTTCTCTTCCATTTCCGCTTCCTTTTTCCTAAAGCAGATCCATGAACACATGATATACTGCTTTCCGTACCATACCCTTGCATAAGCCCATGTATCAACGTAATAGCAGTGGAATACTTTCCCACATACCGGGCATGTAATCTCACCTACCGGTTTTGATGGCATCCTTACCACCTCCATTCTTCCAACAAGATCATTCTATGGCTTGATGATAATATGGATACCATGATGCATTCCCCGGAATTTTGATATTATCGAGAGCATCATATACCGCCTGTCTGCTGATTAGATCATTCATCGGTGTCCCCCTTCGCCCAACTCGGCAACTGAACCATAGCCATTTTCATTTCGGTCTGCATAAACTCGCACCATTCCTTGAGATTGTCTTTCTGAATGTGAGTGCATATCTCAGCAGGGTTTATGTCAAAAATGAGATCATTCAAACGCTCCGCCGCCGTATCCGTTCTTGGTGGAAACCAACACTTTTGTTCCATCTCCTGACGAATGATCATCTCATCATCCATATTATCGGCAATAAGCCCTTTCGCCACCTTTACGGCATCATCAAGACTTAACATTAACATCGGTGTCCTCCTTTCGCTCATAAAACGGACAGTTATATCTCACAAGCTGTCCCGGCTTCGGCAGATGTTCGCATGAGTACGGTTTCGCAATTCTGCAATCATTGCAACAACCTGATTCTATGATATTCCGATAAGCCATCAGAGCATCCATGATGTACGAAACATCCGCTATTGCTTTATCGAGTCTGCTCATTTCCATCCTCCCAATCGATCGCCTGACCACATATACAGTGGTGTTTTCCACTTATAGCAGGCTCAAACGCTATTTTTCTGCCGCAAGTCGGGCAAATCCAATCATAGTATGTATAACCCATGCCATACCGCGGTTCTTTTGTCTTTTTAGGCTTCTGCGGTATCTGCTTCTCTAGCGCAGAGAAAGCCATTTCCATAGCCTCTCTGTCTGGTTCAGAAAGCTGATCCCATATCTTTTCAGGGATAGCTTGTATTTGCATCTTTGCTTCTTCGTATGTCATCATTCGCCATCCTGCTTTTGCTTCCGCTTGAACTGCGCACATCTGTTTTTATCATCCAAAAACCACCCATTCGGACAGGTGCAGGTATCTTCATCGCTGTAAACGCAGTTTTTGCAGTCTCGTTTATACTCTGATAACTTTACAACAGTTGCGCTCATCACTCGCCCTCCGATTCTTCTCCGCAATCAATAGTTCCTTCCACCTTATCCATCCCGGTTTGTCGATCCGCTCATCTCCGTACAGATGCATTCGCTCTTGAAACTCACAATCCTCAATCATGACCGTCAAATCTTTATCGCTAACATCAGGCAAGTGCGGAGCAATAATATTTCGTACCAAATCAGGCATATACGTCTGCCGTCCGTGGCAGTAGCGAATCGCGCAGATTGCAAGGGTTCCAAAATTCTCTTGTGTAATGTTTTTTATCATCACTCGCCCTCCTGACTCATGAATTCCTCAAGCATCCGCTTCACGAACTCCCGATCATTCATGTGTAATGACGTCACAAACTCTTGGTAGGCGTTTTCTCTCATGCCCTTTTCATTCCTGAGAGCCAGAAGCTGTACCATATTCTGCAACGCCCTGACGACCTCGCAGATCGCTATGACCCACAGTGCTGTTTTCATCTTTCTTCCTCCTTCTTCTTCGCCCATCGCTTACAGCAACTCGCCATAACCTCCGCATAGCTGAGATACTTGTCAAACACCTCGCATCGGCAGACAACGATGTTATACTTTTCATCCCGGCTCCTGATGCAGTGTCGGCAGTTGCAACAGACCTTGCCGTTTTCTGCGCTCATTCGCTGTCCTCCTGATTTTCCAGTATTTGTCCGGTTTCAATAACATATCCTGCACCGCATTTTTCACATTCGATTTCCTTTAGCAATGTTATCTCTGGTCTGACAGATACCCACCGTTTACCGCATCTAATACAAATCACCTCGGACACAGAATGTGGTTTTTTTGCATCGATACTTTCAACCATCACTCGTACCCTCCGAAGGATATACATATTTCGGCTCATCAATCGAACCGTCAACAATGCTTCTGGCAAGTCTCATGCCGTCAACAAAACCGATAAGGTATCTGTCTCCAGATTTCATATACTGCACATTCCGCTTGATTGCCTCTGCTTTGAGTCTTGCGATAAGTGAATCCTTCTCCTGAAGTGCGGAGATCGCCATATCGACCGCTTCATAATAAGGTTTTCCATACGCATCAGGAAATTCGACCATTGTCGGATGATTTCGTATAAGCCTGATCGCTTCTTGATTCGTCATCACTCGCCCTCCTTCTCTTTCGCCCATCGTCTGCACCAAAATCCCATAACCTCTACATAGTTAAGATATCTTTTATCAATTACGCAGTAACAATGTGTATGTAATGTTTTTTCATCTCTTTCCCTGATGCAACGTCTACAGGTATAACAAACCTTTCCATTTTCAACGCTCATAATTTATCTAACTCCGATTGTAATTTATGCAGTTCTTCAAGGTGTTTACTCAAAACGGCCTGAAGAAATTCTGGAAGCAATCCGTAATGATTTACTTTTTTTAGTAACTGCACCGAATTCGGTCGTACTTCCATTAACCAGCGAGATGTATCATAGCGGATAATATCTTTGAGGTCGTATATCTCACCTTGTATTTTTTCTATTTCGATCACCAAATCTCTTGCCTTGTTATAATCATCCATTTTCATGATTTAATTCCTCCTCTGGTATATCCATATCCGTACAGATAAATTCACCCATACAGTTCATGTGAAGTTTGATTGCTTCCTCTCCTGTGTCAAATTTATTCACACAGATACCGTTGTTGCAGTTCTCGCATTCAATAACATCGCAATATACTCTCATGTTCCGTCCTTCTGTCCCCATTGAAAATGACCTGTCTGTTTCCAGTCCTTATAGCACCTGATCAGTTTTCCCATCATGCCTCTGCCGTTGAATACTTGTTGCACTTTTTTATCTGATCCTAAGTTCAGCCGTTTAACCGCATCGTCAATACTGAAATCATTATCATTCACATGATTCATGCAATATTGATATATCCGTATATGCCCGTACACGAAGGCATAATCTGCAAACCGCCTTTTCTTTCCGTTCGACCTCAAACCATGAGAGCGATCATAAAAATCAGCGAATATATGAGCAAATTCTGTGTCCTTTCGCTTATCCCGGTCTGGTATATCGTGCATTACGAGATCATATCTTTTTTTCTCTGACCGTATCACTGATAATAATGCTGCACCTGCTGTTGGATCGTAATAGCGTTCTGAGTTAAAATACGTGCTGTTGTATTTGCTCATTCGCTTTCCTCCTTATGAATATCCAAACCATTGACCGAACTCGGATCGGAATCCTCCGGATCCCTGTAATCCACGGCTCTGCCAGACATAACATTCATCAAGCATCGTCTCACCTGTTCGGTACCACTGGTCGAGCAGTTCTTCTGCATCTGCCCAGCATTCGTCCGTAGGGTTCCAGTAGTCGCAGCTCGTCCATGAGCCGTTGACAGTCATGTAAAAAAGGCCATCAGAATAGGTCGAGTACTGGCCGGGCTGTGATATCACTTCCTGTATTGTTCCTGGGAATCGCTCATCATCTACTCGGTTGAGCACTACGGATCCGACATACTTACGTTCCGTTTTGTTGGTATAACCAGCCTCTGCCATCATCACATGAGCAATGTACCAATCATCAGATCCATAAGTTCTATCCCAGTGCCATTCTGTTTCAGTTTCCGTCGCTGCTAATTCCTGGCATATTGTTACGGTGTCATCTTCATGAACCATTCCATCAGGACCTATGCCTGTCAGCGCGATGGAAGCGGAGAGAAGTAGTCCTACTATCATTTCGTCACCTCTTTTATCGAGAAGACAACATATCCGGGTTCGAGTCCCCAACCGGAGAGAAGATAAGTGATGCACCATTTCTGGTGATTGATCTTGTGTCCGATCGGCACGCCAGTCTTGTTATCAACAGCTTGAAACCGTATGATGTCTCCTTTCTGATAATTCCTGTCATTGTTCCTGATCTCGAAAGTCTTACGATGGGCGATAACCTCATCTGCGAATTTCTTCCGAATCTTGATGTTATGAGTTTTCATGAGTCACCTCCTGCGGTGCTGATTGGAAAAAGGGCACGTTACAAAATGAGAAATATATCCGACACCCGTTGCCATGTTTGGATCACCTTCTATCTCTGCGCTTACCACTTCTCCGTTCGGAGTCACGATTTTCTGCGTCCCTCCTTGTTTTCTCCAATACACTATCTGATCCGGATTACAAGGCATTGACTTACCCGCTCCCATCTTGATCCAAATGATCTCAGCTCCGCATGATTTACATCTGCTCATTCATTACCTCCTTAAAATCTTTCCAGTGCTTATATGCTCCGCTGCTAAGACAGCTCATCGCATATTCGTGTACTGCCTGATCAGTATGGAGCCAGGCAAAATGCAGCCGGGCATATGTCTCAATCTGAAACAGGAGAGTATTCAGCCCCGCACTTCTGACAGCCTCATCCATGAGCTTGCACCATTCGTGCAGCTCGATCTTTCCGACTCTCGTTGGAACATATTCTTTGCCAATAGTCTCTTGTTTCCTGGTGCCGTTTCTGTTAAGTATCCAGTTTCCGGTTGGCTCCTGCCTGTATTCCCTGGCTGCTGTCTGCCTCAGATCTTCAAGAGTGTACTTTTGGGATATTTCGTATTCACCCATCATGATCCTCCTCCCATGCGACTCCATAGAATTCATCAAGCAGTTCGTCTGGCGTTCTGGCCCCTTCTTCGTAATTACGCCTGACCCGATTTTCTATCATCTCCACTGAATCATTCAGCCCAATGCTGGAATATATGCTCTGATAGCAG
>Ga0326514_10000055_pt1 | contig 66372 bp, 58 predicted proteins | sample 3_2548_0518_D_FD_203653 | JGI IMG/M metagenome (GOLD analysis project Ga0326514, IMG submission 203653) | Bovine rumen microbial communities from UC Davis, California, United States - 3_2548_0518 | ecosystem: Host-associated > Mammals > Digestive system > Stomach > Rumen | place: USA... | reverse complement strand
GCGTTCATAGCTGCCTGACGTACTCGCCAATCCTCGTCTTTAAGCCCACGCTCGATAACCTCAATCAGAACATCTTTTCCGCTACAAGCGTTCATAGCTGCCTGACGTACTCGCCAATCCTCGTCTTTAAGCCCACGCTCGATAACCTCAATCGGAACATCTTTTCCGCTACAAGCGTTCATAGCTGCCTGACGTACTCGCCAATCCTCGTCTTTAAGCCCACGCTCGATAACCTCAATCGGAACATCTTTTCCGCTACAAGCGTTCATAGCTGCCTGACGTACTCGCCAATCCTCGTCTTTAAGCCCACGCTCGATAACCTCAATCGTTATTTCTTCTCTATCTCCAATTTTTTTATTTACTGACATATTAAAATTCTCCTTTTATTAAAATCTATTAAGCTTCAAAAATATGAAATAAACTGCAACCGTGTTTCTCTGCTATCTCTTGACAAGTCCAATAATCAGGCTCGTCCTCAGCGTATATATCCTCTGAATAATCAACCATATTTCCGTCTTTACTGCATACTAAATTATACTTTTTCATAGTTTTATCCTCCTGTTATTAAAAATCAAATGAATAAATTTCTGCACAATCATCTGCTCCTGTGTCCTTTAAACATTTTTTAGCAAACTCATCAAGTCGATATACGCACCTATCATCACTTTCAAGTACATCATCATAAAGCATAATCAGCTTATAAATTTCCTCCGCAAAAAGTAAACGACTTCTGTTATTCCCATTCTCGTCCGTCCATTGAACGTGTAAGCCTCTATCCAACAAATCAAGTTTTAGCTCTGTTATCTTCTCCATATAGTTTTCTGACGCTCTGTTACTTTCGTAAACATTAAATTTTTTCATAATTAAACCTCCTGTCTAAGCACATAAACAATTTTCTAAAGCATATTTAATAGCTATACTACAATCTTTTTTTGTCCTATACCTCCCAAAGCAAAGCAAGGGAGAATACTTTTTCTTTATAGTGTCATACACTACCCACCACGTTTTTCCGTCCATAGCTGTCCTCTGAATAGGTATAAATCTATTTTTAATATCATACATTGTTAAACCTCCTCATCGTGCCACTTTAAACCACGCTTTTTATAAAGTGGAATCCAATGCTCATCGTAAAAACTATATCCGGCTCCGTCTATACCAAAGAAATATCCGTATTTGTATGAATTATACACTCTAAATCCACACTCAGACATAATTCTTATTCCGTCCTGTTCTTCTAACCACCAATCGTCACAACTATCTCGAAAACTCCACATAACGCTCCACATAGGGAGTAAATCATCTCGCTCGACCTCAAATTCATTCGCTTCCTCGGCTCGTATAATCTCTCCATTATCAAGTGTAATTTCATAGTAATAACACTCATCGCCGTTATCGTCCGTATAGTCTACGATATTAGTAACCTCGCCTGTTTCTCCGCTATCATAATGATATACTCTATCACATACTCTCGGAGTTGTAACCTCCGTCCAATCATCTATATCAACCGACATAAGAGTAGATATAATATCCTGTTGAATAGCGTCCATCTCTTTTACCCATTCTTCCGCTGCTTCACGGATTGTTTTTATTTCTCTTGTCATTTTGTCCGACCTCCTTGAAATATGTATTTTAAATATTTTTCCACTTTAGGCTGTGGCTGCCGTGTTTGCTCTGCTCAATAATTTATCCGTGTCAATCTCGACCTCAACAGAAATTCCGTCCTCATCCTCGCTGACAATCTCGTCCTCAGAAAAGATAAAATAGTTTCCGTCCTCGTCAAAATACCACCCGTTAGCTTCGCAACAGTCCTCAATCTCCTCATCGTCCGGCTCGTAAAACCATTTGTAACCGTCCTGTTCAAGCTGACCGCATAATTCCGACATATAGTCTTGAATTAAACCCTCGAATCGCTCAATCAGTTTATAGGGGATATTCCTATAATAATTATTTTCACATTCCCATACAACGTCCTCTAAATAATTGTGTCTATCGCATATGCAATAATGATACCAGTCATTCTCCGGCATAGTGTATTCATCCGCTATCTCTCTGAATACCCAGTTAAAAAACCTCAACTCTTTTTCCGTGAAATTGTCCTTGATATGCTCCATAACATCATCAAGCCTTAAATCTCCGTAAATGTTTAGTCCGTCACCTTGACAGTAATTTAGCGAATATTCAACCTTTAAATCACTATTAGGGAATAACTCACCTAAACGATACAAGCAATCCTCCGTGAAAATATTTGTCCTCAAATCATCATCTAAATACCATTGACGTACTTTGTCTTTTGCTTCTTCCGATAACTCAGAAAAGCTAAATACTTTATACATTCTCTGTACTGTAAACATTGTCTGCTCCTTCCTCCGCAATCAGCGGAAAATAAAATCCTTTAATACGCTCAATAATAACCTCGTTTCCGTTCTTCCTGTTCCTCAGCTTCTTTTCTGTTAGTTCGTCCGTTTTGTTTTATCCTCCTTAACTCTAATCTTTTTCGCTCTCAATTCCTCCGGCTGCACATAGTTCTCTGAATCCAACTTATAGACAAAATTTTCCGCTAAACTAAAACCGCATACTCGTTCGGCTCGTTCGGCTGTTCTGCTTATAATTCCGTTCGTGTTATATAAATTCAAATATCCACGCTCCCAGAGTTTCAAACAAGATTTTCTAATATTCGACACTGTATTTGTATTGCCACGACCTCGACCGAGTTTATCCGTTAAATCAGAATAACCGCCGACCGTGTAACCGTTTTGTAACAAATAACAAATAATCTCAGCTTCGATATTTGTAAAAACTTTGTAAAATTTAAGGCATAATTGCAAGTCGTTTATTCTCTGCATAGTCCGTCCTCCTTAAAAAATAAGGGATTGTAACCGATAAAGTTACAATCCCTTTAAAATTGTTTTTTTTCTCCTTAAATATTAAGTGATGACCACTCATAAACGAAAGTTTTATTACCTATAACAAATATTTTTATATCCGTTGTAAATCGCTCACAACTACAATCATATGGAGAACAACACCTTGCCCAATTATCATTAATATAATCGGCTTTATCCTCCTCTGAAAAAGCATAATCAAATATTTTTTTAGTAATCATATCACCATATCCACAATCTTTTACAAAATCAAAATAATTGATTATTCCTTTATTTAACTGTCTAAGCCTAAATTTATAATTTTGTATAGTTTCATTTTCTGTAATTTGTTTATCAGTAACCCCATTTTCTAATAAAAATTGTGTTAAAAAATTCATACTAATATAAATATCTCTTTGTGCTGACTGTTTAATCTTTACCATTGGTAGACCTCCTAATAAAAAATTTTACCATAAATAAATACGTTTTTCAACCTATAAATTAAACGGATGATAACAATCCGAAAATCCCGACCGCCTTGAAATAGTTATTTTAATAACAGTATTTTAATTTACTGTTGTAATCGTCTATTGTGTCTTGACATACTCTGAAAAATTCCCTAACACCGTCAGGGCTGTAGCCGGTTATAAGCTGAGTATATCCGAAGATACATTCTTCTATATACTCTTTATAATTCGCTTGTGTATCCTTATATCCGCAATCCTCTAACCATTCGCCGTATTCCCATCCGTCAATCCATAATACAAAATGGAATTTATAACATCTTGTCTTATCAGCGTTTAAAATCCTACCATAAATAAGCAGCTTTTCACCAGTTGACATATCATTATTCCATTTTTGTAGTGTTATTTTTTTGGTGATTTTGATTGAAAAATCATTTGTGAATTGTGCCATTAAAAAAACCTCCTTATAATTCGCCCAGAATAGCCCTTATGACGTTTTTATGACGTTTGCCAATATACCGCAATCCTACCCATAAAACACAACCAAGAGCCACCCAGAGAGCTAAAAATGTGACTACTTTCAAAAAAATCATTCCTATTTGTCCTACCTTCCTAAATTCTTTTGCTTTATTAAAAAGAGGGATATTGACCGACCACGACCGCAGCCGACCAATACCGAACACAAAACTATTTCTCAATATGAATTTTAGTTCCGTATTCTAAATCATCCGCTTGTTTTTTCAATTCGTCAAAATGTTGATACATTTCTTTCGGAACATCTAACAAAATTTTGCTAATACGTAGCCCACCTGTTTCAAATTCCAAAATATACAGATTTTCACGACATTCTGAAAAGTCAACAAACATCAGATTTACCCCCTTTCAAATTCTCTGTAGTTATTAGTTTGCTTATCTGAATAAGCGTAAGCCCTCCCACCATCGCCAAGGTTACTACATCGGGAAGGTACAAGGGAATTGTTATTCCCTTGCTAAAATGTTATTATGTAATTCTGCTATCGTTTCGCCGGTTTCATTAAATTTGTTACAAACCAATAAATAATATATATTATGTTTATCTTCTGCAAAGTCAGCCGAAAACTGTTTGCAATGTTTACATCTGCCTTTACATAAACCACGGTTTAATAACTCAGAATTAACTATATTTGCCATAATATCACCCTTTAATATTAACTTTTTCAACTTGCTTTACACTGAAAAAAGCAGCGTTTACAAGTAATAGTTTTTTAGTTGTTACTGTTTCGCCGTTCTCGTTTGTGCTTTTCTTTTTACACGGTTTCCATATTTTAGTAGAAAATAACGCTTTTTCGCCCTTTTTAATTCTGTAACCCAGATATTGCCAGCCGGCGAAAGTATTAATCACTAAATCAAACGGAATCCCGTATATCAAACGGCAATCCGCAATAATTTCTTTATTAGTTACTGCCATAATTAAAACCCCTTAAAAGTAAATTTTTATTCAAGCGTTAAACACTTGTTAGAAGGCTGAATAACTCAGCCCTCCGGCAAATGTTTAAATCCTACCTTCTTGTAATTCTTTATAATTTTGTTTTGCGACCGCTAAATTTTGTTGTAATATTTGTATATCATTCTCAATTTTGGCAGCCTTCTCAGCAGTTGCATACATATCTAAAATAATTCTCATACCGAAACTATTATATAAATCTGCAATCTGTTTTTTACCGCCTACATTATTAATTGAAGGATGATAATTATATACAAACTCAATTTTTTCATACTCAGCGTTTGTAACATCGCCCTTGATTAAAGCCGTAAATTCTGATTTCATCATAATGAATAACCACCTTTAAATTTTAATTACTAAGGTTTAAACCCTTAATACTACCCACTTATGAAAAGCGGGCAGCGGTTAAAGGTTTAAGCATTTTTTATTATCTGATTAAGATAATCAGCAAGCCAATTTTCGACTACATCAGCTATTACCTCACCGAGAATATAACAGCGGATTGTAACATCGAAATATTTCCAATCACCATTGAGAAAATGTTCTGTTATCGTTTCAGGCTCAACACAGAACTCACGGAGAGCGTCTTGTAATAAGTCCTCATTATCCATAACAGCCATTTTAGCTCCGTAACTGTTGCAGTAATAACTACCGCTTGCATTACCTGTTACACCGTCATCGACCCATAACTCATCGTTTAACATCTCTGCAATGCCGTCAAAGTCGATTTTACCATTGTCGACATATTCAAGCATTTTTTCGTCATAGTCACCGGCTTGAATTGTGTCTTTAATATCATTGAACATTGCTACATAATAATCATAATTTGTCATAATTAAAACCACCTTTTAAAAAATTTTTTTTTTGGTATGTATTCACACCGTCAAAGGCTGATTTTATCAGCTCTTGACGGTATGCCCGATAAATGATATAATATCTGTTATCGGTATACCGTAGAATTTAAAGGGATTTTTTGACGTTTGACCTCGTAACCGTTCTAATCAGAATTAACATTGACGGTTTAGCTCGTTAAGTGCTTTTGTGTTTATAGTAGTTTGATTTCTCCGGCTATCGACATTCACTAACGCTTTTACTAACGTCTGATTAATCGGATATAGTTTTCTTTCGGTAGCTTTTAAAACCACTTGCTATAGCTTGCAGTATGCAATTTACTAAACTAATGTTGATTAATTCTAAAAAGAACTAATTACAAGCCGTTCATTCAATTTTCAAGGTACAAAGGCTTGAAGGTTTTTTAAGACCTTCAAAAAGGTTTTTGATTTCTTTATCTTGACTATATTATATCAGAATATCAGAAAAATACAATAGACGAATTACACAAACGTACAATAGACGAATTGTATATAATTGTGCATATTGTACAAATATATTACAATAGACGAATTACAGAATTTTGACATACTATATATAGTGGTATAGAAATATATAAACACAATATATAGTGTTATAATAGTTTTTGTGCAATATGTAAAAAGAATAGGAGGTTTTTTTGTGTATTATGACAAAAAAGAAACAGAGAAGCGGAAGAACTCAGCGGCAAGGATAAGAGCAAATAACAAGTATACAAAGGCACATTATAAAAACGTTAGTATTAAGATAAAGCCAGAGGAAGCGGAAGCAATCAGAGCAAAAGCACGGTTATACAACATCAGCATAGCACAATTAATTATTAGAGCCGTTGACGAGTACGAGCCGGAGAACATCAGCACCACGGAACAGACCGCCGAAACCGTAGAGCCGTGACCGCTGAAACCTTCGGCAATACCAATAAATCAGAATACCGCTGACATCGTAACCGATACCAATATATAACACATACAAGCCACAGGAGAGCCACAGACGAACGAAACCGCCGAGGGAAGGAATAACAACAGGATAACAGAGCGACAGAGCAGTAATATATAATTACTACTCTGTTTTTCTTTTATATAGTCTTATTTTGCTTTTATTTGACTTGTAAGCGATTTTTATTTTACGAATATAAATTCATAGGTAAGCTATAAAAACGTGATACAGAGGACGAGAGAGAACGAGAAGGCTATTGTATAGCGTTTTTTGTAGTTGTATTGTATTATTATATGGTAGTATGATTTATAGGAGAGCGACCGAGGAACGACCGCCGAGAAGATAAACCGAGGACAAACAGAACATCATCAGCGGAACATCAGAACCGAGAACCGAGGAACAGAAAAACCGCTTGAAGCTCCACGAGATAGAACGGAATCGGACGGAATAAGAATTATATATGTTATACTCTGATAAGCTGATATAATAACAGAATAGCAACAGCACGGCCGAGCAACAGAGGAGAGGAGCGGAGGACGGAGGACGAGAGGACAGGAGGAGCAACAGAGGAGGACGAGAGAAGCGGAGCGAGAACGGAAAGAATAAAAGCTCACGGCAGCCGGAGCCGGAGAGGATAAAGCGGAGAGAATGAGGAAAGACGGAAAGACAGACAGACGGAGAAAAGCGGAACGGTTCAGAGAATAAGACGGACGGAAGGACAGCGGAGAGCGGAGAGAATGACAGGGTAAAACGCTTGAAACCTTGATTATATATAGCTTTTTCGTTAAGTTATGTAAAACTATGTAAGATGATTTTTATTAAATTTTTGTAGGGTATGAAAAATATTTTGTATAATTGATAATATTTTATGTTTTTATTGTGATTTTTAGGGATTTACAAGGGTATTTTGTAAGAGTTGAAAATTGATTTTTGTTAGTTTTTATCGGGCTTTATGTGGTTTTATATGAAGTTTTAAAAGTTGTTTGTTTTTTGTATAAAAAATTTAAAATTATCAATGAATTATACAAAAATTTTTGATTTTTCAAATCTCAGCCCAATTATATCAATTTTTCAAAATGCGAATTTTTCATTTTTTCGCTTTTACGGCTCAAATCTCAGAAATTTTTTGACGTTCACGGCTCAAAAAATCAGCTTGTAAACCTCAAATAAATGAGAACTTTTTATATAAGTTCGCATTTTTGCCGTAAATCTCAAAAAATCCCTTGAAATCTACATAAAACCGCCCCCATTTTACAAATCTAAACCGAAAAATAATCGAAAAAGTGGGATAACCTACTCCCTCTACACACTCCCAAAAAACTCTCTCTCCCAAACCTCTCACAATACCTCCCTCAATTCCCTTCTCACCCCTCAATTCCCCTATCCAAAACAACACCTCTCCCAACTCAACAAACCCTCATTTTGCCCCTCAAATCACCCTCCATCACCACCCTAAAACCATTCCATACCACTCCAAACCCGAATATCCAAAAAACCATATAATCTCATATCTCTCATATCTAACGTCCTTACTTATACTCACCCTCTTTATAATCCTATTCTTCTCCATCTAAATCCCTCAAAACCCCCATAAACACTACATTTTTACTATATAACAATACAAATATCTCTAAATCCTATAAACCTGTATCCTTAACACTAATTTAACCCAATAACCCACCATAACAAGTCAAATTCTAATATCTTACGTCCTTAGTAAACTAATAACTGTTAGTATATTTCACTTCTTTAATTACAAGTCTTTTTGGTACAAAAAAACCAAAATACCTTAGAATAGAATCTTACTAAATTACGAGTTTTAAGGAATAACGTGTATTAGTAAAGATAGTTTTAGAGAACTTAAACTTTTAAAAAAGAGAAATCGGTTGAGTGAATGAGCGTAGCGAAGTGAATGTAAACCGTAATAGTTTCTGTTCTTTGATAGTTGTAGTTCTTCGTTAGTAATCTACTCATTTATATTTTGGTAAACTATGATTTTGTTCTTTCTAAATCTATTTGATTTAGTTTTCTTACTCTCTCTAATTTAATCATCATATAATTCATCTTAGTCATAATCTAAACTAATGAATAAATTGAAAATATACTTTTACTCCTTTAAAAGTTAAACTTTATTTTAGAATCATAGCTTTATATGTATATTCCGAAATTAAAATACACCTGTATGTTAGTTTTGGTTCTTAATTGTATAAACACAAACTTGTGTTTTACGAAGATGTGTATTTTACGAATTACTGTAAACCGGATATATTTTTTTGAATCTGTTATTTCAAAAAACTCGTATTTGCTGAAATACTATATTCTTAAAATCCTATATTTTTTAAATTGATAGTCCTTTAAATACGCAACTACGAAAAATTCTTTTTACGAACAATAATAAAAAAACACGCTGCAAGCGTGGTAAGTATTCTTTTAGATATTATTATTAGTATATCGTTAAGTTTAACTACCTCCTAAGACACTACTGTTTTTTGAAGTTATGAAAATAAACCTATGTTTCTATGTAGTAGTTAGGGAGAACATAAACTTTTTTGCTTTATTTTGCTTAAAAAGAACAAAAAGGTATTTACATTTTTTGAATTTCTAACTATAATATAATTAGATGAGAATGTTTAAATATTAAAGAAAGAGGTTTGTGATGAAAAAGAAAATCAAAGATAGCGTGTATGAATATGATAATGCAATAAAGATTTACGACCCAAGTGAGTTTGCGTATAATATCTTTCCTGTTCCCTCGGATATAGCATATGAGAATAAAAACACTATAAAACTCGTTGAAGTATTTTTGGTTATTTGCGTTTATAAGAATATGCTTAATGAAACGGATTTATCTGTTTATGATATTATAGAGTTCTTGGGTTATCCGAGCAACTATTCAACTATTAGTCAATCTACTACTCCGCAGAAAATGGTTGAGGCTATAGAGAAGCTAAAAGAGATGGGATATATTGGTTGTGAACTTGACAAGGTTACATATAAGAAAAAAATACATATCAGATTCAACGCTAAACTTCATTATGAGAGAACCATCGCAAATAAACACAGGTATGTATTGTTGTATGGAGATGAGTTATTAAAAATCATCGAATATAACAGGAATCGTAAGAAAGGCGAAAACAAACCCACTCTGAGCAAGATTTTGATTTGCTTATTATTTATACGAGATTATATTCCTCGAAGACCATCTCAAATGATAACAATGTACACAGATAGTATTGATGATTATAAGAAGAATTACCCCGAGTGTTATAATTCATCTTTTGATAGTTTAAGCGAAGACCTACCATTTACAAGACAAACAGTATCACGGTGTTGTAAAGAACTTGAAGACCTTGAAATATTGCATACTGAGAGATTCAATAAGAATGTAAGATATACAATCAGGAACAGAGTTTACGATAAAAAAGTAGTAACAACATTATTTACTAATTATAAGAAACGTGAAAAAGAAAAGGTTTATGCTATCGGAGAAGACTATTATAAGACTGAGGTAAACAATAAAATAGATATTATACTAAAGGCGGTGATGAAAAATAGGGAGATATGAATTAACGGAACAAGACTTTTATCCCCCGTCTGATGATAGAGTATTAGAATCGGGGGTTGACGATATAGACGAAGAAAATAATTTTGAGTCTTATTGTCGGGAGTTCTTTAAATATTTAGAAGAAAATGAAGTTTATTAGCTTTATTATTTAAACAATGCGAATAATAACGAAAGTAGGTGATTATCTCGCTTGATACACAAGTAGATATTTATGCTGTTGATACAGGTGACTTTTATTCAAACCGAGAATTACGACTACATAATCAACATCATAAACTGAAAGCTGAACGGAAGTTTTTGAAAAACAAAGTTAAGCTGCTTAAAAAAGAATTTGCTAAATACAAGATTGAGGACTTATCTGCATTTGATAAGTGTGATAATGTATCGGAACTTTATGAATTATGCGGAACAATAAATCCAAATATTGCAGAATACAAGGAAATCTTTGTTGATTTGATTGAGGATTACTTAAAAACAATCTCTTTGATTGCTCATAAACGAGAATTAATTAAGTCTACAAAAGAGGAATTATTGAGTTTACTTCATAATAAAGTTGAAACTAACATTTTACATAACGGTACTCACCATAAACGAATTTTACGACCTGAGAGCGTTAAGAGAATATCAGATGACAAGGAAACTAATAATGATAAGAATATTATTTCTGTGTTTATGTCAACTCTTATACGGACTATCGGAATCGAAGAAAATGAGTTGACTGATAATTTTATGGTAGTGCAGATATACTTCTTTGATATTCTCAAAGACTTGATTTATTTTGGATTTGAGTTTAATGGTGAGAAATATGTTTACTATACTTCCTCAGCCGGACAGATACGAACTAAGAAATGTGTTTTTATCAAGGAATGTATATTGAAAGCACACGAGAAGACACTTATGTGTGGTCTTACTACAGATATTATCAATCAAAAGGGTGGTAATATCCCGAATAAACATTTATCTTATACCGCACTTACGAATAGTGCTACAGATATTTGGAAGGAATTTGACGTTGATAAAACAATCGTAATAGACGACTTTGAAACCAATGTACTTGCTACATATGATTTTGTTAATGATGAAACTTATAAAGTTGAACGTAAAACTGATTTCATACCAATAACTCATACGGACGGTGCTGGTATGATTTTACCAAATGCTTTCGGTGTTAAACAGAAAAATATGATGGTACGTTTGCCGTGGGTCAAGGGTTTGATTACTCCTTTTGATTTCAAGAAGTTTATTGAAGTAAATAATGCTTCTCCTGTGATTGTTGATATTTACGGTGTTGAACACGATATTATAAAAGAAGATATACAGGTTATCTTCACAAAAAGTCAATTCAAGATGGGAAAGTATTATTTGAATTGGAAAGAGTACCGAGATAACTTCAAAAAATATAAATGTCAAGCTGGGTATACCAATCCCGAAGAAGATTGTATTAAAGACGCTTCCATTAATTATCAAATGCTACAGACTTTAATTGACGCTACTGATGACGAGATAACTGAGATAGCAAAATCGTCTTTAAAAGACCTTAATAGTATGACAAATACTGTGGGTGGTATGCAGAACGCTTTGGGTATTACGCCATATAATCACGATATGACTTATTTTCAGAGGTCGGTTGAAATGTATCCCGAACTTTTGAATGATGAGTATGTTAAGAATCTATTAAGAGAAATCAAAACAAGTATGGTGAAACGCTTTAAAGCCGGAAAATTAAAAGTTAAGGGTAAATATACTTTTATTTTACCTGACTTCTACGCAGCTTGCGAATATTGGTTTTTGAATAATAGTAATCCGAACGGTTTACTTGATGACGGAGAAGTATTCTGTTGGTTATTTAGAAAAGCTGATAAGGTTGATTGTTTACGGTCGCCACATCTATTTTTTGAACACGCTATTAGAAAGAATATAGCGGTTACTAAAGAAGATAATTTAGAGCGACAAGAGAAAATTAGAGAATGGTTTGATACTGACGCTGTTTATACAAGTTGTAGAGATTGTATAAGTAAGATACTCCAGTTTGATTGCGATGGGGACAAGTCGCTCGTATTAACAGATAAAACGATAATTAATATAGCAGAACGAGTACAGAAAAAATATGATATAGTACCGCTTTATTACAATATGCGTAAAGCAGAACCTATCTTTATAACTACGGAAAGTATATTTGAGGGCTTAATCGCAGCTTTTACGGGTGGAAATATTGGAATCTACAGTAACAATATTTCAAAGATATGGAACTCAAATACGATGTTGCACGGTACTAATGAAGAAAGACAGGACACAATTAATATAATTAAGTTGCTTTGTATGGAGAATAATTTTGTAATTGATTAAAATTTAGTCACTTCACGCAGTAATGTGTGTCGAAAAGTTGGTGAACTCAAAAGAGGTGTGCAATCGACTTTTGGTGTAGTAAGAAATGACTACTTAACGATTGTGCTAACAGGGAAAATCTAAGTGAGAACATAAGACAATCCTGTGCCAAGCCTTATTAAAGGAAGGTTAAACGACTATCCCTATGGTGTTGAGATACACAACAGGAGTAGGGGCAGATTGAAATATCTGCTGGGTGAGAATCCCTTAAATCAAAGTGCCAACTACGGAAATCCCTTGTTTTATACAAGCCTGTGAATTTACACAGGGTAAAGATATAGTCTATTCCCCTAATAAATATCGGGAAACCGAGGGTATGTAAGTATGCTAAAACTCTATACAAGCCTGAACGACCGAAAAAGGTTCACGATAAAATATGTGAACTTACAAATGTACCACTTCCTCATTTCTTTAAATACGCAAAAGATAAAGAGGATTGGCAAGTAGATAATAAAACTGATTCTCTTGTAAACAAGTTTGATGATTTATTTATCAATCCTCGTTTTGAGTTTCGGAAGTTGAAGTTAGAAAAACCTGATTATAGATACCTTATGAGCAATATAGGGCAAACTTGTAATGTATCTTTCTTACCAAACGGTAAAGTTGATAAAAATAATACTGACCCGATGATAGTGAAATTTAACGAACTTAATAAGAAGTTTTATTTTAAACTCAACAAGAATATGATAAACGTCTACAGGGTTATGACTACGAAAGCGAATGTTCGTCAAGATGTTATTTATCGCCGTATAGTTAAACAGGTAAAATCTGAATTATCTAAGTTTGGATATTCAAATAAAGAAATCGCAGATATTTTGGTTTTGTATTTGTATAAACTCCGAGATAGTAGACACAAGGTTTTATTGTGGGTATGCTACGGAGATATACTTTATAAGAACTTAACAAAGTATTTTAGAAAGAAAAGAAAGTCAGTACAATGTGTTGATTGTGGTAAATGGTTTTATGCTGGTATTAAATCTACGACCATAAAAAGATGTGAAAAATGTGCTGAAAATGTTAAAAAATCGACTAATTTTCACGACCACGCTACAATCTAAAAATACAAATAATAATGGTAATATTGTTATAGACCGTTTTTGAGGTGTACCGAAAATAATGGTACACGTATATACCCAAAATATCTATTTAAGGGAAAGAGAAAGAACGGTTTTAATAGAATGGAGGAATTTTTATTGACTGATAAAAATGAAAATGTTTTACCCGAAGGTGCGAAATTTCGTACTATTATAAATAAGAAAGATTTAGTTAAAGCCGTTGCAAGAGAATCAAGGGTAAAAATCCCACAGGTTAAATTAGTTTTTGACGCAGTAGAAACTATAATTGCGAGAGAGATTTCGCAGAGAGTTGACGCTAATAACGAACTTGATATTAACTTGTTCACAGGCTTAAAACTTATATGTAGATACAAAAAGCCGAAATATAAGAAAACTGGTATTTCTAAGACCGGCGGTATCTATGTACCCGAAAGGATTGCAATTAAAGCAAATGTGTCAAGACGATTTAAAGAAGGAATAAATGATATTTCTATTGTGGGTGGATAAAAATGTATAATATCGGGGGAACTCGATTTTATAAAAAGTCGCACATTTCCAATAGGGAGTGTGCGATAAAAGCATAAACAATGTGCTATGTGTTTCTTTTTTTTATTTTTTCTATTCTGTACTCATACTTGCCTGTTGAAATCCGATATATTAATCGGATTTTAACAGTCGGGTACATATTGAGGTGTCGCCAAGAGGTTAAGGCACAGGACTTTGACTCCTGCATTTCGTGGGTTCAAATCCCACCATCTCAGCCAAATATACATACTTCGTTAGAGAAAGGGGTGATAAGTATGGATATAACATATCGGGAAGTCAAAGAGTTAGTTTATAACAAATTGATTTCCAAGACTGAGGAAAGACCTTACGAAGAATTAAGCGAATATCTTTTTGGAGAGGGTAACTGTTTTAATGAATCAGAAGTACGGAAACGTATGTATGGTATGAAACGGTTAATTGAGATTATAGAAGCTGAGAAAACAAACGGAGTTGCTTTGACGATTCTTTCTATATCGGATTTACATATCCCCTTTCAGCTTAATTACGAACTGTTAAAAGATTATAGAAATAAGATTGATATTTTACAGTTAAACGGTGATATAGTTGATTGTCAAGCATTATCAAAATTCAGTAAACAATATCGTATATCTCCAATGGAAGAAATAATACAGGGCAGACAATATTTAATTGAGTTGATTAATTATTTAAGACCCACTAAAGTAGTATGTAATTATGGAAATCACGATAAGAGGTTTGCTAATTACTTCTCAAAGAATTTAGATTCAGATGTATTAGAACTTTTGCCCGACACTTCTTTAGAGTTAATTTTCGTAGACGGCTTTAAGCATTATGATAAAAGATGTGGTGCGAAAATTAGTTATGAGCCACTTAAAGATATATTTGAAGATATAGAAATAGAATATGTAGACGATTGGAAGTGCCGTATCGGAAAGACGTTTTTCGTTCATCCGCTTGCATATCGTTCAGGTATGCTTGCTACGGCTGATAAAGCAAAAGATTATTTGCAAGATACCTATAGAGAATCTTTTGATTGTGTTGTTATGGCACATACTCACAAGGTCGGTGATAGTTCAAAAGGTTATATTAGGTTGTTTGAGCAAGGTGCTTTTGCCGATGTAAAGAAAATGAATTATGTGGACGGTAGATTATTACCACCGCAGAAATCGGGATTTGCTATTATCTGTCAGGATGATGACGGTAACTTGATTCAAGACAAATCCAAAGTTATAACAATTAATACAGAAGACAAAAATGCGTAAATACGCAAAAATAATAAATAACAATACTCTTGCGAGTCTTATAACCAAATAATACGCAATTCTTGCGTGTTTTTACAAAAATACTTATGCAATTTAGTTGCAGCGATATATATTTTCGCAGAATAGATTGAGAAAACGGGCTGATTATATCAGTCCGTGTTTCATTTTTTACATTTTTATGAGCGAACTTTTAAGGGTTCGCTACACTTTTATGAGGGAAAGGTTGTGAAATATTGCCTATTAAGAAAGATTTAAGAAAAACTACCTGTGTTAATTGTGGTGCTGAGATGAAGTTAAAAGCCCCAGCGTCAACCAACAATTTACTTTGGGGGCATTATGATGGCAATATCCCTATGTGTACTGAGTGCATTAAACAATTATATGAGTATTATTTAAGGTTTTACGAGGATGATAATTGTCGTTATGCACAGTATAAAAATGAAAGACCTGAGAAATTAGCGATAAGAAAAATATGTAGTATTTTTAACATTTATTATAGTGATGGTGTTTTTGATTCTGCTGAAACTTCTTGGTATAAGAAGAAAATGGCTGGTAGTCAAAGTGCTACTCTTATCGTTCAATATTTATTTGTTAGCCGAAGTAGAGCCAACAAAAACAAAACATTTGACGATACGTTAGAAGAAGAATCTGCTCGGAAAATGGGAGATGATAGTCTAACTACAATCGGTAAGAAAGTTATTGTTGATGGTGACAATAAAATAGTTGGCTCTGTTGCTGATAGAGTTACGGGCGTAGATGATAAGACGAGAGAATTCTTCGGTGAAGGATTTTCTAAAGGCGAGTATCAATTCTTACAACGTCAGTACGATGATTGGACTTCAAGACACGAATGTCAAACCAAAGCACAAGAGGAAATTTTCAAGAGAATTGCTTTTAATCAGCTTGAACATTATAAAGCCGAAAAAGACGGTAGAGATACGAAAGAAATTGATAAGACTTTTCAATCTTTGCTTAATTCGGGCAACCTCCAACCTAAACAAACTAAGGCGAGTACACTTTCAAGTGGTAAATCGCTTGGTGAGTTAATTGATGTATGGGAAGAAAACAGACCCGTGCCGGAAGTTGACGAGGCTCTTAAAGACGTAGACGGTATCGGGCTTATGATTGATGTGTTTTATAAAGGTCATACCGCTAAGAATCTTGACGTTGAGAAAGCCACTTCTCATTTATATGACGATTATATGAAACAATATACTGTCGATAAACCCGAATACGAAACAGCAGAGAGTTCAGAAGCATTATTTGATTCTATTTTCGGTAAACAATTAGAAAACGAGTAGGTGATTTTATGTCAGAACAATTACTTGCTTGTACAAAAACAGTACCATTATCAAAAATGGTATCCGACAATAATTTGAGTGAAAATGAGTTATTATCCCGTAAATCAGAAAGACTTATGGAAGGAATAGCTTATTGGACTTCTTTTTATAGACAGAATCCTCAGAGGTTTGTAAAAGATTTTTTAAATGTAACTTTAAAGGATTTTCAGCAGATACTTTTATATGAGTTTATGCACAATAATTATAATATGTACCTTGCCAGTCGAGGTTAATTATGGCTTCGCTATATAGAAATATATAGAAAACAAGAGAAGAAAATCGGTAAAAACTAAGTTATTTAATATGTCAATACCGAGGTAAACAATTAGATTACGAAAGGTTAATTGTCACCGTAACGCATAGAGGTTGAATAAATAAAATACCTCCACGAGTCTTCTCCCCTTAACGTAAAGTCGAAGGTGAAAATATATGCTAAACTGGGTTAGAATTGACTAACCGATGAAAATAAGGGAAACTTTCAGAGCGTAAGATAAAAAACTTACGGATAATAACTATTGCAAGGCAAGACCTATCTTGTTGCGTTATTGTGTTTAGTCAAAATGATTTTATATCCGAAAACTAAGATTATTATAGCTTCGGGTACAAAAGGTCAGGCTATGGAAGTGCTGACAAAGATTACAACCGATTTTATGAAAAACTATGGTTGGGGTTCTGAGAATCTTAGATATGAGATTGAAGATTGGTCTACGGCTATAAACAATCCTCATATTAACCTAAAAAATGGCTCTTGGTTGAAAATCATAACAGCTAATGATAATGCTCGACACGAGAGAGCAAATATTATTGTTGTTGATGAGTTTAGAATGGTGCCGCTTGAAATTGTGCAGACGGTACTTAAAAAATTCTTAACAGCACCAAGACAGCCGAATTACTTAAATAAACCTGAGTACGCACATCTTATTGAAAGAAACCAAGAATTTTATATGTCATCTGCGTGGTACACGAGTCATTGGTCTTATCAATTGGCTCGTTCTTATTATGCAAATATGTTGAAATTAAATTCGGGATTCTTTATGTGTGCGTTGCCTTATCAAATAGCTATTAAATCACATTTATTAGACCGAGAGCAAGTTAAAGATGAAATGTCAGAAGCTACATTTAACGAAATGTCATTTGCTATGGAAATGGGTTGTATGTGGCAAGGTGACAAAGCTGGTGCGTTCTTTAAATATGATGAAATCATACCGAACAGAAAACTCAAAGAAGTTTTATATCCAGCTACTTGCGGTGTGTCAAGTAAATATAAGAAAGTACCTGAATTATTACAAAACGAAAGACGAATTATTAGTTTAGATATAGCCCTTATGGGTTCTAAGAAACATAATAATGACGCAAGTTCGATTATTGTTAATAGTGCGATTCCTACTTCAAGTAATAAATATATCGGAAATGTTGTTTATATGGAAAACATAGAGGATATTCGTGGCGATGATTTAGCGTTGAAAGTTAGACGTTATTATGATTATTTTAAGTGTACCGATATGGTAATAGACGCAAATGGTCTTGGATTACCTATATATGAACTTATTGCCGATGATATGTTTGATAAGGAATCGGGTGTTTTCTACCCAGCGTTAAACTGTAGGAATAATAAATTATTAGCCGAAAAGTGTAAAGTGCCGGACGCTCCGAAAACTATTTGGGCTGTTAAGGCTAACGCTGAATTTAATAGTAATATATATAACTTGTTGAGAAGTGCTTTCCAACAAGGAAAAATAAATCTACCTATATCCGAACAAGAAGCTGAGAGATATTGGGAAGAAAAATTCAAAGAGTTTAAGTCGATGGAGAAATTTGAGAAATATGAATATTTACATTCTTATCTTGAATCTACGTTCTTAATATACGAGCTAATTGCATTACAATCAGAACAAAAAGGTACTAATACGAGAGTATGGGAAAGGTCTGGTATGCGGAAAGACCGTGTTAGTTCAATGGCTTATAACTACTGGGTTCAAAATGAACTTGAAAAAGAATTAGCGAAAAGCAATAGATTATCATTCAACCCGAATGACTATGCTAAAAGTTTGGGTAAGTTAAATCATAAACCAATTTTTTATTAAGGAGGTGGAATTATTGAGTAATAAAGAAATTGAGATACCTATTTATACATATACAGATTATAAAGCTGATAGTAAGGCTTTTGAGTCTGATTTAAAAAATGGCAAAGGTATTGATATTAATAGGTTCAAAAGACTTATGATTAGAGATGTATTAAATAGTGGTATTCTCGAAACAAAATCACCTAAGATTGGTGGACGTTCTCTAACGAGAATTAGAGAGATACTTGATAACCCATCTGCTAATTGGAAAGAGATTATTAAAATATCTAACAGTTTAATGAGGATTTCACCTCATTACTATAGAATAAATAATACGTTAAGCAATATGATGTTGTTTAATTTTGGCGTTGATTTGGCTGTTAGTAATAATTCATTTAAAGCTGACACTATAAAAGCGAAATATGGAAAAATCATTATGCAACTTGAAAAGATGAATTTAAAACACGAATTTAAGAAAATTGCGAAGTTTTTGCCGTATCAAGATGTTTATTGTGGTCTTGTGGCAGAAAATAACAATACATTCTTTATTCAGCGAGTTAAATTTAATCATTGGAAGTTACATAAGATAGAAGACGGATTATATAGTTTTATTATCAATCTACAAGCTATTTCGCCTAAAGAAATCAATGCTTATCCTGATTATGTTCGTAAAGAGTGGAATGAATATCATAAGGCTATGGAGAACAAACAAAATTATAGTTCTTGGTATGAGCCTGATTATGATAAACAGATTTGCGTTAAACTTAATCACGATATTAGTTATCCATATCCGTGGCTAATAGGCTTGCTTCAAGATATTTTGGATTTAGATACCTATAAGAAATTGAAGTTGCAATCAGCGAGAACGGATAATTATAAAGCTATTTTAATTAAAGTACCTATTGATTCATCTGCTGTTGATAAGCCTTTATTGACGTTAGAAACATTGGCTGCTTTTGCTGAGATAAATAAGAGTAGTATGAGTGATGACATTGGAATGATACATACGTTGGGTTCTGATGGTGAAGCTATTAGTTTCCAAAACAATAATAATACTCGTAATAACGTATCTGACGCAATAGATGAAATTCATAACGCTTCGGGTGAAACCAAAGAGTTGTTTAATGGTTCATCAAGTGGTACGGCGGTTACAATGTCAATAGAAAATCTAAGTGGATTTGCTTATGACTTATATAGACAATATGAGCGTTGGGTTAATAGATATATCAAAACTTATAATACGCAGTCATATATGTTTAGATTCTATCTACTTGATATGACTATATTTAATAAGAAAGATATTTCTAATAAATATAAAGACGCTTGTACTTTGGGTGCTACTGTAATAGATAAATGGATGGCTTCTATGGATATGACTCCGGCGACAATTATGGGGTCATTTGTTTTACATAAAAGTATTTACGACTTTTCAAATAATTTTACACCTCTATCTTCTTCTTATAATTCAACGGCGAATAATGTGGGTAGACCTACCAATGAGTCGAAAGGTGAATTGTTAGATGAAAGCGGAGAAATAACCGCTGACGCAGATAGTAATATTGATAGATAGGAGGTAAAAGAAAATGGAAGTTAGTAAAAATTATATAAATAAATTTATGAAGTTCCCTGTGCGATTTGAGAAGATTGAAAGTATTGATTCAAATGATACAAGATTTACTAAAGTAAAAATTTTCTTAATGCACTTGGGGCAAAATTACAATGGTAGTGTATTTGAAAAAGAGGTTGTTCAAACTGCTATACCTACTTTGCAGTACATACCGATTGTAGGTTTTATTGAGGAAAATCAATTTGGAGAAAAAGATTTTTCAGACCATCGTTATGTAATTATAAGTAATAGTAAGGGAGATTACGAGGAAAAATATCTCGGTGTTCCCTACGGCGTTATTGTATCTAATGGAGATAATAATGCACATTTTGAAACTGTAATGTGTGACGATGGTTATGAGCGAGAATTTCTTGTCGTTGAGGGTCTTCTGTGGAATATGTTTAAAGACAGTAAGATGATAATGGAGAGAGATTTTCGTAAAGGTCATTCAATGGAATTGTGGAATCCCGAAGATAGTGAATTTACGGGAGAAGAAACCAATCCTGTTGATGGCTATATTAATGAAAATGGATTGTTTGTATTCACTAAGTTTTCTTTTCGTGCGGCTTGTATCTTGGGCGACCAATATGAGCCAGCTATGATAAATTCTTCCGTAGTGATTAATAATACGAAGTTCACAATGGCAGATTTCTTAAAGGAAATGCAAAGTGAAATAAATGATAAATTTACTAAGTTTGCAAAACTTAAAGAAAATCTTGAAAAAGGAGGAATGGAAATGGCTGACGTTGAAAACAAGGAACCGAAGGTAGACAAAGAAGATGTCACCGAGATTGTTGATGAGGAAACTGTGACTGAGGAAAGCGGTACACAGATTGAAACCGACAACACGGGTAGCAATAACACCAATACTCAGACTGAGAATACTGGTGATGACAATACTGGTTTAGATTCTAATGATTCTACCGAGGTTCAGACTGGTGATAATACTGGCGATGGTAATGGCACTACCAATACTGAAACCAATGGTAATGGCGACACTACAGGTAGCGATGATACAAATGGTGATACTAATAGTGGCGACACTACTAATACCGAAACTGAAACCACCGACACCACCGAAACAGGCGATAATGCTGGAAATGGTGGCGATGGTGACGGCAGTACCGATTATCAGGTTAAGTATTCAGATTTAAAGATTAAATATGATGAACTTGAATCTAAATATCAGTCTGTTGTAGATGAACTTGGTGAAATTAAACCTAAATACGAGCAGTATGTAGCCGATGAACAGAAACGTAGTGAAGTTGAATTGGAAGCGGCTAAGGACGCAGTATTTACAAAGTTCGTCAATATAATTGGCGAAAATCCCGATTTCATTGAGTTGCAGAGAAACAAGGCTAATCTCTCTCTTGATGAGATTAAAAATCGTTGTAATAGTATTTACACGGACGCTACATTATCTAAGAATTTCGGTAAGAAGTCACAGACTAATTCTCTCGGAATCAACGATGATGAAGATTGCACCGACAGTAAATATGTTTATAGCGAAAGATATGGTGTAATTCACAAGCACTAATTGAAACAAAAACGGATACGACATAGCAATCACCCTTAACTAAGGGTGGTTATTTTATTTATAAGGAGGAAAACAATATGGCATATGCAGTTTTTGAGTCAACAAATATGAAAAGCACATTTCATAGTGACATTATCAGCGTAGTAGCTGCTACAGATATTGAGAATGGTACTTTTGGATATGCTGACGGTCTTGCTACTGGCGAAACCGAGGTATATAACTTTGTTAAGGGTACATCTGCTGGCAAACAGGTAATCGTTGCCGATAATCCGGCTTGGGACGCTGATACTTCTAAGATTACAAATCAGAGAAAAGATAAGTATATTATTCCTGCTGGTACAGTATTTAGAGCGAGAATCGTTAATCTTGGCGATAAGTTCTCTATTTCTGCTGACGGTTTCACCGCAGCTACAAAGGCTGACGCAGCTAAGGATAAGTTTGTAACTATTGACAGCACTACAGGTAAACTCGTTGTAGCGGCTACCGCTTCAAATTCTTCGCCCGTTATGGAGGGTGTAATTGAGTCAACGAGAATCGCTGGTGCGACACTTGTAACCACAGCTAATACCTATGGTTATTCTCGTACTATGTACAAAGTAAGAGTAACTACTCTTGCGTAATAGACTATAAGGAGGTAAAGATTATGTATAATTTTAGTGTAAAATCTGCTGACGCTCAGGAGAAGGTTCAGCAGTGCTTCAATCTTGCACTTGACCTTGCAAGACTCGACTATACACTTGAAGATGGTGTAACAGTTAAAGACCTTGAAACCGACCTTAGACAGAAGATTAAGGACGATATTCTTGGTGGACGTACTTTCTATCAGGCAATCAGAGCAAATGAGATTCTTATTTACGAGATTACTGAGCAGATTGTTAATGTTGCGATTTCCGAGAATGTATTTGACTCTCCTTTCTGTGACGCATTTGTAGACGTTAAGTATCGTAATCTCGGTGACGAGAGTGCTTGGTATGCTGAGGGTGGACTTCTCTCAACAGCTAAGTTCTCAGGTAACTATTGGGATACAGACCGTGAGAGCCTTGACATTGGCGAGGAAATTAAACTCCCGAAAGAGTGGATTAAGATTCACGTTTATGAGGAAATTGAGCGTTTCTACACAGGCGTAGCACATCTTGATAAGGTAATGGATAAGATTTATAAGTCCGTTAATAAGGCACTTCAAGACAGAATCTACGCTCAGTTTAACAATGTAGTTAATGCTGTTCCTTCTGATTTCACAGCTACTTGCAACGATTCTGACAGTGTACTTGCTATGGCTGATAAGGTAATGGCTGCTGGTGGCTATTCTAACCTTATTATTGCTGGTACAAGAATTGCTCTTAACAAACTGGCTGGTAAGATTCCTACTCATATGTTTGCTAATTCTCAGAAAGAGGCAAAGGCTATGACTGGTTCTGTTGGTAACTGGGAGGGCTTTGACCTTATGCTTATCCCTCAGACTTTACAGTCTGGTACATTTACACCGGCTCTTGACAACACTAAGATTTATGTTCTTGGTGGCGACACTAAGCCGATTAAGGTTGATTTCTATGGAGATACACGTTCTAAGATGAAGGATGAGTTTGAGAATAACGACCAAACAGTTGATATTCAGCTTCAAACTCTGTTTGGAATGGGTCTTGTGTTGCCTGCATATTTCGCAGTTATCACACTCCAGTAATATAAAACTAATATTTTAAAATAGAAAGGATGATTTAGAGATGGCGAGAACTTCTACTAAATCTACTACAAAGAAAACAACTAAGAAGACTGTGGCTACGGAGAAATCCGTAGCCACTTCTGATAAAGTGGTAGAAACAAAAAAGACAAAGGTTGTTGAAATCGACAAAGACGAGCTTATTGATGTTGTGGCTCTTGTTCCGAATGTATCTTACTATGATAAGAAGACAGACGAAAGATATGAGTGGACTGAGGTAGGCGAAGTTACTGCTGTTCCTTATGAGGTAATTGAAAATATTTGGAAACAGTATAAGGATTACTTTAGAGGGCTTGTTATTAAACCTATGGACGAAAGAGTTATTGAGAAACTTAAACTTGGTAATATCTTTGAGAAGTATGAGATTTTCACTAATCCCGATAATTACACAAATGGTAATATCGGAAAAGTTATTGAGAATCTTAAAAAGGCAAGTCCGAGAGTTAAGACTTCTGTTTACACAATTATTAAGACATTTATTACTGACGGAAGAATTACTGACGTACAGAGCATTATGAAACTTGATAAGGAATTTGACTTAAATCTTATTGGTCTTGTAGGCTAAACAATCTTTAGGAGGTTGAATTTCAATGACAAATTATTCAAAAATCTATGCTTTGGCATTGAGAAAACTTAAAGATTATGACCTCCCTCAAATGACACAGGAAGATGTAGAGGATTATCTGTTTGATTTGCTGACGATTGCAATACCGAGATTTCATATCTGCGATAAATTATCGGAAAGAAATGATAATGAGGGGTATTTTGAAGCAGATTTAACAGATAAAGAAATGGATATTTTAAGTAATTATATGTTACTTCAATATATTGATTCTGAATACTTAATTACTCCTACATTACTTAGTGTTGGTTTTAGTTCCTCAGATGTAAACGCTTTTAGTAATGCTAATCATTTAGATAAAATGACAGCTTTACACGATACTTTGCGTAGAGATACAGAAACACTTGTATCAAGATACTCTTATGAGAGCAAAGACAGGGCTGTAGACTTATTAGGCAGAGAAATTAAGAAATAGGCGGTGGTATAATGAGTAACTTAGAAACCGACTATTTCGATAGGTTTAAAAAGCGTATTAAACAAAGTGGAAACGATTTAAGGAGTGCTTATATTAAAAATAGCCGTGATAATTTAAAACAGGTATTTGGTAATGACCCATCTTTTAAAATGGGAATTTATCGTTGGGTACACGGTAATGAATCCGCTGATTATGAGAGCGAAAGCACTCTTGCTATAAGAATGTATAATCATAAATTTTCATCGGCTAACGGCAATACTGTTAATTTTATGACACAGGTTGATACGCCTGTTTATGCTGGTGACATTTTTTATGATAGTGAGAATGATACTTATTGGATTTGTACCGAAGCGTACTTAAAGTCCGATATTAATTACGAAGGTACATTAACTCTTTGCACTTGGATTCTGCGTTGGCAGAATGACAAGGGTGATATTTTTAATTATCCTTGTTTTGTTACAAATGCTACTCAATATAATTCAGGTGAACAGCAAAGAAAGCAAATAGTTGTCGGTTCTGCTCAATTTCACGTTAAATTACCTTATGACGAAAATACAGTATGTATTAAGAGTTCTAAAAGGTTTTATATAGATAGAAATTCTGAATCTCCCGTAGTATATAAAACTACGGATAATGATACCATTTCTTTTGCTAATGGTAGTCGGGGTCTTGTTAAATTAACCGTTGAAGAAGATGAAGAAAATCTTGCAACTGATAGAGTTGATTTAGGCATATGTGATTATATAGACCCTGATGTGATTCAAAATACGCAGTCTACAAATACCGAGAATCCCGACAATACGCAAACTATAATTCGTTCAGAGATAACATATAAAACAAATGTTATTAAGTCGGGCGGTAAGGCTCAGACATTTGAGGGTAAATTTTATCAAGACAATGAAGTGCTTGATACGGTAGGTGATTGGGAAATCATCTCAAATTTCGCTAATGATTTACAAGTTACCAAAAATGGAAATAAAATAACAATTAAGGTTGACAATGATGATTTAATTGACGAGGAATTTAAACTTGTTTTCAAAGACGAAAACGATGAAAATGAATCTTCTGTAATTATCAAAATTGTATCTTTAATATAGAAAGGGTGAGATTATGGGTGACGGTTCAATCATCGGAGATATTAAACACGAAGTTATAAAACAAATTATAAATGACGAAGCGATTGTAAAAGCAATCGACAGTCAACAAGTGTCGGATAAAGAAGATATAGACGAATTAATTGGTGTCAACATATTTGACTATAATCAAGACCCAAATACATTGGATAAAGCCGACACAATTATTACTGTACAGGCTCATATTAATGAGGGCTATGATGTGAATGATACTTTTCTTGAAGCGGAATTGCAGATTATTATTATTTCACATTATAAGCATATGAGGGTAAATAACGTACCCAAAATACGAGAAAATAGAAATGATTATATAGCGAGGCTTATTAAACGTAAGTTTAATGACAATAGACACCTTGCTATCGGTCATTTAAAACTTGTAAAAGACCACGAAGGAGCATATGTCAGAGATTATTTATATCGTGAGATTAAATTCACAGGATTAGATTTGAACGCAAATCTGTGTGATGACGATGAATAATTTTGACGAATTAAAAGCCTATTATGGTTATGACATAAAGGTTGCTCCTAAAATTTCAATTCATCAGCCGACATTAAAACAGATAATGGATTTCGGAGAAGAAAAGTATTTCTCAGCTATTAAGAGTTTTACTTCGGTTGGTGCTGACCTAAAGGCTCAGTTATGGATTTTGGGTATTGATTATACTCAAATAAATGATTACGATTTATTTTTAAAACTTGTTTCGCAATTAGTTTCAAGCAAAAAGAAATTATACTATAAAATGAGCAAAGATGACCCTGAAAAGTTTTTAAAACTTTCTAATGAAGAAAAAGAGGGTATGCTAATCAATCCAATGCAATTAATTTTGATTAATCCCGAAACAAGTGACAGTATAGATTTAGCGGATTTTGACTTGTATGAACACAAAGACACCAAAGATATTTATTTATACAATGTCAAAGACGATATTATGATAGATAGAGTCGTGTATACTATGGCTTGTGAAACCATAAGAAAGTTACACGGACTTGAAAGGAATAACCAAATCCCAGCTAACGAACAAACCAAAATGGATTTAATAGAGGACGCAATAGATGAGTTAGAAATGGCTCAAATGCAAGGAAGTCAGTTTAAGAGTATTATTAAACCACTTCATTCTTCTCTTGCTGTTCATTGTGGTTTGTGTGGTGATGAGGGATTATGGAATATTCCTATTGGTAGAGCGATAGAAAATTTAAAACGAATTACTAAAGAGAAAGACTCGGATATGTTACTACAAGGTGCGTATTCGGGTTTTGGTAGTTTAAAAGGTATTGATAAAAACCGTCTATCGTGGACTACTGACTAATCTCCCCTGTTTTATAGGGGTTTATTTTTTTTGTATATTTTTAACCTATCAAGGAGGATACTATTATGTTTAATAAAAATGAACTTATTTTAGACAAGGTGCGTAGAGCAAGTGCATTTGATATTGAAACAGCAAAGCAGATTATGACAATTAAGTCAATCGAAGACCCCTCACTTAACTGTACTGCTGAGGGCGAGGAAGTTGTTGACGCTTTTGGTTCTACTATTGATACAATTTATCGTGCTAAAAAGGGTGAGTTCACAGGTTCAAACTCTCTTATTAGTTTTGACCTTCTCGCTGCTCAGTATGGTACTGAAAAGGTTGTAGCGGCTCAGAACGATACTATTTCTGTACCTACATATGAGATTCTTGAAATACCCACAACTGGTGGTAACGCTGGTAAGGTAACTCTTAAATATACACCTGACAAGGATATTAAGTATATCTATGCTTATACTGCTGGTGATGTTGGTACTGCTTTCGCTAAGGGTACAGAAGTTTCTGCTACTGCGTTTGTTATTGCCGATAAGGAGATTACTGTTCCTACGGGTCTTACGGGCAAGGTATTTGTTGAGTATTCTTATGCTTCTACTGAGGCTCTTAAAGTCGTTAATAAGGCTGAGAACTTCCCCGCAGAAGTTATGCTCAAAATCTATGCTTACTTTAAGGACGTATGTAACAGCAATAAAATTTACTCTGGTGCTATTATTGCTCCTAAAGCAAAACTTAATCCTGAAAGTATTGAACTCGCTCTTACTTCTACAGGTAAGCACCCCTTCACCTTTACAATTGCTAAGGATTATTGTGATGACGAGGGTGAACTGTTCACAGTTATTGTTGCGAATGGTGACGGTGCTGAGTAATTAGCTTTTTTATTTTAAGTATAAACTGTACTTATTTATCACTTACCACCGCAAGTTTCGGCTTGCGGTGGACTTTTTTTAAGAGGTGAAAATTATGGGAAAGATTAACGCTTATTGTGGCGTATGTGGTAAAGGTTATTATATGTGTTTGGCTTGTAAAGACGTAATGCAATCTGAGCCGTGGAAAACCTATACTGATACATCGGAGCATTATAAGATTTTCCAAATTCTTTATGGTAACTCCACGGGAGTATATACCGATATTGAAGCAAGAGATAGATTACTTAATGTTGATTTATCAGATAAGGATACATTCTTAGATAATGTTCAAAGACATATTGATAGACTTTTATCTATCGAAGATGAGGAAAAGAAAATAGAAATAGAAAACGTAAAAGAAGATGAATACACTCCTATTGCCGAAAATACTGTTATTAAAACAAGACATTCAAAATTCGGTAAAAGGCGATAATTTTGTTCGGTAAAATGAAATAATATTTTTAAACACAACACTAAGCTGAATGATTGTATTTATTGAATAGATGATAATTGGAGATTTAAAGTAGTGAGATTGAATAAGTCAATGTTGGTTTAAGGATATTATGTTTGCCGTAATATCCTTTTTTTTACGTTTCCAAATAATAGAAAGGACGAAAGAAATGATAGTAACAAGTGATTTAACAGGAAAACAATATGATGATAACGAGGTTTTTTATTTTAGAAATCCAAAACAATGTGCATTTTATATTTCAAAATATGCTATACCCGTAGATATTTATACGGATAGGTCTATGCAACTTGTTTTTGCGTTTAAGAAAGAAGACCATTTTAGACTTAGAGATGAATGGAATAACAGACCTCATTAGAGGGGTGATTTTATCAAAAATGTAGGAAAAAAATTTGAAGAACAGTTTGTAAAATCTATCCCCGATTATTGTTATGTTTATAGATTAAAAGATTCTGCTCAGTCTTTTGTGAATAGCGGTTTTAGCAAATTCTCTTGGGAGAATCCTTGTGATTTTTTTGTATTTGACGGTAATCAAAAACTGTTTTGTGGTTTTGAATTGAAGTCAACTAAAGGTAAAGCGGTTAGTTTTCAACGTGATAAAGACGATAAAAACCAAAGAATGATTAAATATCATCAAATCAAAGGATTGAGTAAAATAGCAAAGTACGAGGGTACGATTGCTGGGTTTATTATGAATTTTAGAGATGAGCAACGTGATATGGAGAGAAGTTATTTTCTTCGTATTGAAGATTTTAACAACTTTCGTCATACAACTACGAAAAACAGTATAAATGAAATTGAAATTATAAAACACGGTGCTATAAAAATCGAAGGTAAGAAACTTCGGAAATATTACATATGGGATATAGATAGATTATTAAAAGAAATAACTAAAATATAGGAGGAACACTATGCAGAAGAAAGGTTATTATACAGATTTTACACAGGGAGAAGATAGCGAGAAGATTGAATTTGACTTTAGCACGAATATCAGTATGCTCGGAAAAATGAATTTAGTTAAGAAAACGGTTGAGCGTTGTATTATTGATGAACATTTCTTTTCTAATCTTTTACCTGTGATATTCGATTATCATATTATTATGTATTTCTCGGCGGTTGATTTAACCGATATTGAAGAAGCTGAAATCAATGGTATTGATAAGATGTGTGATTTTGTTAGAAACACAAATATTGCTGAAATTATAAGAGAAAATATGGACGATGGTGTGCTTGATGAGTTAGTTAAGGCTGTTGACGCTGATGTTGAGTTTAAGACGGGTATTCATCCGAATCCTCTTAACGAAGTGCTCTCAAGACTTTTGGAAACATTTGAGAAGAAGATTGAGAACATTGATGTTGAAACTCTTATGGAATCGGCTACTAAGGTTGCCGGAATTAAAGAACAGTTGACACCTACGGGTCTTATTAATGCTTATAATGACAGCGAAGTATTTAATAAGAAATTCAAAGACTTAGAAGAACACAACAGAGAAATCAATAAAATTGTCGGAGAAATAAAGAGTAAAGACGAAAAGTAGGGTGATTATATGGCAATTACCAATATGTCACAATTACAAAATGCTTTGATGAAGAAGTGTTATGAATTAGTAAATGAGGAAAAACGATATGCTTTGACCGTATTTAGAAATTATATAAATAAATTTTATTCGGGTTATAGACCGTTATTATACGAAAGAACGTATCAACTTATGAACTCTTTGGCAAGTACGGGAGTTAGTCGGACTACCAACGGATATAAGGCTGATATTTATTATAAGGTATCTGCATTGAGGTATTATGAAAAAATAATTTTTGATTATACGTTGGTTTATACAAGACCACATTCATCTTCTATGAATAGAGAGATATTTGAATATGCTGCTTATGGTATGTATTACGGGTATAATCCCCACGGTAACTATAAGGGTGCTGATGATGATACAACAATTTGGAAAGACCCTGTTACCGATATTCAAATTCAAATGCGTCCTCAATTAAAACGCTATCTGCAATCGAAAGGCATTAAAGTAAAATAAGGAGGTGATTGAATGGGAAGAAAAACATTCAGGAAGATAATCACTTCTCCTGAATTAATAGAACAAATAAATCCTGAGAATAAAAAGTTAATGGAAAGATTTTTAAAGAACTATTCTACGAAAAAATCACCGAAAACGATTATAAATTACAGGAGTAATCTAAATATATTCTTTTGTTGGAATATATTAGAAAATGACAATATTTCAATTATTGATATTAAAAAGTACAATCTAATGGACTTCTTTGATTACGGTGTTACTGAATTACAATGGCATAGTAATCGCTTTCATCAGATTCATAGTGCTTTATCAAGTTTTTGTACTTGGATTGAAAAAATGTATGATGACAAATATCCGAATTTTAGAAATTTATTGTCCTATATAGACAAACCCGATAAACAGCCAACAAGGAAAAAATCTGTTTTTACAATGGCTGAAATGAATAAATTGATGAAAGAATTAGAAAGCGGAAATAGAGTTCAAGAACAATGTTTATTAGCACTTCTTTTATCTACAGGTGCAAGATATAGTGAGTTAGAGCGTTTCAAGACAAGTATTATTGATGAAAATAATCTTGTATTTGAGGATTTGTTTTTGGAAACCACAGAAGAAATGCAAGTTAAAGGCAGAGGCGTAAACGGGAAACATATTAAAAGATATATTATAAAGGATATATTTTTACCTTATTATCACAAATGGCTACCCGTTAGAGAAGAAATATTGAAGAAGAATAATAAGGTTCACGATAGTATTTTCATTCTTTCTGATGGTACGCCGGCTAAGTCTGCTAATATGAAAAAGTGGATTGAAAAATGGGATAAGTATTGTATGAAAGAGTTTAATAAACCTGTTTATTTCCACCTGTTTCGTCATTTGTGGTGTAGTTATTTATTAGGAATAGGGGTAGAAAAAGAGTTGGTTCAAGAACTTCAAAATTGGAGTAGCGATACTCTTTGTGACCTTTATAATGACAATACGGCAAAAGATAGAAAATGGAAAGGATTGTCAAAATTAAAATCTGCTTTAGAAACTGAAAATTTAGGATTAACTGGAAAGGAATAAGTTAATGAAATCACAAAAAAAAATATTTTGTTGTTATAGTGTTGAATTAAGAAATTTTTTATATCAACGTGGTATTAAATATGAAGTATGTGCGTTGAATCCCAATAATCATCAGATGTTTTGGGTATATGTACGAGATGTAGAATTAAATAAAGAATTAACTAATTGGTCTAACCGAAAAAAAGGTTAGGCTTTATTTTTTGTTTTAAATATGGAGGTATTAATATGAAAAGAAAGTATAGACCTGTACAAATAGGCGATATTTACGGAGAATTAACCGTCATAGAAGAAGATTTTGAAAGAGAACAAAAAGATATAGACAGAAACCCGAAAGGATGGCACTTAAAATATTACAAATGTTTGTGCAGTTGTGGAGAAATAGTGACCGTTCAAATGTATCAGTTGCTTAAAGGAAGAACCCGCTCTTGCGGTCATTTAAGAAGACAACATCCTAAACAACCAAAAGATTTAACAGGATTTGAGGTTAATTATTTAAAAGTGCTTTACCAAGACACTTCTAAGCCAAAAGGGTCTGGTAAGCACGCATATTGGATTTGTAAATGTAAAAAATGCGGTAATGAGAAATCTATTAGAAGTTCAGAATTAATCTTAGGACAAGCGATAGATTGTGGTTGTGAGAAATGGAAAAGAAATTCAAATGGTTCTGCTATAGATTTAACAGGACAAAAATTCGGACATTTAATTGTTCTTGAAAGAGATTGGAAACAATTTAAAAAAGGCGGTGGCAGAGCAGCGTATTGGTTGTGTAAATGTGATTTATGTGGGCGAATTGAAAGCAATTCAAGCGATATGTTATTAAATTATGGGAAAGACCGTTGTAGAGGATGTAGTGGTATGTCATTAGGTGAACAAAAAATCAGAGAAATACTTGATGAGCATAACATTCCATATATACAAGATAAACCATACGCAGATTTACGCTATTTAGATACTGGTGGTACTCCGAGATTTGATTTTCGTATTACTCAAAAATCGGAATGTGATTATATTATTGAATTTGATGGTTTGCAACATTTTAGAGAAGTTACAGTTTTCCCGAATGATGATGGATATGAAAAACGAAAACAGCGTGATTCTTTTAAAAACGAATGGTGTAAATCAAATAATATTCCAATAATTCGTATTCCTTATACTCGATTAAAGAAACTTTGCTATGAGGACTTGAATCCTAATACAACAAAATATTTAGTATAAATATTACACCCAATGGGTGTTTTTATATATGTGAGAAACTAACAAAAACGCTCAAAAGGAAGTGATGAATTATGGCAGATGAAGATTTCAGACTACAACTATCAGCGGAAATAGGTAGTGACTCTATAAGTAGGGTTAAATCTCAACTTGACGAAATACAAAAGTCAGCTAAACCGATAACCTTAACAGGTGATATAGGGGCGTTGACTAAAGAAATTGGAGAGTTGAGGTCACAGCTTAAATCTGTTAGTGCTGTTAAAATAGACGCTAATATTAAAACGGCTACAAACTCTTATAAAGAATTAGTTAATGTTGCTAAACAAATTGGTAATAAACAAATCAAGATTGCTAAACTTGATACACGGACAAATACTAATGAAATTAAAGCGTTACAGGCTGAGATAGATACTTTAACGGCTAAGGGTAAGGCTTTAATGGGTTCTTTCAATGGTAAGTTGTCGGCTGAACAGTTTAAGCAATTAGAGAATACAATAAAGGAAATTCAAACTACGACTCAGCAGACTATAGATGTTATCAATGCTAAGATGAAAGATAAGTCTGCGGTTGAGTTTCAAAAACAGGCTTTTGAAGATTTAAAAGCTAAAATAAAAGAAGAAGAACGGGCTGTCAGCGAATATAATAAAGTTCTTGAACAAATGAAGCGTTTGCAGTCTACTACTGAAAATGCTGGATATAGGGATTCAGTAGGTACTGCGACTATTGAGGGATACAAAACAAAACTTGAAGAACTTAAAGCTAAAGAGGTAGAGGTTCGTGAGAAATTTGCTGATTTAATCCCACAGGAAAGTATAACTAAGGCTGAAACTGGTTTTGCCAATATAACTGCAAATATCGACAATATTGTTAGTAAAGCAGAACAGGCAAAAGAAAAACTCGTAGAGGCTATTCAAGGTACTCTTGCTAACGGTAATGCTTCAAATTATGATGTAGCAATATCACAAGTCAGTCTTAATATGAGCAAACTTTCTGCGGTTAGTGATGAAACACGGGAGAAAGTTCAGTTACTTAGAGATACTTTAGTTGAAATGCGTACTGCGTCTGAAAACGGTGATGTTGAAACTCTTATTGCTAAAGAAAAAGAGTTTTCGGATACATTAAAGCAAGTACAAAATGAATTGCTAATCACGGCAGACAGAGAAAAAGAATTAGCACAAGCGGAGAAATTAACCGCCGCTGAAACTAAATTACTTAATGATAGAGCGATTCTATCTAATCAAATGGGCGTGTGGTTAAAAGAAAATACCGCCGCTACAAAACAATTTGGTAATCAAATTAAAATACTTCAAACCGAGGTTAAGTCTTGTGATAATGTAAGGCTCGGTCAAATAAGACAAGAGTTTAGAATGATAACACAAGAAGCTAAAATGGCTGGTAAAACAGGTTTGGCTTTTACTGATAGACTCGGTTATCAAATAAAGAAGTTGTCAACGTATTTTAGTGGTCTTTATATTATTATGAGTACCTATAGAACTCTTAAAACAGGTGTTGAAACTGTTATTGAGTTAGATACGGCACTCGTTGATTTGAAGAAAACTACTGATGGTACGACTGAGCAACTTAATGAATTTTACGAGAGTGCGTCTGAGATTGGTAAGCAGTTGGGAGTTACGGCGAAAGATGTAATTCAAGCAAGTGCTGACTGGTCACGTCTTGGTTACTCAATTAAAGACGCTATTGAAATGGCTAAAACGTCATCTATTTTTGAAGCTATCTCACCGGATTTGGATATGAATGAATCAACCGATGGATTAGTTTCGGCTATGAAGGCAAAACGAAAGTTTATGCCTTGTTGTATAGTAATATGCAACTTGTATACATTTAACTACAGGTAATCTCTAAAGCCTTACACCACAATAACAGAGAAATCACGTTATGATGGTACGAAAGTAGAAACAACGTAAGGATGATATAAGGTCAAAAGCCTAAGTATTGTAATAATGAGTGTTCTGTAGCCAAGTACCCTAACGTATTCCGTAGACCATACGGTATTAGCCGAGGGTAAAGGTTCAACGACTATTCTCAGTAGAGTTATGGACTTGTGAATAAGGGTGGAAATCCCAAATATCCATAACAATAGAAGTACGGCACAATCGCAAAGGTGTGAGTGAAAACCTCTTAAATGGAAAAGGTGTACCCCTATTAAATAGGGTGAAGAAATAGTCTATTCTTATATGAAAATATAAGCGGATAATGTGTATTAATGTTATAGGTGGTGATAAATATAGGTAGTAAATATAATATAGATAGTGTTAAAGCATTATTTAAAGAAAATAACTTGATTCTCGATACAGATAAATATATAAATAATCATACAAAAATGCCTTGTCACGATAAAGATGGGTATAAATATGAAGTTAGTGTAAATAGTGTTGTTAATTCTAAGACTCCGCAAAAATTTAGTAAATATAATAGGTTTAGTATTGATAATATTCAATTAATGTTAGATAAAGATAATTGCAATACAAAAATAATTGAAGAAGAATATGTTAATTCTCGGACTAAAATGCGATTTATATGCTCTTGTGGAACAGAATTTAAAGCGGATTTACTTCAACTTGTAAGTGATGGTAAACGATATTGTAATTATTGTGCGAAAAGTAAAAGATATGATGGTAATGATTATTATGAGATTGCATTAAATAAATGTAAGGATAATAATTGTCAATTATTATCCAAAACGATTATTAGAACAAATCATATTGTAAAATATATTTGTAACAAGCATTTAGACAAAGGAGTACAGTCGAATTTATTTCACGTTTTTATAAATAATAAATTTGTTTGTAAATATTGTGCTATAGAAAATATGGGAAAATTACATAGAACTTCCAAAGAAGATATAATAGCCCTACTTGATGAAAAGGGATTTGATTATGTAGACCACGACTATATAAAAGAAACGCCTAAATCTTCATCGAGAGTAAGAATACATTGTATTTGTAGGTCACACAGAGATAAAGGTGTTCAATATATTAGTTTAACTAATTTAAAAACAAATAAATGTGGGTGTGTTTATTGTATAGGAAGGGGTCGTACTAAAGAATCTTTACAAGAAGAATGTAATGAAATGAATAATAATCTTACAGTTGTAGAATTTAATTCTTATACTAATATTATGATGAAATGTAATCATTGTGGATATATATGGAAAACAAACGGTGTAAATATCACACAGGGTCACGGCTGTCCTAAATGTTGTAAATCTAAAGGTGAACAGAAAATTGAAACAATACTAAAAAATAACGCTATAAAATATAAACCACAATATTCGGAGAATGGGTGTAGAGATATTTTACCATTACCTTTTGATTTCTATTTATATGATTTGAATATTATGATTGAAGTTGATGGGAAACAACATTATGAGCCAATTTGTTTTGGTGGAATATCAATAGAAGAAGCACAGGAGAATTTTAAAATAGTTCAAAAACACGATTCAATTAAAACTGCATATTGTAAAAATAATGGTATTCGATTGTTGCGAATACCATATTTTATTATCGAAGATAAAACCATAGATTTAGAAAATTATCTTTTAAATTTAATAAACAATTATACACATTAATTCGACTATATGTTGCGAGTATAGTTAATATTAAGATTTAAAATTGAAGCAGATGACGCTTTAGACGGAATTGCGAGTAAGATTAATGCTATAGGTAATTCACAAGCAGTCAGTAACGGAAATATCGTTGACTTCCTTACTCGTTCATCTTCTGCTATGGCAGAAGCAAACAATACTTTAGATGAAACTATTGCATTAGGAACGGCAGCAACAGAAATTACGAGGGACGCAGCTTCCGTAGGTAATGCTATGAAAACCATAAGTATGAGAATTAGAGGCTATGATGAAAGCACCGATGAATTTATTGGTGGCGTAGAAGTTCTCGATGGTAAAATAGCAAATCTTACGAAGACTGCTAAAAACGGATTTGGTGGCGTTTCTTTATTTGCTGACGAAGCAAAGACAACATTTAAAAGTACAACACAAATTTTAAGAGATATATCTGAGGTTTGGGATGACCTTACCGACAAAAATCAGGCAAAATTACTCGAAGCTCTTGCCGGTTGTCATACGTTAGCCGGATTGTGCAGTAATGTACAAAATAGTACATATTTAATTGCGTTGGTTGCCTAAAGCCTTATACTACAATAATCGAGAAATCAGATTATGAGAGTTTAACAACATAAGGATATTACAATGGCTAATTCGCAGCGAAGTACCCTAACATTATTCTTAAAACAAAAGAACAGTTAAGCTGAGGGTACACGTTCAACGACCATTCCCGATAGGGTTGTAATAATAGAATAAAGGTGGGAATCCTGAATAGTTACAACAACAGAAGTACGGCTCAAATATATGGAGTGAGTGAAAACCTCTTAAATGGAAAAGGTATGCCCCTGTTTAATAGGGTGAAGAAATGGTCTAAACTTATACGAGAGTATAAGAATGGTTATATATAAAAAAATATGAGATATACTTATACGAATGATGATATTGATTTTTTAAGAAAATATTATCCAAATGGGGATTGGGAGAAAATTGAACAAAGATTCCCGTTTTTATCAAAAACAGCAATATATAGAAAATGTCAAAAATTAAATATTGTTTCAAATAATACGCATAGAAAAGATTTTGACAATACTAAAAATAGACGTAAGTGGACGGAAAAAGAAACTAAAATATTAATGGAGAATTATAGTTATATTCCTTTTGACGATTTAATGAAATTATTACCAAATCGTACTAAAGATATGATTAATAATAAAGCAAAAAGATGTAATTTATTATCTTATCAAAAAATTATATCAAAATGGAAAGACTGGGAAATTGAATATATACAAACTAATTGGTTTTTAATTCCTGATGTGATTATTGCGAAAAATATAGGAAGAACACAAAGGGCGGTCAAATGGAAACGAGAACAAATGGGATTGTATAGACAAAATTTTGAAAGTTTTTCTTATCCAACGATTTCAAAATATTTACGAGGTCAAAATCAACAATGGAAAAAAGCGTCTATGGAGAATTGTAATTATAAGTGTGTATTAACCGACAGTAAAAATTTTGAGATACATCATTTATATGGTGTGAGCAATATTATAAATGATATTTTTGATTTATACCCTAAATACAAAGATAAATCTTTTAAAGACTACTCTGAAAAAGATTTATCTTTTTTATTAACTGAATTTTTAAGAATACAGAGTTTATATCCACTTGGTGTATGTGTGGATAAAAAATTACACGTTTTGTTTCACAGTATGTATGGGCAATATTTTAATACACCTGAACAATGGTATAGATTTTGTGAAGATTATAAGAAAGGAGTGTATGAAGAATATATATAACCATTAACAGAAGTTGTGACTCTGTTTAATAAAATTGAAACGTCAAGGTCAAGTTGTTGCAGCTATGCTCAACAACTTCCAAACAGTAGAAGATTCTCTTAATACAATGCAAAATAGTGCTGGTAACGCTATGCAAGAAATGTCAATTATTCAAGACAGTATTGAGTATAAAATGAACGCATTTTCTCAAACTGCAACAGGAATATGGCAAAACCTTTTCAAGCGTGGCGATATTGGTGCTGTTATTGATTTATTTACAAATTTCTTATCAATAATAGATAAGATTACAGACCACTTTGGTCTACTCGGCACAGCCGTAGGTATAACCGCTGGTATATTATCAGCAAAATTCGGCGTGGGTGAACTAATTAAACAGTTCTGTTTACTTATGACACTAAGGAACGAATACGCTCACGAAACCTTTAACTAATAGTAATATGAACGAGATTGTGTTTGCTCGTATAACGGTTATAACGGTTTATCGTTACACAATCAAGAGGGGTTTAGAAAAATAGGATAAACTGATATAAGTTAAAATTCTTATATCAATAGACTAAGACGTTTTATATGTTAAGCTACATAATATGTATAAAACTATTAGCAGCCATTACCTTACGAGAGGTAGGTTCAGAGGACATAAACCTACACGGTGAGAATCGTGAATGAATGTTGCAAACTGTACCCGACAGTAGTTATGAGTTGGGGTAAAAATTTAACCATTGGCTAAATGGTGTGTCAAAAATAGTGGGATACTTCTTCCCTGTTACCTGAGCAAAAGAAGTTAAAATAGAAATTTTATGTATCATAATGCACAAATAATATTTGAAAAACGTGCAAAAAGTGTAGTGAAGTAGGTCGAAAAACGTGTAAAAAGTGTATTTTGATGTATTTTATTCACATTGTATTTGTGCAATATGACGAATAAATAGCAACCAAAAAAGGTTGCATATAGAAAACGCAACCAAAAACGGTTGCGTTTGTACTGAACGGGTATAATTTGATTTTTGTGATTCTGATTATACCTTAACGGGATATTTCCCATTTCGGCAATTTTTTCGGATTTGGGGAATAGATTGCCGATTTAAAAAGAAAGGATTGATAATAATGGAGGACAAAGGATTTAAAAACGACATAGATATTCTTTTCAAAACCGAAAAAGAAGAATATGATATTGATGTATTTTCGGCAGAGAGTTTAGCGAAGATATTTTATTGTTTTCGTAATGTTTCAAAAGTTATGAATAATGTAAAAGTAGTATATTATGATGAAACTAAACTTAAATTACGTTATCAGCTTTTTGTAAAAGACGAAGAATACTTATCTTATAAAGATTTTAAAAGGTTGTTTTATATTGAGGTTGATGAAAATAAATATATCGAAAGATATAAAGATATAGGAGAATTGATGGGGTTTATTTTAGATTTGATTGATAAAGTAAATCAAGACTGTTCAGTAAAGCCTGAATAATATGTAATCTATTGTTTTGTTCTTTTTTCAGGTTTTTATCATAAGTGGAATTATACGGCTGTTTTAATTCGACTTGATATGCTTTTAACACAGGCAGTAAATAAGAGTAATACAATAATAAATCATTTAGCGTAATTGATATAGGGTTGTCGGAATCTAATTTGTTTAGTATTTCTTTGCCTATATTATGAGATTTTATGATAAATTCATCTTGTGAAGTTACCATAGCGAATGATACGGATTCTCTTATAATATCTTTGGTGTTTTTATTTAAAGGTCTATTTAAAATTTCTTTAATGTTTAAATCACTCATATTCTTCCCTACCTTAAAACTTATAACCACAATTCCGGCAAACAAATTGACTTCTTGCGGTCTTACTTGCTACTCCAAAGGCGATTAGATGTAGACCTCGATTAGTTGCTGAGAGTTTTTTAATATTTGGAGATTGGCAAACGGGGCATTTAGGGGTGGTTGTATTTTCTGGGGTAAAAGCAAATGATGTTTTATGTTGTCTTTTATATTCTTTGGCTGTATTATAAGCATTAACATCGAATTGTGGATTTGCTTTTATTTCCTCTTCTAAAATATCTAATTCTCTAAATTGAGTGTCGTATTTTTCTATAGATTTTTCGATGTAATATTCATTTGTATATTTTGAGGTTTGTATTTTTACTTCGTTTCCACAATATATACATTTTGTTATTTCTTCTTTTTTGAAACTTGCTGATGTTCCGCATTTGGGGCAATAAGTATAATAGTATGGCATAGTAGACTCCTTAGTGTGTTTTATTTGAGTATAATATATCACACGTTTTAAGTCAAGCAAATTCGATAATCAGGTGTCTTTTCTAAAACAGTTTGATGTTCAAAACCGTTGAAAAGGAATCGGGTTTAGTTGGCGTTAAAATACAAAATAATTTATTGCAAGGGCTAAAGGGTTTTTCTAAAAAAGCAAGTGGTTTTAAATTCACCGAAGGAATAACGGAGCAGATGAATCGTGATAAAGAAGTGTTCACGGCATATCAAAATGCGGCTAAACAACTTGATGAAGATGATTTTAGTGGAAAACTCGAATTGCAAAAAAAATATTTATCAGGGGCAAGTAAATCCGTACAAGAATTGGCTAAAAGCAAAAATGCTTTAGTGATGGAAGAAAAAGAAGTAAACGCACAAATAACGCAAACTGGCGTAGCTATTCAAGCACAAGACACGTCATTCAAGAACGTCCGAGGGATAATAGATGAATATAATTCTGCTTTAACCGATAGCGAAGGTATATGTAAGACAACTGGCTTAGAACAAAAGCAATTTGCGGAGGGCGTAAATCAATCAGGAACTTTCTTAGGTAAATACTTAACCAATCTTAATGGGGCTAAGGGTTCTATGGGTGGTTATGTAGCCAGTCTTGTAGGTGCTAAAGTTGCTACCGTAGCATTAAATGTTGCTACTTCAATACTTAATGCTACTATTAGTATGGGTATTGGGCTTATTGCGTCAATGCTTGTAAGTGGAGTAGTTAGTTGGATTGATGATATAATTCATCATACTGAGAAACTTATTGAAGCCGGTGAAGAAGCTGAAAATAAAGTTAAGGAAATTAGCGAAACTTTTGAAAAACAAAAGTCTGTTATAAGTGAATCAACAACGCAATTTGCTGAATTGGCTCAGGGTGTTGATATGGTTACTGGTAAAAACAAATCATTGTCAACGTCTGAATATGAGGCGTTTTTATCAATTAGTAAAGACTTGGCAGAACAATTTACCGACCTTCCTGTTATTTACGATGAAAATGGCAATGCTATTGTTCAACTTAACGGTAATGTCAATGATGTTACAAATTCTTTAAAGGAACTATTAGAGGTTGAAAGAGAAATAGCCAATCAAAAAATTGCAGATGAATTACCAAAGATTTTTGATAAAACTAAGGCACAAAATGAAGTTTTAGAAGACGAATTATACGATATACAATCTAATTTATGGTATAACAAGTTAGATAAAGCTGGTGAAAAACGACTTTCGATAGATGTAAATGGTTTAGATTTAGATGAAGTAACGAAGATACGAGAAAAATACGAGGCTTTATTTAAAAAATATAATATCCCAGCTTTATTTAATAAAGGACAACAGGTTTGGAAAGATGATAAACTTGTATTTGATACTTTGTATTTTGATTTAAACGGAACTGTAAATGTTACTGATAAATTGAAAAAAGAATTAGAAAAAGGTACTTACGAAATTCAAAAAGAATTTGAAAGTAAATTAAGTGGAAATACTTTTCAAACACTTGTTAATAATGTTAATAAAAAATCTGCTGATAAACAAAACGAAATAAAGCAGAATTGGAGCAATTTAACTTCTAATATAAATAAATGGCTACCTACCCAAACCGACTATTCTGCTCTTTCGGATGAAAGACAAAACCTTATCCAACGGTCTATTAACTCGTTGGATTATACTGCATTAAATTTTGATAAATGGGAAGACGCTGAAAAATATATTAAAGACCATTTATTTAAGGTGTTAGGTAAAGATGAAAATGGTAAATTTAATTTTGATATTGAAAAATATACAGATTTATCAGAAGCGTTTGACTCATTTAAAAACAATAAAATATCTCTAAAAAAATATCAAGAGTATTATAATATTGTTAAAACAAATCTTGAAGGTATTAAGGGTATTACAAAGGAAACCAAAAATGCTATATTAAATGATTTTAATACTATTGGTTCATCGGGAGAAACTTTAGATAATGCTTATGAAAGAATTTTTAAACTTTCTAAAGGCGTAATATCGGTAAAAGACGCTGAAAAAGAGTTAAAAAATTGGAAGTACGATGATATTTCAGCTTTATTTAAAATTGACGCTAAAACTATAAAATCTTGGGATGATTTAAAAAACAAGATTAAAGAGTTTAAAGAAACCGATACAAGCAATTTTGATGAAAATGCTTTTATTGATGATGTTAAAAGGAGAGCAGACGCTTATTCTGATTTTCTTAAACAGTCAGCACAACAAGGCGGTATTAATTATAAAACTGAAACTGATGAAAAGGGTAATGTAAAATCTCTTGGTGTAGACGCTCTTGCTTCTTATTATAGTCAAATTAAAGGTTATGATGAGGACAAACTTATTAAACGTACTGCACAAGGTATTAAACTTAATACACAAGAACTTACAAGATTAAATAATGAGGTTGCTAAACAAGAAAAGAGCAAAGTCGATGAAAGGATTGAAAAGTTACAAAAGAAACTTGGAAATCTAAATGAAAAGATTAATTCTTGTACGGACGCAGAAGAAAGATTAAACCTTGAAAATGAACGTAGTGGTATTCTTGATGATATTGAAAATACTGAATTACTTGCAGCCAATTATGAAGCACTAACTTCTAAATATCAGGCTTGGCAAGACGCTTTGAGTAATGGCGAAGAAGGAGATTCTTATGACGCTATAAGAGATAAACTCAAAGATATTAAAGAACTGTACGACAAGGGTTTGGTTGGTACAAATGAGTTTAGAACTTATGTTGATTTACTGACATTCAAAGATTTGTCAACGGCTAAGGTTGATGATATTGTTAAGGCTTACGAGAATCTTGACAATAATATTAAGAATACAAGTTATAGTGTAAAAGACTTCCTCAAAGAAGATGAACAGGGTGTAAATAACTTCTTGTCTGCTATGAAAGAATTAGGTTACTATACACAAGGTAAAGATGGTGAATGGACTCTTAAAATTGCAGATAAAGAAAGTCTTGCAAAACAGCTTGGTATTAGTACGGAATTTCTTGAAAATATTGTACAGAAGTTAGATGACTACGATTTTACCGTAGATATTGATATTGGTGGAATGTCAGATAACGACTTACAAAATGCTTTTGATGACGTTCGTAAGAAATTAAAGAAAGCAAAACTCACCGATATGACGTTCTCGTTCGATGAGAATACTACTGAATCACAGGTTGACGACCAACTTAAAGAGATTCGTAGGATTATTCATAAGAAGTGGACTACCGTAAATGGTGAAGGTCAAGAGGTTATTAAGTTTGACATTGATGATGAAAATGCTAAAGCTGCTCAAATTATTCTTGCTAATCTTTTAAAGAAAAAGCAAGAATTTCAAGATAGCGGAGCGTTGGCGTTAAAGGTTGATGTTGACAAAGATTTAAAAGACCCGAAATCTGACGCTGGTAAGGCTATTAATAATATTCAATCCTTTAATAAGGGTATGAATAAGTATCAAGTTGATATTCAAACAGGTACGGATACAAAGAAGTCTACTAAGAAAATCACTAAGGCTGTTAAGGCTCTTAATAGTATTAAAGATAAAAATGTTCGTGCTGAACTTGGACTTGATGATAAGAAATTTAAGAAAGCTGTTAAGAATATCAAGGCTAAAGTTAAAGCTGGTGCTGATTTAGACCAAAAAGACGTTGACCTTATTAAGAGTAAAATCAAAGGTATTGACGCTAAAGCACTCGTACATCTTGGAGTTGATAACAAGGACGTTGCTGCGGAAAAGAAACGTCAAGAAGACGAAGTTATCAATAAAATAGTTCAATTTAGCGTTGAAAAAGGTGAAGTTCTTAAATTTGAAAAAGAAGACCACGATGTTAAAGCGATTGTTAAGTATTATCCTCAGATTGATGAGGAAACCTTTAATACTCTATTAAATTCGGTTAAAACAAGACTTCAAAATCAGTTAAAAAATGTTAATCCCTCGCCAAAGCCAAAGAAAAAGAAGAAAGCTAAAGTCAATGGTACTGCATTTGCAAGGGGTAATTGGGGTGCTAAAGACTCCGGTAGGGCTTTAGGTGGAGAACTCAAACCTGAAATTCACGTTTTTGCTAATAGTGGACGTTGGGAACTTATTGGCGAACGCTCTCCTGAGTTCTTTAATTATCGTAAAGGCGATATTATTTTCAACGGAGAACAGACCGAACAGTTACTTAAATATGGTAAGATTAATTACGGTAGTAGGCGTGGTAATTCATTCTTAGGCGGTACTGCATTTGCTGGTTCTTCGGCTCGTGGGGGTATTAATCTTAATAGTCAAGGATTAATACCTAAGTCTAAATCTACGAAGAAATCTTCATCGAGTTCTAAATCATCTTCTTCATCTTCTAAGGGTAAGAGTAGTTCTGATAGTAAGAGTGATAAGGATACGCCACTTGATAAGTTTAAAGATTGGTTTAGTAAACTGTTTGATTGGATTGAGGTTAAACTTGAACGACAAACTGATAAAATTAGTGACTATATTACTAAGGCTGAACGTGCAACAGAGCGTGGTAGTTATGACGCTTCTGTTAAGAATTATCGTAAAGCTATAAACACAACAAGTGGGCTTGTTGAAACCGAGGGTAAAGCAAGTAGGCGGTATAAGAAACAAGCTAATAAAACATTGGACGTTGCTGTTAGCAAAGGTGTTATTAGCAAAAAGAGAGCAAATTCGATAAAGAAACTTGTTAAGTCGGGTAAAATTGATATTAGTAAGTATAGCGAAAGTGTTAGAGAAGTTATAGGTAATTATCAACAATGGTATGACAAAGCCAAAGAGGCTAAAAAATCTATCGGTGAACTTCATAATAATATTCGCACTTATATCAAAGACCTCAAAGATGTTCGTGACGCTCAACGTCAAGCAAAACTCGACAAACAGAGTACATTCACGGGTATTGGTACAAGTGGTTTTGCTTATACTTCTGCGTTTAAGAATAGTCAACTTAATTATCAAAACTCACAGCTTAATGCTCAAAATTCTGCTTATGAAACTGAAACTGATAAGGTTATAGGTGATTCTAAAAGTCTTGGCAAAACCGCTAAAAACGCATTAAGCAATAAATCTTTAGGCAAAGCAAAACCAAAGAAGAATCAGAAGAAATATAAGCAAGCTATTAAAAATGCTAAAAATGCAATTAAAGCTAAAAAGAAAGTTAAAGACGCTGACTTAAAAACTATTAAAAAGCATAGTGTCAAGACATATGAGAAATTATATGCTTATAATCTTTCTTTGGATAATGTTGAAACGGCTAAACTTGAACAAGCGGCTAATTATGCTGAAACGAGTAATCAAAAATTTGCTAATCAAGAAGCTAAATATGAGAATGACAGGCAAAAGAGCGAAGACAATATTAGCCTATTCCGTCAAAGAGCCGACAATGCTACTTCTGCAAGTGGTAAGAACACTCAATTAGATAAAGTTGTTGCTCAGTACAAGAAACAACAAACAGATAGACAAGCTGAAATTAAAGATTTTGAAGACCAAGCAAAAGGTTTTGGTAAAACTATTTCTAAACAATCTACTAAAGGTAGTGGTGATTATAGTCAATATATTACTCAGGCAAAGAATAATGTAAGTAATGGTACTACAATTGGTGCTACTACTCTTGCTAAACTTGCTGAGGGTTATAGTAAAGGAAAGATTACCGCTGGGTTCTATCAAGCTTGTGTTGATTATAATAATGCACTTCAATATAAGAAACAAGCGGAAGACCAACAAGAGATTGAAAATGAAACAATTTTAGCTGAAAAACGTGCTATTGGTGCAGAGAAGATAAGCAATATTCAGAAAGAATATCAGAATAAACTCAATAGTAATAAAGTTGATGATATGACCTCGGCTCGACTTTCTTCTCAACGTGATATAAAAACAACAAAAGGATTGTCGCTTGACGCTAATGATTATCAACAACAGATTACATTAAGTAAACAAGAAGTAGAAATACTAAAAGATGAACAAGATAAGATTGAAGCACAGATAAATCGTAATATTTCTCAGAAGTTATGGACTACGGATTCTCAGGAATATATTGACGCTATGCAGAGTTTGGGTGATATAGATGTTTCTATTGATAATTGTAAGAAATCACAAATTGAATGGAATAATGCAATTATCAATTTACCATTTGAAAAATACGAGAAAGCACTTCAAATTATTGACAAGATTAAGGGTGCTTGGAGTGCATACGCAAGTATGATGAAGACGATTGGTAAGGATTTAGATAAGAGTGTTGAAACTGCTTATTTCCAACAGATAGCACAAGAAACCGAACATTATCAAACCACAGTAAAGCAAACTGCGGAGGCTTGGGCTAATTATCAAAAGGCGTTAGCTGATTCTGAGGGTGTTTATGGTGGTAAGACTGCTGAGGAATGGTTTGGTGAGTACAACGATTTTGCGGCGGCTCAATATTCTTCTTATGAGAATATTAAGAAAATCAAAGATGAACTTCGTGATGAGTTCTATCTTAAACCTTTTGAGAAAGCTATTGAAAAAGCCGAGAAACTTAATGGCTTGTTGGAGGGTATCGCTGAATTTATTGACGAGAGTATGTACTATGATAAAGACGGTAAGATAACCGAATATGGTATAGCACAAGTTGGTCTTTTGACTGCTGGTTATGAAAAAGCAAGAGAGCAAGTTGGCAATTATCAAGCAGAACTTGATGAAGTCAATAGACTGTATGCAGAGGGTTATTATACTGCCGATGAGTATGCTGATAAGGTTAATGAAGTACAAACTAATATGCTTAACTCAGCTAAAGATATGAAGTCTTCTATGAATAGCATAGTTAATATGTATAAAGATATGGCTAAAGCTGAGTTAGATAGTTTGTTTAAGTTAATCGAAACTCGCCGTGAGGCTATTTCAGCGAAAAAATCTTACTATGACTTAGACAAAACGCTCCGTGATAAAAACTCAGAAATTCAAAATCTTGAAGCACAGATAGCAGCACTTGAAACTATGGACGATTTAGAGTCTAAGGCTCAACGTGCAAGATTACAGGCTGACTTAAAAGAGAAACAGGATGACCTTAACGAAACTGTAAACGACCACTTAATTGAGATTAGTCAGAACGCTCTTGATGACTTGAAAGACAGTTTACAAGACGCTTTTGATGATAAGTGGGAGCATATATTTACTGATTTAAGTCAAGTAACACAGCTTATGAGTGCTGCTAATGCACTTACTAAGGGTTCGACTTTAACTATTAATAATGCTCTTAATAAGCTACTTGGTTACTATGGTATCAACCCGAACAAAGCACAATTAAGTGATGTTGTATCTACGGCTTCTGCCGGATACGCAAGTGGTACAAGGTCTGTATCTCAAAGTGGGTTGGCTTGGACTCAGGAAGGACGTAAACCTGAGTTTATTGTTAGAAAATCTGACGGTGCTATTTTAACTCCTTTAAGTAGAGGTGACGGTGTAATTCCGAATGACTTAACTGATAACCTATTTGCTTGGGGTAAGATTACACCCGAAGAATTTATCGGTAAGACGGGTGCTGATTATAACACACCTGAAACCAATGTCAACAATAATGTTTACAATAATTACGATAGTTTGATTAGAGTAGACGGTAATGTTGACAGTACAGTAATTACAGATTTAAAGGCGTTTGGCAAACAATTTTACGAGGACTCTTATCAATACACACACAGACGTATTGTAAGTGATTTGAAGAAAATTGGTGTTAAACGATAATTGGTGGGGAGTTTTCTCCCCACCTCTATTATTATAAGAGAGGTGAGAAAAATAAATGGTTGGTTTAGATTTTACTTATAATGGAAAGAAACTAAGTGACTTTGGTATGATTATGGCTAAACCGAGTGATACAACTAATATGGGTTTAAATAAAGAAATACTTAAAGGCACTACGACAATAAATAAAAAGCGACCGATTCATTATGGAGTAAAGTACACCGATACTCTTGTTGAGCCGTTTTTTATTATTAAAAATCCAATTTTAAAAAATAAATCTCACACCGAACAATATCATAGAATTAGCGAAGGACATTTGCGTAAACTCTCTGCGTGGCTAACTTCGCCTACGACAATGCGTGAACTTGAAGTATTGTATGACAATCAAAACAAGATAAAAATGAACGGAGTATTTAATAATATTACTCCGTACTACGTCAACGGATTGAACGGATTAAATCTGACTTTTACTTCTGATTCACCATTTGCGTATAAAGAAAAACAAGTTAAGGCTTCGGCAGAATTATATACACCTATTACTAAGATAATTAATTGTGATTCTGACGAGTTAGAGGATTTAATATATCCTAAGATTATTGTTAGACCACATAATATAAATACAACAGGTAATTATTATGTAAAGAATAAGACTACGAACAAACTAATGGAGTTTAGTTTACCTTCTTGTACCGAAGCTGTTATTGATACACAGTTAAAACGTGTTACTGCTGATGGATTCCCCGTAACAATGGAAGATTTAGGTTGGAATATAAACGAGATATATAATTTTAATGGAGTGGGTACAGGTACTTATGAGATATATTGGTTTTCCCTACTTCCGAAAATGAACGAAATTGTATTTGCTGGAAATGCTGATTTTATAGTTGATATTAGTATTCCGATTAAGGTAGGTGGCTTGCCGTAATGTTTGATTTTAATTTATACGATAACCCGAAGCCTTTGAAGATATTTCTTTGTAGACCTGATACGCATAAAGCAATATGTGAATTGAACGGAATTGTCGAGGATACTTGTAGATTGAAATTGGCTGGTAATAATCAATATGAATTAAATTTCGATTATTATAGGTATATGGATATAAATGGTGAGCGAATAGAAACTAACGGGTATGATAAGTTGTTGATTGATACCGAGTTGTTTGTAGAGAAATTTGGATACTTCAAGTTAAAATATCCTCCTTATACAGATGATGGCGATAAGGAAATGAAAAGTATCACAGCACATTCTATTGATTGTGAGTTGGAAAATAAAGAACTTATTGACTTTAAAGTGAATACAGGTGAAAAGGATTCTGCTGAATATCTCGTTACTTATGATGATGGAGAAACCGAAAGTCTATTAAATGAGTATACTGGACTTCCCTACGATTATATTGTATTCTATAATACTTTCCCCGAACAGCTTACTGCTTTTAGAAGTTTTGTGTTGGGTAGTGGTACTATAGATGACGTAACCCGAAATGTTACTGATACTACGAGAATTGCGAAATTTATGGAAATGATAAAACTCATTCCTCGTCTTTTTAGCAAAGTTGTTTATGATTCAACTAACGATGAACATTCATTAATTGAATATATGAAAATTTTTTATAAGCAAGACGGTGTTACGGTTGACAAAATACAATATAAGCGAAGTGTCTTATGTGCGAGAATTGATGAATTATTTACTTTCTATACTAAATATCGTAATCAGCTTAGTCTTTTAACTTTGGCTATTGAAAAATGTAATTGTAACTGGTCTGTAGGTAATATAGATAGTAGTTTAGCGAATAAGAGATTTCAATTTAACGTGAGTGAAAATATATATGCTTTCTTAACGAACGATTTAGCGTCAAAGACTAAAGCAATCGTTGATTTCGATAGAATCAATAGAAAGATTAATGTTGTGTTGATTGAAAATTTAGGGAACGATTCGGGTGTATTTTTATCAAAAAATTCCCTAATTAATTCTGTTAATATAACTTGTAATGAAGAAAAACTATGTACACGTTATAATGTTACCGGCGGTAATGATATTGATTTAAGGTATGTTAATTTCGGTCATTCACGAATTGACAATATTGATTATTATTTAAGTGTTCGTGATGATAGTGGCAACTTAGTTTATGTATCGGAAGAATTAGCGGAGAAATACAGGCAGTATAAGACAGATATAGAAATAGCAAGAGAGAAATACATTGAATATACAAAACAATACAATCAACTCAATCAAGATATTCGGGCGTTTAAATATCGTTTGCCAAATGACGAGCTTAAAAATGACTGGGATACATTTAAGCTTGACGAGTTAGAGGGTCTTAAAACGGTTTATAATAATCTCCTTTGTACTCTTAAAACCTTATATAATGAAGATTACGGTGATAGGGGTTACACTAATGGAGAAATAAACGAAAACTTTATGCGTACTACTGAATATTGGTATGATTATTACGCCTATAAGAAAGTTTTAGACCAATTAGATGAAGCTATAAATTGTAAATTGAATGATGAAAGATATAGTGAGATAGATAACGGGCAAATTATAGCAAAGATTAAAGCCTTTGAAACCGAGTGGAGTTTGTATGGAACAGTAGAATTAGAGAATAAGATTAAATCATATATTGAGCGAATGAACGTGATGATTGATGGTGGTTCTATTGTTATTCAAGCGAATACGGATTATACTCCTAAAACTTGGTCTAATTTAAGCGTTGAGGAAAAGAAAAATTATAATAGTTCAGAGATAAATTATTATTATACCGAGTATTATAAGATTTACTCTGAGTACGTTAGTTGTAAAACTTATCTTGATAGCTTATATCCTCAATTAACGCAAATGGAAAGCGACCTTGCTGACGTTACTGAGGATAGAAATAACCTTTTGAAATATGTAACTTTAGAGGGTTATAACAGAAATAGATTGGCTGATTTAGTTGATTTAGATACCATAACAAGTGAAATAGATTATAGTTTTACTGCGACCGAAATAGGTATTATTACGTCATTATACATTGATAGTAATTACAGTAACGAGAATATTTTAACTACTTCGCTTGATGATACCGTGAGTGCGATTGATGTTGAAAAAGAGTTATTAGAGGACGCTGAGGAAGAATTATCAAAAGTAAGTCAACCTCAACTAACGATAACTACGAGTATTGATAATCTTCTCGCTATTCCTGAGTTCAAAGGTTATAATTTTGATATTTATAATTATGTAATGCTTGAATATTACAAAGATTATTATGTTAAGCTGAGGTTGTATGAGATAGAATTTAACCCTGTTATGCCCGAAGCTGAGATTAGTGTTGTATTTACTAACTATATTAATTCTGCTTCTGAGCGTAGTGATTTATCATATATTTTACAACAATTCTCTGGTGGCGGTAGTAGTTCGGGTGGTTCTGGCGGTGGTTCTGGTGGTAACTTCGGTGAATCCGATGATATTGACGTAACTATAAGCAATACTATGTTGGCTAAATTATTGAACACAGAAATGTTTGGTTCAAGGGTTTCTGATGTTGTATTAAATACAATTAATGTAAAAGCTTTAACCGCAAGAGTAGCCACATTTGGTGATTTAATTAATGGCACTACAACAATAGATGGTAGTTGTGTTTCTACTGGTGCTATAAAATCTCATAATTATAATGGTACAGTAACAACAAATGCTAATAATGCTAATGGTGTTAAAAGGTATGGTCTTAATAATACTACTGGTAGTATTATCATTTTAGAAGATAAGAAAATCAATCAAAATGATGAATTAAGAGACGGTACATTTAACTTTGGCGGTGGTAAACTTGTATGGAACGGTAAAAGTTTAGTTGTTAAAGGCGATGTATCGGCTAACACATTAGCAACAGGTTTAAAAACTGGATATTATGACGCTCACGATGGTTTGTTTATTGATAAGGACGGTAATATAGCTGTCGGTAGTGCTAATACTGTTGAAATTAATAAAGACGGTACATTTAATTTTGGTAACGGACAGATAATTTGGAATGGTACTGCATTGTCTATAGGTGGATATAATACAGATAATTCGTATAATGGATATGTAGTTGATACTACTGGATATGATAATATTATAAATTTATATGGTTATGGTACTCCTACTAATGTAGGCTATTCAGCAAGTGAACATAATGGAAAAGTATATCTTAATACAAGTAGTGGATATTTATATCAATCCAATGGTAATAGTTGGGTATTCTATCAACCACAGGGGGCTGAAACCAATATTGTATTGCCTATGATTTCTAAGGGAGCAAAGTTAATAAAACAAATCAATCTAACTGCGGAGAATTTATCTATTAACGCAAACAAGATAGATTTAACTGGTTATGTAACAATTTCAAGTCTTGGAGCTAATGGTACGACTACGATTGATGGTGGACGTATTCAGACAGGTGTAATTAAATCAAGAAATTACGGCAATCTAAGTAATGCTGACGACCCATTATCAAATACCACAGGCAGTATTTTAGTATTAGATGATGGTACGTTTAGTTTTGGTGGCGGTAAACTGAAATGGGATAATACCAAACTTTCAATAGCTGGTGAGTTAAGTGCTGGCGGTAAAGATAGTCAAACATCAACCGTAGAAGGAACTTTTATTGATACAAATGGTAATATTTTTGTGGGTGGTTATGATACAAATTATAGTGATGTTCAAACCAATGGCTGTGCAATTAAGATTTCTAACTCAGGAACAATTTACACACAAAATTATATAATGGACAGTAATAGTAATGTGTTATATACTCAACAGTCACAATTAACTGGCGGTACTTTGACTTTTTATCGTAATGGTATTAGACACGGAAGAATAGACGCTGGTATTATGGGTACGACAAAAACACTTGGCTTAGTAACAGACAACAATGCTATTTTGGGTATAGGTGGTTTTAAATCTAATGGTGCAGTTGGTCTGCATACTCTAATTAGTTCAACTGCAAATTCTAATGGTGATTTAATTGGTAAGATAGAAACGGACGAGGTATACGCAGACTATATTTATGCAAAAAGTTCGGGAGTAGCTTTAGATTTCAAGTCAACTTTACATATTGGATATTACGATATACAAGCCTTTAATTACACAACATTTGTTAAGGTTGAAGCAAATCCTGATAAATTATATTTGGGAACACATAAAGATAATGATATTCCAACATATATTAGAGGTTCAAAAATATATTTAGATGGCGATTCAGGTGTTTACTTGGCTACAGGCGGTGCAGCCACTACGGTTTCTGATGAAAACGTAAAAACTTTATATGAAATTACTTCTAAATATGAAAACTTTTTTAAACGATTAAATCCCACGCTATACAAGTATAATCAAGGCGGTCATAGATTGCATATGGGATTTGGTGCAAGAGCCGTTGAACAAGCATTATTATCATCTGGTCTTACTACGGAAGAATTTGCCGGTGTTGTAATTGAGCGAGAACATACTATTCCATCCGAGGTTTCATATTCGGGCGAGGATGAATATTATGAAGCGTTATATTCTTTGCGTTATGAGGAATTTACTGCTCTCAACACTTATATGATACAGAAACTTATGACAAAAATTCAAGAATTAGAAACAGAAATAGAACAATTAAAAGATTAAATGAAAGAAGGAAAATAATATGCAAAAACCCATAAGTATGGTAATAGATGAATTTGAGAAAAACCTTGCTAACTGTATAAATCAGGCTATGAATCAGTCAGGTTTACACGTTAGTATTGTAAAGTCGATACTTGGCAATTTCTATAATGAAGTTTGTTCTGCTTCGGAGCAAGTAACTAAAAATGATATTGCTATGTATAATCAAAAAATAAAAGAAGAAACAAAAAAATCTGAAACAGAAAAATCTAAGGAGTGATTTATATGAAATCTATTATGAATCTTGCAAAGTTTTTATATGAAAACTGGACTGTTATTTTAATTTTGGTATCTCTTGTAATAGGAATTGTGAAGAAGACGATTGATTTCAAGAGTCAACCGAGAGAGAAACAGGTTAAGGCTATTAAGACAATACTTAAAAACACAATGCTTGATTATGTAACAAATGCAGAGGTTGAATATTCAGAATGGCGTAAGTCTGGTGACATTAAGCGTTCTCAGGTAATTAAGAAGATTTATGAGGATTATCCTGTTTTGTCAAAAGTAGTAGACCAAAAAGGGTTAGAGGAATGGATAGATGATACTATTGATGAATCTCTTGATAGTCTTAGAGATATAATTGAGGAAATTGATAACAAAACAGATGTTGAGTAATTAGAAAGAAATAAAAAGAAACCTTGTCGTATGCAATAGCATACGGTTTTTTGTTTATGCAAGAAATAATTTATGGAGGAATCTTAAAATGAACTTTTATCAAATTATTAGTCTTGCGTTAAGTCTTGTGGGTTTCCCTACATTATTCTCAATATTTATAACCTATCGTAACAAGAACAGAAGTGAAAGAGAAAAAGACAGAGAGAGAGCTGAGGCTACAGAAATGGGTATTAAGGCTTTACTTCGTGCTGAGATGATTAAAGATTATAACAAATGGCACGAAGATAGGGGCTTTGCTCCGATATGGGTTAAAGATAATTTTGAAAATGTATGGAAACAATACGAATCTTTGGTTGGTGAAAATGGTGTGATGGAAGATATACACGATAAATTTATGGCACTTCCTACTATACCACCGAAAAAGAAATGATTTTTTATTTTGTAAAGGAGTGATAGAATGATAGATTTAATATTCTATGACGGGAACGAACAAGAAATACCGAGCCTAACACAATGGGATTTAGGTAGAGTCTTGTATATTCGTAATACAGAGAATTTAGTTCAAACACCTGTTTTCCATTTTTACAACAGGTCTGTTAATGAATCGACTCCTGTATTATCAGAATTTGTAACTATCAATTCTCATAGCTATATCAAGGTTGATGTGCCAAATGAAATTTTGCAGAAATCGCTTGCTATACACGTTCATATGGGCGTGGCTAATAATGCTAACGAACTTGAAACTATTGGCACAGGCGTGATTACTGTTATTCAAAAGGCTAAACCTTCATACTATGAGTATGTTCAAAATATAGCTGATATTTTTGATGAAACTATTAGCCGTAAATTAGAAGAAGAATTAGAGGGTGGTAGTCCGAAGGGCGTATTTGCGACAAAAAGTGATTTAACAAATGAAAATAGTGGTTTATATGTATGTATGACCGCTAATGATGATACGTCTGCTACGCCGCCGATTAAAAGCGGTTATCTTTATTATTGGGATAAAGAAACTGATACATTAAATTATCTTGGTATTCAGTATCAAGCACCTGTTTTAGCAGACGGTAGTGTGACTACTGATAAAATTGCCGATGGTAATGTTACAGACGCTAAATTAGCTAATCCGAAGTGGAATTATGTTAATCTTGGTACAAATAACAACGATTCTGTTTTCAATGACAATACGACTAATGGTACTATATATCAAGTTTTATATAAGGGTTCAAGATGTATTTTCTTTACTATGGACGGAACTACTGGTAAAACACAAGTAAAGTATCAGGATAATAAATGGGAATATAGAAATTATGATAATTCAAATAGTAGTTGGGGTAGTTGGAGTATTACAATCCCAAATGGTGCTATTACGGAAGATATGCTTTCTACTACGTTAAAGAAACTTGTTATTGAGGATTTAAGAAAATTTGAGTCTGCTGCTGATTTAACTACTTATATGGAATCAGAAGACGCAGAAGCCGGTCAGCTTGTAAGAGTAAAAGAAACCGTTAATGGCGAAGACATATATCAGGTTTATATTCTTCAAAACGGTACTAATAATACTCTTATTAAGAAGAAGATAAACTCTAACGAAGAAGCGTTAAGAGCGTTAGAAAATACTGTATCTGCGTTGAGTGAAGATTTAGATAATTTAGAAAATGATAACAATACTACACATACGGATATTATCAATAGGTTTAATAATAATGCTGCTGGTAGTATTGCATTTGATGAACTTACTAAAACTATTCAGCTTATGAGTGTCGGTGATGGTACTACTGGTACTGAGGGTAGTAGTAAAGCCCTCGGTAGACCCATTAAGATTTCGGGTGGTATTGACGGTCTTTCTCTTGGCAAAGATGTAGATGAAGTTAATAACAAAGTATATCTTACTATTTCTGATACTACGGGTAAAGAATTATCGAGAGTTGAAATTCCTGCTGGTAGTGGTAGTAGCGGTAGTATTGTTGTAATGAAAGTTAGAAGTCTTATGCCCTCGTCAAGTTTTACTGTACCGTATGATGATGTTAATGGCTGTTCTTGTACTATTGCATATACATTTTCATCGGAATATTCGGACGACCATACTTCTACAGGTAATGGTACTGCTTATTATTATGTAAACGGTGATTTAGTATTAGTATCACAGAATTTAGCACAAGGTAGAGTATCAGTAGATTTAGGAGAATACCTTGCTCCGAATACTAATAATGATATTCGTGTTACTGTAGTAGATAATGAGGGAAATAGAAAAACACTTGGATTTACTGTTGTTGTAGCTTATAACTATATTACTTCTAATTTTGCAAAGACAAGTATTCAGAGAAGTGATTTCTCTATTCCTTTCGTGCCTGTTGGTGCTGGCACAAAGAGAGTATATTGTAAGATTGATGGTGGAGAGCCGACATACAAAGACATAGGTATCATTTCTAATTCTACGATACACTTTGATATTAATGGTCTTACACACGGCGGTCACACTATTGAGATTTATATGAGAACATATCTTGATGGATATGCTGAGGCTGTTTATAGTAATACGCTTACATTTGGTGTTACATATATAGATAGTGAAAGTGATGATAAATTACTTGTTGCGAGAACAGAGGAAAGTTCTGTTAAACAATATTCTAATGCAAGTGTTTATTTTGTTGTTAGCGATAAAGATTACGCTAAGTGTGATATTGATATTGAAGTAAAGCGTAGTGCTGATAATGAAACATTTGCGACTGTTTATAATGGTTCGTTAAATGTTGATGTTGATACGGTTGAGGATTGGTCTTATAGAGTTATGGAAGATGGCTATTATCAGATTATTCTTTCTTATGCTGTTATAGACCCGATTACTCACGAGCCTGTTGTGGATTCTCAAACGGGCGACCCTGTTGTCTTAACACAGACGGTAGAATATGAAGTTGAAGCGTTAGACGTTGCTCAGGCTACTACAAGCGGTTTACAATTCTTATTTGACCCCGTGAATAGAAGTAATAACGAGCCATCTTCAACAAAGGATAAATATAGTTACACAAACGGTAGTGGAAATACCTATAATGTACAATTTAGTAATATTGACTTTAAGACGTTTGGATGGACTGGTAGTAGTTTGAATATCCCGATTGGAGGTAGAGTAAATATACCATTCCAACCTTTTGCGACAGATGTTGATACCACAAGAGGTAAGACCATCGAAATGGTATTCAAGGTTAAGAATGTTTACGACTATGGACGTAATATTATTTCCTGTCACGCCGATGATAAAGGTATTGAAATTACACCTAATAAGGGTATTCTTCATAAGAACGCTCTTGACTATCTTGATGTTTCTTATAATGATGAAACCGAGATACATCTTAGCTTTGTAATTACTAATCGTGACGAAAGTGACTATTCTAACCAAAACGATGAGGGTGTTGTCGAGAAAAATAGAGGTCAGCTTATTTATATCTTCATTAACTCTGATATTTCGGGTGTTATGAAATATGATGAACTTGATGAGTTCGACCAATCGCCTCCGGCTGGTATTACCATTGGCTCGGATTATGCCGAGATAGAATTGTATAAAGTAAGATGTTATAATATTGCTTTATTTGAGATAGCTGCCGATGGTAGTAGTCGTAGTTATAACGTATTAAATAACTATATTGCAGATACACCTAATGTTGACGATATGATTGCGAGAAATGCTCGTAATAATGTTTTTGATACTAATAAAATGATAGACCCGACTAAGTTGCCCGATAATTGTCCTTATATGGTAATTGAAAGTACCGACCTTCCTCAGTACAAGGGAGATAATAAAACAGTATCGGGTTATTTTGTTGATAAGGCAGATTCAAGTAATTCATTTGTATTTGTTAATGCAGATTTGAATGTACAGGGTACTTCTTCTGAGGGTTATTATGTAAAGAACTTTAAGATTAAGTTTAAGAATGGCGACCAAAATGTTCTTAGACAGGAAATCAACGTAGGAACAAAAATAATTGACGGAGTTGAGTATTTAAAACTTACAGATGTTAAATCTGCCAAACTTAAAATTGCCATTTTAAAGACCATTGATAGTGTAGATTACATTAAAGTTTCTGAACTTCAAGAGAATAATCTTTCGATTACTGCCGAAGAACCCGTCTATGTAACATATGACGAAGAAAGTTATGTAAGGGCGGTTGATACCGATATTTATGTAACGAGTGAATCTGAAAGATATATTAAGAGTACATTTACAGATATTATTGTAGTTGACGGTAATCAGTATAGACCGTTCTCTAAGTATGGTATCTATTCAAATAGTGTACCCGTTAAATCGTTCTGTTTAAAGGCTGATGTTGCTTCATCCGAGGGAGCGAATAATATTATTCTTATGAAGATTTGGGATGATATTACACGTTGGCTGGATACTTATAATGATTATGATATGTTGACACCCCCACAGAAAGAAGACGCAAGGGTTAGACAATGTATTGATGGTAGACCTATGGTGCTTTATTGGAAGAACGCTTCCACGGGTTTCGTTAAATTCTGGGGTAAGTATAATTTCAATAATGATAAGGGTACGGAAGATACCTTCGGTTTTGATTTAGACAAATATCCTAATTGTGAAGCGTGGGATTTCCGTGATAATGGACTTGTCGTTACTGAGTTTAAGTCGGGTGACTTTGATAATATTATTACTTATACTTATAAATCGGGCAGTAAGAAAGGACAATCTGTAACAGATAGATGTTGTAAGATTGCGTTTGAACCCATCTTCCCTGATTACGATGAGCCTTATGATGATTATACTCAGCTTCACAGGGTTGTTGCTTGGGTGGCAAGCACAAATCCCGATAATGCAAGACCTAATGTTAATTTAGGTAGTAATTATACATTTAATCTTACTACTCCTGTTGTTTCGGTTGATATTAATGGAACTGCTACTGATTGTATTCTTCATCCTATAAATCCGAGTTTTGGTGAAAGCGATAACTTAACTGATATTGCTAATTTGGTAGAGATAAGCAATAATGCGGAAGTAGTTGAAAAGAATCAAGAGGAAACTATTGACGGTAATACTGTTACCAAACTTATTAGATATATTAAGTTATCTGACACAAATATTACTTCTCATACCGGTGATAATTGTACTCTTACTTATACTAAGGACACAGTACAGTATAGACTTGCAAAATTCAAGAATGAATTTGAAGATTACTTTGCGAAGAATCTTGCTATTCTTTATTATATTTGGACTGATATATTCCTTATGGTTGATAGCAGAGCAAAGAATCAGCATATGGTTACATTTGATGGACAGCATTGGTATTTCTTCCCTTATGATGGTGATACTGCGTTGGGAATTGATAATATCGGTGCTTTAATTTTTGATTATTGGCTTGAAGACGATAGTACATATAATGGTTCTAATGTATATAACGGTCAGGACTCTGTACTTTGGAATAATGTTAAAAAGGTATTTAGGTCTGAAATTACAACTATGATTGATAGGCTCGTATCTAAGGGCTTCACCTATGAATATGTAAAGAATAGATTTAATAATCATCAAGCAGCTTGGAGCGAAGCTGTGTTCTGTGCCGATACAGAGGTTAAATATATTGTACCGTGGTTTGAAACAGGTACAAAAGCGTATCTTGCTATGGCACAGGGTTCTAAATCTTCGCAGAGAGATTATTGGTTAAAACATAGATTTAGTTATTATCTTTCTAAATATATGACAGGCACAGCTATTGATTCTCGTAATGAGATTCAAATGCGTATGACGACTCCCACAGGTGTTTCGACTTCATATCGTGAAGTTGAGAATCCTTCTGGCAATCCGTCACAATCATATTATTATGAGAAAGACGGGAATAATTATGTAGTTTCTTCTGATACGGAAGTTGATAACAATAAGACTTATTATGTTGATAACAAAACTATTGTTGTTACACCGTTCTCCAATACATATGTTATCGCTGAATTTGGTAGTACAAGACAGAAGAAGTATTGTAATGCCAATGAATCAGTATCATTCCAATCTACACTTGATAGTAGTGGCGATAGTATGCTTAACATCTTTAATGGTGCTGAGGTAAAGAACTTTGGTGATTTATCGGCAGCATATATTAAGAGATTTGAGTTAGGTACAATGGCTACAAATCTTGAAAGTGTAATTGTTGGTAGTGAAGAACAGGGTTATGTTAATGAAGGTCTTGTTGCTAATATGTTTAGTTTGGGTAACTCACGCAAACTGAAAACAGTTAATGTATCAAATTGTGTTAATCTTAGAGGCAGCATTGACGTTTCTAATTGTTACAATATTAGAACAGTATTGGCAAAAGGTAGTAAAATTACCTCTGTTAATTTACCTGATGGTAGTCAAATTGAAACACTCAAACTTCCTAATACAATTACGAACTTAACACTTCATAATCAAGTCAATCTTTCGACTTTTGAAATGGAAGGTTATAGTTATCTTAAAACATTGGATATTCAAAATACACCTATTGATGTTCTTGATATTGTACAAAATGCAACGGGTCTTACGAAGATTAATTTGGTAGATATTAATTGGACGTTTGAAGACACCGAATTACTTGATACTCTTGTAAAAAAGAATAAATTAGATACTTGTACGGTTCAGCTTACGGGTAGAGTTTATGTACCCGAATTAACTTCAAAGCAATTAAGTAATTATCAGAACGCTTGGGGTAATGGTTTGTTAATTGACTATGACAGATTAATAGTTCAATATCCCGTTACATTTAAGAATTATGACGGAACGATTCTTAAAAATGATGACAATGAATCAGCTATCCTTTATGTAAATGAGGGCGAAACTCCTTATGACGCAATCGTAATTGATTCTAATGGTGATTATTACACCAAAGATGAGTTAGGAAATGCTGATGAGTTGTTATTCAGAAAACCGACTAAACCTTATGCTTGGGATGAAACTTATGAGTTTGATTCTTGGGATAATAACCTATCTTCAAGAATTAGAGAAGCGGTTGATTATACTGCACAGTATACAACGACTGCAAGACAGTATGAAGTTCAATTTAAATTTACTGTTGCAGGACAAGCGGTACAGACCACTACTGTTACTGCCGGTGATACAGTTACTTATGATAGTTCAAACGGTCAGCCGAGTAAAGCAAGTGACGGAAATAACTGGTATCTCTGTCGTGGTTGGACTGATACAGGACAGGAATATATTATTTCTACTACTGATGAGAGTAGAATTTATGGTTTGTTTGCGACTATTACATTAAATGAGGCGTTGTTAGCTGATTTTGCGGCTACAGTACCTACAGTATTAAAACCGACATTGGTATTCAATACTATTTACAATGAGTGTAGTCTACCTACTAATGGTATTCCTCGTAATCCGACTAAGACTGATATTAAGAATTACCTTGCTAACTATAGATATGCTTACACTAATGACCCTGAGTTACAAGAACAGAGTGCTTATACTTTGGGTGAGTTATATGCTATTTGTATGTCAGAAAAATATAGCCTGTATCTCCCTCTTGGTTCAAGAGCAAGAATCATTTGTGATACCGATACTTATATTGGCGGTGATACGGCTGGTGATGGTAAGGGTAAATTTGAAATAGAAGTTATGGGATATAACGTATATGAACGTGCTGACTCAGGATTTGCTGGTGTTGGTGATTGTGGCGGTGCTACAAACGCTATGACAAGTGGTGATTATCAAGGACAGAAAATCAAGGGTATAATTAGTAGTCCTACGGCTATGAGTGAACTTAGTGGTAAATCTGCTGGTCTGTATATCTGCAATACACAAGGTTATCAATGTGATACTGACGGATTTGTATGCGATACTTCTACTGGTAATCTTTATGATAGTGACGGTTGTGTTTATTATTATAATGGCGAAACTTCGCCTACTAAGGTAGGAGCATACTTCTCTCACGTTGTTTGGTCTTGGGTATTCTCAGATTCTACTGGTGCTGGCGGTCAGTATATGGACGCTACACATTGTATGAACAATACTGCTCCTAACTCACATACAATTAACGGTTGGGGTAATGACGAAGCAGAAGATTATAAAAAATGTGTAATGAATAATTGGCTTAACGGTACTGTATTCGGTTACTTACCTTCTGAATTACAAGGTGTTATTACGCCTGTTAAGGTAGTTTCGGGTAGAGGTAGAGCAAGTGCAAGTGATAATACATTTAAGATAACTCCTGTTAGTAGTGTATCGAGATTGTTCTTACTGTCTGTTGGTGAAGTATTTGGTAGAAATGATACTCCGTATGTTAATGAAATTAGTAAATGGTCTTCTCTTGCTGTTCGTAATGCAAGTGATGAGATTAGTTCTATTTCAAGATATTGGAGATTAACTTCAAATAATGTAAGGCTAAAACACCCATACTATGGTACGGGAAGTAGCGGATACTATTGGTTGCGTTCGCCGTGGTCTGCTTCCAACTTCGTCAGTGTGGGCGGCACCGGCGCCTTCGGCAGCAATAGTGCTGGCAATGCTGGTGGCGTTTCGCCGGCTTTCTGTATGGGGTAATCACATAATCCTAAACAATCCCCACCCGTAAGGGTGGGGTATATAATAAGCCGTTAAATATAATTAATTAAATTTACGACCACAATGGAATCAAAACCCATTGTGGTCGTAATTATTATTCTGATAAAGAAATAAATAAAAACAAAGGAGTGATAAATAATATGAGTACAGTTTATTCAAGAAATAAAAAAGAAACTCAGGTTGTCTTTTTAAATAAAACACAAGAGTTGGTTAAAGATATTAATGAGTATATAAAAGGTCAGAAGAACTGGGAATATGATGGGATTTTAAGAAAATTCTTAGATTTAGCCACATCTGCTTACATTGAAATGACTAATGGTAATAACATTAAGATTCAAAGTTTATATACTTATTTTCAAAGGACAAATCATTTTATAGATAGTCAAAAGCTATTAAGAACAATGAAAGATTATATTAGTGTCGTTGTCACTACTCACGAAATAAAAGATAGTAGAAGTGGTAAATGGTGTTTATTAATTGAGGCTATTATCACAAAAATAAATGCTATTAAATCTTCTGACGCTAAATTAATTAAGAAAAACACAGGAGATAGATTTACCAGAGTAGAAATTCAGCGATTTATTGATGAATGTCAATTAGATACATATGTAGAAAAAATGGAACGATATAAGAAAATTGCGATATTAAATGCTAATAAGATATTAGAAGAAAAAATAACTGCTAATATGTTAGATGATTTTTTAAGAAAGATTAAGCATATTTATTTTGTTATGAACGAAAAGAAAAAGCAAATAATAAGTCTAAATAAGAGTTCTGAGAAACTACATAATAATGGTAAATCTACGAGTAATAAAAAGACAACTAATAATAGCAATAAGTCTTCTAAAAAACAAGAAATTGATAATTATAATAAGCTTGTTAAGAGGACATAAATTTTATGTTGAATAAATATAAAAGCTATAAATATAAAAATCATCTATGTTAGCATTATTTTTATGTTTTTTATATTTATTTTGGCTTGTTTTCTGTTTGGTTGTTGTTGCGTTCGCCGTATTCTACTTCCAACTTCGTCAATGTGAACAACAACGGCAACTTCAACAACAATAATGCTAACAATACTAATGGCGTTTCGCCGGATTTCTCTACATTGAGATTATTTGTTGAGATGGTGTCTTGTCTATCAAAAAGCAAATTATTATATATTTTTTATTATTGGTGTTTAGATTGAAGTAAATTCAAATAGGAATAAATGCTGAGATAAAAGTCAAGTATATTATAATTTCAACAAGAGAAAGGAGAAAACGAGCCTTTTATCCTGTTTGGGATAAATAAATTAGTGCCATATCCCCGATTAACGCTTGCGTTAGTATCGGATAAGGATGGCAACAGCGAATAAAGAATTAAGTGAGGTGTAGAGATGAAGGGCAGAAAGATACATTTGTTAAATCATATAACAAATAAACCAAAAAATAAGAAGTTGAATGATGAAGATAATAATGCTGCCAACAGCAGTCTTCACAAGACATATAGTTTTAAAAAAGTTTTTACAATGAAACATTTATTAAAGTCTGCTAAATTATGCAAGAAAAATGTTGGTTGGAAATCAAGTGTTCAAAACTTTATGAGGACTGTTTTTTATAATTGTATAATAATTTTATACGAGTTAAGAAAAGGAACATTTGAGTTCAAAGAAACAAATGAATTTGATATTTTTGAAAGAGGTAAAAAACGACATATTAAAAGTATAAAGATTCGTGACAGAGTAGTTCAAAAGGTACTCTGTCAATTTTTATTATTACCTTTATTTCGTAATTCATTTATATATGATAATTGTGCGTCACTTAAAGATAAAGGTATATCTTTTGCTTTTAATAGAGTTACCGCTATGTTACAAAAATATTATCGTAAACACGGAAATAAAGGATATGTTCTTAGATATGATTTTTCTGATTATTTCGGAAGTATCAACCACCAAATTGCATTAAAGATGATAGCAAAAAAAGTTGAAGATGAGAAATTATTAAATTTAATTTCTGACGCTATGGCTGTGTATGCTGATGACAATGATAAACGTGTGGGTATCGGTTTGGGTAGTGAATTATCTCAATTTATTGCTTTATTATATGCGAATCCTATAGACCATATGATAAAAGACAAATATAAAGTCAAGTTTTATATTCGTTATATGGATGATGGATTGATAATTTGTGAAGACAAGCAATTTCTTCACGATTTATTAAAAGAGATTAAAGAAATGTGTGATGAATTACATCTTAAATTGAACGATAGAAAAACGTATATCTGTAAATTAGATAAAGGATTTAACTTCTTAAAGAAAAGGATTATCTTGACTGACACAGGACGTATTATTATGAAAATATCAAGAGATAGTGTAACTCGTATGAGAAGAAAACTTAAAAAATTTAAAATTAAGGTAGATAACGGAGAAATGTCAATAAAAGATGTTGAAAATGCTTATGTTTCTTGGCGAGGGTTTGTAAAACAATTCAATTCATATTTTACTGTTAAGAATATGGATAACATCTATAAGGAATTATATAATTACATACCTAAAAGTAAAAAACAAATCGCAAAAGAACATAAAATAGCAACAGAAAAAGAGAAGGAAATAATGTATAGTTTGGCAGAAGATTTCTTTACAAGTATTGACGAAAATCCGTATGTAACATATCGAGAGCAATATTACTCTCAAAAAGAAACAAATGGAGGTAATGTAGATGAATTTCTATAAGATAACAGAAAATCAAAACATTATTGATGTAAACACAAGCGAGGATATTACATACGTTTGTTATAATGAACGGTTAAAAACATTTGTCGCTTGTAGTAGAGATTACAACCCTATAGGTATAGTATCGTCTGATGGAGATAGTATCTATCATATTAGCGGTGCTGATTCTATGCCTAATGATGTTGTTCTTAAAGTTAAGGGTACGGATATTGATGTTTATATTACAGAAATTTCCGAAGAAGATTATGAAATATTCAAAAAGGTTTTAGACGAGCAAAAAGAGGTTATAGACCCTGACCCGTATATCCCTGAGCCTGAACCCGAACCCGAAAAATCAGACGAAGAAAAAGCAGCCGAGGACGAATATAGACGTTCTTTACAGTTTGTTAAAGACACTAAAATTGCATATATGAGTAGAGTTTGTCAAAGTGTAATTGAAAATGGAATAACGGTAATTCTTACAGACGGCGAGGCGTATCATTTTGCACTTACCAAAGAAGACCAAATCAATCTTATGGAATGTAAGGAAGAATTGGCTTTAGGTGCGGAATGTGTATCATATCACGCCGATGGTGGACTTTGTACTTATTATAGTGCAGAAGATATGATGAGAATTATATCTGCTGGTATATACCATAAGAAATATCAAATTACATATTTCAATTCTTTGAAGAATTATATCAATAGTATGGATA
>Ga0326514_10000054_pt1 | contig 66574 bp, 87 predicted proteins | sample 3_2548_0518_D_FD_203653 | JGI IMG/M metagenome (GOLD analysis project Ga0326514, IMG submission 203653) | Bovine rumen microbial communities from UC Davis, California, United States - 3_2548_0518 | ecosystem: Host-associated > Mammals > Digestive system > Stomach > Rumen | place: USA... | reverse complement strand
ACATAAGACCTGCAGCAGAAGTCGTTGCCTCGGAATATGTCGTATCAGTGGCGGCGATCGTAATCTTATCGTTCGTAGCATCCGGTGTAAGCGTTACATTACTTCCGGCCACAAACTCCAGCGTATCACTTTCATCATCTGCGACAACATTCGTGCTTCCAATCTTAACGATACTAAACGCATTCTGGTTTGCTTCAGCCCATGACTGAATCCCATTAAGCTTCGTCTTATCCGCGGCAGACATAAGACCTGCAGCAGAAGTCGTTGCCTCGGAATATGTCGTATCAGTGGCGGCGATCGTAATCTTATCGTTCGTAGCATCCGGTGTAAGCGTTACATTACTTCCGGCCACAAACTCCAGCGTATCTGTTTTAGCATCGGCTGCTACTGTTGTGCTTCCAACCTTAAAGTTGCCAAAAGCGTTCTGATTTACCTCAGCTCCGGCTGCAATTCCGGCAAGCTTATTCATCTCAGCGGTCGTATAGTCATTAGTAGAAAGCCCCTTACCTTCAACCTTATCGACTTTCGTTGTATCTGATGGGTGAACATGGTCTTCCCTTGCGTACTTCGAAGATGTTCCAACCGCAGCGTTACCATTCATAGTTGGCGTGGCCGTTGCGGCTGAATATTTCGTATCTGTAGCAGCGATCGTAATCGTATCTTTTGTAGTATCGGACGTAAAAGTTACGTTGCTCCCTGCCACAAGTGTTAATGTATCTGTTTTAGTATCTGCAGATATCGTCGTGTCTCCGACTTTAACATTGCTAAACGCGTTCTGATTTACCTCAGCGCCGGTAGCAATACCGGCAAGTTTATTCTTCTCCGTCGTAGTATAGTCATTAGTAGAAAGACCCTTGCCTTCCACCTTATCGACTTTCGTTGTATCTGATGGGTGAACATGATCACCGGCCGCGTACTTGGTTTCACTTCCGATTGCAGCTGTTCCATTCATCTTCGGTGTTGTGCTTGTCTTAGCAACCGTATTATCCTGCTGCGTAAATGTAAAGGTGGTACCATCAGCTCTTGTTGCTGTAAACGTGGTACCGCTCCTTGTTATGTTCTTAATTGAATCGCTTTTAAGCGTAAATAAGTTTTTAATCTTCTGCCACAAGTACAAAAGACCATCGCTGTCTAAGTATTTCTTTGCCATAGAATTCATCCTTTCATAAAGTAAGCATACTTTCGAGCTCAGAGTTCGTTATGTTCTCCAAGTTTAGCTCCTCGAATGTTTTGTTTCCTTCTAGTGTAACGCCTTCAATGGACGGCTTATTGGTCAGATTATTATAGTTAGTAACCGTCCCAGGAGACGCCGTAGATGAAAGGTTTGATGTAATAATTGCTTTGTGGTTTTTAATTAGAACGCCGACCCTATTGCCAACATCTACACCGGTCGCAATATAAGCTAACGTATCAGACGTAGCACCATCTATTCGAACCGCTGCCGTTTCGGAATCGATTACGTTAACCACGTTCCCCATGAGAGTGACATCACCGGCTCTTTGGTCTTGCTTTACCGTTTTGGCAAAGTCCATGAGCATAGACTGTGAAAATTCCATACATCACCCCCATAACTGCTTTGAATATACGGCAGTTTCTTCTACAGAGCATCCGCTCTCGCAAGATATAACCTGACGTATAACCTTAGCTTTAACGCCTGACAGGTTTCCAAGCTTGTAATTTAGCATAACGCAATCCCCAAGCTGTACTGGGCAGTATCCGTGTTTATAAGTGATGGTATATTCAAGAGACGATAGCTCTTTAAGTCTATTCTTAGCGTACTCTTCTATCTGCTCTTTCTTCGCCCCTTCTACGATGTTAGGACTGGTTTCCCTAACGACTACTCTTCTGCCTCTATTTGGAATGGATACTGGAGATGCCGGGTCGGTGTTTTCTGCCGTTGCAATAAGCGGCGTAATCCGCTCAGGGCTTGAGTAAATCACTTCAACAACGTTCGGTACGCCGTAAAGGTCCCTAGCAATTGAAATATCAGGATAGAGGATCGATGAGTTATCGTCGTTATAAGTCCATACGGGGTTAAGGCCGTTTATGTTTTGTCTCTTTGCAAAGAGAATCTGTCCCATTGGATCTAGCGCAAAGTCGTAGTTGGCGTTCCCAATAAGATCCGTTAAGAAAGTAAGCCAGGTATCGTCCGTATTAGATACAAAAATATCAAACAGCTGATCGCTAGAATCCGCTCTAACCACCGGTGCTCTTGCCTGCTCCTCGATAATGCTAGCCGCCATACCCATAATATCGGTGCTTTTAGCTAGCGAATATCCGTAAGATGGCATCTTCTCAGTAAGTTCAATAAGCGACGTATAGCCATCCTGAGATGATGACTGTCTTCTTGCTCTATAAGAAGTAGACGGTGACTGATACAAATGAGTACCAAGCACCGTCTTTTCAATTCGTCCGTCCTGCTCCGTTACAAGGCGGCATCTAATGTATTTATCTGAGTAATCGTCAAAAGAGGTAAGTGAAGCGGATCCTAACGTATCCGACTCTAAATCGCGCGTAATAGCACAGCTTTCAATGTTATCAATCCGCTCCTTGTCCCTCCACGTTGCGGGATCAACAATGCTGTACTCGAATGTCTGTTTCATAGACCGTGTCCAGTCCGGCATTTTACATCCCTCCATTCACTCTTGTAATGCGAAATGTTACCGGAATAACCGGTTTTGTATGCTGAATATTATATGATACGGTAATATTAGCCCAGTATCCAAGACCAGACGGCTCCCTAACATATACGTCCCCCATATAAGCGGCCAGACGCCTGATCTGGAAAAGTGTTTCATAGTCACTCTTTGGAATATCAGTCGTCCACCGTGTCGTTTCGCCTCGCTGGGTGCCATAGTAACTTACAGGATCACTCCGGCCTATGTACTCAACAAGTGCAACGTCAGGTTTATTATCAACAGAAACGTCAATGTTGTAAGGAAGCCTTAGAATTGAGCCCTGCTGAGGAGCGTTAAGAGGATCTGGTGCATCGGCATATTCATTCGTATACCCGATCCAGTTTTCGTTCCATTGGATGATGATTTCATTCCCTCCAACTGGAATTGGCGAGATGTCTTCATATGTTATTGCTCCGGTTGATCGATCGACCGCAACTATCCTATATCTTGCATAGTCAAGAGATGGATGCGGATCAGTTACTGTAAGCATCTGATTAGCATCAAGCCGGGAAGCGATTTCGGTAAACCTTCCATCATACTCTCTTCTATAAACAGATAGCCAGGCGTTAAAGTATTCCTCTTCCTCGCCGTCTTCATCGGCAAGAACAAAGGGCCTAATATAACACGCATAGTTACTCTCATCAATCACATACTCGGCGTTTGGATTATACATAACGTCTTCCCAGGAAACGGTAAACGTATCGCTAACTGTTGCCTCTAAACCAGATCCCATGGCTGCAGAAATCGTTATTGTATACTCCACGCCGCTCTCAAGATCAAGATCAAACGGCTCAAATACCTTAAAGATCTCGTTATCAACCGGTGAAAAGTATGATGAGAACACTTCATCACCAGCAAATATCTGACGCTGAACGCCTGTCTCGTCAACTATCTCGTAGCCACTATTGGCCGTAATCGTTACAAACATTGACACTGCGTTTTGCGTTAGAGGCGTTACTATGGCGTACAGCTCAAACGGGAAAGACGTAATGTTACTGGTAAAGCTTTCGCCAAGACCCGGCGTATTGTATATGCTACCAGTATCAAAGTCTAAGTAATTCCAGAACCAATCAAAGTCATCGTAAATCCCCCGTGTAATGATCGGCGGCTCGTAGACAGTAAACTCTCTCTCAGTTGAGTAATCACTATACTCTGCAACCGCTCCTTTTGTAGAGACAGCCCATTTAACCTTTGTAGAGTCTGCCAGATCATCGGTCGGAAACGTATAGGAAGACGTTTCATCAGGTATCTCGATGACGTTTGATACGCCATTTATCGTTATTTTGATTTTAGCGGCTTTTTGCGTAGACCCATCCTCGCTGTTATGAATCCAGTTTAGGATGACATCTTCCTTTTGTTTTACAGCCGACGTATAAGTCCATGTCGTTGGCGGTTCGGGCTTTGTCCCTGCTATACCCATACCGCTAGCAGACCATTGACCATTCTGATCGTCGTTTTCGCCGCAAGCTCTTACCCTAAAGTAATAAGTTACGCCGCCGCTGTTATCAAGATCCGTTATGATTCGCTTGGTTTCAGTATTTCGCCCATCCGGTTTTGACGATTGAATGGCTGAAGGATTAGTTACAAAATACTCTTCGCTATCCTTTACATACTGAATTTCGTAATTAAACGCCCCTGTAACAGCCGGCCATGTTAAGCTAACCGATGACGGCGTAAGTGCTTCAACCGCTGGCGCTGCGCTAACCTGCCCAAGAGAAGAATCAACGTTTGATGAATATGAGGACCAGTCAGACTCTACATTATTAGCTTTTCCGACTCTGCCTACGGCTCTTGCTCTGACCTTATACTTTGCGCTATCTTCAACTTTAATATCGGCAATGCCAGCATGCCCAGTAGACACGATAAGGTTTGCTGACTGAATGGCGCCATAAATCATCACGTCGTCTTTAACAATTTCAAACTGGATCTTTTCTGGCGTAGAAAGATTGCCAGTATTATCGTAGTTGTCAATTGTTGCGGTTAACTTGTTGTTTTCGATGGTGACGGTTGGTGTTTCAGGAACAGCAAGCTTTGGATGCCCTGGCGTATCAAACGGATCGCTTGAAGTAGTTCCGCCGTTAAACCATAATTCTTTTGTCTGCTGTCCGTTGCTCTTCGTCTTGTACTTAGATACAACTTTTACAGTCACCTTAACTTTCAGGGCATTAGCAGGTAGCGAATACTGGGACGTTTGGTAGAGAGCACCACCGGTCGTCCTCTCAGAAATAGACGAAGTGGAGCCTTCAAACCAAACGCCCTGCCCAGTATTATACCTCCAAATAACCTCATACTTGTCAAAGTGGCTGTTATGTTTGCTGTTATTGAACGCATTCCATCTGGCGTAAACCGTGTTTTCAACGCCGTCTAAGTTGTGAATCTTAAGGTTTGTTACTGCATACTTCGACTTCGCATTTGTTCCCACGATTTACCGCCTCCTTTCAGTCAAAACAGCATGTGTAAGCACCCTTATGGCGTCGGTGATATTACTGCCGTCGTCGTAAGTAATGCCGTTTACATTATAGGTATCTCCGCCTCTAATATTAGAGGTAGAGCGTTCAACCTGTCCAAGTGCGCTGACAACATCTTCAAGAGATGCTGCCTGACGCCTTGCATCTACAGCAGACCCAATAGCTCCGAAGTTGCCAAAAGGATCAATTGGACCCATAGCAGTAAGAAGTCCTGCAATGTTTCCAGCGCCATTTTGAATTTCGCTAAGATCAAGGACTGGTCTAATTACCGGAGCCGCGTCGATGTCTCCAGTTAAAGCAGCATTAATCCCGGAAATTGCCGTATTAAGCCCTCTCTTGGCTGCTTCACCAATACTCTCAGACGCAGACTCTACATTTGCCACCTGATTTGCGATTCCTATGGCAAAACCTTCGCCGAAGAAATTACCAGATTCTATGGTAACCTTTGCCGGCGAGCCCTGCTTAATAATCGTTTTAATCTTATTAACAGCAGCTTGTGCAATGGCTTGCGCCGCCGCCATAACCTGCAACATCTGCGAGTAGATACCACTTGAAAAACCAAGCGTTACATATGCACCAGAGTCATAGAAAGATCCGTAGTATCCACCAAGTGTTGATGCCGCACCAGAAGCGACCATTCCAATTGCCGTCTCTGCGTCCCTGTTCGAGCTAATGCCTCTAGCAATCTGTTCAACGATCTCGAAACCGGCCGTAGTAAATCCACGCACGCCTTTAACAGTATTTAAAGCGTCGTCCATAACTCCGCTCATTGCCGTTGTTACAGCAGACGAGTCCATGTTAGACGCCATTTCGCTTGTGGCCTTTGATCCTTGCTCCGCTATTTTGTCAGCCGTATCACTAAGATCCGGAACTGCGGCATCGCCAATATCAGATAATGCGCCAGTGAACTTGCTAACACCGGATGTTTTAAGACTATCAAGCCCATCGATAACGCCGACGATTTTAGTCACATTGGTCTCAAAGGCCGTAACTTGTTCGTCGTCCATAATGTCGCCTTTGAAGATTGTGTTTAAAGAAACAAAGACACCAGAAAGTTTCGATGTAGCGTCACCAAGTTTAATAACTTCATCAATGTTATCACCAACCTCTGCCACAAAGCTATTGAGCGCACTTGCAAAACCGTCTTTACCGGTAAGTGCACCACTAAACCATTTAACCGTAGTAAATGCATCAGTAACTCCGGCCATATTATAGGCGATAGACGCTAAAGAATTTAATGCTTTAGACGCTAACGAAAGTTTTGCCGTATCAACGCCTTCATCAAGCTCATTATTAAATGCGTTTAACGCTGTGGCAAGATATCCAACATTTGTTGTAAACGCTTCGCTATCAGTCTCTCCAAAAACAAAATTCTTAAATCCTTCAATGAGACCGCCGGTTTTGGTTATGTTATTTACAGCTTCCGTAATAGCAGTAATAGCGGCGCCGTCAATCACAATATCGCCAGCATAACCCATTATGATGTTCCACTTTAAAAGCGCAAGAGCCAGAGCTTCAAGGTCGTCAGCCCAGGACTGAACGAACGTCTTGTCTTCTGGGTCTATCCAATTTTTAACAACCTGATCGATTGCTTTAGATAGTCCTTCACCATTAATTTTAGCTATTTCCCCGCTAAGCGTATCAAGTCCCGCGGCATCAACTTTAAGAAGTTCATCACCTTCTTCCGGCAATATCTCGTTCCACTTAGCTATCGCTCCCGCGAGATCTTCTATGTCTTTAGCCAGGGCTTCAACAGCAGTTTTTCCCATAAGAATTTGGAATCCGGCGCTCGGAAGAGCCTGAATAAGACCAACAAAATCAATTGCCGTCGTAATAAGAAGCAACGCAGCGACTGCGTTCGCAAGACCATTGAAATCTGAAAACTTCAAAGTGGAAATACCATCGCCTTTAGCCGTATCTACAATATTCTTAATATTGTTCAATGAATCAGAAAGTCCCTGCAGATTCTGCTCAAACGCGCCACTTACAAGGGCTCCAAGTATTTTACCAATACCTTCAGATATTGTTGAGAGTATATCTCCTATGGCCTCAAAGCCCTTTGATACAATGCCGGATACCGTGTATTTTCCGCCAGTGAATGCCGACAAAGACTCGTCAAGCACGCCAATCACCATCGCTATTATTACAACGGTCGCCACAAGCGACGTTATCTGCGGAGCTATAGCGGAAAGTGAACCAATAATAAGCGGAAGCTGTGTTGCTAAAGACGTGATAATGCCAGGTCCAAATAGACCCAATACTACGGTAAGACCAGCAATCCAGTTGATAACCGTTGTTACATTATCTACAATTTTGTCAAGCCTAGAGCCATCGAAGTCAAATAATGTTTCTTCAGCAAGGAGTCCACCAAGAACCAAACCAATCGCTGCAACAATGCCAACCACGCCCCAAATCGCCGCCGCGCTACTTTCATATCCGACTTTTGCGACTCCGAGATTAAGTTCACCCTTAAAACTAAGAAGCGCAACAAGACCAGCAAGCATTGCAATGATTCGACCAAACTTTCCAATAGCCTCATCAAGAGCCGATTCATCAGTGTCATTAAGAAGCATGTTTTGTATCTTATTAACGGCATCGACAACCACCCAGATAGCACCAGCAATCGCTAAAAGGCCAAGACCTCTTTTCTCGAAGTTTGTTGCCTTCATCGAAGACACTTTTTCATCAAGAAGATCTTTAATCGTCGATATTGTACTAATAATACTTTTAAAGCCTTTAAATACGATAGCGCCAGCAAGCACAATAGCCAAATGATCTTTAGCCCAGCTAGCAAGATCTACTATTTTGCCAAATATCATCTTAACGGTGTCAAAGATTGTAACTTCCTTATTTGGGTCTTCTGCCGGAGCACCAATACCAACCAGAACCTCTTCGGCAGATCCTTTAGCCTCGTCGATCTTACCAAATAGCTTGGTAAACGTTTCTGGAAGCGTAAAGTCCTGCACAGACCGCACAATATCGTCAATAAATACAGGAATCTCCGAAAGCTCATCAGGCCACTCAAGTCCTTTTATGGTTTCCCAAACCTTTTCGATAACATCACTGATGCCTTGTGCTACGGCATCGACGTCAATACCAACATTGCCAAGACTTACCTTAACATCTCCCCAAAGACCATCTATAGCATCTCCAAGATCTTGGAAACCTTCAAAGTTTACAAGGCTATCCAAAAGCATTTGGCCAAACGACTTGATGTTTTCAAACGTGACCCCACCATTTGCCCCAAGATCGCTGGCAAAGGTTCTAACCTTTACCCAGAGCTCTTGCACAAACTCGCCGCCATTGTTCCAAATAGTATCAAATGCTTTGCCGAATCGCTGAAGTGCGTTTTGAACGATAGTGCTATTCTTAACCTTATCAAATAGTTTTCCTATAGCGCTACTGCCTGCTACCGCGGCATCCGTGACAACCTTAAAAGTACCAGACGCAGCTTTGCCAAAGCCTTCGAAAATGTCAACAAGCCAATTTAAGTCTGTGTCAGAAGCGCTAAGCTCAGTCCTAACGTTTTCCCAGAAATTACTAAACGATTCTTTTATAGTTCCAAAAATATCATTATCAGAAAAGTAACCAATTATTGTACTGCGAAGGGATCTAAAAATCTCAGCGATATTGGAAAACTTAAACCCACCAAGATTTGTGACATTCGCTAGAAAGTCAGAGACTTTCTGTTTTGCGCTGTCTAAAAACGGAGTAAACTTTTCTTGAATGCCTCCGACAGACTTTAAAAATGTTTTGGAGAACGCGGAGCCAAACGTCGTGATGTTCTTAAACGCTTTGCCGCCAGTAGTTTTAATGCTGTTAAACGCTTTCATAGCTGCGTTTTTCATAAAGTTAAAACCGTTAGTTACGAAGGAAAGGTCGACTCCATATCCTTTCGCGGCCTCAACGATCGAATTCCAAGCATCTGAAAAAGCAGTTTTTAGCGTGTCGAAACCTTTAAACTCCGAAATATATTCAAGGAATCCCTCCTTAAGCATGCCAAGAACATCCATAAAGTTATCAAGGTGTACTCCGTCAAGGCCCTCAACTTTCTTTATGAAACCGTCAAATTTATCCCGTCCCTTAAGAACAAAACCACCAACATTTGAGAAAAATGTCTTAAATGCGCCTCTAAAACGCTCAATATTCTGTTTTACAACAGGAATTTGAGTGAATGAATCAAGCCATTCTCTAACGACGGTCCCTACGCCAGTAAACACCTTTCCTAAATTAGTGGTGACACTCTCAATAAGATTGCTATTAGTAATCCAATTTCTGAAATTTTGAACAACATCGGAGACCCCACTGGCAAGCCCGACAAGATCTATATTAAGACCTTTTAAGAGCCCTCCTCCGATGCTCATGAGACCTTTGCCAAATCCAGTAACGCCCTGAACTGCTATGTCAAACACAGCTGCGACACCGCTAAAAACGTTAGGCAGCTTATCAGAGTTTTCGACAAACTCCCTGATCTTTGTCGTGGCGTCGTCAAACCCTTTCAGGAACTTGAAAAACGTACCAGACTCGGTATCTGGAAAGATCGCAGCCCATCCATCACCAATCATGCCAAGAAGACTAGTGAACGTACTGGTAATATTACCTATTGCGTTTATGAAATGATCTCCACCAGACATGGTGTCGATACCGAGATCTTTAAAAATCTCGTCCGCGTTTTTGCCTTCATTTGCAAGTTCTCTGATCCGCCTAATTTGTTTGCCTGAATAGCCAAGCTGCCTAAGTTCTTCTCTTGACATTTCTGTCAAATCTTTTGTCGTACTCTCGGCAAAATGCCCCATCGACATAAGAACGCCTTTTAAGTCCTCACCAGACTCTTGGGACAACCCTAAATACTTAAGCATTGAGTCCAAAGTCTCTTCAAGGTCTTTTGCACCCTCCTCATAAGCACCATTTCCAAACACAATGCTCATAAGATCTTTCCTAGAATACTTCTTTGAAAGCTCTTCGATCTTCGTAAAGTATTCCTGCATGCCCTGCTCGCCCATTTTTTCTTCTATGGACTTCTTTAAAGACTCATTGACCTTGATCGCTCCGGTTTCCATTGTAGTAAAACCGGTAAACGCATCTTTAAGATCACTAATCGTAAGCATCTGATGATCAAGCGCGTAGTTGAGCCATTCTTCATCTGAAAGGATCTTAGCGATGACTATGCCGTGCTCTGTTGCACGTTTACGAAGATTCTTAAGATACGCATCTGATGCAAAACCAGCGTTAGCAAACTTGTCCCAATCTTTCTGGCTCACCTTATTTGTAAGGCTAAACGAATCAAAGAACTGTTTAAACCCGCTATTTTGAAAATCGAAGCTCTTTACTAGATTGGTAATGGTTTCAATCCCCTTAATAACGCCGCCAGAAAGAGAGTTAACAAGAGGATCGATTGCTCTATTTATCTCATTGATCTTTTCTCTGGTTGCATTAAAAAGATCGACAAGCGGACCTTCCTGTTCAATAAGCGGGGTGTAGAACTTAGCGCCTATCTTTTTAAGAGCGGCCTGCATATTAGCAAACGAGCCTTCAAACGTCTTATTTGCTTTCTTTGCATGCTCACCGAATGCGCTTGACATAGCTTCAGAGAAAATGTCAAACGAAATCTTACTCTTACTCACGAAATCACGGATGTCTGCCTCTGTAACAGTTGTCGTTTTTGCAAGCTCTTTAACTTTCTTTTTTACCTCTTCGGAAACGTTAGCAACGTTTTCCGATCCGTTTTTTATGTCGTTAAAGAACTGTGCCATAGTTGACGCAGCATTAAGACCACGTGACGACAACTGCAAAAGCTGATCGCCCATAAGTCTTCCGTTGCCGGCAACCGTTGTAAAAATCTGTGAAATACTTTCGTATTCCGAGTTAGTCATAGCGGCCACACCGGTGATACCCTTCATCGCTTTCTGAAGCTGCTCACCAGACTTAAGGCCAGACGCTGCAAACTGCGACGCTGCCTGTGCAGCAGAGTCAAATGCATATGCGGTTCCGTCAACCGAATCCATAGCATCTGCCATGATTCTCTCAACTTCTTCAAGATCATCCGGAAACAAGCCCTGAAGCATAAATCTTGAGTTTTCGATACCGAACGCTCTTTTCTTACCGCCCTGAGTTATAATGTTCCAAGCGTTTCTCGGAAGAGATGTAACCTTCGAAAGCGTATTTCCAATCAAACCTTCTACTTTTCTTGTAATGTCAGTGATAATGGTGGCACCAACAATTCCAAATGTAGAAAATCTACGCTCAAGCGCGTCTAGGCCAGAATGAATAGATACGAAGGAGACCTTTTTGGCAGCCTTATCTATGTTGTCAAATCCTTTAGTCGCGCCATCAAAGTTCAGACTCCCCTTTAATTTATCGAGGGTTTTCAAACTCGTGGCCGCGTTTTTCTCGAAAGACTCGTTGTTAAATACGAGCTCAACGATTTTCGAGTCAACAACCTGACCAGTAGAACGATTCATACCCCATAGCCTCCTTCCGTGTAACATTATTCATCTGCAAAAATATCATTACTAATTATTCGATCAAAGAACTTAATTGCCGCCGCGTCGTTAGTGGCAAGCTCTGTAAATATCTCTGTGTATGCCGGTGTCTGGTAGAACGCCTCACGGATCTCATCATTTTTGATGAATCGCCTACCGTCTTCGCTTATGACGCCATAACTCATCAGAACTATGCGCTTCATGCTTTTTATCACTTCAGAGTGCTGTTGCTTTTTTGAAAGCTTTGCAATCATCTCAGTGATACTACCTTCATACTCAGCCTCAAGCTCCATAATCTCTGAGTCGGAAAGATTAAAGTCGAACACTTCGCTTCTTTCGTTTCCTCTATAGTCCTTGTATCTAACTCTTTTCCTATACATTCGTGGCTTCCTCCCACACTTTTTCAGCCAGCTCGTCAAAAATAGGCTGGATAGCAGGATTGATGTAATCGCGTCCTTCTACCCAGCCGCCGGTACCGGTTCCATGACCGTATTGCAGAATAATTGCAATATTGACCCCTTTGTTTACATTGTCGTTATGAAATGAGATCTCAATCCGATTGCTAGTTTCTCTAACTTCATACCGCCACATAGATGCCGTCTTTCCAGTGTCAACTGGTGTGGCTTCCGACAATGCTCTTACTCCTTTTTCACCATATTTTTCATAGATTGTTTTAAGGTTAAGTGTCTTCTTAATCTTCTCCAAATACCGGCGGATTTTATCGTAGTTGCCGGTTGACTTTAACTGAACAGCCACGATACTCACCCCTTTGTGTTATACTTTTTCCTGCGTGCGGCATTGATCCGCCTATAGTCGGCAGCTATGTCTTTCTTAGCCCGTTCTTTCTTTGGCCTATCCTCTTCCGCGCAAACCCGAATTAGCATAATAAGTTTGTTTATATGCCACTTATCACAAGTAAACGGAATGCCAAACTTAATCATCCAGTAATAGATTAGTTCCGAAGTGACAACACGTTTTTGCTGCGGCTTTTGATCCTGTATTTCTCCAATCGTAGTTGCTGTCATCGGGTCTAACATGTAATCGTTTATTTGCTGTACGTTCGTTGTTGTTAGTCCCTTAAACACATCACTAGGCACATTCTTTGTCAAACACATGCATTTTATGTAATCTAGAGCTTGCTCTGCGCTTTTTGTCGTGTCAAAGTACGGAATGTGCCATTTCATTTCCCAGTTCGATATGGAAATGAGAGAATGTTCTAACTGCAAATGGGTCTCTTTTGTGTAGAAAAACTGTTCCGTTTTTTCATCCCACAGCTCACTACTTGGTATAATTAGCGGGAGCATTCTCTCACCTCCGATTTATTTAACAACCGTCAAATTGCTGTTATCAATCTTCTCTTTGATTGCAGCCGCAAAGCTAGACGGCAATGTTTCCATGACAAATTTTGCGAAAAGATTACCAGACTCATCAGACAGAAGTCGATCTCTGAACGCAATGTACGCATTGGACTGCATAAAGTCCTGCGCAATCTCTTTTGACTTTCTAAACGACCTACCATCCTCCGTCATCTCACCATAAGAAACGGTGATGAGTTTCCGGATAAACTTGAGCATCTTCTGGTAGTCTCGTTCCTGCGTAAGATACGCAAGATAGCCAACGTCGAACATTGAATCTTCCTTTACAAGATCCAGCAGCTCGTCGTCTCGAAGATTAAATCTAAGCGTTTCCGTCACATCAACGTCAAGAAAGTTCTTGTACTTAATCTCGGTTCTAAACATAGTATTCTCCTTTCAATAAATAGGGCCGCTAAGCCAAAGCAAAGCAGCCCACATTTTGATTTTACGCCGTAAGTTTCTCAACAGTGACAGTGTAGGATCTGCTTGTGGAGCCAGATTTGGACACGATCACGACAACGGTGTTTGTTCCGGCATTCCAAGTAACAGAAGATCCGCTGGTATGCGTTTCGCCATTCACAAGGATAACGGCATCGGCATCATCGGCAGCCGTAGCACTAACCGCATCGGATTCATTTGTGGTGGATACGGTGTAGTTGGTGACAGCAGGATCAAAGTCCGGAGCCAGATTGAGAGTTCCGATTGACAGAGCGCTAAGCTTAGCTGTTACGCCGACAACGCCAATGATTTCGGCGATCTCGTCAGGAAACGGCAGTCTCGGAGCAGTTGAAGCATCGCCGTAAAGGATGTCTTCGAGCGCTGCAAGCTGCGCAGGATCACACTTAGTGGAATCGATCTCAACAGTTGCGGTCGGCTTGAAGTTCGTCACATTGGCAGCAGTCGTAGAGATGGACCAAGACAGCTGTGTTGCATCCGGGTTCTCATTTACAGTGGAGTGGCTTCTCTCGGACGGAGACGCTGTGCAGTTGTAGACGCAGTGGATCTTATAGCCCTTGTTTGTACCTTCAGTATCGTTACCGATCAGGGTACGATAGCAAAAACCAAAGATCTTTCTATCCTGCTGACCAATAACAGCACCAGACGCGATCTCAGCAAATCCGTCGCACTCCATAAATTCATCCGGGCAAGTGTACGCTTCGATCGTCGCAGCATACTCTTCTGCGGAAAGCAGGTTCAGGTATTTAATATTATCGGCATACAGAGCATTCGGCTCGGCACCGGAAGGGCTCTCATTAACGGCAGTCAGACCGTTCCAAGGCACACCGTTTTTAAAGCTGCTTGTTTCGTTATCGTAAGAGTAGAACACGCCACGATCTACACCAGTTTCGTAAAAGTGCTCGCCAATAACATCCCATACGATTCTAGACATAGGTTACCTCCTTAATGGTATAGTATGAAAACAAAGTGATTTAGATTATCCGCAGTATATTGCCGGTTAAAGACACATTGCGGCCATTTAGAAATAGCCTCAACAATTTCGCTATCTGGATCAGAGTCAATAACGGTGACCTGATAAGCTCTATCCAGTAAATACGGTTTGTTATCCGCACTAGTTGGATCGATTCTGGCTAATTCATAGCGAATCGCTGGGTATTTCATCTTTAGAGAAGCGGGCGGCTGAAAATATACATTTGGAGTAAGGGACTTAAACTTAGCATGAAGTTCAAGTCTCCGGTCCTTCGCTCCCATTATAGACACCCCCTATCTGCAAAATAATTCTTGGGCGCTCGCCAAGCGTTGCACTTGTAACTTTCCAGTTTGCGCCCAAGTAATTAACATAACGAATATACTGGAAGTTCTCAAAAGCGAACTTATCAGCAATTATGCTGATTTCATTGTTAAGAGTGAGGTCATCGGTCAACTTATCAGACGACTCAAAGCGTCTGGAAATACGATTAACATCACCGGAATAGTATCTTTCGGTAGTGGCTTCGGTAAACACACCACCATCTGATTCCTCATAAGTTATAAACCCAACTCTCCCGTGAAATCTCGCCATCTAAAACCTCCATTTTGATTAATTAGTTGCCAGCCAGATCCCCAGTAACAGGATCAGTCTCGTTAGACACTACCTCTTCCTCGATAACGATCGCGGAATACAGCCTGGTCAGCGCACCGGAGGTTCGACCTTCCAGAAGGGACTTCTGCTGGTTAAAGTCGATATCGAACTGAGTAATATGAGTAACCTGTCCGCCCTTGGTCGCGCCAAGAGAGTAATCAGCAAGGTTGACCATAAGTGCATGCAGCTTCATCTGCTTAGTATCGGCACCGGTTCCCTTAGTTCTGACCTTGTTCTTCATCTTCTCACATACGAAAATGTTGCCAACATTCAGCGCAGTAGCCAGCTCGGTGCGAGAAGAATAGATCCTGCGGCCGTTACGGTCACGGGCAAGCAGCATAACGTTAAGGTCATGCTGGTCGATAAACAGATCCGGAGTGCCGGTTCCCTTATAAGTCTCTCTGGAATACAGGCAGGCATTCACCATTGCCTCGGCCTCAACGTAGTTCGCCCCAAAGTATCCGGTGGTATTGCTGCCCTGGATGTTGGTCTTGTCGGCGCTCATATCGTAATGAATGGTATACAGATCATCATCTGTCCAGATCGGACGAATGTGATCTTCTTTGATCTTATCCGGATCGTTGATCAGCCTACCATCGCCAAACAGAATTGCAGTAGCCAGCTCAACCTTATACATCTGCTGGTCGATCTGATACAGGTAGTTAACATAATCGAAATCGGTAATATCATCGATGTCGTCCTTATGCAGGGCGTTCTTGATGTAGATCGTCTGCGGCTCAGTCTCTCTGCGGGCGATTGCGATCTGTCCGGTGTAGGTCTTGTAGTTTCCTTTCTCATAACCCTTGGCACGAAGGTTCTCCTCGTACTCTCTAAGGTCAATATAGCTGGTGCGCAGCCTGGAGAACGGCAGCTTATGAACCTTGCTCATTACGTTATCAACCCAGCCCCATTCCGGAGTGATCTGCTGGGGCGGCATCATGCCGTTTACTTCCCGAAATTCAGGCAGAACGGACACGAATGAGGTATAGCCGGTTCTGTTCGGGTCAATAGAAGTAGTGTTATCAAAGCCACCAACCTGCACCGGGCCGCCAACAACAGTGTTTCCGCCGACAAACGTCGGATCTCCATCGGCGTGCTGGATAAAGTCATTGTCTTCCATAAACTGCTTCATAGCTTCTTTGAAGCTTCCGACCCGGCGATCTTTGGCCATGGAAAGAATCGTTTCCTGATCCGCGTGGCACAGGACTTCGCTGTTTCGGTTCGCAGAACCGTTTTCAAAAGCATTGTATTTCATGTCGTCATCTCCTCCTTCGGAATGTTTTACATTGTCATCTTCATCATCGCCATCGTCTTCCTCATCCTCATCCTCATCATCAGAAGACGCTTTTCCGTTCTTAGCAGCCTTGGCTGCTTCGTCCATGAGATAATCAACAACGGCTTTCTGCTCGTCAGTCATATCATCAAGGACATCCTGAACGGTACGCTTTTTTTTCTTTTCGTCGGCCACGTCTTTGTCCTCCTTTTCACTATCAGCATGCACGATAGGCATTTCATCGGTGTCAATCGGCACGCCGGTTGTAATGTATGCCTGATCATCTGCTGTATCGTATGTTCCGTCACTATGGGCAATTACAGCCTGATCAATATATGCTCCAGGGTTTGCTCCGCCAAACGGAACCAGACTTACTTCTTTGATTGTTCCTTTAACAATGTCAGTTGCCTTGCCGGCAGCTTTCTTAAGATGGTCCGCAAAGATTGAAAGATACTTAATATCTCCGTGTTTAACAGCAGCCTTTGCATAGTTCCCATCTTCTGTATCGTTGAACGAGCACCATACATACGGTCCTTTGTCTCGATGCTCAATGTGCGCTGTTCCAAGGATGGACTGCGGACTAGAATGGTCATGCCCCCATACAAGAGGAACCTCCACGCCGTCCTGTTCAGCAAACGCACCAGGCAAAATAGTTCTGCCGTCACCGCAAAGAACGTTGTACTCACTGGCCCATCCACCAAAGTCATAGGTTTTATTGGCCATTTTGATTTTTCCTTTCACTATTTACCATGGGCTCTTACCTGTCAGTTCTGCAATTAGCTATTGTCTTATTGCATACCATGACTAGCTAGAAGCTTCCGGCAAATCTTCTTTCGCCTCGTTGTTACTTTGAGGGTTTATTTCTTTATCCTTGACCGGCATATTTGGGTTAGATAGCTGGTCAGCAGTAGGATCAGAAGAAGGCTTAAACCCAATGATCTGCCTAAACTCGTTCTTCGTAAGAATCTCATTACGAATAAGTTTATCGGCATTATTTGCAATATCGTTAACCGGGGCCAGTTTGAACGGTTCTTTAAAGATCATGATTGTTTGGCCCTGTGAACGAGCTTTCTTTGACAGGAACTTCCACTTCATTGTGTCAACTATCGCAGAAGCAATTGGCTCGATAATGCGATTCTGGTAATTAAGCATGGTTGCTTCATCTGCCGTCCCATCAAGTACCGAAAGTGGCATGCCAAGTTGTGAAAAGAGCAAGTTTGTATAATACTCAACCTGTGAGAACAAGTTGTTTTCAATAGCTCTGTTAAGCTGAATAACTCGCTCGTTTGCATCTATATAGGCTATTCCATACTTAGAATTATTAAGCTGCTGCTCAACTTCCTGCTGTCTTTCTCTAGCCTGTGTTTGTCTAAACGTTGATTTTGTAGAATATGGGAGCTGAAGTATAAGATCCAATTTCCCGGATGAAGACTGGTTGTCGATAGTGTCTAACTGACGCATCTTTGTAATAAGGCGCCTATAGATGCTATTCGGCTCATTCATTATTGGAAAGAATGGATTTTCCGGTAAGGCTACCATAGTCTTAGGATAGGTTCTGTCTTCTCTTTCGCCCTTATCTTCGTTGTATAAATTTACGGTAACGTCATGTGGATACCATTTAACAACTTTTCCAACTCGCATTGATCCGATGTCATATGCTTCGGTAAGCGTCGGATTTGCGGTTGCGCTGGTTGGTACGATGGCTACGCATCCTTCATCAAGTAGCGAAAGGACTGCGTCCTGAAAGAACGCTCTTGCCGTTTGATCACGATTGGCAGCAATCGTAAAACACTCATTGAGATAAGAGTCTCGCGGTTCTTTATACCGTCCCTCATCATCAAGGTTTACGTGCTGAATTGTAAGCGCCGCAACATCAACTGAAATTCGATTTAGAATAGAGTTAATAATAGTCTTTTCGCTGCCTCGACTTAGCGTCACGTGATCTGGCCTAAACGGTGTTATGTACGTCGGGAAGTAAGTCTTTGGGGTCGGATCTCGTCCCATAAAAGCATTCCATCCCGATAACAAACGGTCTTTTATACTCATTTTGATTTTCTCTCCTATTTAGAATTAGTTGCCGTCAATATCGTTAAGTATGTTATAGATATCGGTCGGCCGCAAAAGCATTGGAGCGTTCACTTCCCCATAAAGTGCATCCTCGATCGCTTTAAGCTTCGTAGAATCAACGTATCTTGAGTCAAGGACGATATGCGACACCGGTTCGCCGTATTCATACTCTTCTACTAAGCAATCAAATGGAAAAGACATTTCGTCAATGCTAGCATCGGCATCAATTGTAGATGCGCCATCTTTATGCTCAGTTAAATATGCCTGGTATATGATATGGAGCTCATACCCAAGGTTTAATCCAACTGCAGCATTTCCTATAAGCCTTCTATAAGAAAGGCCAAATGGAATTGCATCTCTACCTTTGATGATAAGCCCATCTCCGTAATCTTCGTTTCCCATACATTGATAAAATTCTTCCGGAAAAGTAAAACACTTAATCGTTCCGGATTCTTCTCGTTTAGAAAACAGGAGAGCCTTCTTATAATCGCCAGAGTACAGAGGCGTTTTTTCATGGCCGGTTGAAGTGTCATCGACATTAGTTATTCCATTCCAAGCTACGCCGATACCATATCCTGCCGAAAGCAACGGATACAGCACGCCATGATCGACGCCAGCCCTAACTATTCTAGAACTAATGTCATCCCATACTAGTCGCACATTCAATCACCTCCTTACTCAAACGCATCACGATTTAGTTTGTAAGCAACAAACGCATCCATCATAGCAGCCACGTTATCAATCTTCGCATCATACCTTGTCTTTAACAATTTTCTGTTTCCGTTGGTATCTTCGAGCGTAATACAATTGCCCATGCAATACTGCATAATGTCTTCGTCGAATAGAAGCTTTCTATCCTCAGCAAGCTGTCTAAGCTCTCCTAGAGGAACGGATTCCGTTTTCGAGCCTTGAATAACTTTCTCAACGCCAAATTCTCCATTGTCCAAGCACCAAGCTTCAACAAATTCCCTAGCATTATACGGATCATATCCAAGACAACGAACGTCATAGCAAGCAACCTCGTTTATGTAGCGGTCAAGATCTTCATAAACCTCTTGCATGTTAAGAATCGTTCCATTCATTACCACAAGCGTTCCTTCTTCCATAAACTGTTCGTATTTGTTTCTTGCAGCGGATGGAAGCCTGCTAAATGTGCGCTCTGAAATATAGCTTCTTGCCTTTACCCCAAAGAGGTCAGCAGAGATTGGGAATAGAAAAGTGAATGCGCAAAAGTCGTCGCCTTGTGAAAGGTCAGCACCAAGAGAACAAGGCATATGCCAGTATTCTTTCTTTCGATGCGGTATTGTCTGCTCATAGGTAAAGAAGTATGTATATCCTTCCATCGGTATTCCAAATCTTTTTGCCAAAATATCATTTCTGGCAGCCGGCGCATTCTCCGCTCTTTCCTTATCAAGCTGATACACCTCATAAGAAATGGTCTTTCCGATATTTGGATTTGCCTTAACCCACATTGCCGGGTCTTCAACTTCTTTTATGTCGTCGAGTCGGTAATACCAAATAGACACATGAGGGTTGTAAAACTTACCCTTTAGTATGTCCATGAGCTCCATTTTGATTGTGTCACCAACGCTGTTTCGAATAGTACCCTCGCTACTCATTGCCACAATAAGGTAATCGCCGTTTTTGGTAGCGCCCTGCTCAGCAGCACCAACGACATCCTCTCTAACATCACCTGATAACCATTCATCGATAGTGAAAATTTTAGCTCTACTTCCCTGAAGCTTATCGACGCTCATCGGTCTAACTTCTAGAAGAGAGCCATTTAAAAAGTTCTCTATTCCCTTTTTGGTTGATGCTAACTTTGGTCTGTTTGCCTTCGAACCTGTCGTATTACTAAGCGACCCTTCCGTTAAAAACTTAAGCCACGGACCTCTAGCTCTCATGATTGCAGTTCTAAGCGGTGACATGATCTCATCCGCCTGACGCATTGTCGGAGCTGTGGTAATTTGCTGCGTTGTAGATGGGTCAACCATTTCATAGTAGCCTTGAATGCATGATCCATACATACTTTTTGCAGCGCCTCTGGCAACGATAAGATATTGTTTGTTTACAAGCCTCTTTAGTATTCGCTTAATAACAAACTGGCCGCCTGGCTTATTTCCATATGGTTCGAAAACAGATCGCTCAATAAAGTAATACCAACCAAAAAGTTGTTCTCCCCAAAGTTTAAACGAATCCAAAAGAAAAAGATCAGATCCATCGGTTAGAGTAAGCTCGTTTTCGCAGAATCTTACCCATCCATCAACTGCTTCGTCGTCATAGTAAACACCAGGATTTGCGATAAGCTCATCAATTCTGTTCATCTCCATTGAGATTTCTTGATTGACCGGTATCTCTCCTCTGATTACCTTATCTCTAAACGATCCGTAATACTTTGGAGTTGCTGTATTTGAAAGCATGCATTATCAACTCCTTTAAAACTTTACTTGGCTCTCTTATACCGCTCCTCCGTTTGTTGCTTTATCATATATGCAAGCAGATCTTTATCTTTACCGCGTACGTTCTCATAGTTGATACCTTCGGCTTCCGCCCACGCTTTCATCGCTGCACTTCCGTGCTTTTCATATGACTCTTTTGCATAAGTATTTGCAGTATTATTATATTTTTCAAGAGCGGTCCGCCATGCTGAATTTAGTTTTTTATAACCATTCCGATTATCTTTTATGAAGCCGTTAGTCAATCATCGCTATCTTTCTTCTTTTTCCTGTTAGCTAGTTTCATATAATCAATATATGAACGACGATTATCGCTATCGGTCGACCATGAGTACGTTCTTGTCGCAATGTCCTCGACTGGTTTCTTTAGAACGACGTTTGAGCGAATTATTGGTACGTTTTGTCTACGCTTTTTATTGCTTAGTTCGCTATAAATGCTGTCAACCTGCTTTAATTTCGTATCACGGTCTAAGAATGATCCAGATTTATTATCAGAGGAGCTAGGCTTTGCGTTGCGCCATTCTTTCAACGCTTTCTGAGCTTCTCTACTTGCCTCTGCCGCACTGCCTCCATTCTTCATAACGCTATCTCGCACGTCTTTAACGATGGCTGCCTCTTGCTTTTCGCTAGCCGCCTTCCAAGCCTCTTTATCCTTGTCCTTAGCAACCCATTTGACGAAGCCTTTTGCCGCTTTACCAACAGCAACGCCAGTATTAATAGCAAGACCAATAGTCTGAATGTTTCTGGTAAATCTGGCCGCATTATTAGCAGAACGTCTATTTTTTAGATCATCAATAGACTGCATCGTATTGATGCGTTTAACCATATCGGCCACTTCTTCTGTCGTGAAATTCTTTGAATGTTTCTGAAAAGAAGCCGCGTCGCCACGTTTGGCCGCCCATTTACCAAGCGCACGGTCAACTGTCACATAAGCTTTCTTTGCGCCTTTGCCTGCTGCTGCCGCAGCCTGCCCGACTTTCTTAGCACCTTCCGCTATCCCGTATCTAAGTCTGCCAGCTCCGGTAAGAGACCCGTCAGGATTCTGGTATCGTCTAACACCCCACTTCATACCTTTGATGCCGTGGTGCATTAAATAGTCATCGCCAAGAGATGAAACACCGTAATAGCTTTCGTAGTAAATAGCCATTTTGATTATTCACCTCCAGTCTCACTCTCCTCTAAGCTCTTCTTGTAGTTCGTTGTAGAGATCCCGAGAACAGCACCGAGAAACGTGTCGATCGCAGCTATGGTTCCTACAACCTCTGTTGCGAACGGAAATCCCCAAATCTTTGATAAAGCAAAGTAAAGTGTTCCGAGCGCCGGAAGCAGAATCTGGGCAATCCATTTAAGAATGTCATATGTCTTATTGTTAAGCTTCAAGGCCGAACTCCTTTCTCCGGTGTCTCATGTCGATTTCATCAGCATCATCTTCCGAAATCACCGGTAATTTCTGGCAAGCATCGTATCCGATCTTGCAGTCTCCATTTCCGCCGAGGTCAAAGTATGGCTCCGCCAAAAACTCCAAATTTCTCTTCTCTTTAAGTGTTATAGATCCTCTCTTTACATACCTATCGGTAAGATAAAGAATCTTATCGTGGCCAAGGCCAAGCAGCATTCGTGATTGCGCTGAATTGTTCTCAGCTTCTTTTTCTTTTATCCGGTCATGTCTGCTGAGCAGATAGACGACAAGAGACATGAAACCAGATGATGTAAATCCGGCAATTAGTGCCACAATAATAGTCGTATTCATGCAGTCTCCCTTCTAAAAGGAAAGACCCACCAATGCGGCAGGTCTCCACAATAGTCTCTTATCTGTCGCCTCTTCTAAGACGCTGAATCTCTTTTTCTACCATTTCCGTTCCCGTACATGGGTCCGACAGGCATAACAATTCCAGAGTTTTCATTTGTTAAACTCATTACTACTCCCTCCATTAATTAATATTTTGACCAAACGACATTAAATTTTAATGTAACTAAACGGCTGCTAGGAATCTAAATCGACCTCCATTAAAGCGTACGCTGCTTAACGTTGGACTTAAGATTATTATTGTCCCCTATAAATGGCAGATATCGATTTAGATACTCATAGCAAATACCGTTTGGTCACTGGTACCCATTGTTATTTTGTCCAGAAATCATCCCGGCAAGTTGCAGCACGTTATTGTACTGCTGCTGTGTCATCTCCCCAGACAGCATCCGAGCTTGGCATATTGTAAATGAAAGCTCCCTGCATTGTGATGTCTGCATAAACATTCTCCCAAGTGTCATTAAATAGTATTATTAGCGCTCGTACGACGCAATCTCCGACAGATTTATTAGCCGGGTTTGGATTGTAATGAATGTAGGACATATCTATGCCTCAATCTTTTCGTAGTAGTCGGCCTTCTCTCTAAGCCTCCAACCAAGTTCTTCGATCTGCTTATCAAAAGCGGTTGCTAAAGCGCTGCTTGCTGGAGGATCGAAAAGCTGTCTCACCCTAAGATACATATAAGACTTAACGTGATCCAAACGAACGTTACTCTCAGACAGAAAGTCGTCCCAAGTCGCCGTTTCGTCACTGATCGTGAAGTCTTCTTTTCCAACGCCAAGATCTGTCAATACCATAAGGATAGTATTTATGTGAACCATGATGTCCTGATCGAACGCATCCTCTGGATCATAGAACGTGCCATATCCAAGCATGGACTTTATTGTTCGAAATATGCTATCTTCCATGGGCACCTCCTTTACTTCCACGGGCAGGTATCATTAGGGCAGCGATCTACTAAAAGCATCTTTTTAACTTCCTGGCCGCCATAGTGAATAGCCTGATGTGTAGCGAATGTTGTTGTTACTAGATTGTCATGATCAAAGACCTTAAAGTTTCGATCCAAAATATCCTGAACAGTTATAGGATTGATGTGATGTATGTATACTGACTGTGAATCGATTTGATAGTCAGGATGGGCAAGGTCACATGCATTATCTCTAATGATTATTTCGTTCCTAACTCGCTTCCACTCGGGAAGCCTATAAAGCGTTTGATTCAAATATCTCTGATCACCAAATGTTGCCGACCCGACCTTGCCGTATAATTGTAAATAGTTAAATCTCTCTAGAAATGTCGGCAACTTTATTAATTCACTATATGATCTATTCATGTAGATCTGGACCTTCCATTGTAACTGGCGAAGCATATGACTTTACAGCATTGATTGCTTCTTGATACAGTTGTTCCATATGCTTTTGGCTTTCAAGCTGCTCTATCTGAGCCTTCTTAAGATTGATCTGTGTGTTTTCAAGCTCTGCCGCTCGCTTTTCTCTTGCCGATCCCATTCTAAGAAAGTGTACTGTCTCTTGAGATGTTGCTGTTCCATCTAAAAGCCTCTCCTCAACGAGATTGTAAGCTAAACCAATAAGATACTGTTCATATGCTTCCTGCGTTTTAAATGACGGGCGAGGTCCTGTGGGCTTTTTTGCCTCTGTTTTCTCTTTAGCCATTACAAATATCCTCGCTTTCTTTCGTTCGCATGTCATTTAGAGAGATACCTAACCCTTGATTTAAGTAAAGGAGATACTGAAGAAACCTTAAACCGCAGTCCTGGAGGTAATCTGGCATGGTTAGGTACCTCTCTAAGTGACATGTGTATCTAATAGGACTTATTTGGCAAGCGATCAGTACCTCTTCAGAGCGAAAATATCCTTGAAAAGTTCTCAAAAAATATCCCGCGGAGAATTTTTTAGGACCGACCGCGATGCAAAAGGGGGTGCCATATTTTAGACCCCCCCCTCCCCCTTTTTGTTAGACGTCCCGAGACCATAATTAGACTCTATACTTGCATAATACAGAGTTTAATTATGGATCAAGGGATGTCTAACGTGTAAGAAAGGATTAAAAATGAAGAATAGTCAACGATTAGTCTTAAAATTAGATTAATCGTTATAAAACATGGTTGGGTTAGAATTAAAAACGTAAGATACCATTACTGTTTTGCATCTTTTTGTTCGTCATAAGCTTTATTTGCCAAAGCTATGAACTTGTCAGCATCTTTTTCATACACTTTCATGTGAAGATTATACGGATTGAGTTCCAAAAGCTTATTGATAGCTTCATTTGTCTCAAACTCATAGTCTTCTTCTTCCATAAAGCGTGATGCTTCATTAAAATAAGCAACAAGGCCACAAGTATTGTAACCATGCGACTGATCATACACATACCATTCATCAAAGTGAGTGAAAGGATTGTATGGATTGTCAATGGTTGTAGCCATGCAAGCAGCCATAATAAACCTCCTTTCATTAACCTTTAACAATGCTATATACACTAGAAGTAGAGATGCCAAGACGATCAGCTATCTCTGCCTGAGTGGCGCCAGTGGCTGCCATGCTCCTAGCCAGGGCCTCCATACTCGGTGTGATGGTCTTCTTCGCCTTAGGTGTCGCCTGCTGTCTAAGAGTATCAAGGTCTGCGTTGTCCATGATCTTAGTAAGCTTACTTTCTGATATGGCACCAGCACGAATAGCCTCATACTCTTTGTCCGTTATCTGTATCTGTTTCTTTTTACTGCCAAGTTTGGTTCTAGCCGCAACAATGGCTTGACCACGCTTCTTTTTAGCTTCTTCTCTTGACATGTCTGGATTTTCAAACTTCTTTATAGCCATGGTCCGGTTTGCCATAAGCTGGGCCTGCCTCTCAAATGGTGCATTTGCAAGGGCCTGCTGAAGTTTTTCGTTAAGAGAGTCCACTTCTGTCTTATACTTCTTATAAGCCTCTGGATGATACTCAAGGTTTCCGGTCCGCATCCACTCCCGTCTAGCTTCTCTAGCGAGGTCCTTCATATTATTGGCGAACTCCGCGTACACCTTCTCCATAGGATATCCAGGATTCTCCTTACTGCCTCCGGATGTTAATTTATACGCGTCCGTAGCCTCAGCCATCTTGGTACTCTTTTGTTGACGAACAGTTTCCTTGGTATCAAGAAGATCGCCGTCAGATACATACACCCTGGTCTTCTTTCCAGTGTTTGTATCAGTCTTGAGAAAATATAATTGCCCACTCTTCTTATCCTCGTTGACATTTATCCATCCGCCTTGCTTAATGGACAGGCCACGAAGACGTTCTGGAAGGTCGTCATCTGAAATATAATTTCTTGTAGATGTCTTACCTTCTCTTTTCGTAAAATATAATCCATTATCCTTATCGTACGACAGGTTAACGGTGTCTCCACTAGTAAGCTTTACGCCTTTAAGATTTAACTTACCTTCTTTATATGTACCACCGGTTAAAGAATATAATTTATTACCTTCTTCATCAATGGTAGCAGGGCTCTTTTCGCTACCTTTACTTGGGCGCCAATCCTTACGCTGATCAACTAAGTAGTCAGAGCTAGCCCTAGATATAATTGTGGATGCTCCGGTCTTTCCATCACCATGGTTCTGGTAGATCTGCTTAAGCTCCAATATCTGGTTATCTTTCTCTGACCTTTTCCAGTCAAGCTTATGCTTTTCAGCATCGATAACAACCATCGAATGTCTGACCGCCTTAGCAATATCAGAATCTGGAGCATTCTGCTGATACATGTCAGTTATAAGATTCGAAACCTTGCCCATTTCGGTCTGAAGCGTCTGATGCTTAGCGATTGGCATCCCAGGATATCCAGCATACTGCTCTTTGGGGTCGAATCCTTTAAGCTCTTTGAGTGTGTCTTTTGCCGTCCTGACCTTAACTTTATCGCTAAGCGGAATAACAATAGCGGTATCGCCATCACAGTCTGCTCCAGACATCTGGTCCAATCGCTTTTTAGATATAACAACGGCATCTGGAGAAGACATCGGTATCATCTTCTGCGCAGGAGATCCTGTGTTTCTCACCGTAAGCTCAGGAGACTCAAACGGACCGGCAAACGGATATCTAGCAAGAGCAACCCTTGTTCCATCTTTGTATTTTGGGGCATAGATTTCATTATCACTAAGATCTGGAGACGGAAGCAGTACATGAGTTTGCTGATCTCTAAACGGGGCAGCTTTTAAGTCAACCGCAAGAGCATCACATTTATCAGCATATGCTATTAAAAGCTTCTTTTTAACCGTAGGATTATCAAGCGCTTTTATTTCGTCAAGCTCGTATCGTTTATCTGCAGCTGTAAGAGCAAGCTGTCTTTCTGCAGTCTTTAATGGCTGCTTTGAAAGATACTGTGATGCAAGGTTTTTGTCCCATTTCATCCAGTCGCCTTCTTCTCTGACAACATTAATTGCTGAAATATGCTCTTTACCATCTTTTCCAATGTATTTGCCAACCGTTGTCATAATTTCTGAATCTTTGTCAATAGAGGCGCCAAACGGATTGTCCCAATCGATACCAATTACTTTACCGTCTCTATCTTTAATTGTTTTCATCGGTTTTAACACCTGCTTGGCATCGGGATCATTAGAATATAATGGTGTTCCTTCTTTTTTATTGGTGTTGAAGATAATGTCAACTCCTTTTGGCATGTCGTCGCTGTACACAGCCATTCCCTTAATATAATGGCTGCCGTCCACAGCAATTCGAACCTGAGCATAGTTCTTTTTTCCAAGAGAAATGTCATCTACGCCTCGTCTAAGTTCTACAAGGCCATCCTTTGGTGAATCATAATTAACCATAATTCTGTCAGAACTAACACTAGGAAGCTCTGTAGACACGCCAAGTGCTGTAACGTCACCTTTTGAATCAATGACCTTATTAGCAACTAATGGCGAGCGAATATCAAACCGGTTCTCGCTAAGCTCAGCATAATCAACATCAGGTTTCGTAAGAACCGTAAGCGTTGTTTTATGATCAGTACCCATTTGATCAATCTGAAGGAACTGCTTTTTATAGCCCTGCTCTTCAAGAAGATGAACCGCAGTGTCAAACCGGCCTTCACTTACACCAAATGCATAGTTTGTTCCGGGACCAATATCAACATACTTATTTCTATCGACAAAGTCTTTAAGAACCTCGGACGTTTTCATAGATGCATTTGCTCTATCGGACCGGCCTTCAGACAACCAGCTTCTTACGACTGACTCATTAACACCCATCTGCTTGCCAATATCAACATTTGACATGCCCGTCTCTTTTAAAGACTGGGCCTCAGATATAAGTGCTGCTTTTCTAAGCTGCGTAGCAGCAGAGAGCTTCTTACGGAACTCGGTAGTAGACGGCTTTCCTCTATTGACTCCGCTTCGATTGTAAACGCCAAGTCTTTCTGCAAGTTCAAGTTCAGTAATTCCGGGATACTTAGCTTTAAGGAACTGCACACGTTCATAAAAATCAACACTTCGCTGATAAGGTAATTCTCCAGATCCATGCGGATATCTACCAGATCCTCTTCCTGGCGGGTTTTCATCCCAGCCAACGCCATAATGCATAATATAATCTTCATCGTCATCAACAAAATAAAGAAGAGCTTCACGATCGATCATATAGCACCTCCTTTATTATGCTTCCTGACCATAGCGTCAAACCTGATAATCGTATCCATAAACTGCCTTACAAGATCCGGGTTCTGATCTGCTATAATTACTTCTTCGTTTTGGTAAACCCTAAGATCAAACGAAATATCATAAGGGTCAACCTTGTTTCGTAGACAATAAAGTGCGGCATAAATAAATACCTGCTCTATCTTAGCCGGCCTAGACCCAGTTTTAAGATCAAAGATTCTAAGCGTCTTTGACTTAGATTCAAAATATAATGCGTCGCATGTTCCAAAGAAGTCTTTAGAGTAATCTGTAACACCCTCGCATTCCTCAGGAACCATAAAGTAAGCAATACTATCATTAATGTATGCCTTCAGCGTTCCATATACTTCATTTGGAATATATTTCATGTTCTGAAGCAAAGTTCTACCAAGTTCGGAAAGACCATATTTATCTGTATAATACTTTCTAAATATAAAGGTCTTAATCCCTTTGGCCATCTCTCTAACAGATGAACACTTCTGACCAAGCGTTATCTGAATAGCAGCGTATTCATGAATCTCAGTTCCTATCTGTGCTCTATATTTATTCTTAAGAGCATCCATAAACTGTTCATCGCTATAGTGAATCCATGACACAGTGCTTGGGCTGAACGTTGCATGCTCACCTCGATACGCCGAATTTCCTATCAAGCTCATTAAAAATATCCTCCTTGTTTTCTGGATAAATAAACGCCGCATAGGACATCTCATTCATCCTAGCGACGTGTAATGGCTGATTTGGTCTTCCACCGCTTTTGCCTTTCATTGCTGACATAGCAGTGGCTTTGTCTTTTTTAACTTCGAGCGCTGCCCAAGTATCTTTATAGAGGATTGTAAGATCTGGGATTCCCTGAATATAAGTTGGATCGTTTTTTAGAACATAGCATCCCGGATAACGTTCCTTGATCTCAGCTTTAAGCTTTCTTTGAAAATTACTTTCAAGTCCCATAAAAACCTCCTTTAAAAACAAAAAGAGAAGGAAAAAAACCAATAAAATTCGGTTCTCCCTTCTCTCTCTATTATAGGAGTTGTTTTTTTTGCGAGGGCAAAAATATAATAATTGTTTTACATCCTACCTTCTTTGAACGCTCTCGCTGCACATTTGTAGCAAACATTTACTGGCATTGGGAATTCTAAAGTCAGATCTGTAAACTTATTAGCGTCATCTCCCCAATCAAGAATTGGTCTGTTACAATCAGCGCAGCGTCCAGAGTTAACCTGATCCTCTATAATTTCAGCAGCCTCTTCATCAAGCTCAGTTTCTATAAACTGATACTCATGATCATAGTAACAAAACACATTGCTCATAAGCGCACCTCCTTTTTTTAAGAGTATATACATCCACAAGCAATGTGTCAAACTGTTCTATTACCCTTTTGCTTTAATGGCCCCAAGAGAATATAATCGTCTAATCTCTACGACTGATGCCTCGCCGTAAGTATTTTTAACGCCTAGCTTTTCGGCCATCTCTTTTCCGGTAATTCCAGGATTATCTTTCCTCATACGCCTTACTTCATTGTAAATTTCAACCTCTGTCATTTTGTTCTCCTTTCAACAAATGTCTTTTCATTAAAGTTCTTTTTCTTACTAAGAGCCCTCGCTATTGCAAGGTCAATGGGTGACCTGCTTTTAAGTTTGTAGTAATATAAATCAGCAAACGGCGTGTTTCGTCTGTCTATCCTTCCTTCGGCTTGCACAGTTTGTGAATAAGAATATGACTGCGAGTAAAATATCATCGCATTGGTATCTATGCAGTTCCATCCTTCAGATCCGGCGATATACTGAACGAGATACGCCCACTTTGATCCTCCTGGTATGTCAGAATGTACTTCGCCGTTCCATTCTCCGATATCAAAGCCGAGCTTTGCAAATAGTTCCCTAAGTGCGTGGAGCTCATCTGTGAAATTGTAATAGACGATGACTTTCGAATGCCTTGAAGCAATATCTCTAACAGCCTCCAACCGAGATACATCTAAGTTCACCACCCTTCTCATCAAATAGAACAAGCTTCCAGTTTCTTCTATTGGCTCTCCGTCATATGGATTAATGCGATCTCTCCATATGGTTCTATAAATAGTCTTATCATAAGAGCACCAAACATCTTCGTAATGCTTAATCACATCTTTCTCAAGTTCCATCGTAACTGTTATGTCTTTTTTATGTTTAAACAAGACGCCTTCATTAAAATATCCCTCAATCTTTGGATACTTACTAAATCTTGCAAACTTTACATGCTGCATATTAAAGTCACTTTTGTTACGATAAAACCCGTTAGCAACGAACACTGGAATATAATCCTGCCATGTGTCACCAGGTGTGGCAGATAATAAAACCCACTTATTCTTTCTTGCAATGTCATAGAAAGACTTTACCCAAGCACCAGATCCTTTAAGCCGTTGCTCATCAAATATAAAGAACGCCCCAAACGTTTTCCTATACTTCTTGATGTTATTCCAAGAATCAATTGTTACGTTAACACCCATCTCTTTGTTTTCACCACGAAACAAAAGAAACATGGCAAGCTCTTTATCCCATTCAATCGAATCTCGCTTTTTTGCTGTTGTAATAATATAAAGGTCCCTTGGGTGTTTCATCTTTCTAAATTTGCCAGATCCGTTAATGATTGCTCCGCCTTCACAAACCTTTAAGTAATAATATCCGACAGCCGTTCTGCTCTTTCCAGTTCCAACATCGGCGTTTAGTATATACCCGTTATCCAGTTCTTGTATGGCTCTTAGCTGCTGGTCGTCTAGCTGCACACTCACATCGTTTTTACCTCCAAAAATCACTTAGTGTCATGTGTCATTTATTTTTCCAACTTTTTCTAAAAAAAAATGTATTTTTTTATTTAAAAATAAAAACTTTTAGGGAAAATAAATGACACTTGACACTTTTTAATAAAAATCAGTAAAAAATAGGTAAAAATAGGTCAAAAATAGGTCAAAATAGCCCAAAAATAGCCTTTTGTGACAATATATTGTCACATTTTGGCAAAAAAGTTAGTGTCATTTAAGTGTCATTTACCTGTCAAGTGTCATTTATTTTGAAAAAAATCCAAAAATGGCCATTTTTTTGTGTACCAAAATGCAATTTTTGTGTACCATTTTTTCGTTTTTGTGTACACAAAATGCCTTTTTTGGTACACATTTTTTCGATTTTGGTACACAAAATGTTCGTTTTGGTACACATTTTTTCGATTTTGGTACACAAAATTTAATAAAAATATCCGTTGTTGTTGGCAATAACGTCGCCTTTTGACATTAATTCGCGCATAATATCACTATCTTTTTCATAAATTAAATCGGTAACGAATTGAGATATGCTAACGCCTCTCCTTTTTGCAAGCCGCTCTAACGTGTTTTTATCCTCTTCTGTAAGTCTAATATGCAATTGCGCAGTTTTACTTTCTTTCTTTTTCACCCCTTTTTACCTCCTTAAAGGCACTAGTGATAGCGTCTATTAGAAAGTCGGACTTAGAAATATAATAGTAATTACACACCTCTTCTAGCTTCCTAAGATCACCATCACTAAGCCTAATGCATAGCTTTTTGTTTCTGCCTTGCCTATAGCTTCCGTCTTTTGGACGCCCGGTTTTTGGCCTCCCTGATCCTATCATTTAAGGTCGTCCACTTCCGGATCCTCCTGATTTAGAGGCAGTACATTATAGCTGGACACGTCAGCATACAAAGGGGGAGCGCCGTCAGCGCGGTTAATCATAACATGGTACTTCTCGCCGTAGCCATCAACCTCAATCGACTTTACCCTGCAAACAACGGCAACAATATCACCGACATTATGTTTTGTCTTCATCTCTATCTCCTTTTAAATGTGGCTGTTTCCTCTTTAGCCAATGTTGCGCGCTCATTAAGCTTACCTCACTGGACATTTAACCGAACATGCGAAGCCGGCACCACAAATATCAATCACAGAGGCTATTAGTTCCAAGGCACCTCTTCTTCGCTTTCGGCTACTCCAACACCAGCAAGCTCGTTTGCCTCAGAATATCCATACTTATCCATAAGATAGGATCCATCAACTTCTCCGGCGCTCTCATCAACGATTGCCCAAAGCTCATCAATGCAGGCAACGCACTTTCCGCTCTCATACTCCCATGTATGAAAAGATACATCTGCGCTAAGAAGCCTTGTAGCATCAAACAGGCCGAACTTGTCAATATCCAGACGCACGCTGCGCCCAGTAGAAGGCGTTTTAAGCATAACCCTAGGATAAGACTCGTCTTTTCCGGTAATACGGTTTTGCCTGACCTTCGGGTAAGCCTTAAGCTGCAGGGATGAGCGTTTCTGAATATCAATGACGTTATCGTTTTCGTCTTTGATTTCAATTTCACGTTCCTGCACGTTAAGGTGCAATTCGTCCCTCATAAATCTGGCAACATTTGGATCATCGATCCACACAACGAGAACGTGCGATGGATTGTACTTAGGGTTTGTCTGGCGTCCTGCCATGTTTTTAAAGCGGATCTGAGTCTTATTAAAGTCCCGATCCTCCATAATATCCTCAAGCATCCAACCATATTTCATTTCTTTAAGTGTCATTTTTATTCTCCTTTTAAAACGGTATTTCATCGCCAACGCCTTCCGGAATATTCATAAAATCATCTGGAAGGCCAAACGTTTTCAGTACGTTTTTTTCTGGAACTTGATCTGATACAAAGTAATCAACGTCAATAATTTCGTTAATTACACTTCTTGCCTCATCTACCTTTTTCTGGTAATAAGAAATATCAATATCGTCCATACGTCCATACTCTTTTACTGTTTCGCTCTCAAGCCACCTGTATCCCTTAGATCCTGTCGCTGCTGCAAGTACGTCTCCGTCCTTACGGTATAACACGCCGCCTCCGCATCCCTTTTTTATTGGAGTAAACTGACCCACACGTCCTATAAAGACAAAGTTATGATGATTTGGAATATCGGTCTTAAGCTTCTCACAATACTTGGCCCAGTCGCCAACATTTGGATCACCTTTTGACATCAGCCTTTCAAGTTTCTTAAGTGCTTTCTCATACTCCGCGTCAACCGGTTCGCCAAGATCTTCATTCATGTCTAAATACAGCGCGCCTTTACTAACAGACTTTGTCTCGCAATAATCACGAAACTCATATGGCTCATGACTAAAGAGAGTCTTAAAAAGAAACGGCTGCTTTTCCTGTTTAAACTGATCCGCCTTGGTTACCCACTTACCATTTTCAGAATATCCAAGGTACGCTGCGTCATTAAACAGTGCGAACTTCGTAAAGACATCTTCGGTTTCGAATTCGTAGCCGAACTCTCTTCCAAATTTGATAACGAAGTCTTTAACTTCATCAGAAGCGTTCGGAATCTTAATAGAATCGGTCTTAATATGACAAACAACAGCGCCCCGTCTTTCAACTTCTCTTTTAAGAAGTGTCATAAACAGAGCGCCGCGCTTTGCAACAATATTATCAACGTTTCTATGATCCCTAAATTCGTTCTCAAACTTTGCTGATGTAAGCCCATAGATCGAATTTATAACTATTTTTAGTGCCTGAGCTAGATCGCCGGCGTGCTCATCAGACAAATAAGGACCTAATGCTCCGTCAAGAAGTGCACCAGCTGTTGCAAAGTCATGATGCTTAACTGCAACTCTGCCGTCAACTATGTCCTTAAATATCTTTGTGTATACAGGTCCGAAAAGACATTCGGCTATTATTGAATGTGGATGCATAGAACTAACGTCACCGTCCCATACCCATTCATAATATCCTTTCCTAGAATAGGTTCGTCCACCTTCGCCAATCACATCGCCAAGATACGTACTTTCCCATTTTCCTTTTTCATTACGTTTAAACTCGTAACCAGGAAAGAACGGCAGAATAGACCAACCATCCGGAAGGACTTCACCAGGAATATAATCCCTGTACATAGGCAGTCCTTCGCTATTGAAGACTCTAAACTTGTAGTCATCTCCAAATCGTTCTCTATACTCCTCATATCTGTCTGACCCAACTGGTTTCGACAGATCTCGATAGTTAAAAGAGCTTTGTGGTTTCTTGTTTCTGCCAAATATAATTCTCTTCGACAATGTATTGGTGGTATCGTTTACACATACCTTAATGCCTTCGCCAGGATGAAGAAGTTCGACAATTGCGACCTGTATTTTTCTTGCCATAAAGTCACCTTGCCTTGCATGAAATACCGCCTCTGTGGCTAAAACGTCATTAGTACAGTATTCGATAATATCATTCCACCTATCCTTAGGCGCAGGCTCGTCCCAAGGAATACCCATTTCCTTATGTGTGATCCCAAGCTTGATTTCCCATTTCTTAAGACCCATCTTTTCCGTACACATGTCATAGACGTCTAAATATGATGCATCAGCTGATCCGGGATAAGGATTATGGTTCCCGACAATGATTTCCTGGCTCAAATTGTATAATTCCTGGTTTGTTTTACCAAGAGAAGCGCCCCAAATCATTGCGTTATCGTAATTTCTATTGTTAAATCCGACCAGAAGCATGGAAAATAGCTCTTCAACCTCATAAGGAGCTGGATTTATCATGGAATTTACGGTATCAGCGTTCTCGTATTTCCAGCAAATTAAAAAAAGACCTGGATTATCGGTCTTTTCGTCTGGTCTATAGATCTCAATATCAAAGAAAACGAGCTTTCCGTCCTTATTTCGGCTCTCAAATTTGTAAATAATGTCCGCTTCTGTTAATACTTCGGGCCGTTTTTTACCTTCAAAGTGCATTTCACCAACCAAATTTACGCATCGATCAGCCTGGTTTGATGATTTCATAGCAAATTGAAGCACCGCCTGCCTCAAATCCGAAATATCATAGACAAGATTTGCCTCAAACGCGCGATCCGTAACCATTTTTATGTAATTTACGCAGGTTGAAGTGTACCCTGGCTCAATTTCCTTCCTTAATGCCTTAAGAACACAGGCTCTAAGGTGTTTTTCATCCTTAATTACGTTATCATCAAGCACTTTTCCTTTCTCCTTTAATGGTAAGCCGCTGCTAATAGTGGCAATAGCAAGTCCATTGCAAAGTGTTAACATCCTTCTAAGTGCGGATCCTCCCGTAAAGACCTTAATTTCGATATACGGAGCATAAATAGATGATAATTTTTCCACATCGCCATCATAATAGTAATATAAATGGATGGCTTTTCCGCTTTTTGACACTTCCGCATACGTCTTTGGCCACATGGAAGCGGCCTTAAGATTAGCATCAAGGTCTTTTTCTCCGTCTAATCCTTTAATATCAAAGTCAATGCATATGAGATTAACTGGTGGCTTTACCCAATGAAGAGTACCTGTATCAATTTCAGATAGCCTTCCTTTAACATTTGCCCACGATCTAAGTGGAGAGCCGTCTTCTTTGCATCCTTGAGCAGGGCAGCTGGCAAACATTTCATCAAATATGGATGTTTTCTTATCAAATATAAGCCAAGACTCCTGCCCTTTCTTATCAGGTTTCTTCCTTTCTGGGTTTTCAAACTTCTCGCTACGAAATCCCAGATACACGCTTCTAACGTATTTTCCATTAATCTGCATCCTTTCTTTAAACTCTTTAAAGTAATTGCCGAGCTCTGTACGAAATATCCTATACGGCATCTTGTATGCATTAGCGAATGTACAATACTCGTCGTACTGCTTCCATGCTTCCGCAAGCGTTACCATATCGCTTTTCTCGTACTCGTCGATGTTGTGCTCAATAAATCCGTAGAAGTCATTGGTAGCCGCCATCATGCGCAGTGGAACATAATCCTCGTAGTAGTCTTCACCGAGCTCGTTGTAAACCTGAAGACAATGCCACGCAATACCGCCAAGTTCAAACTTTATTTGATTACACAGTTGATGATACTTTCTGTAAGGGATCTTTCTGCCGGATGGATGCACGTCGATAAGGCGCCTTAATATTCCCGACTTTGCATCCGTAATCTTAACCGGCTTGTTTGTTCCCATGAACAAAAATGTATTAAACTGGGTTGTAAATATCTTTGTGTACTTAGCGTTAACTTCCATTCTAGCATGAGACACAATAGAGTTAAGCTTGGTGTTGTTCTCGATTTTGCTAAGATCACCATCGTCTTGTATAGATACAAGCGGTCCGTCCTTAAACGACTCCATGCCGAACGCGTTGCTAGCACTTGTCAGTTCTTTGGCATCGTAAACGCTAATGTAGCCATCAAATAGCGGCGTGATGATCTTATCAAATATCGTAGACTTTCCAGTACCCTTATCACCATAAAGAACCTCGAACTTTTGAATGCGCTTTGAGTCTCCTGTTATGATAGCCCCAATAGCCCATTCTATTTTTTCTCGCTCCTCAGGATCGTACAAAGTGCTTATAAGCTCCTCGTAAGCATCAATCGGGCCCTCTTTAAGCTCATACGGCAGCCTTTTACTGGCATAGTCTTCTCGTTTTACCTCTGTGTTTGCAAATATAATACGCTGATCAAGCTGCACAAAGTTGTCGCGCATCTGGTCTTTAACAAACTTATGCCACCTATCAATTGCTTTAGTATCAGCATCCCAAACCCAATCCACCACAACGGTTTCTCCAGGCTTCGCAACATACTTATTGCTCTTTTCCAATAGATCTGCATCGAACGCATCAATGGCATCTTGCTCGCATGTCGACCACATACCTGTATTTTTATTGTAGACAGCATAAAAGTCTCCGCCCTTGATCATCAGGTCCTTGGATCGATAGTTTACAATAAACTTCGTATAGAACCTAACGATCTTTTCTTTTCTTGTTTCTTTGACCGATGTAACGGTCTTAGCAAAATCAAGCATCCATCGGCTCACCTCCGTTAGACTCATCTTTTTCCATCAACGCTTTTAAGTAATTCATGTTACTAGCAATAGCTTTCATCGCTTCGTTATGCTTTTCACCAAGAGACACAAAGGCGGCCTCAAGTGTCTTAATTCTCTTTTCGAGAATATCAACGCAATTAAGCAACTCCATGTTCACTGCTGCCTGTTCTTTGGTGTCTTTTGGATTCTTAGCTTTGCGTTTAAGATTTGCAAAATAGTTCGTTTTGGTAAGATCAATGTGCGAGTTCGGTTTACTCATCTTTGCTCTCCTCTTTGTCTGCTGAATTAGTAAGTTTCTTAACGGCGATCTTAGTCGCTCTAATACAAAAGCTTACGGCAAAAGCACTAACGGCAAAACCTAAGCTTGCACCGCCAAGAAACACGCCAAATCTAACACCTTTAACAAATGCTGCCATTATTTACCTCCTTATACTCGTTCACACATATAAAGTCCTGCTTGCGCCCAGATTGGTGATCTGCGTTGATCGTTTGGAGAATTACTAAGCGGAAATAGTCCGCCGTTTCCGTCAGGCATGTAATCCCTTGCCATCCATCTACCAACCTTATTAACAATGTCTTGTCTGCTAAAACTGTTCGCTATGCCAAGGTTACAAAGCATATCACTAAACCATCGCTCCGGGTGATCGTTTCCGGGCTCTCCCATAATGTTTTCCATGTCTATTGCTAGTGCAACAAGCATTTCAAGAACAGTGCATGGCATTCCACTCATGCCAGAATCCTGTCGCTTTTCTGTAAAATATAAATAGCGGAGAGCCTTTCCTTTCTCCGCCCGATCACCATCAAGTTCTATAGTGTAGTCCCATCTAAACTCAATATGGTACAGATAGTCGCACACTTGTCTGTACGGCCATCCATCAACTTTAGACAGTAACCAATCAAAATATAAATCCTGCATTTAACTCCTTTCCCGCAGGTTTATCCTTCAAATGCTCCAAATACCTTAATGATTTCGAAATCACACCCTCTGGAATAATTTCGAACAAATATACATGTCTCGTCATTGTCAGCAAAGCCAAATTTAACAAGCGCATCGCCAATTAGATCTTCTATCTCATCAAAATAAATAATGTCCTCTTCCGATCCCTCTTTAAGAGTAAGGACTTCATTCTCCTGATAATATACAAGCTCCATTGTATTAAATCCTGGTTGATCTCCAAATTCATCAGCTTTTATAATCTTGGTCGGCTTTTTCGAATTCTTTTTATAGTCGGCAGTAATAACTTCACCAAGATCATCCTCATCCACGCTCGGAGCATCCTCTGAGGGACTCTCGCTTTCAGCAGGATCAGTCTGATAATACTTTGTGTAATCGACCTTGTTCGGCTTTACATACTCTTCTGTCATGTTATGAACTTCGACATTCTGAGTCATGCTATACTCGGGCATCGGAGGCTTTTCCGGATGTTTACCCTCGTAGTATTCACGCATATCTTTACGTTCTTTTTCCATTATTTCTTCATAATGGATCTTTGTTACGTATCGCCCGGCAAAATATCCAATGGCTATGCCTGCGCATCCAATAACTATCTCCTTAACCATATTCTCTCCTTATAAGAACAGTGCAAATAAGGCCACCATAAGCACTAACGCTACAACCGCAAGCCCAAATATAAAGCCAAAAACAGCAAGCACCACTTTAATAGCGATGCATGCTACTATTATTGTAAACAATGTTAATATCATGCCATTCTTTCCCTGCCTCTAAAGCCTGCCCGGCCGACGATCGGATACGGATCAATATTAAAATTAAGAAGTATCGAAGGCTCAACACCGTTTACAAAAGTCTTCGAATCCAAAAGGCCGAAGCTTACCTTATTGTCCGCGCCCATTGCCTCCGCTACTTCCGGATTTTTATAGTATACCCATCCGTAGATCTGACCGCCTTCTGCCCATTCACATTCCGGGAGCTCAAGCATATCGTATACTTCGTTTAAGAACAGGAAACCACGTTCCTGAAGTTTCTTATTCGCCCACTTTTCTCTAGCTCGCAGCCAGAACTTATTGTTCTCGTTGCTCTTTGTCCAGTTAGGATTACTCTCGTCGAAGAACCGCTGGTATGGCCAACGAAGCTCGGTCTTGTAATCCTTATCAACAGGTACTTTCTCAAACTCTCCAGTTTCCGGATCAACAACGGTCTCGGTTTTAGGTCTTGTTACTTTCTCGACACCGTCGTCGCCGAACTCTTCTTTAATCCGTTCCTTAAGCTGCTTGTTCTCAGCCATTAATGACGCTGCCATACTTGCTGCTGAGAAATATCTTCCCTTAAGAATGCCAAAGCTCTTGCCGAACATCAGGATCGACGTTACACCAGTAAGTACAACAGGTGCCCAGTTTTTAGCTGTTTTGATAGCGGTCTTGATATAAATGCCGCGCCTATCAGCCTTCTGAGCTTCTACGCTGTAGTTTTCTTTAATTATGCCTGCGTTGACCTTATCGGCAATTTCCTGCTGATCTTCAAGCATTCTGTTATGTTCTTCCATGATTTCCTGGAACTTAAGCGTCTTTTTGTAAGTAAGAGCTATCGTCCCAAACAGGAAAGCAACGCCTCCTACAAAATACAGCTCCGGCGCTTTGTCGATTGCTTTGAATTTAAGTTTGCTAGCAAGCACACCAGCTTTTTCAACGATTGCAAATTTACTCATAACCTATCTCCTTTCTTTAGTTGCCCTGAATTCCGGCTTTGATCGACTTGTAAATATCATTAATGTCTCTGATTTGAGCTGTCTGCTGCTCGATCACGTTCTTAAGATCTGCCTTAAGCTCTGCTTTAGCTTCGTATTTCACGTCTGCCTCCACTTCTCTGCGGATTCTTGAAATATCAAGCTTACCGATCCTTTCGATAAGCGCTGCCTTAACGGCCGTCTTGGTATCATTATACTGCTCGTTAATTTCTGTATTCACTGCGGCATTGAACACATTTGTCGCGCTCTTTATCGCATCCTTTTTAACACCGGGAAGCATCTGATCAATGTCACGCTCGACCCTGGCCTTTGCCGCACACTCAACAAAATCCTGGGAAATATCAATTTTGAAATCCGCATTCGAAAGCTCATCAACGGTGTGGTTCACCGTTTTGGCGATAGCTTTCATCTTTTTGTTTGCAGAAGCGGCGACAATAATCCCTACGATGCTGGTAACCAGTCCAGACAGTCCTAAAGCTGCAGCAATGAGAGTTTTGCTTACCATATAAGTATCTCCTTTCAAATATCTTTTATTTAAGTGAAATCGGTGTTGGCAGATAGAGTCTATAAAGACCGTTTTCTTCCTTTATGTACGCTCCTGACAAGTCTTTCCATCCAAAGAAGCTATCAGTTGCTTCCAGAGAAGAAGGATCATCAATTGCATCGTAAACTTCTGCAACCGTTACAGATCCGTTATCGACGATAGCCTGATACATTCCGTCAAGCAGATCCTGAGCACTGCTACGTTTAACCCACATAAGATCTGAGAATGACCATTTATTGCTTTTTGTCTGCTGTGACTGAGCAGGTTTACTGCTTGTTGAATAGTTCCTGTATGATGGCTGATCGATCGTTTTGACATTTGGTCCGTATCCGTTAGATGGTACGCCTCCTCGCTGCCTAAATATCCTGTCAATGGCGGAATTTAACATTTCTCCGAGCATGGAAAGCAGTTTCCTTTTTGCGTCACGCTTAAGATCTTTTTTTACGTCATCGATATCCATTTCGAAGAATGTTTCCAGAGCTTTTCTGGCTGCTGTTTTTGTGACACGTTCGCCCTGTACTTTTTTCATCGGAACTCTCGTCTGCGTATCCGATCCTGCTATCCGATCGATTTCGTTTTGAACCGCATCATTCATACATTTCTCCTTTCAAAAATAAAAACCCCATGCAATTCTTTCGAACTGCACAGGGCATAATCATGAAACTTACCTTAAGTTACTGAGCGTCATCGTCAAACGGTGTTGCGTCACAAGCAGCCGAGGGATCAATCTGAGGATCCTTCTGCATCGGGATCTCGTGGTACTTGTCCTTCGGACTCATCAGTTTCAGAACTCCGACGGTCGTAACGGTCGCCACTCCGGCATAAGTTGCTCCCTTGAGAACATACTTTCCGCCTTTTACGATTACCTTTCCGGCCTTTCCAAGTCCGTGTCCAATAGCCTTTCCAACTTTTCCAAGAAATGTTTCCTTTGCAGGCATCTCCTGATCTTTATCCATTTCAGCTACATTTGCTTCGTTTTTCTTCACTTCGTTTGCCATAATTATTCTCCTTTACTTTGTTTGGCAATTAATTGTTTCATTATACTGCCTGATTTTTCTGCGATTCGTATTTTACAGGGACTCTGGTTCCGTCCCTGTACCACGTTTCAAGACATTCATTGCAAGGCTCCTCGGCCCCGTCCTTAGCAAAATGCTTGCATTTCTTGCAGTAATCGCCAAACATTACTTCCATTTTCGAAATATCCATAATCTCTCCTTACCAACGGATCACTCTAGGCTCTCTCTTAAAGCCTATGACTCCGTAGAACTGGTTGTCATCGCCTTTTGCCGGGGTAATCTCCATTCTGATGAGTCCTGTATCATGATCCCACATGAAATGCTCGAACGTATCAACGTAGGGAAGACCCCACTCGGAATATAATTCGCTAAGCAGCACCGGATTGTTCTCAGAGTATTCTTTCGAGTCATTAAGCCTCTCGTTAAAGTCGTTTACAACGCTCTGCAGGTAGTTTGCGTCGCTATAGAAGTATCGATCTGAGAATTTATCATAGAATTTCGTATCACCATGACCGGTATGATAGACCCTAGCTGCCGATCCAAACTTTACGGTGCGATCCACCATCGCCTGACCAGTAGCCTCGTTAATCTTATTTAACGTTTCCGCGTCAACTTCCTTTTCAACCTGCGATTTGTACTCATCTGATACGGTTCTTGTAATTGTGTACAGGTTCGCAAGAGACGCAATCGTATCAGACGCCTTCTTGTGGTTTAAAACCGCTGATCCGGCAGATACCAGGAACGGAACTCCAATTTTAGCAGCAGGGATCGCCAGCTCCTTTGCCGCGTCCTTCTTTGTGATTTCCTGTGCCTCTACTTTTTCCTTAACCTCTTTAAATTTTGGTCCCTGTTTGATGGCCTGGTAGAGTGCGACGCCTTCTGCCACGATTGTAAGTCCTGTCAGAATGATCCGCTCGTGCTTTACGATACTCTTGCCAATTGCTTTAATAAAGTTCGCTTTCATTTTTGATCTCCTTTCTTGAAAGCCTACAAAAATAAAAAGAACTAGAAATCAATACGAAATCTGGTTCTCTATTATAGCGGTTGTTTTTTCTGCGAATTTTGTTAGGATTCTCTCTTAACGATTGCTCTAACGGCCTCTAATATAGACGATGGACTGTTGCTTGCACCGCCGCACCAGCAGACTCTACGAATATCATCAAGCTTTTGAATAGCCATAATGGCATCGCAGTATTGTTTTACTGGAATTTCAATGGTTGGGTCACTGCACGGAACCTTAGCACCGTCAGCGTATAATATTTCATGTGCCATAGTATCTCCTTTCAAAAGTTGCGAAAAAATGACCCCGAGAAATTTTCCCGAGGTCTTTTTCATCAACCAAATACACTAATTCGTTCGGATTTTGTCTTAAATGTAAGTCTAAACACAACTTTCTCCAAAATATCCATGTCCGTCATGATAAGAGGAAGCGACTCTTCTTCACTTACCGGAACATGAATCGTTCTAAACGATTTGTTTCGGCTAATAAGAAAGTGCTTTACTCTTACCATCTCGTCATAGTTAACGGGTGCAATAAGTGTTGCTTTTGCCTTCATAGTTGTATCTCCTTATTAATTATTTATACTTTAGTTTCACTATAAGGCTAGAAATATTTGCGAATTAGATGATGCTAAATGAGCCAGGAAGCTCTATTCTAGAACTTGGAAGCAGCTTATTTGATCTTTTAAACTGAAATATCAGGTTGTTTTTGGCTTTGGCATACGAAGTAGCCTGCGTTTTCCCGCTCCAACGCTCGGCAATGACCCTTCCAAAGCTTGTAACTGGGCCATCGTACTTGTAAAGTGCCATACAGATAAACCTCCGGAGATAATCCAAATAAAAAAGACCCAGATCCATCCGGTATCCGAGTCCAAACAACAAGTCGAAACCAAAAATATAAGTAGTAACGCGCTAGTTATAAATCGGGTCACGCAAACTCTCCTCCCTTCTCTTAAGAAGCTCAAGAATGGTCGCATGGCAAACAGCATATCCGTTCATCCATCCCTGAAGCTCCTTAACGCTCATACCAAGTGATCCAGGAATTTCAACATAAACGTTTTCAATATCTGCTATGATCGCTTCAAGCAGCTCTTTGTTATCCATCTCACACCTACATATAGCATTCCATTGGGTAAACAAGGTAATCGATGATAAGCACAGGCTCATCAAGTGTCTCAAGCTGCCCTTTCGGATTTTTGGATTTGTACTCGTCAAGTATTGTTACATCAAACTCGATCGGGCAATCATAATAGTCCGGATTTGCTGCCCATCCGAAAGTATGCCCAAAGTGTGTAAGCTCAAGTCCGAGAAGCTCATGAAAATCATTAAGCGACAAATACTCTCCCCTAGCAAACTTGTCGTTAAGATCTTTTATGGCTTTGTTAACAGCCGTCTCGCAGCTTCTAAACCATCTGCCAGCATATGCATCGTAGCAAAGTAGATCTCCTCTTCCGGTCTCTTCAACTGAAGGACCGGCCTTGCAAATATAACGAATTTCCGCTTCCATCTTTTGATCTTTTGGAACGGCGGTTTCAACCTTTTCGCGCAGTTCCTCTCCGCCAAATTTTTCTATAGCGTCCATTGTTCTATCCCGCTGACTTGTAAGATATGTAACAACGCCAGTAACTGCGGCAATCTCTTTAAGATTAATTCCCTCTGCCAGCAGTATTGATCCACATGTAAGCCCAACCGCGATAAACGACGGATAATAAGTTTTTACAGCAGCCTTAACGTGATTTCCAGAATATCCATTTAGTATCTCCTGATACTTAAGCGTTCTTCTAGCCGTGATAACATTACTTACGCCAACCCCTATGAGGGATAGCCCAGTAAATACTTTTCCCATCAACTGACGGTTGATCCTCAAATTCAATGGCCGGTTCCTCCTTTTCTGAAATATCAAAATTGATCGTCACAACTGGCTCATTATCGTAGTCAAAATCTGTGCCAAGAGTTTCAACGATCTGCAAAGCAATCTGATCATTGCAAATGTCTCTAAGATATAAGTCTATGCTTTTGCTATTCATTTATTACTGCCACCTCGCTTAACAGATCTCATAATCGCAGCCTTAAAATATCTATCATGCTTATGCTCGGCGTAGATGTTGTCTCTGATCCGCTCAAGCTCCCCTTGAAAATCCTTATACTCTTCGCAAGAGCCATGGCATCCAACGTTTCTTTTTGTGCACCCTTCGCAAGGACACGGTACATTGCTTATCATCATTACCCACTCCCAAAAACAACGACCCCATGTAATCCTTTCGAACTACATGAGGTCACCGAAATCAATATTTTAAAATTCCAAGATCCTTTAAAACTTCACTTTTCAGTTCTCCGTTGCGGTACCTTCTCTCCATTTCAAGCTTCTCTGCAGGCTTTAAAGGTCTTTTAGCCCAGGAGTAAGTGTCCGACCGTCTGTCGTACACCCTGCAGTCAATCACTCGCTTCTCATCTCTCCTGCGTTTTTCTTTGATGCCAAGTTTGGCAATTCCGAATACGCCGGTTACGATTGAAGCAGCTTCGACAGGATGCTCGATCATGACTTTGCATGCCTTACTTCCAGCTTCCTTAACCTTTTCCTTTGCAAGTTTTGCCTTACACTGGAGTTTCAGTTTCCACATAGGAATCGTTTTCTCTTCGTTATTCATCGTAAATCTCCTTTCTTTAATGAAATATATCATTCTTCATTAAAGCATCTGATTTAATTGCGATATCCTTTCTCGGAAGAAGTCTTTATCTTTTTAAGAAACTCTTCAACCTCATCAAAATGTCGGCCTGTCTTCTTATAGGACTCCAAAGAAATATACACGCGAGATATGACGCGCATCATCCCACTTTTTGTTATACCATAAATACTCTCGCCATCCGTATTTGTAACAACGAAAGCATCATCGCTGAAAATATCACCATCCGGAGCCAGTTCGTCGCCTACATTTATGCATTCACTACGCCACTCCTCTATAGTCTTAAGAATCCTATTTATAAGATCCTTGCTATCCGGACGCTCGGGGTCCATTGATATGGCACAAATATTTAGCTCTTCACAAGTTTTCATATCAGGGCACCATACAAATTCACTGTTTTTGGGCCTTCCGCAAAAACAGTTACAAAAGTTTTCACAGCCAAATATCCACTTACGCATTATGATCCGTTACCTCTCTATTTTCTTCAAATCTTCTATCATCTGTTCTCCTTTCTTTCTTTTTCTTCTCTACATAACGTCTTCTGCGTTCTGTTTGCCTATTCACAAGCAAAAAACTCCGTACTATTTCGTGTATGGCTCTTTCTTGCTCTAGCGTAAACACAGGATCGTCAAGATATCTTGATTGAACTTTCAGCACATAACCGCTCTCTTTGCTTCCGTCCTGCCACACTTGTATTTGATTATCTGAAACCATCGGTTCTCCTTTCCTCTTTTAATCGCTTGTTGTAACAGTAACCGGTATGATTGACTGCGGAATATAATTGATCTCGTACTTGTATTTGTTAACTTCTGATCCACCAAGATCCTCAATTACGTACATGTTATTACTCGTTAAGTTTATTATGTGTTTGTAATATTTTCCGTTCTCTTCAATGATGCAGTCGAGTCTATTGCTTCCTACATTGACGCTCATTTTACCGATAACCTCAAATTCGATCTTATCGGTTCTTGTGTTAATAATGACGACTCTTCTGTACACATTAAAATTATCAGCTTCTTTTGCGATGTTGGCACTGACTTTTTCAGATTCAGTGCATCCGGTCAGATAAAGAGCCGGAATTCCAAAAATAAACAACGCCAGCAACAGGTTTCTAATCTTTTTCATAAATCTCCTCCTTTCAAAGTAGCCCGGACTTATGAGCGCCGTACCCTACCGCTGTAATAAACAGCAAAAGTCCTAAAACCCACGCAACCCCCCAAAACACAGGGTCTTCCGAATCAGCAAATGAAGCAATGGCCGATACGCCAAGCGTGAAAAATACGTATACAATAGCCGCAATAATGAGAAGCCCAAATCCAAATATAAATTCTTCAATAGACATCATGTCTCCTCCTCGCAAACAATAAGTTCCTTTGCGTACGGCAGTGTCTTAATCCATTCGCAAAACTCACGCCACTCATCGAGTTTATGATTCTTTCTCTCGTGGTAGATCTTAGCCAGGACCTCATAGCTTAGCATAATTGTTCTCTTCTGATTGTAAGAGGAAGGTAGCAGCTGGATTAACTGCCACCAATATTTTTTGTTTTTGGTTTCAATGTAGACGCTTCGATAATAGTTGAGCACGTCACACGTGTAATCAAGAAATGTCAAGGAACCGCGTGCATCGTCGTTTAACAGATGCTCGTGACTAAAATCCTCTAGCTCAAACTCCTTAGCAGCAATTTTATGCATTGTTGAGCAAGAGTCCGATACCGTGCCAACCTTATACGTGTCAAACTCCTTCCACCAGTAAAGAGGTGCCTTAATATCCATCCATACTGCGATCATACGTCTGTACTTGGAGTGCTCTCTTCCTGCTGCCGCTAGTTTTTTCATGAGCGTGAGGTCGTTCTCGCCAAGCTCGTAGCTGGCAGAGACTCGATCAGAGTCATACGGTCCGCTATTGCCGCAAATATCATGGTATTCGCCAGACCACTGATCGTAAAACACGGAGTCACTCTTCTCCCAAGAATTAAGCGGGTTTCTCATGCCGCGAATTGCTGGTTCAAAACCCTGAACATCAACATTTGTAATTTCAATCATGCTTATTCATCCCTTTCTATATTCGCCGGATGTACCGGAATACCGCAGTCATCTTTTAGCGTGTTCTTAAAATAATGTTCTTTTGCGTTCAATGCTCTCGGTCCAGACGTAAGCTTAATCAACCCGGTTACGTCGTAGCAATGAAACCCACCGCATTTCGGACACCTAATAGCGAACGGAACGGGCTTATGTCGCGCTCCGCCTTGCTCAAGTCCTTCTTCTAAATACATGAAAAGCCTATTGCCGCAATCCTCACAGACATATAGCATATAAGCCCAGACCACGGGCGTGCCAAACCTTCGAAGGTTATTTATTCGGTTCACTGCCTTAGCCAGCTTCTTAAGATAGCTGCTCATTTAATTTAGTTCTCTCCTTTCTTAGGAAGGGCCTCGATGATCTCCGGCGCCGTCTCAAGCACGCTGCTAAGTGTCTCGTCGTTATTAATAAGGTTATTGAGCGTTGCCTTAATCATGCCGATCTGATCAATATCAAACGTTATTGCTAAGAGCTTTGCTGTCGCGGCATATGCTTCGAGTAAAAGCTCCTGCTGTGTGTCCGACATGGTCTCCAAAATCTCAACAGATGAGCGCACTTTCTTTTTGCATCCACGCTTTCTAATTGACCCGTTCTGCTCAAAGCTATTGAGATCATCAATCTTAATATAATGAGTCTTTGATCCTTTAACTTTGCACGCCGGGATCTTTCCATCATATACCCATCTGTTTACGGTAGAATATCCAGCACCGAGAAGCATGGCAGCATCCTTTACGCTGACCATATCATCCGTTTTTTCTTTAACAAGCGTTACTACAGCTCCCATTCTTATCTCCTTTCTACTAGTTCCATACCGGCACCGGAATTACTTTCATCTTCGACAATATCTTCATAAATGCTAGAAATCTATCGAGCTGCTTTTCATCAAGACCATAGCTAACATAATCCTCAATTCTATCGTCATAGTATTGTGAGTGTAATACATACTCTCCATCAATGCCGGTGCAGTCTAATATAACTCTGACATCCGGATCTGAATTTAAACCAAACTCGAAGCAACCATCAATATATTCTTTTAAGTTAAACCCAAGATCTAAAATAGCTTGCAATTTTCGGTAATAGCAAACATGAGTGACCATTCTTATCCCCTTTCTTTATGCTTATTACGTGGAAGAGACCACCTAACGGACTCCTCCACCAGTATTTCGACAGTCTCCCACCTCTTAAGACACGGTTTGCAGCTCCTTATCCTATGAATTGATCCGTCACTGCGTTTTTGCGTGTCAATAACTTTTGACGCCCTTCCGCAATTAGGGCAAAATATCACGCTGCTGGTCATACGGCGCTATACCTCCGCAAAATAAAAAAGCCGGCTACCGACTTTCATTGGTCCGTACTTTTCCGGCCATTTGTTCAGCAAATAACGACCAATACCGCGCAGCCTCTTTCCGGGGTTACGAAGCGCCAACTCATCATCTGCCGTTATTGTAATTTCGAAGTGATACATGTAAAACTCCGGCGCAGATATCTTAATATTATGCCTGCATAAGAGCTGTACATACGCATGATACGAAGCGTCCTGTATATTTGCTTTATGGAAGTCCATAAGAATTAACGGTCTAGCAAAGGCTACACGAATTCTTTTAGTCATCTTTTACCTCCGCGCCAATTAAGCAGTACCCATCCTTCTCCATCTCGCAAAGAAACGCAATATTACACGCCAGATGCCAAAGATGCGGCAGTCCGGACTCTTCATCCGTGCCATACGGATTGTTAAGATATGCCACGAAATGCCTGAACGCAGCGTCACGGTACCGTTGTACGTCGACGTTCTTCCAATTATCTACGCCGCCATCCGGATACTTGTTGTTGCCGTATTCTCTGACTCTCGCAACGTCGAATAGAATCTGCCTGGGAACCAACGTGAGCTTCGGCTTGCCAGCGTCCGCTTTAACAGCCTGATCATTAAGCGGCCCGTAGCCTTTCTTCTCAAACATTTCGCGTATGCGATTGAAAGCATATTCAGATATCTCTGCGCATTTATCCCATTTGTCCTTGTAGTCCACGGTAAGCATACTTCTGTAGTCTGGATGCCAGTTCGTAAATTTTTCTGGATCACATTCTCTGCAAATCGCTTCAATCACTTCGTATTTATGTCCACGCGCAGAGTAAAGGCATGTTGAACAGTTTTTATCCATTTCATTCTCCTTTCAAAAACACAGACCCCGAGAAATTTTCCCGAGGTCTTTGGTACTTACTTCCAAAACTGGAAGAAATTCTTTGTCGGTTGATCATCCCTGAGCGCGTCATCAACGGCCTTCTTATCAGAAGTCTTCAGATACGCATTCTCTTCCTCAAATTTACTGGCACGTTTGAAATGTTTATCCTTCATAACCTGGCCAAAGATAAACGTACATCCGGACAACGCCAAGCCGGCTCCCTGCAAAATATGTCCAATCTTGCTCGATTTCTTCTCATGAACAAGTTTCTCTTCTTCGAGCTTGTTCTGGGCTTCCTCAATGTCAAGATCGCCATATGCTTTGTAGTCGACTGCGATTTCCTTCTGCAGTTTAGCTAAGGCTTCCATCTTTTCGGTATAATCATCATCAGACGGATCCAGCATTGCATAGCATTCGAGAATTTTCTGATTAGCTTCATAAAGCCGTTTCTCGTATTCATCTCTAAACTGTACAACCATACGTTTCTCCTTTCTTTAAATGGTTCTATGTGTACCATTAAAGCCCATGATTTATCTGCGAACTCAGATAACTTCGTTACTGACTTGCTCTATTTGAGAGCTCGTGAAGAAAAAAAAGACCATGTGAACTTTCCATTCATGCATGGTCTTAAGTGAACATCAATCGTTACTCATAATAACAAGTACACATCCGATTATGATTAAAATGATCCCTAATGTGCCCATGGATCACCTCCCAAGCTTTTCCTTTATGATGCCGATCATTTCTCCGCACTTGCTCTTGATGCTACTCCAATACATAGCAACAAGAACCGGTCCGTAGGCAACGATCGTGATCAATCCGGTATACTTAAGTGTATCTCCGATGGTCATTTCAGTTGCTTTTGTTTTTAACCAGTTTCTCATTTTTGTACCTCCTATAATGGAAAATATAAAATTAGTGTTCATTATAGGAGATGAAAAATCTGCGAGAAAAGCCGAGACACCACGTATAATACGCGATGCCTCGTTGAACTTACTTCTGCTCCTCCTTTCCAGTCAGTTTATAAATCCAATTACCAAACGGCGCTGATACCATAAAAATATCCAGTCCGAGCCAGAGCAGTGTAATGGACATGCTGCTCCACCCATCGAACAGACTTGTATACACACAAGCCATGCTCAATGCCAATGTCACAGCAGCTATTCCAACAGCTCCGATCATCATGCAAATCACAATACCAATGCTAGTTTTAGTTATTCTATTCATAATATCCTCCTTTGAATATTGGTTAGTTTCTTTTCATTAGAGGATATGAAAAAACTGCGAGGCCATGTAATTACAGCGATTACACGTACCTCGCATTAGATCAATCGTCGTCTTTTTCGCCAAGAATCAATTCTCTGATCGACTTCTTAAACACAAGCCGGCAGACGATCTTTGCTAACAGCACCCAGATTAAAATGTTGAGTATCGCACCAAACGCTCCAATCCAGAGCGACGGATGCATAATACACGCCACAATCATGAGTACAACAACAAGCGCCATACCTCTTCCGATTAAGTCATTTTTCATTTCGTTTCCTCCTATTGAAAAATCAATAATTGTATCATTATAGGAGATGATTTATTTGCGAAAAAATAAAAAAGATATGATTTACCGGCGATTGGCCCCAGCTCTCAGGTTGACGTTAATAATTCGTCATTTTATATTTACCCGCCGGGTGTTCTCGGATCCGCCGCAGTTTATTACACTGTTGACGTCTAAGCTCACCTTTAAGTTTTGAAATGTGTCAATTCACTCAAACAGTAAAATCTTTTTACTCAATGCTCCTTAAGCATACTCCCCTTCCGGTGGCATTAAGCTTCTTTTCATTATAGGATATGAAAAATCTGCGAAAAAAGAAATGACCCATGAAATATCACAGGTCATTCCGTATGGGGTTATGTTATTAAATTTTAGATTTCAGGCATCTGTCAGTTACCTAACAGATCATACCTCCTTTCTTAATTTATTCTCATTATAGAAGATGAATTATTTGCGATACTTATCGAGGATCCAATAGAATTTGCGCAGTCTGTCATAAAACATGTCTCTTCCGCAAGGTATTCCAGAAGCTTCAAAGCATGAAAAACTCTTTCCAGTAGTTACCGCTTCAAATATAAACGATCCGATGTCCGGATCACATTCTCTTGCGGACCTTTCTACCATTTCGCACTTTTCCTTAAAATATAAGTCTCTCAGTGCCGTTTTCGCAGTTGTATCACTAGGAATACTACCTTTAACCTCCTGATATGAGCATACAGGAAGCATATTTATTGCGGTAAGCTCCCTTTTCCACTCATAATACTGCAAGCAAAAGTGCGTTAACTCCAGTCTCCTTTCTTTGCTTAAATAATAGCGCCCCTTTTTGAGAGCTTTACTCTAACGTTTGTTCCCATGTTTAACCTCCTTTGAAAATAAAATTGTAGGAACGAACATTAGTATACAACAAAAATAAAAACCCTCAGGATTTCTCCCGAGGGTAACTTTTATTTGACAGGAACCTTTTCAATGTTAAATTCAAAATACCACTCTGTTTCTTCGTCCAATCCTCGTCCGATACGCACAGCATCCTTTAAAGTAATGTCAGAAGACGCAAGTATCTTGACCTTCGTTGCTATCGGGAATTCTACTTCAACTGCATCTATCCCAAGGATAAATGTCATTGCTCGACTCCTCGTTCCAAACGCGCCAAGAATCTTACGATCTTTATAGTCCGCTACCTCATCGGTAAATGCACTCATCAAGCAGGTTACGACATATGCATTCATAATGTATCTCCTTTCTTTTGTGAACTTCTCTGTCGTTATATGGCATGTATTATTTGCGAAAAAAAAAGCCCTCTATTTAGAGAGCTTGAAGAAAGTTTACTAATTGATGTGCAAATTTCATTTTACTACTTTCACTACTGTATCCACCCCAAACATTTAAATGCCCATCTTCCTCAAATTCGTAATGTAAAATATGTGACTCTTTACCGCTTCGCGACTTAACTCTAATCTGTACACTCTGATCAAAATAATCTATTTTTTCAGGTCTTATGCAACAGCCTAATGGGTCATTTGTTAAATGTTCAACAGCTTCTTTGATCTGTTCATTAGTATACCTTGACATATAGTAACCTCCTTCATTTTGATAGAGGCAAGTATATCATAAGCCAGAACAGTATACAATTTAGCAAAACTGACGAAAAATATAAAGCCCCTGAGATTTTTATGTCCCAGGAGCTTACCATCATTTTTCAATTTCCTTCAATGCCCATTCACGAGCAGTATTAATGGTGCCGTTGCTCCATTTGATTGTCCGAGCGAACGAATCATCTGCCCATTTGGCAGAAAGGCTACAGTCATAGGCTTCAATTGCTCTAAGTTCAGCCATAAGTTTATAACCTTTCCGCTCAAATCTTCTAAGTTTCCGCTCAACTTCTTCAATCCTTTTAAGCTTCTCTTCCATGTTAATCCTCCTTAATAAAGCATCAATAGTTTCATTATAGGAGATGAAAAGTCTGCGAAAAAAAAAAGAGCCCATCTCCAAGGACTCTCCTTTCTTGATTACTTTTTGATTACCTGCTTACTTAAGCACTGTAAATATCACGCTTTTTCGCTATTTCGCGACCCGTGAGGTCGCAGGTTCAAATCCTGTTACCCCGATTTTTCTTTTAGAATCATTGGTAATCGGACTTAACCTAACATAGCTGCCTGATTACCTTTGATTACCTTTAGGGCCTGGCTTACTGCTAGGCTCTTTTCTTTTATTGTGGCGACGTCATACGTATAGTATTTGTCGTTCACCTCAACAGAATTACCGATAATCGAAGCAGCGACAACAGATGGGACACCGTTTGCTCTCATAGCTGAATTTAGAGTCTTTCGATATGCGTGTATGCCCCTCTCAGTTATTCCAAGCATCCGGCATTTATTCTTTATGCAAGATGAGATAACTGGTGCGTGTATCCTTCCATTTTCATCTGCAAATATCCACTCGCTTTTGCCAACGTATTCCTCCTGCGCTAATCGTATACGCCGAAGAAGGTCTTTAAGCTCATCCGTCAAAGGAAAAGCCCTGATCTTATCGTTCTTTGTGCTCTCAACACAATACTCTTTACTCTTCCTCTTGTATTTTTCGGAAGAATCAACTAAAATATAGTCTGATAGCACATGGTCCCACCTAAGAGCAGACAATTCGCCAACTCTCATGCCAGTTAAAGACGCCATCTCAACGGCATAAGTTGGCATATACCACGGCCGCTTTAGGTAATCTTCCTTAAAAATATCATTTAGCTTACCTATATCGGCTCGCTCAATTACCTGGCTCTTAGCGGACCTTTTAGATGCGTAGCAATACTTGTTGAAGACCTTTGGCGTTATAAATGCACAAGGGTCTTTTTGTATGTATCCCTTTCTAAGTGCAAAGGTGAAAGTATTCTTAATGTATCCAACTAGTGACTTCGTAGCGCTTTTGCATAACTTCTTTTCGTCAATCATAGTCCTAATTTGTACCATGATCTCATCTTCTATGTAAATATCAATCCTTCTAGAGAAAAACGGATCCGTAAAGTACCTCCTCTCATCCGTTTCGTACTTCGCAACTGAGTTTCCATCTACCAGTTTGTCTTTAAATTCCCTCCATTCATGGTAGACATCTATAAATGTTAGTGAATCTTTCTTATCTTCTTCCTTGTAGAAAGACACAATAGCGGCTTTTAAATCTTCCTCGCTGCTTTTCTTTACAAGCCTCCTTCCGTTTGCGCTCGGCAGATACGTATACCACTTGCCGTTCTTGCCTTGCCATATGCTAAAGGCGTGGTTTTTCAAATATAAGTCTTCTTTTTTCATTTCCACTATCCCTTGGAGATGGGTCAGATCGATTATACCAAGGGATACGGCCTCGCTCAATACATTTGCAAACATGGTAGCATTCTAAAACGAAAAGTTGTCACCTGCGTAGGGAACTTTCGCTTTGCTCAAGACCAGCTTACTCTCTTCGAGAGTTCGCGGAGAAAAATGAAAGCCCCAGAATTTCTTCCGAGGCTTATTAAATTAAAACTTCCAATTTTTCTTTTTAGGTTCTTCAACGACTCCCATCAGCATAAGTTGAGCATATATTCCGGCTTCTACAACTTTCCTTACGTTGAATCTATCAAAGAATCTGAGATGCTTACTGACAAGCTTCGCAACATCTTTATCATAGATTTTACCTTTACCAGGATAGTCTGCATAGCCATCACTATACTTCTGACAACCATATACATCACTTTTTTTCATTTTAGATACCTCCTTTCTATTATAGACGCTGTAATATTTGCGAAAAATAACGTCTAGTCGTTCATACGTTCGAGAAAAAAATAAAGCCCGTGAATTATTCACGAGCATGAAAGAGAAGGCGAGCCACGCTACTGCTTATACATATAGAGTGGGGTTTGCGCCCACCTACTAGTATTCGGTCTATGCCTATACATCGTTGTAGTCTTAAGGTTCTATATGTTTACCTTCTCTTCATTATAGAACATGAAATTTATGCGAGGACCTCTTTAACAAAGGCTTTCGGGTAGACGCTGCGCACAACGTCACGGCGTTTGAGAGCATTATCCTCGCTGTCAAACGATCCACAGAACACATGCCACCTCTTATCACTCATGTATTCGGTGAAGGTCTCAAGTCCTAGCGCCTCTTTAGCTTTCTTTGCCGTTGCGTAAGCAGTAGCCTTCTTAGAATCAGCCTCGATCTGTACCCGGTAGTAGAGTTCTTTTAGCCTAAAAATATAAGAAACCTTATCGTTAGCACACACCATCTTGCCGATCCATTTAGTAAAAGCTTCGCCGTTGCAGTACGCATGACCGGCATCGAACGATTTGGTCTTAGAATATACCGCGTTGGTGTGCCTATAGTCGTTAAACATAAGCACATCGCCAGGTAAGATAAGTCCTTCTGCGATGCACTGCTTTTGCGTCTTATTGCCGATCTTGATGATGTTAAAGAATTTCTTAGCTTCTTTTTCAGCATTTGCGCTGCTCCAGTGAATGACTCCCATGTCGCCCCACCAACTAAGGGAGGCGCTTGGAATACCGATAGCCTTAAGCGCCCACTTAACGGCATTGGCACAGGAAATATAACGTTTTCCGGTCTTTCTAGCGACTCTAAAAGATGCGGCCGGCGTTCTGGCATTATCGTAAACCCAAGGCATATCGTTTGCAATGTCTTCTCGCATGGTAACGTCCATGCCTTTAAGCGCGTCAAGAAACGCTTTTGAATTCTCCCCCATGGCTACCTCCTATTTTAGAATATCAAGTTTCATGATCACCTTACTAGGCGGGTCGTCAACGTTGATATCGTCGTGTAGTTTTATTGCTACTGGCGGCTCATCCGGATTCTTAAAGTTAAGAACAAAGTCGCCGACGTTCGGATACGGTTCATGAAATACACACGCTCCGACAAGGAATCCGACAAATAAGCCGACTATAACAAGAATAATTACAAATATAACTGACATATTGTATCTCCTTTAAATCTTACTTAAGGCAGCTGCGCAACCCATTCTGTTCCGTTGAACGTAAGAACGGCACCGGTTGGTGGTGACGCTGGCGCCGGAATAGCACCAATACTATCAGCAGATCCGGTGAAATTGATTGTTAACGACCCGCTAGCATATGACGTTCCGATATTGGTCCCCGGGACGATTTTTGTATACGATTCGCGAACCGTAACTGACCATCCATTGGTCTTGTTTAGCTTGTAAACATATACCTGATCGCCTTGCTGACTGATGGAATGCGATGATACGGATCTGTAATACTGGAACTCGACTTCTGTTGGATCGTTCTCCTTGTTGACGTAAGCCATGAATGCCATTCTGGTCTTGCTTCCAGTAGCCGGGTTTGAACTAGATGACGCACGGCAATAAACAATAGCGTTTGCTTCGTATGCGGTAATGAAATCGTTCCATGTACTAGTTCCATACGATAAGATAACAAGTTTCGCTAAAGTTCCGTCGTTGATCTCTACTGTCGTTGTCCCGTTCTTATCCGTTACGGTGAACGTCGCCACACCGTCTGTCTTACTAACAGAAGCCGTTGGCGAATATCCATCAGCTCCATCGGCACCATCAGCTCCGTTATCACCTTTCGGTCCTCGCGCACCCTGAGGCCCTGTCTCACCAGTGTCACCCTTTGGGCCTTGTGGTCCGGTCTCACCAGTATCACCTTTGTCACCCTTTGGGCCTTGTGGTCCGGTCTCACCAGTATCACCTTTGTCACCTTTAGGACCTTGTTCACCTTGAGGTCCAGTGTCTCCTGTGGCACCCTTATCGCCCTTTGGACCTTGCTCACCGGTGTCTCCTTTATCACCTTTGGGTCCTTGAGGTCCGGTATCGCCCTTAGGGCCGGGTTCGCCTTGCGGGCCAGCAGGACCAGTATCACCTTTATCGCCTTTAGGTCCAGGATCTCCAGTATCACCCTTATCGCCCTTTGGACCTGTAAGCCCTTGAGGTCCGGTATCTCCTGGTTCTCCTTTTTGGCCTTGTTCTCCAGCATCGCCTTTTGGACCAGGGTCACCTTTATCTCCTTTAGGACCGGCGGGACCAGTCGGACCCATTGGCCCAACCTCTCCCTTGTCACCTTTAGGTCCCTGAGGACCAGCCGGACCTTGTTCGCCTTGCTCTCCAGGATCGCCCTTATCACCTTTCAAGCCTTGAGGTCCGATGCCGCCTGTAATATCAACGCTAAATGGGTCTGTACTTGTATCGGCTATTACGGTGTTATCAAACTCAAATTCTATTTTCATTCGATTTCCTCCGTTACATCCCAGTTAAGCTTAAACGTTCCCATAAGTGGTGTGTAAATATCACTGCCGAGACCGACCTGCAGATCATATGTATACTTCCCGGCAGGCAATTCACAGGTATCCTCCGGAGCAACTCGGACACGATACTTGTTCTCTTCCAAAAATGTTATTCCGTCTTCTAACTTCTTCTGGAAAATATAACTAGTATCCATCGGTCTCTTCTTAACCGAGAAGTATAGGCTTTCGACGGTAACATCTTCGATCTCAGAGATTGTTACGTCGAAGCTAAGGGTATCTCCTCTGGTTAGTTCTATGTCTTTCTTGATCAATTACGTTACCTCCGAAAATATAAAGTTAGTTTAAAGTGTCATTATAAAAAGTCCCACCGTGGTCCGCAGTGCTTTCACCTTATGCGTGGTGGGCACTTATTACAACATCTCCGTCACTCCCATTTGTACATACCGCATTTCACACAGCAATATTCTTTCCGTTTACCACAATGCTCGTTGATTTCGTCACCATATAACAGGCGTACGAACTTGTAGTCATGTTTGCAGAATATCTTCTTCAGTATTTTCAGCATATCATAGTACCTCGTTGAAACATTTTCGAAAAATTCCCACCGGGAAAAATTTGGGATTTGAAAAAAAAAGACATAAGGCCCTGAATTACTCCAAGACCTTATGGGTGATGTGCTCTATAGATGTGGCATTAAGACGTGCTGATGTCTGGTTAGCAACGCCAGACGGACGTGATTTATGCCGGCCACCCGGTCCACCTCCTTTCTACTATAGGAAGTGAAAATTTTGCGACTTATATCACAACCATCTTGACCTCACTATCTACCATAAATTCTTTCTTAAGCAGCATCTTTACTGCATCGGCTTTTTCCTTATTGGTGAAGGATCCACAAACAACCTGATAGTCATCCTCGTAAATCTCAACTGAGCACTGCATCCTTGTAATATCAGTAACAGTTGCGGCCCATCCCTTTGCAAGAGCAAGAGACTTAAAACGTCCGACCTGAACTCTATAGTAAGTCTTAGCCGGCGCAGGTGCTTCTTCCTTTTTAACAACCCCAGTGATCTCGCTATCATACTGATCAAGGTTGAAGCGATCGATCAGCTTTAGAATCTTCGAAATATAATTCGGATCCGTTGCATAGCCGCCGTTCTTTATGATGGTGATAGCATCCTTGGCCGTTTTGGCGTTAAGCAGCCCTTCGTACCTCTTTTTAGAGCCGTTCATAGCCCCAAGAAGGTAAGCCGAGTGATCCTTAATGGAATCCTCCACAGTCTTATACTTCCTAAAGTCGGCATGCACCTGAACCGATTTGCCGTTATATACTTCCCACGTAAGGATGTTAACCTTGCTGGTTCCGTCCCAGGTTGATCCCTCCCAGGTGTTTCCGGAAAGATTTACCTTCATTCCAAAGCAGTTGTTAGCTTTTCTAGCAAGCTCGGTCTTAACATACCCGCTCTCAAGGATCCCCTGAGCCGCTGTGACTGAGTAGAAAATTCCGCTCTTATCGCATTTGTGAACTGTCTCAAGGATCAGATCCGCTGCAACAGATTCGCTAGATACATTAAAGTCGCTTGCCTGAAGCCCGCTGTTCCTCTCGTTATTTGAGTAAATGGCCTCACCGTTCTCGTCAAACACCGAGTATCCGTACGGGCAGTTATTTATAGCGTTCTCTTTTACTTCGTACGCACCAAGCTGAGAAGTAACATCTCCCCACGTTCTTCTAACTCTGTACCAGACCTTTTCGGCAGTAATTAAAGGCTCAAATGAATCGCCAATAGCATAAAGAACATCGTTTCTAAACATTTCCATGGTCTTATCGACTTTCTCCCACACATGATCTGGATCTACGTGAGAGCTAGATAGTCCTGCCCTTCTGCCCTCGTTGTGAGAGGAAATGAGGTATAGACCGCTAGAGAGCTTGCTCCAAGGATTCCATCCGTAGCGCCTGCAAATATCAGCGCAAAGCATTACCGCGCTGTTGTAAGATTGCAGGATATCTTTTTTAAACTGCTTCTCATCTGTGACATAATAGCTGGCCCCTCCGGTATACTTCATGAAATCGCTCTCGCACATTTCGATTGCAATAAGATTCCTATTTCCGTATCCGGCATCAGCCCATGGGGCGATCTCTTCAGGGAGGGTTTTAAGTACCTTCCCCGGGCTGTCGCTGTCACAAATATAATGAACAAGCGCCGAGACGTTTGGTGAGTTCCAATAGTCTGCGACGCTCTTAGCCGTTCCCTGAGCGCATCCGATAGAATGTATCTGGATACCTATCGGCTTGCGTTTTTTGCCTTGAATATAACACCTGTTTTTGGTACAAGTATAGTCTATAATATTAAGTGGCATAGCCTGCCTCCTTTAGAAATATGGTACAATCCTATCTGAGTAAACGCGCCAACCACTAGCCGAAATAAAGCTTTCATAGAGAGATGATGGCACGAAGATTGAGCCGAATGAGCCGGTGTAGGAACTTTTGCCGATTGGGGTTTCTGAAAGTGCTGTGGTGTTCATTCCTGGAATGCTGCTCACGTTCAAGTACATGCTTACTAATGAGATGCAACCCATGAAAGCATCAGCGCCAATACTGCTTACTGCCGGCAGGCTAATGGCTGTTAATGCCGAACAATGTGTGAATGCCATCGCATTAATAGTTTTTAAAGCAGGAACGCTAATAGAAGTTAGCATGCGGCAACCATTGAATGCAGTTCCACCTATGGATAGTACGTTTGGAAAACTAATATTTGTTAGTGATTGGCATGACTTGAACGCGTTTGCCGATATTGAAGTTAACACTGGAAAATAGATGTTACTTAAATTATAGCAAGAACAAAAAGCGCCACTAGAAATGCTAATAGCACACGGAAAGCTGGCTTCAGTTAATTTTGAACAAAAGGAGAATGCGTTAGCGCCAATAGTTTCTACAGATGGAAAATTTATAGATGTTAACTTAGAGCAATTCGAAAAGGCATACGTACCTATGCTTTTAGCCGAAGGAAAGTCGACAGTAAGTAACTCATAGCAATTGGCAAACGCTCCGTAATCAATTATCTCCGCCGCAGGAAAACTTATACTGGTTAGTGCTCTGCATGCATTAAACGCATTGCTGCCAATCTCTGTTGCCGCTGGAAAGTTTATACTGGTTAATTTAGAACACCAGTCAAACGCCTGACTACCAATACTCGTAACAGCCGGAAAGTCAACAGATGTCAAAGCGGAGTTACTGGCAAACATGTATGGCGCGATACCAGTAACCGTCGAATTATAATACGTACTGGCGGTTCCATCGATAAGGCCGTCAATACTACTGTCTCCTCCGGGATCAGGACCTGGATCTGGACCTGGAGATGGAGTACCTTTATTGATGCCAAATGTGGCAATCCATGTCATAATATCCATATAAGACCTCCTTATACGAACTTAGTCCAGCCGGTGCCAATATTTTTCATCCACATGCTCGTAAATCCGGAAGTAAAAGCAATCGTGCCGGGCTCGAACATCGTAAGAACATCTAAATCGGACTCGGATCCAATAAGAACCCCGTCATTCGGAGCGTTAAATACAACGTTGCCGTCTTTCACATATGCTGTAACGCCCTTGTTATAGTACAAGGCGCTTTCCGGAACTTTAACATCATTAGCCATAATAAGCCCTCCATTCTAGAGTGTTAGAATATGATTGATCCAGTCGGAAAACGTGACGGACTCCATCATCATGCCCTCCGAAAACATCCTATTTCTAATACCAACAATGATCTGGTTCTTTACGGTCTCATCGATCGTATCGAATAGATCCTTGAATGTTACGTAGTAGTCTTTAAAGCGCCTCTCCGTTTTGGCCCGGTATTCTTTATTTTCCTGATTTAGCCACTCGTCTTTATTCATGGTGTAGTAAGCATCCATGATCATCGAAGTTGCGTAAAAGGCTGCTTTGTCTTTCTTATCCCGCCGCATAAACTCGTTAACAAGCGCTGTATTCGAGTCCAGCATATTGTTATAGGTCTTTAAAATATACTTTGGATCATGCCTGCACACGCTCTCGTCTCTCCATTTCCAAAGATAGAACGGCGTCTGGCAGTATTTAACGTCCTTAGAAAGGCTCTGGCAAAGACAGTTAAAGTAGCTATCCTCGTGAATGGTAAGTGCATCGTTCCACCTGATCCCTTTATCGATCAGATAGCGTCTCCTATGCACCTTGCCGTGAACGAATGTGGAGTCCATCTCCCGGTTGATGTATAGAATCTCACCAGTTTTCGGGTGCCTTGTCTCCTCTACGAATATGGAGATTAGAGAGTCAAACCCCCCGTTAGCAATCTCTCTAAGGATAACGTATAGTCCGCAGGCGTTGATGAACATATCATCGGCATCACAGAACATAACGTAGTCCGCTGTTGCTGCGTCAAGACAAGCATTTCTTGTCTTCGATACCCCGCCATGCTCCAACTTAAGATACTTTATGGGAAAAGAAAAGCTATCTAAGAATTCCCTAGATAGCAGTGTGTCTGATCCATCGTTTGCGATGATCACTCCAATATCTTTAGCAAGGTCAATGCTTTGCTGAACCTCGATGGAAGTTAGCATACTCTTTAATATGCTCTCATCTTCCTTATACTGCGGAATTAAAATCTCAAGTTTCATTTGTATCTCCTTTTTTGTGACTTGTTATCCCCATCCTTCCCAGCCAGGATCGTCAATTTCTTCAACTTCCGTTAGTCTCTCCGAATAGTAACTCCAGCCGGACGTTAAGAGGAACGCGCTCATCATGCCCTCAGGAATCCAGATCGATCCAAAATATCCAAGGTAGGATGATTTTGATATCGGAGTATTAAAAAACGCATTTGAGATAAGGCTAGGAGGCTGCGACACCTCTGTCAAATCGATGATTGATAGATTTATGCAATTAAAAAATGCATACGATCCAATGTTTGTTGCTGCCGGCAAGCTGATACTTGCTAGAGCATGGCAACTTTGGAATGCGTACTGACCAATTGTTGTGACGGCTGGAACACTAACGTTTGTTAAAGCAATGCAACTTGAGAATGCGTTCTGACCTATGCTCGCTGCAGCTTTAAAGTCAGCATTTGTTAAAGAAGCGCAACTATTAAACGCGTTTGATCCGATGTTTATCGCGGAAGGAAAGTTAACGCTTGTCAGAGCGCTGCATTTGTAAAAAGCATAATCCCCAATATCAGTTGCAGCAGGAAAACTAACCGCAGCCAAACTATAACAATCTTGGAATGCCGTGCCGCCAATATAAGAAGCGACCGGAAAATCAACAGTTTCTAAGTTGACGCAGCTAGCAAACGCACGGGCGCCAATACTTCTAACAAAAGACCCCGTAAACGACGTTATCTCGCTATTGCCAGCGTAAGCACGATCAGGAATGCTTGTAGATATCATTCCCATAGTTCCAAAAGCGTCGACAGCCGCGACGATAGCCGTGTTATAATTACTCACCGCAACTGGGAATGTTTCGGAAAGCGTACTGCCTATGCTTTCGATGCTTTTCATGGCATCTTCCATGCCGTAAAATATAGATAGAATTAACGGCCTGGCTTCTTTTCCCGTCTTAACGCTACTTAACAGCAGCAGATTCTGACTTATCGTAGCCATATAATCACCTCCATTAAGTAACGCCTCTGTGAATTAAGCGGTTTGCGGTTATAGTGATGTCGAACTTTGCTTTGCTACTGCAAGACTTGGTTACAAGGCCAACATATAAATAAGCCATATCGTAGAAATCCAAAATCTCTTTGTCGACAGCAAATCGAATATTTGCGTTAAGTTGATAAACCGTATCAGATTCTATTGATGCTATGTGATCAGTGACATATGATACTGGATACCCGCCACCGTTGATGAGGCTCTCAAAACTGTAATAGGCAGATGGCCGCCGGGTAAATAGTATACAGCAGCTAGGAGATTGGTCATGACTATCCGATAAAAGCTGGCAACTAACTTCTAGTTTCTTAGCATCTGATATGTTAATTGAAGCGTAATTAGTAAAGTTAGCTATATAGAATCTATTGTTGCTATCCGCAGTAAACCTGGAATTACTTGTGTAATATGTAAACCGCCTTGTGTAATCACTTATAAATGTCTTAAATGCATCGGTAACAGCCACCGGATCAGACGGATCACTAATACTAATGCCAGCATTTATAAGGCCAGTTGCAACGTTCGCTACAGTAACATTAGCGATCTCCGGATTAATCTTAGAGGCGAAAGCGCTATAAGATGGCAAAGCTTCAATTTGGCTTTTTTGCGATGGCGTACAGTTCTTAAATATAACAGAAAGAATTGCGGCAGCCTCAGCAAGCGCAGCGTTAGATAAACCGTCGCACCTATCTGCCAAAGACTTTAAAGCCCTCTCATCACCATTAATTATACTTGCCGCCGTGTACATTGCAGTTCTAATATCGCTCCCGTAGACAGAAGACGTGATAGCATTAAGTGTTTCCTGTAAATTTTCAGTCATACTATCACCTCCTTATGTGCGCCTAAATATAGCGTTATCATGATCTATACGCATCGCTATGCCTGATCTGTATGTACCATCTTGCTCATAGTCGGCACCATACGTCATTGGAAGTGCTCCATCTCTACTTAAAGGACCGTTTTTATCTTTATAGTCCTTGCTTGTTGCCGCGCCTAGCAGAATATAAACAATGTTTTGCGAGTCAAGTTGAGATCTTGGAATTGTGACCGTTGTAGCGCTGGTAAGTCCTGCGTTATCGCTGTAGTCTTTAACGTAAAGCACGTTAGCTTCTGGGAGAGACGTCATGCCAGCAGTTAGCGCGGCGCTTCGATGAGATTGTCGATACACGTCCATATTTATGATAGAGCTTTCCAAGTTCTCAGAAACAAGAGCGACTGAGGGATGAGAATTCGCATCGAATTGCATAACAACAGTCGACGCATCACCAACAAAAACAGGGAGTACGTTCCACTCGCTTCTGTCATCATTAACCTCGTCGTGATCAAAGTTAACAATTTGCGTATAGTAATAATGAGTCGTGCTCCACGTTCTATGTAAGGCCGCAATTCCGGAAGAGATCGCACTATCTGAAGACAAGTCACTAAGTCCAAGTGCTTGAAGTAATATGCCGATCTGTAAATCTGCTGATGAGAAATATCTTTTTATGTTTATCTCCGGATACTGCTCCTTTAAAATTGCCCAAAGGGATGCGAGCATTACTTCTTCTTTTTCGTCAAGATCCGAATACCCAGAAGATTCAAAAGCGGCCGACTGCTCATCATTGCAATTCGCAACAACAGTAAGGCCGTCTTTTATTGCTCCTCTAACGTCTTCTCCTTTTCTCTCGGAGGAGACTATATCGATGTACTGTTGCAGGTCATCTATCATTTGTTTCCTCCTTAAATATAAGTTAATGTAAGAAACATAGCAAAGCTTTGTGTGGATCCGGAATATACCTCCAGCATGCCTTCTCCGTTTGTGATTGTGCGATCCCTTGCCACAGTTACAAAAGCATTTGCCCACGTAGATCTTGGCCATGCCATTGCGATAACGCAGCCATATGAACTGTGAAAGTCGGCTGGCAAGTTAAATGTGATGGTGTTATTTCCTGTTGTCAAAGCGACGTCGGCGACAAGAACGTTTGACTTCTTTACTTTCAAATCTGGAAGAGTGGCTCCCAAATCAATTCTATCAGCCATATTATGATCTCCTTTTAATATAGAGCTATATACGAAACGGTAAAATCGTAGCGCGTAGAAGCCGCCACACCGTTTTGTAACTGCAGCCTCACCCACTGGGAACCGGTGCCATCATTCATATAGAAAGTAGTAGAGCCTGAACCGGATTTGAATGCCTGAAACACAATCTGATGCTTGGAGTAATACTTTTCAGGTATCCAAAACATAGCGGCGTATGCCGTAGGATTTAAAGCGCTTCCGGTTTTCATATGCCCGCTCATAGTGCATATTTTTCCAACCTTCGATAGTGTTACATTAAGCTCGTGTCCGGTATTAGTGAACCCTGTATTAATATTACTTGCTCCAATAACGGTAGTTGACGGGCTTAATTCGGCAGCAGTATACTGCAAATTAGCAATCCTATCACCGACTGTCGTTTGAAGGATGTTTGTTCCAACTGTAAATGCTGAGCCGGCAGTTATATCGCTTAACACCATATACAGTTTATTTCCAAGAATAATGAATTCGCCTGCGGAATAAAACTGCGACGCCGTAGTCCCCGTCTCAACGGTTGCAAAGTTACCTAAAATATCATCAAGGTTCGTGCTTGGCGTAGACTCGATGGAAAGGGCTGTAAAATGTACGTTAGTTCCGATCTTAGTTATGGCCGTGGTTAAAACGATGTTCGTGCCGCTTACCGTATAGTTAACACCTTCTACAAGACTTATACCATTAATGTCAACAAAGAGAATATCATTTGAAGAAAAGGAGGAGATACCGATCGGAATTGTACTTTCATTTGCATTTACAGTCGTATAGGTGCTTTCCCTTTTCCTATACTGCGTTGACGATCCGCCGGTCCCAGCAGCGTCATCAACATACGCTTTTATCTTAGACCAGAAGTAAGCTGTTCCGGCCTTATCCAAGTATTGTTTCGACAAAGTATCCTCTCCTTTCTCCTTTAAGACGCTACGATCGTATCAATCTCAGCGTTCGTGATAGCAGACACCCCGCCATCGTTAAGCTTAACGTACGTTGTGCCAGACCATCTAAACTGTGTATTGGCAGCGTAGTCTCCGGAATCCGCCATCAAAATATAAATCTTGCCAGCCTCAGGCGTAATAACGGTTCCCGTAGCCGAGCCAGTTGCAAGCCAGTTCTGACTAAGCGCCGTTTGACCAGACCTTGCGTATGCCTCAATAACGTCATCGACAAAGGACGGCAGGTACGTCGAGTCAATCTTTGACGAGGCATTTAACGGACATACACCGTTTGCTTCACCTTTGTGAAGGTTGGCCGAAACTTTTACGCCGGTACCAGAAGTTGTTACAATGCTATCGAGTGAAATATTATCCCCTTCATAAAAAGTAGCTGTGGAAGACGTCGTTCCTGCTGCTAGGGTTGCTTTTATAGTTGTGTTAGCAGCATCACGAAACTCTAGTCTATAATAAGCGTTCTGGTTTGGCTCGCCATTCGAGCTAATTGTAACCGACTGAGCGCCAGCATCCGACAGTGCTGCGATGCTTATGTGGTTTCCAGCTATAAGTTCTAGTGCGTCTCTCTTTGTGTCTGCATAATAGTATGCATTTCCGACTTTAACCGCGCTAAACGCGCTCTGGTTAACCTCAGCACCTGCCGAAATCCCATCAAGTTTTTCCTTATCGCTGGCAGACATAAGACCTGCAGCAGAAGTCGTTGCCTCGGAATATGTCGTATCAGTGGCGGCGATCGTAATCTTATCGTTCGTAGCATCCGGTGTAAGCGTTACATTACTTCCGGCCA
>Ga0326514_10000053_pt1 | contig 67144 bp, 66 predicted proteins | sample 3_2548_0518_D_FD_203653 | JGI IMG/M metagenome (GOLD analysis project Ga0326514, IMG submission 203653) | Bovine rumen microbial communities from UC Davis, California, United States - 3_2548_0518 | ecosystem: Host-associated > Mammals > Digestive system > Stomach > Rumen | place: USA... | reverse complement strand
CATAAAAGATAAAGAATAATGAAATCGTTACAAGATTATAGGGATTTATATAGAAGTATAGCAAGTAATCTAAATCTTCAGGGTGATAGCGTAGAAGTATTAGTTCAGATGTTGGCTAATGCTTCTTATATTTCTGAAGTTGAAAATGTAGCCTATGTACAAGAAGCTTCATTAGAGAAAGCTGTACTTTTGAATTCCAAGATCCAACACTGTATGAATGATATGTATAGTGTTTATAGGGGTCAATGTCCAAGAATTATACTGAGATTCAAACCTAATAAATACTTCTCATTCAGCTTGTTTGATGAGATTGTAACTAGTAACAATTTCAGTATTTATTATTTAGGTTATTTAGAAGAGGATGCTAATGGTAATACAAATACAATAACTGCTCCTATTACTATTCCTCCTTCAACTGATAATGAACCGAGATATTACACAATTATTGGTTTTCTAGCTGAACAAAAAGTAGAAAAGAATTGGGTAACTGAAGATGGTCAATATTACGTGGAATGTACAGAAAATAATTTAAGTAATGATATGTACGTAAGGATTGATGATGAAGGTGTTGAATTTACGAGGAGTTTTTCAGATCATATATTAAAAGATAGTGTATTTGATTTAACTCTTCCTTCATTTGGTTCTAGGTTATATCTTCCGCATCCCCCGTATGAAGCCAATAAAAGTATAACAGCAGTATATTATAAATATACTTCCCTTGATTCTGTTAATAGTTCAGAATTAAAAAGAGCTATTATAAAGGGTGCAGAATTAGTAGCATTTGATGAAGAATGGTTGGATAAAATGGGTTATGAAGAATTGACAACTGGATTAATAGCTCTCAATTCAGAAGCTCCAGATGACATACCAACAATTCATTATAAAGCTAATAGGGATAGATACGTTAATTCAATTTTAAGGAGCAATTCAGATATAGGAACATTGCTTGAAGAGTATTTCCCAGATATTGTTTTGACTGGAGGAACTACATACAAATTTACAAGCAATGAAAATGGTGAATCATTACTAACTATTTATTATATTCCTCAAGGGGAAAATAGAATAACTCTAGATGAAAAGGATCAATTCTTAAAGGATCGTTATGCTTATTTTGTAACAGATGAACTTTATATTAATCCAGGAATTTGCTACGATGTAACATATAATATCGATGTAGAGCTATTTGAAAATTCATCTGTTGATGATGAAATTAAGTCTATATTAAATAGTTATAGTAAAAAATTTGATGTTAATTTGGAAGAAAAAGCATCAGAAATTTCATCACTTATATCTAAAATATCTAACATAAAAATTGTTAGAAATATATCAAAAGATTATACAAGAAATGGTGAATTAATTACAAATATAGAGGATATTTACAAGGACTCTACAAATGTTTATTTTAATATCACCGCAAAAATAAATTCAATAATAAAATCTTCCTAACAAATGAGTTTGAATGTTTACATACCGGTTCATTTACGTAATAATATAAAAATAATTAACCAGCTATATAAATTACTTTACGAATATGAGAATAATCCGGCATATAATGAAGTAGAAGTTGATGATAGCTTTGAGAGTTATAATAGTTATCTCGCAAATGATCCGGTAAAAACATTTGTAAAATTCTGTTTACCTGTAGAAAGTGTAAAAGTTGGAGAATACGAAACAACTATTAACTATATAACTCACTTATTTTATTCAGTAAAAGGAACTGTTAAAGTCATTGAATACATGAAGAGTTATTTAAATCTAAAATTAAATGATGATTTCTTTTATTCACCAAAGAAAATAAGATTATCATTTAAAGAATTAAATACCCTAAATGATACTTTATTTTATGACTTATTAAAAAATTTCTTAAACGCATTACTTTATTTTAATGCAGCTATTGTAAGTACAGCTACTGGTGATTTTTATTTAGGAGAAAATATAAAGAATGTAGTCGGAAATAAGATAATTACATATAAAGTAATCGAAATTACAGCAACTGAAATTAAACAATGACAAAGAATGATTACAAGAATAAATAATGGTGATGTAGATAATTTTAACGGAATTAATTCAATTGTTTTTTATGAGGATAATTCCGTTAAAAAAATTTTACATAAATATAGTGATAATAAAATAATTGATTCTGATTTTATTGAGTATGGAATTACAGAATTAATAAAAAAATCTAAATTCAATAGTGATGAATTAATTAATTATCTGGATGAGGAAAGTAAAGAAATTATTGGAGATAATCCAGATGATTTATCTAAAATAGAAGATAATTATTTCTTACCAACTAACTCAAATTCAGCATCTTCTGCTGATCCTATTTACGGATATTTTGGTTCTAAAACAATTCAAAAAAATGTTTTAATTATTGTTAAAGTTCCAGAAAAAGTAGATTTTGTTTGTTTGAGAAGTGAGATTGGTTTGAAATTAGATAATACGGGAAATAAAGATAACTATACAATTCAATTGGAATTGACACCAGATGAAATTCCATTTAATAAAGTTATTTTTATTACGCTAACACTAGAGACTTATGATACGCCTAAATTAAATTTAACTTATAATATTTGGAGAGATGACAAAAATGCAAATCAAAATAAACCCAAATATTCACTGAGAAATGATGAATTTTTTAGTACATTAAATAATATAAATTTAATTGAGGAAAAAGATAATAGAATTCTTTTTGACAAATCATCAGGATCTATACTAAGCTATGAAGAAGTAGTTGAAAATACCCCTATCCTAAATAAAAAAATAAATAGGTGGAAAATTAATAAAAAATACAATCCAAAAACCGTTTATAAATTAGGTGATGTTGTTGAATTTGGGAGGAATGAAGAAAACAAACCATACGAGTATATATCACTCAGAAACAATAATGTTGGAAATACCCCATGCTTTTCTAGTAAATGGATTTTAAGTAATAAATTTAATGATTACTTAACTACAAAAGTTAATATTAATGTAGATCCAGAAGGAGCAGCCAATATAGAGCCAAATGGATTCTTTAGTCTAGCTAAAGATGCTACAGAATGTAAATTCCAACTCACTTGTAATCCCGGTTATGTAATTGATTATGACAATCTAGCTTTTATAGGAAATACTAACATTTCTGATCAATCCACCTCACAAGGAAACGATCATACTAGTGAAGTAGTATTTACGACAAGTAAAGATGATACAGATAGTAATGGTTGGAGACAGAAACTACTTAAAGAAAGAACTATTACTTTCAAATTGAAAGGTAGAGATTATACTATTTATATTTCTGATGTAAAGTGGATTAGTAAGATTGAGTATAGTGAAGATGGTGGGGATAATTGGACTATGGTTGAGTTAAATAACCAAACCTGGAGTGCGTATTTGTCAAGTAATCAAAATAAATTCACGTTTAGCAATCTCAAGGGTGGTAATATTTTGATAAGAATAACTTATCAACCAGGTTTTAGTTCTTATGATGAATTAATAAAACCGGTTATTGCTTCCGGAAAATTAGAGAATGGATCAGAGGGTAGTAAGACAATACAAATAATTAATGAAAACGGGTCTTATTATTTTATAGATAAATTAAGTTTTATTGATAGAACTAATTATCAAGTATCCATAACAAAGGTTAAACATCAAGTTCATATTACGGGTGGTCTAAAATATCTTGAGATAGACAAGATATTTATAGAGGAAACTCACGGTAATCCTTTTACATTCCGTTTTTATAAAGATACTAATTATCCACAAACATCAGCTGAATGTGATGAAAAAGGATTCTGGTATAATCCAAAAGTATATCTCGGAACTAGTTTCATTCAAATGATCGATAATGGAAGTGAATCAGTTTGTTACAATCCTGGAAATATTCCATTTAATATGACTAAGACAAAGATTACTGTAAATGGTAATGTAGTAGATCTATATACAGTTACTTGTAATGGTTTAAATGGAGATCTTGATATAAAAATAGAGACAAAGAAAAATGATAATTAATAATAAAAGTGTTAGGGGAGTTTATGTATATAATGAATCAGCAGAATATGAGAAAGGAGATTTTGTAGTTGATGGTGATTGTTTATTTATTTGTACAGCAAACTCCCCTACAGACACTGAAAAATTTACAGTAAAAGGTCAAAAACCAATTGATGCTGATGGTAAAATAAATACCGAAAATTATAAAGCATACCCAGGTGATCTTATTACAAGTGCTGAAGAATATTATCAAATCTCCAAGAAAAAAGGAGAAGGAATAGAGGATAAATATGTGTCTAGTTATGCATTAAGTGAAATCTTAAGGAGATCTTACTTTGGTATTGATGAAGCTGGATTAATAACAGATCACGTATTATACTCTGCAGAGGATGGTAGTATTGATTATTCAGTAGGTTCAAAAACAATAGAAGAATGGTTAGACGAACCTACAAGTGTCTTGACCAAAATATTGTTAGAACCTGAATTGAATAATGGTATAGTAAAAATATCTAGGGATCTTCCAGAATTAAAGGATTTATTTATAGATCAAATTGAATCAGATCAAAATACAACTGAGGATAATTACTCTAATTTAATGATTGGTCCTAAAATGCTCTTATTAAGACAGTATACTTATATAGAGGATCATGAGAAATATAGAGTACAGGAATTACTTGATCCAAGGTCTGGTGAATCTTACTATAGACACTTGAGGTGCAAATCATTCACATCTGATAGTGAAAAGGCTGATTTGAAAGATGATGAACTAGTTAAATATGAGTTAGAGGGAGGTTATGTATCTGCTTGGAGAAGTAATTTTGGTGGATCTACTAAGACATCAAGTAACGGTCCAAAAAATGTAATAGAACGTTATAACTCTATTCTAAAAGCTTATTCAGACAGACTTAATGAATACTCTGGAAAACTAGATCAATTAAATAATTCATTTAGATTTCAGGAAGTAGAGGGAGATGATAAAACCAAGATAGATTATGCTGATCTTAATCTGACTGTTAATTCTATTATTACAGTAACTTGCATTTATAATACAAGTAGTCTTGATAACATATCAGTATCATTCAGTGCTAGCCTGCCAATTATAACAACCGGAAATGCTGTTTATTACTTAGGTAGCTATGAAAGTAATAAATTCTACTTGCATCAAGTTGTAGTAGGTAATAGTAATAAGTTCTATATGAATACAAATCCTACAATAAATGATAGTAATTCAGCAAATTGTAGTATAGCAAATATTTACTATAGACGCGTATTTGATAGAGAGAAGGATGCTACTGTTTAATAAGTAAAATTATGGTATCGATTATAACAGATAAGATAAAAGACAATTCTATTTATATCAGTGGGGATTTTCTAGCATTAAATAAAAAGTATTTAGGAGAAGGAACAGATTTTAGACCTGTTCACTGCACTGAATTGAGAAAGAAGTTAATAAGTAGAGGGTGTGGTAGTGAGTGTTTTAAATTCTATTATACATCTCCGGAAGAAACAGAAGAATTACAACCAAGAGAAAAAACCTACAAATATAAGATTGGTATAGCTGAAAATTATATTACATCAGATGTTCCAGAAGATGATGGTTTACCTATAATTTCGACTGAGTTAATTGGAGGTAGTTGTCCTAACTTACTGATATCAAAAAGTGATATAGAACAGTTAAGTTATTCTGTTAATAGAACATACGATACCGTATATGAACAACAGAGAGGAGAACGAAACCTGAAAATCAATCGCTCAACACGGAATAATATAGACATTGTAAGTGATTCAATAACAATTCCAGTTATTGATTCAGGAACAACAAGCACATATACAAATACGCTTGATATAAACGATCTCATTAATCATTCTAATGCACCAGGTATAAGTGCAAAAGTAGATGTGACCTATGAGTATAGTGACAATACTGTTATTGGTTGTGGTAATGTTACCTTTAAAGCATTTGAAAACGATGGTGAGGGTAATGTGATTAAACAAAACCAAATAATTAATAAAGATCAGGTAATAATCGAATATATTAATGGAATTATTCGTATATTCCCAAATGACGATCAAGTTAATGAGTGTATATTAAGTGATGTAATAGTAACCTACGGTAAATTAAAAGAAGATGGCAATTGAAAAAGTTAATTCATCAACTTATTCACTAGGTTCCATAGAAGATATAAAGAACTGTAAATCAATATTAATTTTCAGTTCAAGTTCCATAGAAACAAAATTGTCCGTAGAGAATGTAAGTACTATTTATAATACAATCGTAGATAAGGGTACTTACATTCCCTATTTAATCATATCAAAGAATACTAGTGAAAATTATTTCTATTATGAACTAAGTAAAGCTATTGATTCTGGTATAAAGAATGGGTTTGATGAAATAATCTATCTAGATAATACACAAACTTACCCAATAGGTTATACAGAATTACAAGCTAAAATTGGTAAGAGTACCAACGTAACAATTAGAATAGATTTAACAACAGGAATTAGCTCTGATACATTAGATCTTCAAGTTTCATTTAAACTTGATAGTGTAACTGATAGTTTAAGCACTACCAAAAAAATAGCTGGAAAAGAACTATACGAATACACTACAGTATCCGATGTTAAAAGTGCTGATATAAAGACATTTGAGCCGTATGTAAATAATCTCTGTTGTTTATTAGACGACAAAAAACGATCTCTGTATTTAAATGATAGGATTATTACGTATATTGGCGATGATTTAGTTGTTAGAAAGTTAAATATTTTGAGAGATAAAGACGTAGACCCATTCAGAAACAATTTCCAAACTTATAAGATAGGAATGTATGGAACTGATCTTGCGGTCTATGCGTGGAGTAAAACAAAAGTAGATGATAAATATCAAATAGATTACTGTATAAATTCATTAACAATAAGCAATTATTTTGGAAATCTAAAACAGTATGTTTATACAAAAGATAACGATGGCTGTTGTACAATTCCTGATATAATTGAGGGAAATAAAACAGCAGTAGATATAGATGTTTTATACTGTACCAATAAATATTTTGTATGTAAAGGTATTTTTGATGATGGAACCTCTATTGTTAAAGTACTGAATACAGACATGGAATCTACTTATTGGGTTGATTTAGATGATGATTTTGTGTGCTTAAGTGAATGGGATGCTGTTCCAGAAGTTATCAGATTATTCCACAAAAAAATTAATTTCTCTATAGACTCCACAAAAGAAGTCCTAGAGAAATATCCGGATTTATATTCTACTTATTTGGATACTAGAAATACTTCCTCTTTTTACATAAAAAGAAAAATAGGGGATTGGTATTTAATTCAGAAAACAACTAATAATGGATCTGCATATATTTTAGCTGGAAAATATAGTACTGTATATATGACTGAAGAAGACATAAAGAGGCTTATCGTAGTGAATAACAACACAATAATGCTGAACGAAGATAGTTATTATGTTATGTATTCAGGTACAAGTAAAACATGGTACACAGAACGTTATAGAGCTAATTATTATGACAGTTCTTTTATCGATTATAAAGGAATTAAATTCGCTGATATTAAAGATAATGTAGGCAAAGAGGTCTCAAACGAGACCTACAAAAATTATTATGACAAAGAATATATAAAGATAATCCAAAAAGACGCTAAATTATGTGATACTATATTGGATAGGTATAGAAGGAATAGTTATAGATCCTTTAACCGGATTCCAAACATAGTTGATGCATGTAATGGGTTGATCTTTTATATAGAAGACGGAAAAATAAATTATTTATAAGATATGAAAGCAATATTCTATAATTCTTTTATACAGGATTTAGCGAAGAATGGTAATATTGAGATTAAACATTTTGCTTTAGGTAAAAATGTTAATCCAAATAATTTAGAAGCAACAGGGGAGAATCTTAGCCAAAAATTTGATCTCTCATCCTCATGGGATCCTTCTAAAAAGCTATTGAAACTTTCACTTTTATTCAAAGAACTAACCGATGAATATGGAGATAAGTTTACTGAAGTAGATAGGTTTGGTGAGTGTAATATCATCTACGTATACTACGCAATATTCGATAAAGAAAATAAAGAAGAGAATATTGCTTTTGTAATCGTTGATGAAACTGAGATAAGAGATGCTCAAAATAATTTATTAGGCATCACATACAGTTCATTAAATCTAGACTCTCAAAGAAACTTTATAAACCTTCCTATAACATTTGATGTAAATTCTAGGATATTTACTAAAATTATGGAATTAGAATCTGATGTAGAATTCTTGGAAGGAGCTGGTATAGAGGTAGGTGAGAATTTATTTAGAATGGATAATGAAGACGGCTCTATTGTATCAGTAGATAGTTATAGAAAGTATCTCTTATCTAAACAAACAGATACCAGAATTTACGGACCAAACACTACAACTGGATTAGATATTACCGGTAAAAATGTTGATATAACTAAATATAGAAAAGTATACAAGGAGGATACATTTGTTCTTGGTGTATTTGATGAAACCAACTTCATTAATATATCAGATGAAATAAAAACAAAATATAATCTCCCACGTGATATTTCTTATGAAAGTTCTTCTATCGGCGGTGAATCTGACAAGGGTGTATATCGTACTGTAAAATTAACCGGATGTATCGAATATGATTTATACTATGACGGGGAACATGGTTTAGAGTATATTTGTACAAAGACAGAGGAAATTACTGGTATTGATGGTGTTCGTATAGTAAATGTAGAATCAGGTGATGGTTTTACGTATGAAATAGATAACCTACTTTATAATGTAAGATACTTTACCCCAGAAGGTGTTGATATTGATGACCCTGTTATTAATCCTTATGGAATTTTTGTATTAGAATTAACTTATACAGACACAGATGGTTCCATAAAAACAATTCACAGCAATAAGCTAAGGTTAATTCAAGGTGGTTATTATGGATATTTCAGCGTAATTAGCAGAGATTCCACTTATATGAATCCAGCTGATGATGCTGCTATGTATCTATTCAATAGAAAAAAGGGTGAAAGAAAATATTTTACAATCAGAGTAAAGTCTAGTATTTTTACAGAATATTGGGAGAGTGAGGATACAAGCAAGATCAAATCTAATATAACATTTGAGTTTGAAAATGATTATATGGAAGCTGAATTAAAGAAATTATTTAACTTCTCATATACAATTGATAAACTTGAACATTTAGAGGATATTTTTGATATTACTGTAGAAATTCTCTCTTTAAAAAATAATGATGACGAAGAGCATTGGCTTCCTTACTGTGATCCAGATGGTGATGGAGTTAACGAATCTACACTAAGCATGATTAAACTGAATGTGGATCTTGATTCCTCAGTTAACATGTATTTTGAGAGATTCTACTGTGCTCAGGGTTGTCAAGCAAATAGTATTGTTCTTGTTGATCTAAATATTCCAGATTTTTCACGAGCCCAAATTAATCCAACTACTGGATTGGTTTATAGGAGTGATGAAACTGAGAAAACTATATCGATCACAGAAGAATATGATGATCAAGAAGATATCGAACTAGGTAATGTTCCATTTTATTGGAAAGTTATTACATTACCGGAAGAACTTACTATCACTACTGTAGATAGTAGGGAAGCTATTCTAAGCGGAGAGGGTGAATTTAATTATCTTGTAAGCGATTATTATACCTCAACTGGAAATAATAGACCTACAATATTAAGCAATAAATTCAGATTAGATTTTGATTATGGTAAGTTCTTAGGTGTATTCCAATTACCAGAAACACTAACAATTCTCAAACAGACTCAGGAAGAATATCAAAATGACGTAGAGGTTGAAGATACGTGGGAAACTTATTTAACTCACAATGTATTAAAAATCCCAGTAAAGAAAGAGGGACTTAGACCGTATGTTGACATTGAAGGTTCTAGCTTGAATGAAAAGAAAACTGAATTAGTTCTAGATCTTAACACTAACCCAATTAGAGTTGAGAAAGTAAGAATTAATTATAACGCCACTATGACAGTTAGATTTGTTTATAGTGACGAATCAGTTAAAACTAAAGCTCCTTATAAATTCTGGAATGGAATTGGTGAGGTTGAGGAGTTAGTTATAGAGAATTTAAGTGGTGAAGAGGAACATACTGATCTGTTTATTGTTATAAAAGAAGCAGGTAAATGGAGCAGGGATTATACAGGAGCTAAAATTGAGTTCATATATAAAACCGGTATAGGAGATAATGAAATCAAAATAAATAGTCACGATAATTTCCCTACATATATAGAATTAACAGAGGGAGCATTGGATAGATCTACTTACTCTCTTGAATTTACTGAATTTATATTTAGTCAAGAGCCTGGTCCTGGTATTGGAGTAGGTTTCGTAAAGAGAGAACTATCAGGATATATAAGTGAAGCTGGTAATAAAGTAGATCCCGTCTATGACTCTATTAACTATTTAAATGATGTTCCTGCATCCTCAAAAGCTGTAACAAGTGATATTTTTGTACCAAAAGATTCAGTTGCCGCTAGAGAATATCAATTAGAATCCCATTTCAAATCAAGCGTAAGCTGGGAATTGAATATTGATAGACAAAATATAGTAGACTACAATATAGAAACTGGGGTTGTATTTGGTATCAACGAATTAACTAATGAATACGAATATAAATATCACTACATTAAATATAAGGATACTTCAAATAGACAATTGAGTTACCCTGCTGATACGTTTGATGTTTTAGTTTCGATAAATCTATATAATTATAGCAGCAATACTTTCACAGCATCAAGACTTAGACTCTGGCTTCAAAGGGTTTCTAATGAAGTTATTGTATCAAGTAATAGTGACCTTGCTGGTTTAAGTTATAGAAAAATTGATGACAGTGACAGGAATATTGTAGATAGTGCTGTAGTTTATGGTGTGAATAATATAAATGAAGCATATGCTTATTTACCTGATTCTTTATTTGAGTGTAATAAAAAGAAACCATATTTAAATACAGCTTACATTGGATATCACAGCATAGAGGATACATCTGCAACATCAACTGCATCAAACATCACTCATACACTCGTCAAAAAATATGCAGGTGAGAATGATGATTTGTATATTGTTTTGGATGATAGAATATTCGATGGTAGTGAAAAAGGTAATGTATATCCAAATAAAGTAAATCTAAAACTCAAAACAAGTTTATGGGGAAACAGGGATTTAAATAGTTTGTTAAAGGTTACCGGAGAAATAGATTCATGGGACAATAATAGCATTATTATTCACGAGCCTATAAAATCTATAACACATTATTTAGCCGGGTATGTACTTAGATTACCAAATAATAGAGATGCTAAATTTGAATTATCAAAAAAATCTGAGGATATTACTCAAATCTTCTGTCATAAATTCATAAAAACAGGTAATACTGACTCTAAAACCTATTATGCTAATTGGTATAATGAAACGGGTTATACTAACGGTGATTATGTAATTACAAGTAGTAATGGTAATCCAGGTGATGATATTTATGCGTATTATGTAGGTGATTATGAAAATAGAACCGGTGTTGTTCAATTAAGAACAACTCAAAAATATGACAGTGAATTAATCACCACTAACTCAGAATTTATTAAGGTAGGTAATAGTGGATCTGGGTATTATATTCTTCAAGAAGGTAATAACTGGAGGATATACAAGAAATATGACAATCCAAGTGGATTCTCAGAGGACACTGAATTTGTTTATGATATCACAAACCAATGTACCGGTTTGTTAACTGATGGTAAATTCATTAGCCAAGACGCAGATAGTGTATCAGGACCAGAACAACCAGGACCAGATGATAATGTTGATTTATCCGAATTACCAGAGACCAGAAGTTGGTATTACTTGAAATTTAAACATGGGGAAAATAATATTATTTCTGGACAGGATACATTACACCTAGATTCAAAAGCATTTTCATTGATTTATGGAAAGAATAGTAGCATTAAACTTCCATTCACTGAAATGGTATTTAGTGAAAACTATGGACAAGTACATAAATCAGCTGCCAACGACCCAGTATTAGGTGATATATTAATATACACTGGCACTAATAGAGTTCCATTTAACACTAGTAATAATCCTACTAACTTTTATTGGGTTGAAACTACAACAGGATTAGCGTTTAAAGCTGTGGATTCTAAATATGGGTATTCAAGGTCTAGTGAGGATGGTTCTTCAACAACAATTTCTGGTGTAAATAATTTAGGTGGAATGTATTATGTGAAACCTAAATCAACCTATATTGGTAAATCTATTACATACTCAAAAAATAGTAAAGATGTTTATGAGTTATTCTTAGGTGATACAAGATTAAGCAATTCTTTATTTTCAAAAAAAGTAAGTAATTCAGTAATAAACAAGATAAACAGTAGTGAAGATGGTTATTTTACACTGGATTCAGAAGACTTGGAACCAGGTGATAAATCGTTAACAGTTAAAACTAATAGTAACCCAGTATGGGATGGCACTGGTAAACCCATTTCAAATAAGTTAAGTTTATACGGCCCAACACTTGATTGGCTTACTAATAATAATAATGTCTCCGAAAATATTGACGGATGTCGGGTAAGTATAACAACTAATACCACTGGGACTAGGGATAAATTTTTATATAATGGAACTGTGTTAACAGAAGAGGGAAGCTTTGCTAATGATGAATTAGTTCCTTCTACAGGTGGTCATAAGAGGTGTTTTGCATCATCTTCTAACTTTGAAACAGGTGATCTCAAATTAGTTATCGCAGTTACTCAAATAGATCGTACCGAAAGGGATGGTTGGTATCGGGAGGGTTTTAAGATAGAACATATAAGAAAAGGAGTAATTTATTATGTGAGATTGAAACCAGAAAAAGCTAAAAAATATTTTGTGATTGACGATTTCATGTATGATAAACTCTACGCTCAGGTAACTAAAAACGTCTCTCCTATAGCTGATGTTACTCCATTTAGCTACCTAATAGGTAAAATTGAGTTTGCTGAAGATTCTTCTGATAAATTCATGGTAACGGGATTAGTTTCTTCTGATACGATTCTAGATATTTCTCTTGAATCTCTCAACTTCAATCCAGTTTATACAACTCTATCAGAGTTTGATGAGGCCTTAACAACTAATACAAAAACCATATCAATTAGTTACATTACAGGAACCTATTATTACCCATATCTAGACAAAGATACTGGTGAAGTAAAAGAAATCTCATTAGGCGAAACAACTAATACACCTTCAAAGGACGAAGTATCTTTGAATTATCTAAAAAGTTATGCAGGATACACAGGAATTTGTTGGAGACAGAATAAACTAGTTGGTGATGGAAATTATTGTTTAGGTGTATCAACGACTAGTAGCTCTACTAGTTCACAAAACGTATACAATTTATTAAACGCTAGATCGACTGGAAGCATTAAATACTATTATGCTTTCGAAGCTAGTACAATTTACTTGGATTTATACAGGATTGTAACTAATACTCCAAATGTTACTTTCTATGTACAAGATGAAGTTCCAGCTTATAATGGGGATTCTGCCGACGGTGTAAGAAGAACTGTGACTTATCAGGATTATTTAAGTAAAGGTATATCAGTCGACAGTTATTTCGATTGGTGTTCTCCTATATTAATAATTCATGCAGCTTTTGGTACTGGTTTTGTGGCTATAGATAGTATCAGAGATGGACAGTTTGATGTTACAGAAGTAGTAAATACAGCAGAACCAACTAATCACCTAACATTAAATAAGTTGATTAGTGGATATAGGTACGTGTTGTATAATAATGACAAAAACAATCCTTATACTACTTACTATGCTCTAAGCCCATATGAGTTTAATTCACCTGGTAGGGTATTTTTCTCGGATAAAGCTTGTACTGAACCTGTACAAAATGTTCCAAGTATAGATAGTACTTTTAATAGATTGAAAGTTTATGCAATAAATACCTTTACTTCTGACATAATTAAGAATGGAGATATTCAGTCTAATTTTGTTGAGAATGGTATGGGACATCCTAATCGATTTGAAACTGGATCTAAATATTTCGTAGACTTTTCAACTCAAGGAAAACCGGATGTTGAGTTGTTTGAGGTTTATGCTGGTGGTGAATCAAGTACTAAGATAGCTTTAATGAAGGTATCTAATATTGAACTTCTTGGCTATGATATGTCAGAACCTACCTTAAACTCATTCCAATTCTCATTCATATTCCATAAAGTATCAAGTCTCGGCTCAGAAAGTAGATACTATATATGTACTAGCAAAGATGATGGTGTAGATCAATTGCCAGAGCAAATAGGAGATACAATAGAGGAGAAATACTTTAATCTTTGTTTAAATAATACAGAAAAAATAATTGTAGAGGGAGAGTCTGTAGATAACCCAGATTACAGTCCCTTCATTGGTCAGTTATATGAGTATGATAATAAAGATTTAAGTAGAAGACCGAAAACAAATTTAATGTATCCTGTTAGCCAAGGATTAGATGAAGATCCACAACCTGTATATCACTTAGATAGATCTGAAATAAATAGAGGTTTAGATAGGTGGGTTGATTATGTTACTATTGAAAAACCAGAGGCAGGTACAGAAGTAGATCTTTATACTGTTGATTATAACGAAACTAAATATGACTGGGAAGATAATAGATATGAAATAAATTGGAACAAAAAAATTAAACCTACCGGTAAAAAGGTAGAGTTTGGTAATGTTCTAAGTCTCCCAAGCAATGAGTTATGGTTATTCAGATATAAATATATGACTGATTCTGAACAAAGGGTATTCTTACCTATTCCAGAAGGATTGAATAGTAATGATATCTACAAGGATAATTTCATTGGTAATCAAGAGAAGGAACTTACTACTGTTGTAAAGAATGATAATTGTAAAATCTCAATTCCAGATTATACATTTACATCTAATGGTGGTGAACTTGATAAAAACATATCAGTTACAAGAGGTTATTTAATTGATATGAATGATGAGAGTTATTCTAAGGGTAAATTTCCAGATTCCACAGCTTCTTTGAAATGGGCTGATAGAGTACCTAATGAGGCTTATTGGTCAAGCTATCTAGGACATGAAAATAGAGCTTTATCTATAGAGCTTCCTGATAGATATCAAAATAGTCACCCATCAGGTAACGTAATAAGCAATGTGAGTGATATAGTTGATAATATCAATAGTGGTGCCAACAACGATGGAAAGTTAACTTTCATTCCTGTAAGCTGGAATAGTTCTCTTCCTGCACCAAAATTCAAAATAACTCAAAAGGGTATTGGTTATCAATTAAAATTCCGATTCTTTGATTCTCTCAAGTGGGAATACTGGGCTGGTAGTGATAACTTCAGGAATACTGAAGATATTGGAAACGTATCAGATAGAGCAAAGTACTTGCATCTTTATGCTGACCTAATTACTTCAGATGGTTCAAAAGCTAATGGAGAGTTATTAATTCAGGTGTATGAGGATAATTACAACATAATCAACGGAATAAGTAATTATAACAAGGATGGATCAACTGTGTGGACTATTAGCTTAAATCGTAACAAAACAAGATCAAGTAGAACTTGTAAGTTAAGATTCACGAACTCAGTTGATTCTAATACCACAACCTTAATTCTGGAAATTACACAAAAGGGAATTGAATCTGAGTTGTTAGTTTCATTCAGACCAATTACGTACAAAAATGAATCCGTTATCGCTAATAATGAAATAGTACACTTCTCAGCTGATGGTACAATAATCCCATCAGGGGATACAGTACTAAAGGATGTAAGTGAAAATGGTGTATTGTACATTAGAACTGATATATTCAATGAGATTGTGAATAATACTCAGTATACGCTTAAAGAGATGAAAAATGAAATTTATAAGAGACTAGAAATTGAATATAAAAATCCTATATTTTATGAAGTCGCTGTTATAGATAGTAGCAGAGGCAATTTATATTATACAGGTGGAGATTATGATGATGTTTATAGGACTTATAAATTGATTAATGTCTCTACGTTACCTGAGATTTATTATCAATCTGTAAATGATAATCAAGGAAGTCTAGAAATAAAGGGTGATCTAATACCAATTTCGAAGCTTGGAATTAAACCAGCCAGAGTAACTAGAAGTTTCAATGTAAAACATGACTATTTTGTACTAGAATTTACACCTTGTAACATCATTATGGAAGCTTCCAGATGCTATTTTGCAAAAACTTCTTACATAGAAGGTGAGGGTTATTGCGCTTTCTTTGAAGGTGCGCAAGAATTCGATGAACCTGAAATATACTGGAATGATAATGTTATATATAATAGGCCTGATAACTATACGCTTTCACTATACAAAAATGAGAGAAATCCTGACTTCTATAATTATTTGAGAGATGGATTTGATGGTTTAACAGTGACTCCGTATAAAGAATTAGGTAGTAGAACACTTGATACTAACAACCCAGTAATGCTTCCAATAAATTATATTTGTGTAAGCATTTATAAATGGGAATTAGTAAGTGACAGTAGTACTAGTACATGGGTTCAACAAGCAGGAGTTAAATTAAAGAATGTTAAGATAACTTCTGATGTAAGTGTAAAAGCTTATGATTCTGATCCTATAACACCAACAAATTTCAGTAATATTCTTCAAGGTGTATTATCAGGTGTTTCTTTTGATATTGCACCAGAGTTAGTACGTTTAGGAAAAGGGGATTTCTATAATACAGGTGAGGATAAAGATAATATTATGCTATTAAATTATGAAAAGAGAACAGAGAATAAGATCATAATGAGACAAATATTATCACTTGAGTACAAAGATAGAACTCTTAAATTCCCGTTTAAGTGTAATATATTTGTGTATTATAAATTGTAACTTTAATATTAAAGAGGAGATTTTTGATTAAGTCTCCTCTTTCTTTTTTTAATAAATTAAATAAATGGCAGCAAAAATAGAAACAGGTAGATCTATAATTCGTATTTCAAGAGATGGAAATATAGAAGAAAGTGCTGAGGTAGCTATCAGAATTTTGGATTTATTTCATCACGTTCCTGGACAAATGGTGATGATAGAATACTATACAGATGGTACTAAAACAGCAATTGACAATATGGTAGCTATCGGTTTAAAGGAAGGCGTTGGAACCGACTGTTATCAAATTATTACTCCTTTCCACAAGACTATAATTTGGGGTGTAGCAAAAACTTATAGTGAGGTAGATGCCGCACAGTTTCCAACAGGCAGAGAAGTTTACATTTCTTTGATTCCGGAAAGAAATAAACCAGAATACGTTACCTTAGTAAATGGGGAAAGAACCTTTACGCCTATCACTGATGGACCTAGAGCCTATGAAGATATCTCTACTAGAAGAACATTTTACTTAGACGTTTATAACTGGTCTGGTGGAGGTGGTGGTGGAGAAATCGACCCTGAAGAAGTTAAAGTAATAGTTCATACTGTAGTAGACCAGCCTTTTGAACTCATTAACCAAAGTATCACTAACCTGCAAGCTGATTTATCAGGTAAAGTTGATAAGGATCAAGGAGTAGCTAATGCTGGTAAATACTTGACGATAGGTGCTAATGGAAAAGTACAGGCAACAGAATTCAGTTTAGAATGGATTGAAAATTAATAAATTATGGCAATTAAAAGTGAAAGTCAAAACCCAATCATCAGATTTACTAGGGATGGTGATATTGAACCAAATGCAATAGTTGCCATAAGAGCACTAGATACATTTGAGCAATTAATAGGACAACCTGTTATAGTTCGATATTATACCAGCCCTGCAAAGGATGACATTGATTGTATGGTAGCTATTGGTATAAAGAATGGTGTAGGTCCAGATTGCTATCACATAATGTCTCCTTTTGATAAATCGATTATATGGGGTGTTGTAACTTCTTATGAAGAAGTCGACGTAGCTAAATTTCCATCAGGAAGAGAAAGATATATTTACATAGATCCAAATACAAATAAAGCCCAATATGTAATTCTAAACGACAGAGGTGAGAGAGAATTTATAGATATTACAGATGGAGCTAGGGCTTATGAGGATATTTCAACCGGAAGAACAATATATATAGCATCTATAAATGGTGAAATAAGTGTTTGTTCTGGGTATTCTGATGAGGATATTAGAAGAATTTCTGAAGGGAAATTAAACATTAAGCAAGATATCGAAGATAGTAATAAAGTAGTTATTACAGATGCTGAGGGAAATATTTCATTCACACCAAAAACTACTTTAATATCAGCTGGTGATAACATAGAAATAGATGAAGAGAATAAGATATCGGTAGTAGATGTAGCAATTCAATTATCTGAATTACCAGAAGCAAGTAAATATGCTGGTAAGGTAATTCAATATATAGGTCAAACTACTGAAGATTATCTACAAAACCGATTCTATAAATCTAATGGAACTGTTTGGGAATTAGTAAAAGTTCAAAGTAAATGGAAAGAGATAGAACTTCTTTCTATAGAAGAATTTAATACATTACCAAATATTTCAAGAGATGTTTTGTATGTTATTACCGATAATCCAGAACCATCTAATTATGTATTCACAGAAAGCGTTTGGGTATTAGATATGCCGGTTGCTTCTGAGAAATATGAAGGAAGAACTTATATTTATATAGGTGATTCTAACGAGAATTATTTAAAAGGACGTATATATAATTGCGAGAAGGATGAAGAGACTCAGCTATACGAATGGGTTGATGTATCATCTGGGGATGCATATATTCACACCTATCAAACTTATTCACAGGAATTACCAAATGTAAATGATAATACAGTATTCGTAAGTACATTTGAGGATATTGAAGATATGTACAAAAGGATCAAGAAAATGTCATCTTTCAGTGGAGTACTCGAATTACCTATAGAACCAATTATAGAAGGGGAAGAAAAGGAAATTCAATATGCAACACTACAAATAGTTAGAGTTAATGGATTGAAGGATAAGACAGATGAAGATCCAAACAAGCATATCATTTATATTGATTTTACTGTAATAGATCCAACAACGAATTTACCAAAGAGATTTATAATCAGTGCCAATAAACTAACCACAAATATCCCATATAAATTTTATCTAACAATAGTACAATAGGAGGAAAATAATGTTTGATTTAGAACTAGATAGTCAAATATTACACAGTAAATTAGTCATATGGAGTATTGAAGCTTTGATTGTTCTTGGTGCAATGAGTGTTGATCTTATTTCAGGTGTAAACAAGGCGAGACAACGTGGAGAAGCTACAACAAGTAGATTGTTGAGAAAGTCTATAAGCAAGTTCATTACGTATGAAGGTTGTTTATTTCTCGGTTTATTAGTTGATCTTTTGATTTATCTAGGAAGAATATTTGAAGTTTGTCATAAAATGTTTGACTTCAATCATCTTTTCTTAGGCATTCCTATTATATCTTCTGTAATGGCTGTATTTTTAGTATGTATAGAAATTAAATCAGTATTTGAAAAAGCTGATCAAAAATTCTCTAATGCAGCCGTTGATGAATTCTTACTATTAAAGAATCTAGCAAAAACTCTTGGTCCAGCTAAATTAAAAGACGTTATAGAAGTTCTCGAAGAAACAAAGAAACAAAAAGACGAACTAAAAGCTGAAGAGAAAGCAAAAAAGGAGAAAGAAAAAGAGGAAAAGAAAAAGAAAAAAGAAGAAGAAAAGTTGAAAAAGAAAGAGCTGGATGAAGTCAAGAAAATTGAAGAACTAAGAAAACAACTTCTCGAATTAGAACAGGAGAATACTATTATAAAGCCCGTTTCTAAAAGAGGAAGGAAAAAGAAAATAACAACTGAAGACACACATAACGATGATCGAGGCTAGTTTTGTTACATCCTTCATACTACTAATCACTCTTATACTGGTATTGTGTGCAGTGGTGTGGTTTGTAGCTAGAGGGAAGTATAAAAATTATACCAAGACAACAATAATTAAGGAGTTACAAGAATCAATTGATATTTTAAACCAATTGACCCATGATGAAAAAGAAGAAGTAGCTGAGAGAATAAGACTTAGATCTGAAATTTCAGCATTAAAAGAACGAGTATGCTTCTTATCAAAATATTGTTGTTTGGATAATAAATGTCCTAAAAGAATTGAAGATGACTATATACTGGAATTAGGACAAGAATTAGAGAAAGAAATAGAGTATGAGAGCTTAAGTGATAGCTCTCATACTCCTCAAATAACTGAATAATATTATGGATTTAATACCAAAGACAACCGTAACCCCAAAACAGCCTGGTGATATTGTAACTGCAGCTGATATTAACAGTATGAATGAAACAATTAATCTTTTAGTAGCTGTTGTTAATGGTTTTTTAAGAAAATGGGGTGATGCTAATCTTGAATCAGGAAGTTCAAAAAGAGTATTTACGCTTCCTGAAGCAGCATTACAAATTCCGTTAGCGCGTAGATCAGTGGGAACTAAACTTAAATTCTACGTAGGAGAAGGAGCTTATGCTGAATATTTCTTTAATGGAACATCAATAGATGATAGTAGTTGGTCTAACCCGGATAACTGGTTTGCTTCTAATTTAGGTGCAATAGAAAACAGTGAGGAAGAAGGCTATAACCACATTATCGATGGTGGTGAGTGGAAATGGACTAGCAATAATCAATCCGTAAGAGTAGATTAAAATGAAAAACGTATACCAAAGAACAAACTGGATTGATGGTAAAACACCAGTCAATGCAGAAAACTTAAATAAAATAGAAGGAGCATTAGAAGAGCTTTATGGTGGTTCTGTTGGTATCTCTCAATTAAAGAAAGGTAAAGGTGTAGATATAAAGCTGAATGACTTTAGAGAAGTAGAATTTTCTGCTAATTCTAGAGAAATAAATGAGCTTGTAGAACATAATAAATACATTGAAGGTAATGGTATCATTATGAAAGATACTACACCTCCCCCTTTCCCTGTTGTACCAAATCCAGACACCACGATAGATGACTATTGGGAAGTAGATGATCCCTCTTTTATAACAGACGAGCCTTTACCTCCTCTTCATCCTCCAACAGAAATTTCAATAGACGAAGATTATGTTAATGAGATTGTTAAACATAATAAGTATGTTGGTTCTGAGGGTGTTATCGTAGAAAAAATAGAAGAAGAGGAACCAATAGAAGGTGAGGAAGAAGTTGATAATCTAGTAAAAGATAAATATTCTGTAAAAGCTGATATTGAATATATTGACGAGAATATAACCCACCCTAATTATATTGGTATTAGAGGTGTTAAGGTTAGAAAATTTGAACTAGAACAACTATTCCCGGAACTAGAAATAGACGAGAGAACAAAAGCTGTTTATCTAGATGAGGATTATTTAAATGATTATGCTATTGATATTCAGAAAATAGCAGAAAAATTGAATATCACACCAATAGTAGAATATTCAGCTGGGGATGGATTGGTAATTGTTGATACAGAAACACCTGAAGAGAGTAATGAAATAACAGAGCCTACAGAAGGTGACACAACTGATGAACCGATTTCTGAAATTGTACCAAGAGAAGATCAGACGGAACAAGAAGCCGTGTATGAAGATATGGTCAATGAACAGATTGGAGAACCACATCAAAATGTTCCTGAAAAGATCTATAAAACAATTAGATTAGATGAGGAATGGTTAGATGAAAAACTAACCAATCATGATCCAATCTTCAATAGCGATCCTTCCACTGGACTCTCTATTACTAAATCAGAAATTACAGAAGGTGAGGAGACTACAGAAAATACTCAATACGATATTAATGTAGATAAGAGTAAGTTACAAGAATTCTTAGAAGTACCTGCTTCACCAGAGATTGTCGGAGCTGAAAACAGTGGAATAACAGTAATTAAACAAGATTCACCAGAACCAGAAGAAGGTGCAGAATATATTCCTATTCCAGATCATTTTGTAATTAACATAGATCCAGCTAAATTAAGGGAAGCTATTAATGTAAAAGATAATCCAACATTAACAACGGAGAATGGTATTACTCTTGATATTACTGAAACTAGCGACAGTTTTGGTGGAAAGAAAGAAAACTGGACACTCGGATTAGATACTGACTATATAAATTCTATTGTAAAACACAAACAATATACTTTTGTTGGTCCTTATTTTAGATACCGAGATATAGATGCTAATAGAGGTGAGATATCAATAGATGAAACCTACATGACTAACAAAATGAAGGAAATTGTAAACCAGATTTTAACAGAAAAAGGATTAATCTAATATGAGATGGGATAAAATGAGGGATAAAACTCGTTATGATTCCGCATTAACCAACTTAAAGACCTTACTGGAACTTAAGTTGGTTGATTTTTGGGATTTTAAAGATGAGAGATTAATTCCCTATCTTACAGTTATAATGGAATATCTCAATAGGAAGTTATTCCAATTAGGCGGTTTAAATACAGAATTATTGAGAAGATTAAAAGAGGTTTATAGAATATTTGATTACGGAAATAATAAAATACTGAATAACAGTGTAATGGATTTAGTCTATGAAATGGAAATATCAACAAAAGAGGATATAACACCAGACTATGTTCCCTTCAATAAGGATCATTTTATCTTTACATGGACTAATTTCTTGAGTAGTTTATGCATCCGTATCAAATTCCAATATATAACTCTTTTTCAAAATGAAGCTGAATTACTTGAACAATCAGCTTGTCAACCAAAGTGTCCGAAAGATCAAGATTTTCATGATTATGAGTCCTGGAGATCAGATGTATACCCGGATGACGAAGATTATGATAGAACAAATTGGAATAAGACCAATGATGCTTGGGGTGGAACTTCTTGGCATAGCTATGTTAAAGAATATAGAATCGTAACAGAAAAAGATGAAGGGTAAAATAACATAGTCAAACCCTATAAAATGAGTAGAGTATAATGGATAATTAATTATACTCTACTCATTTATTTTTCACGATTTAATTAACAATTTTTTTATTTACTAACTTAATAATATTTGCATTATTATGGCAAAGAATACAAACTTCATTCCTAATGGAATGACCGCCGCTACAATCTGCGGCACAAACGCAACAATCAGCCTTCCGATCTCGGAGGCAGAGAAGGTCTTTGACAGAACCAAGACCCGTAACGTTGATGAAATCTTGGTGACAGCCAAATGGGTATTCGGTGATCAGAAAAACCACCAGTACCACTTCAAGGTCAACTGTATCATCAGGCAGGATACCGACAAACTCAAGCGACTGTTTTTACAGGTCGGCGAGAGGTTCGTCATCAATCTGATCCTGGACTTCAAGAAGAGACTGGATTGGTGGACAGAGTTCATGAAAACCTACGTCATAGAGGAGATTTCGGTAAACTACTGGGACAGTTCTATCAGAGACTGCCTGGTTTTTGGTCTTGAAGCAACAGATGAAGAGATCCCAGACTTCATTGGCAAGATAAGACGTATGCTCTATTCACTTGGCGCGAAGGGCAGACGAACTTACTGTCAAGGTAACTGTGAGTGGTTGCTGACTGAAGTAGATCGGCACCGACTTACTGCTAAGATCGATGAAGATCGAAGTGACTACGTCAAGCTAACCCTCGAAACAAGCTATCCGGAAGACAGTAATGAGGAAGTAAGTGACGAAACAGTAATTTCCGCACTGGCTAACCTCACTGGACTTGACAAAGCAAAACTTCAGGCGGGTTGTTTTAACCTTCTCATTGAGAGGGCTGAAAGAGACAACCCAACAATCTACAAATAAAAATAAAATAAAAATAAAAAAAAATAAAAAAAAAAATGGCAAAGAAACATGACAATGCAGCCGACGGTTGGACTCCGGACGACGAACCTTCAGATGAGGAGCTTCTACCCGATTCTGGAATCCTTGATACTCTCTTTCTGGATGAAGATGGTGAAATCTCTTGGGGAAAGATGATAACTTATGTCATCATTGGCATGGTTATTGCAATAGCCCTCAATTGGGATACCATCAAGAAGGAGTGGAAAGAAAGTCACCCTGACCCGACTGCTGCAGAGGTTCTCTACCTCAACGACAACACCCTCTAAAAACTCTAAAAAAATAATAATATACAGTACATCATTTTCAGAATGTATTGTATATTATTATTTATTTTTTTTTTTATTTAATCACTTGGCTGTATCATTTATTCAACAAAGTTCCTGCTACGTAATCCAGAAAAGAATTCACAATTGGCTTTAATTCTTCCTTAGGGATAGAAATAGACCTGACGTACTCGAATAAAGCGTCTTCTCCTACTATGTTCTCACCTTGAACTATGATATCAGACCAGCCTACACTCCAACCATAATTTGTTGGGTAGCAGATCTCTTCTTTTATTGATACACAGTAGACATAAGGATTCTTCGTATTTCTCCTTAAAATCCAGTTAAAAAATCTGGTAAAAATATTACCGGGTTTTTCTTGTTCTACTTTGAAGAACATGGTCCGGATATAATCGTTCTTGTATGGAACCCGGACACTGTTTTTGTAAATTATTACTGGTGATGACATTTTTGTGTGTTTATTATTATTTTTTTTATTCATTAATTAAGATTTCACGTGTTCTGTAGTAAGTTATTATAACTAATTCTTTTATTTTGCTACTGTATTCTGGTCTAGTATTAATCCCTCAAACTCTTATATATGTAATAATAACAATTATTTTATTTTACCTAAAGTCCAAAGCTGAAAAGCTTTGGACTTTTATTTTATTTTGAAATTCAATTTCCCGGGACATTCTATGGGGATCAACAAGAGCACGACGTCACCTAGGCTCTATTCATAAACACATAAAAACAAAATAAAATGGCAAAGAATAAAAGCAACAATGGCAATGGTGGCAACAACGGCGTAAGAGGCGACGTTAAGGCCGCAGAGCGAATCCAGCAGCAGAACGCAGCTCGAGAGCGCAAAAAAGCGGCTAAGGCCGCTAAAGAGGCCGCAAAAAAGGCTAATTCCAACAACGACAAGCCCGCCACTACTACCCCGTCCTTCTTCATCAAGAACGGCGAGACAGATCTTAAAAAGATCCTGATTGCCGAGAGGAAGGCTGAGGCACCGGCCGTCAAGGCTGCCGCCAGGGAAATCCAGAAGAGGATCTTCTCCGGCGAGACAGTTTCACCAGAGGATCTGGTGACCTTGATGAAGGCGAAAGCCATCATTGAGGCAGAGCTTGAGGAGGCTAAGGCTGCAAAGGCCAAAGCTGAAGCTGAGGCTGCAAAGGCCGCCGAGAAGGCAGAAGAAGCAGCTAACAAGGCAAAGGCTAAGGCTGAACGCAATCTCCGCGTCCAGCAGCGCAAGGCTGAACGTAAGGAGGCGCTTGCCGGAGGCGGTATCAACTTCAGCGAACTTTTTGGATTGAACATCTAATAATGAAGTTCGCTGAGAGAAAAACACAATCCACCTAAATTATATATGTCAAAAAATGAAAAGACAGAATAATTAGGCATAGTAAAAGGATTGTGTTTTTTTTTTGTTCCCCTTGAAACTCTAAAAACTGAATTTAATAAACACAAAAAATAATAAAAAATGGCAAAGAAAATAGAGGCAGTGAAAATAACATCACTGCAAGTATATCTCATTGACGGTAGAGTTATTGTTCCAAATGAGGAGGTGATCAAATCTCTTAATGACGTTGTTATTATTAAATCTGTCGAACAAATTGCACGGAACTTAGTACGTGCATACGAAAATAAGGATAAAAACAAATTTAAAGAGATTTTCATAAATCACATTAATTATTGGCTTAAGAATTATCTTCTTTCAAACTACGAACCACAAATACCTGGATTGGGATGGGAAAAGGTGGCTAGGTATTCTGTGTTATTACCTACTCAAGTAGATGGTAGCTTTATGATAACACAAACCAACGAAAAAGCTACCTCTAACATAGTCAAAGTAATTATCAGCGTTAAATCTTCTATACTTGAAGGGGCTGTTATTAAAGATGCAGTTATACAAGGAAGAAGACTTAAGTTTCTCTACTACCTAGGACAATTCATATCATACCAATACAATGTGGATGGTGATTGTTTAGCTGTTAAAGATCTCAACAACGGATTCAACGAAATAGAAATTACAAGATTTCTTAATGAGAAATTCCGAAGAGAGGACATTGCAGAAACAGTAAGAGAGCGCTTCATGAATGAAATTCACAAACTCAACGTTCAACTCTTTGATGAATTAGGAGTAACTGTCGAATTTCACAGAACAGTTCCGGTATCAGTAGTAGAAAAGAGAAGATCTATAAAAACTTTTGAAACAAAAGATATCGAAAAGTAATGTACGAATACCACGACAAAGGATATTTCAGCGATAAGACAATCCACTATTACATTCATAACCGGCTTGATATCATAAAAGCAGTTGAGGATGTATTGGATCATTGTTACAACGAATGGAAGGGTGATTCTTTATCATACACAAATATCTTCGTTAAAGCAAGGGATTATAGAAAGCATGAGAATTATGATAACTTATTCTTCACACAAAAGGAGAGAGAAGATTTTGAGGAACTCATGCAAAATAGTCTTTTATTGCCGTGGGAGGAAGATCTTTTCCCCAATGATAAACCCCATATTAGTCTGTCAGCAATAAATCAAGACTACATTGAGAAATTCCCGGTCTTTTTTAAGAAATCTCCAGGAACTCCTTACATTACTAATCTTCAATTTCGTGGGTTTTCTATAATTCTTCCAGGACTTTTTCAGTTTATTGCAAATGAGGTTAAACTGATTAAAGTAACCTCTGATAACGATTACATAAAAGTCTATCTCCCAATTCCTCAGGAAATTGAGTTGAGATTAGAGACAAAAACCGGAGAAGAAATTACCCATACGAGAGTGCAATATTCGAATAAGCTTGATTACTTGAAGATATTAAAAAACGATTTTAAACCAGTATACACATAATGGCAACTACACTCAGATCTATGTCACTGTTAAATAGCATCAACAAAGGGTACGTTTATGACGTACTTGTTGATGTCAACAGTGTACCGGAAGATATAAAAAATGAATTCTTCACTAACAAAAAGGTTAGTTGGAGAAAGTCAACGAAAAAATACAATTCAATCGTAGTAGTACGAGCTTATAATGCTATTTACAGAAAATATGGTGAGTATGAAGCAGAAAAGTTTTTGAATGATTCTATTACTCACTTCGATCCCTCACCAGTTGGCATCATAATCAAGATAACTGACGATCCTAATTTGGATTTACTGACTCCGAAAATGTTGGATGAAGTAAAAAAGAATTGTATTGAGTTTGGAAAATCGCATTTATCTATAGTTGGAGAGGACAATTTTAAATCCTTTGAGACGAGTATTAACAGACATCTCCATCTCTACATCAACCAACCTACTTACATTGACGGTGTAACAGAATCAAATGGTGCTAAACCTAGATCAAATCTTTACGGAGAAATTATTCCCCTTGAAGATATGATTTCGAATCCAAAAACCGGCATTAACAGAATATACTTTATCTATGATATTGTACAGGGAGAAATAAGCAGGGTAGACAGAACAATAACTACCTCATTCCTTTATGCTGCAAATCTCTTAGCGTGTGATAAATATGAGGTATATTTTGAGAAGGGAGTAGCAATACAAAACATATTCAAACTCTGCGCAATTTCCAAAGACGTTATCACCCTTGCTCCGATAGACAACACATATCCGATGTGCTTAGTAAATCTGAAGCTTGTTGATAATCTCGGTAATAAGAGAAAATTCAAGTTCTCTATTGCGAAAAAAGACAAAATATACCCACTAACAGCCGAAGGTATTAGTGAATTCATCTCTAAGCCTGTATTCGATTCTAGTATTGTGAGAAATGAGTTAAGGTCTGTTGAATTATCATCAACTACAGATGAACACTACGAGGTAAGTATTATGTTCAGCTCTTTTCGTTTGTGCAAAAATCTGGAATCTTTCATTTGTAAGAAGGAAATAATTTTGAAAGAGATATTTTCCTCTGCATTTGAACATACTGGATTAAAAGAGATTTCCTTGAGGAAAGGATTGACCGAAATTAATAATCATGCATTCTCATTCACAAATATAAAAGAGATAACTATACCGAATACCGTTGATTGTCAAATTAACAATGCTCTCCCTGCTTCTATTGAAAAGATCAATATAATGTGTTCAAAAGCCACATTAGGAACACTAATTGATAATCGCATTAATGAGCATACCTTGTTCTATGGGAATGATCGTAACCTGAAAAGAGTATACATCAACAATATGGACATCCCGTTTGGACATAATGTTATAGTTGGTTATAACATCAATGAATTATATATCAACGACCTAACTGACCGACTTATCACTAAATACCAAATAGATGATCGTACAGATTGGGATACTTTCTCTCATCCATTTAAAAGTTTGAAAATTTGGACATTAGTGTTTGGTACTAGAGCAACAAAAAAGCTCTTGGAAGTAGCCAAGACTAACCCCATGGGTGTAGTTTCGATCATGAGTACTTTATTTATTGATACTGATGTACATATGACTATATTCACAACATCAACATCAACGGAGGATGTTACAGTTTTAACCAGTCTCGAATCGGCTGTACAACAAGCAATTGAGATGGGCAACTGTGATAAGCTTTTGATTGAACCTTGTGGTTATGTTTCCAGAAAGACAGGTATAAGTCGTCTTACAAATCTTAGCCCAGAGTTAGAAGAATCATTACTGAAGAAAGTTAAATCTTCCGTACAGAATTTGTACAGAAGAAATCTTGCGAAAGACTTAACATCATTCAAGCGTTATTATAATAGCGAAGAAATAATTACTCTCTCTTTCGGTCCTGGTGTTAGAGATGAAGGTTTTACTTACGGATCTAAACCAGAAGAGAATGGTACTTATCTCACTATCAGACAAGGTAATACTGCATGTAATAACGACATCTACTCTACATTTAACACCTGGCATGATGGTAAATGGATTTCTGATTTTTATGATGGATCTAAAGTTATAGGATTTATTAAATACGAAATACCTGAATTAGAAGAAATAAAAGAACACAGAAAATGAGGAAATTATCAGAAGAGGAACAAAAACTCTTTAATGAATTCAGTTCAGAAAGGAGAGCCTTAAGAAAGCATCTTCCAAAAATCATTCAAGGGAAGATTGAGGCAAGCAAGTTCAAGCTCGGAAATAAACCGGAACAAGAGGGCTGGTATTTTGTTATGCATTTTGGATCTGTGGCTAATCAAATCTACATGGATGATGCATATTGGGATAATGAAAAATGGCACGGATTTAAAAATGAAGAGATCTTTGCTTATTATATTCCAATAGACGAGGAAATTAACGAGATTGTGCCCGAACTTTACGCAGACTTCACAGATGATGAGCTTTTCGGTAAATCTTTTGAAGAAAAAGAATTCAAGTTGGGAGACCCTGAAAATGAGGGTTATTATCTGACAATTCGAAAAGGTTTGTCTGGTTTCTATACAGAATTTAATAGATTCATAAATGGGAACTGGGATATAAATTTCTGTGACGGTTCTAAAACATTCGCTTATCTGAAATGGAATATACCGGCATTAGATAAGCTTAATGAAATGGTAAAAACAACTACATAAAAAAAAAATATGTATGCAAAACTATTTAATATAGAATTGCATACATTATTTTTTTAATTGGTAAGTTGAGATACACCATAGCCAGCTGCAGCTACTGTACCTACAGCAGCAGTACCTGCTCCTACTTTTAATGTAGTCAGACCAGCATTTCCTACTTTCTTTGCACCATTAACAACAGCGTTTCCGATATTAGTCATAGCGTTTCCAAATGTGTATCGTTTTTCCAGCCATCTTGAGAATAATTTCTCATTTAGCTTATCATCATCTAAATATACTGTCATAATTTTTATTATCTTTTATCATCTTTTATCATCATCTTTATTATTACCACTACCCATTGCATAACCCATAGCACCTATACCAATAGTTCCTGCAGCTCCTAATGCTATCTTACCACCAATACCCATACCTTTCTTCTTTTCTTCATTTGTATTGGTTGTATTAGTATTAGTTGTATTGGTTGTTGTAGTTGTAGCAGTGTCAGTAGTAGCTGCTCCACTTGTATCACCAGCACCACTACCAGGTTGTTGGGTTTCAACTGGTTTTTCAGGCTCAGTCGGTTTTACAGGTTCAGTAGAAGGTTGCTGAGTTTCAACTGGTTTTTCAGGTTCAGCAGGTTTTACCGGTTCAGTAGGTTTTACAGGAGGTTGCTGCTGCTGTTGTTGCTGTTGTTGTTCTTCCATCTTTTTAACTGCTGGAGTTTTAGCAGCATCAGCACTGTTATTAGCTACGGACGTTATTTCAGTAGCCTTTTGTGTCTGTTCCGTTGATACAATTGGTGGTTTAGGTGCTTGTGTATTTGGATCCACGTAATTATTAAGAGGCTGCTGGAATACGTCTTTATTCTGATTGTTAGCTTCAACCCTTTGACGTCTAGCCATACTTCTGTCGTACCTCTGTCTCATTGTATCCATATGTCCTGACCCTCCATTGGCTGGGTTAGTTGAATTATTTACAGGATTATTGGAGTTGCTTGTAATATCAGGTTTAGGTTTAGTGGTTTGTTTAGGTCTATAACTGTTTCCTACCCTTTTATTAACGCCAGCTGCTACACCCTTCCCGTAAAACCTTTCCTCAAGCTGGGAATACAACCTTTCTTCTAAATTTCCTATATATCTGTTTTTATCTATATAAACTATCATGATTAGTCGATTTAATTAGCATATATAAGGAAAAAGAAAAAATAATACACATAGATATACCAGTTAAAGTATATCTATGTGTATTAATTTATTTTAAGAACACTTCATCATTGCTATTGATTTAGTGAATCTTACTAAGATCTTATATGGATCGAAGTTTTTAGGCCATTTACAAGCTCTAAGCATGTACGGTGTTTCCAGTTCAAGAATCTCTGGTGGATCTACAAAACGGAAATCAAGAAGAGGGTCATAATCACCGCTTCCCTTACCTGATCCGTGTTTGTAAGAGGAAAGTTCTCCGTTATTCCAGCGCTCTTTTGGGGCTTTCCTTAGTGCTTTATTAAACTCCTCGCCGAATTCCTCCAAGAGAAAATCAATCAATTCGGGTTCATTTATTTGAGGGTTAAGACTTGAATACTTATGTAATGTATTATTAGCGATTTCATCAAAATCCCTCCTAGATACATTATAAGCTACTTCAATATCGAGAAGAATCCGATTATAAATCACATCCCTCATTTCAGCCCTCTCTTCTTCAAGCCGTTTCTTAAGTGGAAATGGTTCTCCTGTGCGTTCAGAGTATTCAATCAAGTCCTTGTAGAAATTATTGATCTTTTTGCATTCTGGATAACTGAATTCAACTACGAACTCACTTTGAATATCTTTATACCCAAAGTCTTCACGTCTGTATTTTTTCAGTACACTAAAGAATTCTTCTGCCATAATATTATTCGTTTGTTAATTCGTTCTTTATTTCTTTCTTAGCAGCAAATCGGAATGAGTGGTTAGCGCTTCTGGTAGCTATCTTATTATAGCCCCTGTACCATTGCTTGACAATAGATCTACCACTTCTACTCTTCCTCTTCTTGCCAAAATAGCAAACAGGGAATTCATAATCGTACTCTGAGTACAATTTACGACCTTGCGCTTTAGTCTTTGCTCTCATTTTTATGAAAAATTCTATTCCAAAGATTTTTTACTTTATTATAGATCTTATCTACGATTGTTTCGTCATTTTCACGACCAGTATAGAGTCTATACTGAACTACGTCCGAGCCCAAATCCCAACTATTACACAGATAGTAAACATGCCACATTTCTGTGTGAGTATAGATTAGGAGATTTATTGGGGTTTTCTTAGCTATGTTACCGTAAACATTCCAGAGAAACTTAAGCCACTCCGAGTCGAGAAACGTCTCTGGGTAAAATATTTTTACAAAGATCCCACAATGTGTTTTTTCATATGTAGAAAGTGCTTTCCCCAATATTTCGAGATTATGAAGAATCCAATCCCTACCAAGGAGAGTTCCCTGTGTTTGAGTGGTAATGAACTTCAGATCTTTTTTATAATCCGAGTATTCCTCGATAAATTCATCATCCGGATACGTCACATAATTCTTTTTCACCAAATCTAATGGGTGAATAGTTAATGTATTAAAGTGATCCGTATAATCCTCTGATTCAAAATTAAGGGATGCCTTGCTATTAACATCCGCTAAATTTGTTGTTGAGTAGATTGTTATCATTTTTTATTTGTGTTTTTTTTTATTAATTCATACATTAGAATTTCAGGTGGAGAAAAAAAAATAGCAGAGGGAAATAATACCTCTCTGCTATTAATTTTTAACATTTCTCAATAAAGCGTCTAGCTTATCTTTTGGGATGAGTTTTATAATAGTCCCTTCTTTAAACTTGTCTAATGATATTCTACTCTGAACTATAACTAATCCCATATAATTAGCATCACCATAAAACTTCTTGGCTACTAGATCAGGACGAAATTCACTTGTCTGAATCATATATTCGACTCTTTCTATTTTAGGATCGAGAAGATTTGATAATAATTTAGAGTTGTATATATCATAATTTTCAATATAATTTCCTAAATTCTCAATCCTAGCTATCATCCTTTGTGGTTTCGTATACATAATCAGAATATATTTTCTACCATTGATTGGAATCTCTTTTGTGTATCTTCCAGTGTGCTATGAGTAACTTTATCAAGGGCTTGTTTAGCCTTTTCAAAATTACCACCTACACCACCTTCCAAATATTCAGAATATTTTTGTAAGCAAGAAAATACAGCTCCACATGCAGCATCAAACAAGTCCTTTGTACCTGGCTGTTCTCCTGATAAATTCTTATAATCAAAATCAGTACAGCTAGAGATCAATGGGTGATCTAGTTTTGTATGTGAATTTGTTTTTCCATTTGTAACAATTCTAATCTCAGAACACTCCCTCATTAATATATTACAGAATGGGAGTTCTAATCGCTCTGTATTAACAATGTTCTTAAATGCCACACCGGCATCCATTGTTTTATCAATAGATATAGCTTTATATTCTATACCATCTCTTTCACAGGATTGGAATATACCAGCAGAAGCAAAAGAGTCAGCACTGAATGTAACATAAAAACCCTCATTAATCAGATCCTTTAAGAACTGATATAAATGGTCTAGGGATGTTGATTGCCCTTTCTTTCTTGATACAACAAATAATAGTGGAATTTTGAAGGTGGGGTATTGTGCTGTTCCGGTTGGATCAGATACTTCACCAGAATAATAACACAAACAGACTCCTGTTTTATCTTTCTGTAAACCAATGTCATAGTGGACAAAGAGGTTGGTTCTCTTTGGTATTCTAAACAACATTTGCTTTACATGATCTATAATTCTATCACTTTTATCATAAAAATCTACAACAACCTCTTCTGGTGCATAGTTACGAATCTTAGAACAATTAATCAGATGACTCAAATCTCCATTAAAGAATAAAGAAGCTCCTGTATATGGAATACCTGCTAAATCTTGTAAACTTCTAACGGGATTAGACAAGAAATGATGTTTAGCTGATACGGGAACTTTTATTATTCTATCCAGATCTATGCCAGATTTTATAGGATCTTCTCCAGGATTCATACATCTCGGAACTTGTTTTGAATCTCCAATAAAGAAATCAAAAGTCTCTCCCTCACTTTCAGCATATAATTCAGGTCTAACCTCCCATTGACTAGGATGTATACAGAATAATTCTTTTTGGGGAACTATTTCTTCAAACCTCTGACTAGCACCGTGATCTGCATCTTTTGCACTGGAGTCTGCAACAACTCCACCAAAGTTAAATCGTTTGTTCTTGAAACGAGATTCATAACGAGTTAGAACCTCATCCATCTTCTCTTTAGCATCTTGAACCTTCCAGAAACCAATCTCAGAAAGCACACAATATATCAACTGAGTACCGATAACTGATCCTGTTGATTTAGGTCCAGATGCAATCATTCTTATAGGAGGCTTGTTATATTGCTGTCTAAAATATGGACTTGTATCAAATACAAATTTATAAAACTGAACAAAATCCCTATAAGCTGTTTCCATACTAGCATGGAAGAAACCAAAAGCTAATTTAGTACCACCAGCCAAACCAACACTATGAAACACATTCTGACAACAATCCAACCTATGAAAATGATATAACCCAATCATTTTAGCCTGATAAGATTTACCAGTACCAATAGCCCCTGAAAAAGAAATAAATGGAGTACGGGTAATAACAGGGTTTGGGAAAATAATCTTAAACTTATCTAACCAATAAGCAAATACTTGTTTTCCGTGATTCGTTATAGTATCGCAACCTAAATAAAACTCGTCAAACAGGAATTGCTCCATTGTTACAGGTATATGATTCATACCTAGCAATTTACAAGCTACCTGTAATTTCTCTTTTTCAGATAATTTTTTGTATTGGGTTTCTAGAGATACAGCATTTGGGTCAAAGGGGGTTGTAGGATCTGATTGATTTATAAAATTTGTATTCTCTGCCATATTATTTAATTTTAATACAGATATCCTTTACCTATAAATGATGCAGCTCTTTGTTGGAGTTGTTGTGGGGCTGATGGGTTATTTCCTGGAGAAAATTTTCCTTTAACTTGCTGACCTCCACCGGATAGACGACTGTATTCGCTCTTTACATGATCTAGAAAACCCTGGTGATACTTCCTTCCGTAATAATCTTCTAATTTTCCTCTCAATGCTCTATTAACGTCATCCCTACCGACACCTTGGGTTCCAAACCCCCAGCCAAATCCTTTTCCTCCTTTATTTATACGTTCTGCTATTTCTGCTTGGATAGAAGCAAATAGCTTTTCGTATGCTGTGAAAAATCCATCACTAAATCCTTTAGTAGCGATATCATTATGGTAATCAAATTCCGTATAAGTTTTTCTTTTTAATGTAAATGTACTTGCCATTTTATTCGTTACTTTTTAGTGGGTTAAAAAATCCATTATCATTCTTATTTTCTTCACTACCATTTTCAACTCCTGTAGTGAATGTTTTCTGCTTTTCCTTACCATTATTATCCTGTTTGTTATTAGGATTGGTATTAGGTGTATTATAATAATCGTTATACATAGTTTTATATGTTTAATTGTTATTTCTTTTCGATTTTAACAAGATAAATAAATCTATTTATTGTGGATAGGAAATCATCAATTATATTAATTGATCCAGACCACATTAAACTATCACCTATTTCTCTTTTATAAGATATAACTAATCCTCTAATTCCCTCCAATACATCAGAGAAATTTGATTCATCTGGTAATGTTGGGTTGAGAGTTCCTACTTCAAAGAAGCCAACAAAAGGAACAGCATTTTCCACAACAGCATCCTCAAATTCACCTAACTCACCTTGAAATTCATCAATAAGTTTGTGAATTGATATAGGACCTGTATTCCAGTGTAATTCCTTTAATCTTGTTTGAAAACCCTCTATTTTATTTACTAATTCTGTAATTGTATCTATATTTACCATGATTTTCTATTAAAAAATTCAGTTAAATTATCACTCTAAAATTAGAGTATTGTTGTTAAATTAGTTGTATTATTATCTTAATTATTCATCCTCTCAAAATCTAAACAATGAATTAATAACAAAAAATAAAAAAAAATGGCAGAACAGATCACAAATGAAACGAAATTTGAGTGGTTTAACTCCCTCACATTTCAAGACGTAGTAGATTGTGTATTCAAGGGCACAATTGTTGAACTCAGGAAAGCAGTCTCAGATATAGATCGCGGTATTTCAAGTATGAATTGTTCGAAAGAACCATTCTACAAGAAGTTCAACGAGATCAAGTACTATCGGGCAAGATTGACAGACAAGACAGTCATTGAGCCAGATACATTCCTCAAAGACATAAAGGGGAGCAAACATGGTTTTTACTGGTGCGTGGTTGATGTCAAGATGAGTAAAAATGACATCAAAAAATGCAAGAGTAAGGAAGACCTCTGTACCAGATGGTGGCTCAGATTTAAAGACTGTCTCTACTTCCAAATCAGCGACTGGGATTATGTTCAGGTATATCACATTACCAGCCGGGATGAGAATTCTTATCATAGAGATTACACAGATCTGATTAACCGGCTGTCTTGCAATGTCTATCAGCTGAAACAAGAGCTCGAGGAAAAGAAAAAGGAGCTCAATTCTAAGAGAGAATATCAGAGAATTCACGAATCAATCTACGAAGTCTAAAAACCTTATTACTGAGAGATAGTATAAAGTGTTGAAATAGCATTTTATACTATCTTTCTTTATTTTTCTAGACAGAATTATAAATAATAATTCACAAATACCCATTATCTGGTAACGGGGATTTAAATAGACCGGAGAACTCCTGCAAAAAGAAGCAGGTCGAGACAGCGGAATGCTGGTACGGGGGACCGTTTTACTCGGGGAGGATGATGTTAGGATTTATAAGTTACTCCCAGACACCAAGAGAACAAAATCCAAAAACTAGATTCAAACTAGGCTGAAAGGAAGCACTTGCAACCTGGTCGAAATAAATCGTGAGTTTGAATTTAGGATAAAAATACGAAAGTCAGTGAAAATCTGACAAACAAAAACATAATAAAAATGGAAAAGAACATTAAATCCATTACAACCGTTTCTGTTGACTTCGAATTCGATTCCTCTTCTTGGGAAAAATACGAAGAGGTGGGTTACGATGTAACTCATCACTACAAGGAGGAGGACAGGGTCGAAGAATTCACTTGGACTCTCTCCTTCGAGGAATGCCTCCAATTTCTGAGCGGTATCGAGGACAGCTACGTCCTTGTGAAGAGCCTGGACAAATTCAAGACTGCAATCTGGCACAGCGATGCTGATAAAGACCAGATTGATAAGCAGCTTGAAAAGCTTGCCGACTTCCGTAAGGAAAAAATAGTTGGCTTTGCTGACCTCCAAGGAGACCGTCATATTAAGGGAGTCTCCTTCAAGGACTGCTTTGAGTATGATGATTACAACTATCCATATGGATATTCTGTAACCTTCACTGATGGAAGCACCCTTGAGAAGAAGAATGTTTCTCTCAGCGAGTGTATTCTCGTCATGAAACAGGCTTCAAAAGATATACTGTACAAGATTCCCTCAATTAAAGAGGATCTTGAAAACACGATCTTTAAAGTCTACGACCATGATATCAATACAAGATACCGTTGGAGAAGAGACGATCTTGGCGAGGTTGAAGGAGCATATTCCGCACTACCCGTATTCCCATATTCATACGAAATGGGATTCTATAAGAACAAATATGTTATTTGCAAAAGTGCGATAACAGGTGAAGTTCTTTGGGAGAAGGCGGATCAATGCGCGAAGGGATTGATAGAAATCGCGCAAAAAGACCCAGACAATTATAACCATTGCGTTCTGGCATTAAAGGACGCAGTGGACAATATATACGAGGAGCCATACCGCACATACTCCCTTTCATCTATTGAAAAGGCGAAGGCAACTGTGGCTTCTCTGAAGGAAGAAGCTAAAGTGAATACAGTCGCAAGACCAGTATTCACAGATGACGACATTGACGTAGATACCCTTGATGACACCTATACGTATACGTATGATGAGGAACATCCGGGATTTTACGGCGATGTTTATTATCGCTTCGGTTTCCCAAAATCACCCCGACACAATCTCAGGATTGGCTTAGGCTACTGTAACGAGCCTAAGAAAACCACAGATTTCAAGGACTTCGAACCTCTGTTCGATAAAATTCTTGAAGTTTCTGGTGGCGACAATAAACTTGTAGTTAAACTGTGCCAGCCTGATGATTTCGGGTTCTTCACTGGTAGGTCATACTCGGATACTTGTAACCGAATGGAAATGATCTATCTGAGGGCAAAGTACGCCAAGACCCGAATGGAATGCAAGAATCTCTCTGTAGAGATTCACCCATTCTGTGAACCCGTTATTAAATACAACGGGGAAAAGCTTGGATATAGTGATTTGTTCTTCAGTATCCCATTTGGGGAAAGGCACACATGTTTCCTTCAAGTGATAAAAGAACTTAGGAAGCTCTCTCCGGATAGTATTGTATATTGGTTTCCTCGATTTGAAGCCTTGTACAAAGAATCTATTACAGAAGGGTTTTCTAATCTCGACAGGGAACTGCTGAAGCTTTCTGTGGATGAAGTAAAATCCTTCCACGATGCCTCTACATGGACCGACAATTGGGTATCATACACCAATATCAATCTTGTCGGAAGTCTTGAACTTAACGGAGAAAAGATCACCAGCGAGTCCCTTTATGCCCTGTACAAGAGTGTAGACAGAGACAAATTTTGGGGAATTTATAACAGCATTTCGTTGCTAAGCAAATACATAGACAAAAATGTGTTTGCTCAATTCCCCAAAATGATTGTAGAGCCCCTTACATGGGCCCCCGAGGGTGTTATAAAGATTGAGAAACCAGAATTTACTGGTTATCTTGAGAAAGTAACATCTAAGGGATCGTTCATGTACAGACTGGTCAACTGTGATCCGGTCTCTTCCGCCGAGGTAACCCTCGAGTCTGTTCTCAACCTCTTCTCTGAAGAAACGATTGAGGCAGCTTCGGAGTTTACCTTAAAATCCGGCTGGGATGGTATTCTTGTAAGGGATCGTGACTGGAGCACGGGAATTAACCCTGAGGTATTCGGAACACTTACCAAATGGTCCTCTGGATCAGACTCCAACTCAAAGATGTTTTTCCTTCCCTATGTGATTATCCAATACAGGGGCTGGAAATATCTTCTTAGTAGGGGCTGGGATGAATCCAATAAGATCAGGATCAATAAGAAGGAGACTGCTTATCTCGACTCCTATGGAGTACTCCGAGTGCTTAGAAATAAGCAGATGGAGGCTACTATGAAGAGCCGGATTAATCAGTGGATTCACAAAGCTGAACCCGAAAAGGGTTACTCTACTGATCCTTACATGTCAGTAATGGACTCCCAAACCTGGAAGAATGTAAAGAGTCTCTTAAACGAGAGTCTCTTTACCTGCATAACAGACAGATTTAACTATGCCAAAATTTGGTACAATATAGTTAAAGAAGTATGTGATGGCAGAGACCTCTACTGGGACATACGAGAGTTCGACGACAAGTACGATTCCTGGTACAAGTCTTGTACCTCGTTCGACTTCTCAGATCGAACCATTTGCTACAAACGAGTAGTAGACGGTAAGATTATTGAGGAGACCAGAAAAATTAAAATCTCGCCGGCCGATAGGGTTAGGGATTTGGTTGATCTGGGAAGAACAAGGGAAGATGCCTTGGGTGTAGTAATGCCCCTCTGGCACCGATACAAGTTCGAGTTCCAGGTAAGTATGGAATTCACCGGAGAAATAGACTTCGGAAGGAAGACGATAAACGTAAGGGAAAAACCTGTAAAGGTTAACATTCCCAAGTTTATCGAAGTACCTGCCAGCTATTTCTACGGAAATAATCTGGATTGTGCCTTCGCATCTGGTAGCCTCTACTACCTCTGCAGTTCGCTTCTTGGCTTTTCGAGTTTTACCAAACTCTCTGAGTTTTACTCAAAAGTAAAGATGCACGTAACTGCGGATGGTGCGCAAACTGAGGTAACCGACTATGCTACATCCGCTAGTGGTTACTTCCGCTTAGAGGTAACTCAGGAAAAGATTCATCGATTCCTGATCAACCATGGCATCTGGCATCTTGGCAACTCTCATGTTGCCGAGGCGAAAACCGTCTATAAGACCGATGGAGAACACACCTGGGCAGAGAAGGATGTTCGAATCACCAACCCAAGGTCGGTTGAGGTCACCCACCTCGTTGACTTCGATAATGGTTGGGGAAGTGACGACAAACTTCGCTTCTGGGATCGTGCGTTCACCATGTGCGATCATCCAGTTGTACTCAGCTTCCCGTCTAGGGAGGTTATGAGAATAGACGTGTCTAAGTAACGACAACACACTACAATAATTACAGGGATTATCAAGTTAGAAATAGCTTGGTAACTCCTGTTTTTTTTTACTCTTTTCCTTCTTCTTCAAAGCCTTATATATGTATATGGAGTATCTGTGTTTAAGATACTATACCTAATCGACATACGGAAGGTCCACAAGCGGAGTTGATTAGATGAAGCCTAGACCATACTAGCATCGTTTGGGCGATGTAAAAATACTTGTGACTTATTACCTATATATAGCGTGAATTAACAGTTATATATAGTTTGAGGTTGTTGTTAGCCTCGTAGGAATTCATAACTTGTAATAAGGATAAGCCCAAAGCGGAAAGATAAAGAAAAGAAAATAAAGAGTAATAATATACTCTTTCAAGTATTAATTAAAATTATTAAAAATCATGATCGGAACAGCAACTATACTATTTCTCGGTCCGCTGCTAGAAGTAGCAACGTATGAAGCCGAGAGACATTGTGGAGCGGAATGGTTTGACTTACTTAATAGTCAATCAATCCCTGACCACTTATTGACCAAAAAAGGCCAACAAGATAACTTCAACAAAATGGTTGATCAGGCTCGTAGGAGCATGACACCACCAGTTGAATCAGTCTTAAGGCCTGGTCAGTATTATACAGATGACTATTGATCATACAATAACTTGAAAGGGTGTACAAAAGTTACACTCTTTCTTTTCGAAACACTTATACAACAGTAAACGTTGTATGTATAAATAACACTATTTATCGACCTATTTTTGTCTGTAGTCTAGATAGTCTTCGGATTTAATCTAGACCTGATGAGATCTAATAAGATCGAAACAGATAAAAGATAAATAGTGTACTAAAGATACACACAACGTTTATATTTTCAAGATATAACAATTAGCAATTATTTTATTTATATATATAAAAATTAGTTGAGATAATAGGATCCCAACTAAAGTTTGGGATTTAATTATCCTTCTAAGAGACAAGTGAATTGAGGTCATTCACTTGGTCATTTTTTTTTTTCTTTTTCACTTATAATTCCTCCTAAAAGCCTTATTATTGAATGTAAAAAAAAACATTTAAAGATAAATAGACGTTGAAATAATACATCTATTTATCTTTTATTTTATTAATCTTTAAAAACACTATAAAATCATGAAAAATCCAGTTATTTTGATGAGGAACATTTGCTTCCTCCTCGCCTTTATTGGCGCAGCCTACTTCTTTTACTCGGCCTTTGGCGAGATTAAGCCAGTGCCAGTAGAGAACGGCAATGACCTAACTCTCCATTTCTACGTGGAGTACGAGGGTCAAGTAAGAGTCGCAGACGACCATCACGTATGGGCGTACTACGATAACCTTCAACCCAAGCCCAAAGGAGAGTTAATCTCCAGGGTACGGTTGAAAGCAAAGGACCCGGATGAAGTCGAGATGCAGAGCCTCGGAAAGTGGACAGTGATCGCTGTAAAAGGCGATTCACTTGTAGGAATATGGCCCTATTACACCGACGGGCCTTTCACGAAACCCCGCACCTACCTTCAGAGGACAAAGGGCTGGAGCTTCGGAGAAACCAGAGACACCCTTCACATAGAGGGACAGTCTTATCTGGTACCCCGTAACCTCGAGTCTCACTGCCCTGCAAAGACACTGGGCGAAGAGCTAGACAACAATCGCTATGTTCAGTACATTGTCACTCCTCATGGCCGGGTAATAACAGGCTTCGATCGTCACCGAGCATGGAGTGTCTGGTGCCTCATCGTGGGTATCGTCTTCGGCTTACTCTTCTTGGGCTATAAGAAATATGCCCCGGTAGGAGAAGATGGATGTCTTAAATGGCTGTTTGGACTCGGTTCCCTTTGCTGCATTGGAAAATTCCTTTGGGAGATATTATTCTGATGTAGAACGAAAATAGGATTTTTAATGATTGGGTTTTAGGTAGTAATCACTGCTTATAAACCCAATCCTTTCAAGAAAAAAAAAATAACAAATAACGAACGACTTTTAGCCGCTCTAGTATTAATTTTTTAAAACATAAATATCATGAAAACAATACAAACAACAGACAACATGACATGGGAACTCACAGAGTCCCGCAGCATCTTCGGTAATTGGATTATTTCGGATAAAATTCCGAATATTCTATCCGGACTCCAATTCCCGGAATCCTACTCCAAATTTCGGAAAATGTGGGAAATTGCCAGGATCTACCTTTGGTACTTCACTCACCTAGGCAGTCTTGTCAGGATTCTGGGTAAGCTTCCTGAAAAGATTCGAGGGAACAAAGAATCCCTGAGCCTCGGAGACCAGATTATGATCGAGGTCTACAGAAGACTTCAACTCCTCGGTCACTGGTGCGCAGCCATACGATCAAGAGGGTTGAAGTTGAAGTACTCTGACGAACTGGAGCAGGAACTCCAAGTGCTTTGCTCCGAGACCAAAATGGGAGACGGAGTATGTTTCCACACTAAATGCTTCAGTGCACCAGGGTGTGACTACATACAGCACCTCATCTCCTCAGGGAACTTAGATGAGATTGGGAATGATTGTAAAGAAGAAGACATCACTCACATTCAACTCATCCTCTGTAATGAGAAGAAAGGAATCGAATTCCCGCTCATGATTATCAGACGAGTTTCCTAAAGAATAAAAATAAAGCTAGAATAGAACTTATTTAAAAGTCTTATTCTAGCTTTATTTTTTTTTTATTCCTCAAACACATTTCCACAAACTCTCAGATCTCTAGGAAGTTTGTAAAAGAAATAATGTCCTGGTCCGCCTGTATCTTTTGGTCTGCAGTCGATTCTAATAACATAACCCGGCAATATTGGATATGAAGTTCTACTAGCGACCAGATCAGATTGAGAGATATTCAATACTTTACCCGGTCTGTATTTTTGCATATTCAAATCCTCCTTATCAACACCCTTTCCAATATGAAATATTGTGAAGGGTTGATTTTTTGAGCAAGATACGACAATCGGTGGGTTTCCGTTATCCCGAAGCCAAACAAAATAACTCAAATCTTCTTTTTCAGTCAATGATTTAGTTACTTCGCCAATTGGAACAATAGACAAGCAATTATCGTTAAGACCACATAAAGAATTTGATTTTAATTCTTCAAGTCTGGTTCGTACATTAAATATAATGCCTGTGAAATCTCTGTAATGGGATCCATAATATCTGGTCAATCCACAAGACCAATCCTTACTTTTTCTCAATACAGCGAAAATACTTTCGTTTGTAATCATATTACACTTCTTCTCTTTTATAATATTCAGATAAAAATCTTTGTAATCTGCGATAAAAAAACCCAAGTAAAGGATCGCCCGGATCATATCTTACACGAAGACATTCATCTGCTTCTATAGTTCTAGGCCAATAAATGAGAAGATCAAGTATCTGCTCTTTATATTTCTGGGTATTTTTTATTCTTTCTTCTTTATTAACATAGGCATTAGGTTCTATTATGTTTATGAGTTTAGTAGCCATGTTTTCAGCATAGATTACAGAATACAGATTATGACCATGTTGCTCGTGTATGATCCTACCCGTTCTTATAGCTTCGGCTTTAGCCTGCTCATCCTTCTCCTTGTTCTTTTCCTTTCTTATCTGCCTTCTTCTTTTTTGGTTTGCTGTGCTCGACATAATTAAGAAATTCTTTTTTCTCTTCTTCAGATCCAATTTTAGAAACATATTCTCTGTAGAATTTAAACAGGTTTTTATAAAGTTCCCTGTCTACGTGCATCCACTGAGTTGTTGTCCTCGTATCCGATTCTTTTAATATCGGAAGATAAGAGACTGCAGATCGAAAATAATCTACAGCCTCTTTGTATGAGATTTTCAAATTAGACATGTTGTTAGATTGAATAGTCTACTGTCATAATTTCATCTACAACTCCCCATTCGTCCTTAGCCTTCTTACCATCAAGCCAAAGGTCCCTCTTCTTAGAGAACTCTTCCCGAACCTCATCAATAGTCTTGTTAGACCTCTTAGAAATGATTTCGATGAGCTCTTCACGAAGGGACTTGGAGAATTCCATTTCCTCTTCAAGATCTGCGTACTTGCCTTTCATGCCAGTGGACATGTCGTGAATCATTACTCTTGAGTGAGGGTGGATTTTTCTGTGACCCCTGCTACCACACATGAGCAAAAGTGATGCCATACTTGCGGCTTTACCACGGCAGATGGTTGTTATTGTCATTCCCTTCTCTTCCAACATCAACATAGTTGCACAAACGGGAAGACCGGAGACAACATCACCACCAGGGCTATCAATATAGATCTTTACATCTTTCTTACCCATCTGCCAAAGAACCATGAGCTGGTCTTGGAGACAGTTTGCGGTTTCTGTGGTTACCTCTTCCTTGAAGGATATGATACCTTGTTCAAAGAGATAATCTTCTGTGTTGAGCGTTACGCTGCTCTCACCTGCCTCGTACTTCCTTACTACTACAGGTCTTACATTCTTAATGTCAATCATTTGTGTTTATTTTATTATGTTAGTATTACATTAATATTATTTCTGAATTTATAGATGTTTTCAGATCCGGTTACTGAAAGAATATTGTTGAGATTTGCTCTCAATTCCCGAGTCATTTCCTCCAAATTATAAGTTACTTCATAACTCTTTGTATCGGGGTTTATGTAGCGGTATGGTTTATATGTCTTCAATTTAGATGAACCAAGACCTCTAATCGCACCTTCAGGAAGTTCTTTATCAGTGAATCTGATAAGATCATTCAAGTCCTTATCATACTTAAACACTTCTCCTGCGCATTCAGATGCTTTCACGGCCATTTTACCGATCATTACAGCATCAGCACCGAGAGCTAGTGCTTTGATAATTCCGTCATAGGATTCCAACTCCTCATCAAATGCAATTATACGGGGGAAATACATATTCGTAAAATTCCTCCTCTTTTCAATAATATTCATGATGAGTGTTGCTATCGGGTAATTGAAAGTTCTATCCGGTTCAGTATAATCATTACCCACAATGATATCAGTAGCCAAATTAGTGAAACCTAATGCTACATCTGGGGATTGAATTATACCTACCATTACGGAGGCAAACTTTCTTCCGCTTTTGAAATAGTGATCCAAAAACTTCCACCACATTTCGCTGATTGATGGAGTTTCATAAATCAATATCCACCATTTTGACGTATCAACATTTGATGATACAATCTCCTCTAACTCATTCAATTCAAATTGAGTTGGGAAATACTCTACTGTCTCTTTTCTAAATTCAAGTGGAGTATCCTGGGAAATTGTAATAGGAACATGATATCTCATAAAGTCGTTAACATTACTAGACCTATCACCCCATGAACCATCTATAATATTTCTGGAGGGGTATGTATAAATAGGCAATGGATCTTGCCAATGAATAGGTCTGTTCTGAGCTATTGTAGCAGGTGCTATTGAGACATCGCTCATTTTCACACCTTTTATAATACTTTTCATAATTTTTCTTTCTTTACTTTACATTTATAAAGAATTTAAGGGTTGATGTTTTCTTCTGTCTGAAACTCACTTAAAGCCTTATAAATGGGAGTATAGTAAAAATCCTCCCCGAAATAAAAAGTAAAAAAAAAGAAACAGATACATTTTATGTGTACCTGTCTATTTTTTTTTACTTCATCCAACGGCTTTTTACTGCACTGGAACTACCTTTCTCATGAAGCACCCTATACTTCTCTATAAGGTCATTCATTCTCTTTTCTAACTGATCTTTTGTTGATAAAGGTTTAACTTTCTTTGGAACAGACCCTCTAAATATGTCAGTATAATATCTTATTGCATATTCTTCAAATCCCCTATTAAAAGCCTCTGAATATAATTTCTCGTATAATAGCATAATTATTTCATTTTAAAGTTTAAATCAATAATAAGAAAATTGAATAAAAAATATTCCCTGTACAGAATTGAATTGTACAGGGAATATTTTTAGAAGATCTCCACTACTGGAATATTTCGGTAGACTATATGGTATTTGTATGCGAATCCCTTCCAACCTTTACCATATAATTTCCTCTCGAGGGTTATTAGTTTACCCCTTCCATTTACTGATACTGTCATGTCCCAGCAAGATGAGTAAACACCACTACCAGGTTTTCCATGCCAAGTAGACGCAGTGCCAAACCAGAGCCAATCTTTTTGGTAAGCTTCCTCATTTTGTATGTTTATTTCTGGTCCAAGAATAAACTCACCTGAGTGTGTCTTTTTGATCCAGTCAATAACACTATCAAAATTAGAAGCCACTACGAAAGATTCTTCAACCTTTGTATCATTGAGAGAACTACCCGGTTTGATAGAATCTGAAGTGCAAGATGCACGAGTTAATTTAAATATATTTTTCATTAGTTTAGATTTCAATAAATGGCTCTCTCAGAACTATTACGTACCTGAATCCCGCATCTACCCAATCGCCAAACGTAAGACGTTCATACACGGTTTTGGTTTTCGTTTCAGATCTCTTATGCCAATCAGTGCTGTATTTACCACTATCCTCTACACCAAACCACTTATCATGATAAGTGAATGGATAGCTGTTTGTGGCATAGACTGATTCTTTTTTGATATCAATTACAGGAGGTAAGTTAAAATCCTCTGGGTGTTGTTTTTTTACCCAATCCAAGGCCTCTTCGAGACTCTGTGAAAGAACAAAGTACTCATTAAGGCCTACTTCATCACAATCGTCATCACGGTTGTAAGCTATAGGAGATAGCTGGTAAAAATATCTCCTAATATCGTATAATTTTTTCATATTTGTGTGTTTTTTTTTTTTCTTATAAGACTTTCAAGTGATACCACTCTATTCCTAATAAAAGAGTATAATTAATAAAGAAAAATATGAATAAAACAAAAATTATTGTACCAGCTGGGATAAGATTTCTCAGTGAATGGAGAGAATTCAACTTTCCAAGTCATCCTTGTATAATTGATAAGAAGGTACCTGGATGTGGATTTACTGAATATTGTATAGTAAATCCTGATGATGTTATATTATGTAGTCCTAGAAAAGTTCTATTAAAAAATAAAACAGATCAACATCCGGGTGAAGTTCTATACATCAATCCTGAAGAATTTGGTGAGGAAGATTTAGAAGTTGATAAAGAGAAATATAAACCGACTAAAGTAATTCCGATAACAGGATTACCTCAATTGAAAGAAGTAGTTGTAGAGAATGAAGAAGCTGAAGAATTAGATAGAATAAAATATCCTCCATTACTTACTGAAATGGAGTTGGATTCTAATCTAAAAATTGCAGCAAAAACAATAGCAAACTACATTCAAATAAGAAGATCTCAAAACAAGCCCATAAAAATACTTGTCACATATGATTCATTTAAATATGTCAGAAATATTCTTGATAAATTAAATGAAAATCTAAGAAATTATCATGTTGTTGTAGATGAATTTCAATCAATATTTACAGATTCTTCCTTTAAATCTGAAATTGAATTGAGCTTCACAAATGCATTAAAGACTATGAATAATGTCTATTTTGTATCAGCTACACCAATGATGGAAGAATATCTAGATCAAGTAGAAACATTCAAAGTACTTCCGTATTATGAATTAGATTGGGTAACAGCTCAACCAGAAAGATTGATAAGGCCTTTTATAAAAACAAGAAGAGTTAAATCAATTGTTACAGCTGGTTGTAATATCATTAAGCAATTTCAGGATAAACAATTCGAAACTGTAAACGTTCTTGATACAACTATTAATCAATATAGAACTGTTCAAGCGAAAGAAGTTGTATTCTATATTAATTCAGTAACTAATATCATTTCTTTAATAAAATATTCCAAATTACAGCCAAATGAAGTTAATATTCTTTGTGCTGATACAAGAAGGAATAGAACTAAAATAAAGAAAAGATTAGGTACTAAATATAAAATAGGTACTGTTCCTTTAATGGGAGAAAAAAGAAAGATGTTTACTTTCTGTACCAGAACAGTCTATTTAGGAGCTGATTTCTATTCTGATTGTGCTAGAACTATTATCTTATCTGACTCTAATATAACTTCTATGACTGTTGATATCTCTCTTGATATACCTCAAATTATGGGTAGACAGAGACTTGGTATTAACCCTTGGAAGAATATAGGAGAGTTATATTACATTGATTCATTTAATACAGTTCCATTAGATCAATTCAATGCTTATGTAGATAATAAAATAGAAAAAACAAATAATTTAATAAAAACTATTGAATCTATACCTAATCCAACAAAAGATAATCTTAATATCCTTCTTGATAAAATTACATCAGCAAGAGAAGTAGAAAGATATGAAAAGGATTATTCTGTTGTATTTAATGATGGTCATGATAATAAATCTGTTATATTAAATAATCTAGTTCTATTGGCTGAAAGAAGAGCTTGGGAAATACAAAATTCAGATTATACTAATACATCTCAATTTGCTAGTGCAGGATTAGATATGGAAATTAGTAAAGTATCAGAATTTTTTGATAAATTGAAAGGAATCAATACATTTATAGATCAGCTTAAATTAGTCTGTGAATATAAGGATAAATTGACTGATACTGAATTTAGTATGATTCTTACACAAGTTCCTACCAAAATCTATAACATCATTAATCAAATTGGTGTAGAAAAATGTAGAGCTTTGAGCTATAATATTACTGACATCAATAGATATGTAGAATTTAAATCTAAGCAACAATTAATAGAAGAGGATCTACAATCCAAATTAGTAAAAGGTAAAAGATATACATCTGATGAAATAAAAGATCTATTAAGAGAATCTTATATTAAATTCAATCTCAATATTGTCCCGAAAGTTAAAGACTTCGAGAAATATTTTGAAGGAAAAATAAAGAAAAATTTAAAGACTAGAATGCCTGATGGTAGTAGGATGAATACATATGAATTAATCTAATTAATCTCAGAATTATCTATAGAAAACTCAAAATAAAATGAATCTTTAAAAATGCGAATATTTATTAGCATATACCAAAAAAATAGCCATTTTTGGGTACCATACCTGCCTTACAAGTATCTGTAGAGGGGTGTTAATTTTTGTTAAAACTCAAAATATACCAAAAAAGTGGCCAATTTTGGGTACCATATCACCCCTAGAAATAGCTGTAACAGGGGTAAAAATTTTCTGAAATATTAACAATTCCAAAAAAGTTAGTTATTTTGGGTACATGAAATCTCTTTCAAATAAAAATTGAAAGAGATTTTTTTTATTCTTTATACAACAAAGTAGTGAAACTCTATAAAATGAATAAAAAAAAATAATATTATGAATAATGTAATAAGATTAGCTAAATATCCTAGAACATATCACATGGACTTCTCACCAGGTACTACATCAGATGATAAAAAACATCTGGGCGATTGGTTTGAGGTATATTTTCTTGGTAAAGAGGTAGTTATCACAGAAAAATTAGACGGTGAGAATACATCTTTTACCAATAATGGAGTATTTGCTAGATCTAATATTCCAACAGATAGTCCATGGTCTGTTAATTTAAGAGAATTATTCCCGTACATTAAAGATTATATCTCAGATAATGAAATAATTTTTGGAGAAAATCTTTATGGAATACATTCAATTGAGTATAATAAATTGAAAAATTACTGGCATATGTTTGCTTGTTATAATACAGAAAAAGAAGTCTGGTATAGTTGGGATGATGTAGTTGATTTTGCATCAATTATTGAACAACCAACAGTTCCTGTATTATTTAGAGGTGTAATTAATTCTAAAAAGGAATTAATAGATCTCATCAATACTTTCATGTCACAACCATCTACTTATGGTGTTGAAAAAGAAGGTGTTGTAATGAGACTTACTTCCGAAATAAAACCGGAAAATTTCAGTAATTCTGTTGTAAAGTATGTCAGAGCAAATCATGTCCGGACAAATGCACATTGGACAGAAGATGTAAAAATAGCGAAATTAATAAATTAATAATAAAAAAAAAACACAAAAATGGCAGAAACATCAATAATGGTTTCCTCAGATACTACATCGTTGTGTCTGTTAGAGGAAGTATTCAAGGCTCTACGCACAGTGCTTGGTACACATGTTGAACAAAAAGGCTCTCTCGTTGCTGATGACCATCTGAGGTTTGACTTTTCTCACTCCTCTGAGATGACTAAGGACGAAATTACTCGTACAGAGCAACTTGTGAACGAACACATTCGCAATACAGGTGGCAATATTGGTTTCTTTAAGATAATTTCTGAAACAGCTATCACGTCGGATATTCGTCGTATTGAAGCTCTCACAGGCAAAGCTGCAGAAGATTATCTTCGCGGTATATGTAAAGTAGTTCAGAATCTGAAACTTATGTTCAAGGTGAGAACCGAAGACGATGTTCTCAAAAAAGTTCAGGCTCTCATCGACGACAATGCAGCCCTCTATAAGCAAATTGATGCTCTTGAACACGAAAAAATATAATAAAAACACATGAATACAAATCATTTTGAGTCCCTTGCGTTGGACTCTGACGGTAAATCCCCTCTTCACATCACAGAGGAATCTATGGTAAAGTACTTCGAAAAAGCATTTGGAAGTACAAGACTCACACAAGTTCATATCTCTTTCCTTTTCACGGACAAGAATAAGGTTATCTACAACGACAAAACATTCATTCATGAAGTCACATACTCTGGTTTGTTGACTGCTCCGAATGTAGGTCCAAAGAAGATTATTGAGCTCTTGGATAAGGCAAATTTGTATGAATCTGAGGGTCTTCACTTGATCTCTGAAAGCTCTGGTTGGTTGGTTTCTGAACTCACAGTTAGGTCAAAGACTGGTGAATTGAGGGAAGATCTTGAAGAAGATGAAAAACCGCCAATCCAAGAGAGCATGAACTCCTACAATATGCATAATGTTGAGGGTTGGAATCCCTTCACAGCATTCGGTAGAGCAATGATTGCTAAAACGTTAGAGAATGTGATCAAAGAACAGAACAGTGCAACTGAATCTTTCTGCAATCAATTCGATGACTGTTTGAGAAGCAAAACCAACTCAGCCAAATTCTCTCTGGCACAAAGTCTTACTACTGATGGTGACAGACAGATACTCTTCGATTTCTGGTCTACCTCTGATGAGTCTTTTCCGCACTTGAGTGTTTCTGCAATTGTTGAAGGAGATCTCAACAAAGCTACCGCATTTCTCGAAGACGGATCAAGCCGATTTATCAAGAATCTTACATTAGATAAACCTGTAAAACTATGGGACTAATAACCAAAGACGAACAGGGTAATGTCTCCTACCTTGTAAGAGTGAATCAATGGTACAAGATAGATCTTCCTCCCGAAGGTGTCCACACACTTTGTGTTGTCCCATCAAAAGATAACTACACTGTGGACTTTGGGAAAACAGCTTCTGTTACAATAGATGACGTATCCAATCAAGATAGTCCTGATGTCGAGAAAGAAATTGATTGTTTGAGATTTGCTGAAGGGATTAGTAGAGTAACATTTTCTGGTGTCTGCTTCCCTATTTTCCTAAAAAAGATAATTTTCCCGAGTACACTGAACTATATTAACATCAATCCAAAACGTCAGTATACTCACAGAACATCCGCAATTGAGGAGTTAGACTTCAGTAAAGTTACTTCTATGGGCTCATTCCAGAGGAGCTCGATCAAATATTTGAATCATCTGGAGAACCTGGATCTTTCTCACATAAGATGTGATGAGTTTGAAACCGAATGTATAACTTCCTTGCCTAAACTGAGAACGTTATCTCTCCCTAAAGGAGACGATAAGCATGTTGTATATATTGCTACGGGTGCATTCAATTACATTGGAAGTCCTCCTTCTTATACAAACATTTTTCTTTCAGGTACGGTTGGGTTGTCTAACATGTGGATTAAAAACTCCAGAATAAACAACCTAATTTTAGGGAGTTCTTCGATAAGATTCCTTAGAAGTAGCTGGACCCCATCGACATCAGCATCAGCATTATCAACACCTCCTTCATCGGTATTAGTCATGTCAATTGAAGATATGATGTTGAACAACCGTATAAAAAGGATATGGTTAACCGCAAAGAGATTGTATGAGTTCTTGTCTGGAGATTCACAAATGTTTTTCATACCAGGATTTTTCAACAAGAAGAAATCCTCCTGTGTGTTTGATGAGCTCTACATAGTCGGAACTAATATCGAAGAATTCAGACAAATAACGAACAATAGTTGGTTTCTGACTTCTGCGAATGCTCATAGAATCGTAAATATGGATAGCATATCTTGGGACGAAACCTTTCGTTCTAGGTTACATCTTGACTTCAAATTCGAATACAAATTCATCTTCACGAAAAAATCTAAATGGGTTGATATACTTAAAAAACAATCTTTGAAAGATGAGGAATTAACTATTCCCGACTCAACCATATATTCACCACCGAATTTTCCGTGGGAATAAAAAAAAATAAAAGAAAAGCTAGAGTTAAAAAATTCTCTAACTTTTCTTTTTTTATAGAATTATTTCTAATGTGTCATTGCAAATTGAAAGTATTTCTCCATCACCTATTATAGGTGTTTTATTTTTTTTACTCTCTTCATCTCTTAAAGAGAACTGTGTTAATGTTGCTTTTCCAACTTTTGAATTATTCATGAGATCTGTTATAGTTCCTGATAATATGACATAAATATTAGACAGTTTTCCTTTATTTTTTATATTCTGAAACATATTATCAATCACACTATTTATCTTTTTTACATACTTCATATATCGATATTCCTCACAATTATCTGAATTCATTATAAATTTTGTTATATTATATAACAATACTATAACAGAATCTGCATTTGTTACTTTCTTCTTTTTCAGTACTTTATATTGTTTTGTTATTAGAGGTTTGTATAAATAGAGTATTCTATAATATGTATCTCCTTCAGCTGCTGGAAAAGGAATATGTAATAAAGCTTCATCTATTTTATTTAAATACTTTATCATTATCCCAAATTTTCTTCCTTCTTCCTCTAAAAATACTTTCAAATCTTTTATCAGATAATAACAGATATACACTAATCCATTAAGATATACTGCTTTATCTACAAATTCATTCGATGCTGATATTCTATTTTCTATCATGATTTATAATTTATTAATTGTTCTTTTATAAGAATCTTAATTTATATTTACAGCAAAACAGTAAAAATAAAAAGAGAAAGAATAAGCGATTTTTTTTTCACTTATTCTTTCTCTTTAAAAATTAGAAGTCTACGGGCATTGTGCGGATAACTCCGTCATTGCATTCGGCAAGTGCTGAAGAGAACATTCCATTCGGATACTTCGAATCTTCGTGGATGAAGATGTTGAAGTCTTTGAGATTGAAGACCTCTACATCACCCTTCATGATCGGAGTGTTAGATGTGAGAGTCTCCAAGAATTCCCTAATTACTTCAATTCTCTCTTCTTCGGGAAGATCCCTGTCTTGGAATGGGTTTACATATGAGGTTGAGATCACAACGTCATCTGTGAGTAGAGCGACGTATGGGAGTTTTGTTACCTCCTCAATTCGCTTCTTGAGTGTTGTGTACTTCTCATCTACCCATTCAGACGGTTTGACGAATCCATCCTTTACTGCTTCGTAACGAGCTGCTGCACCCATATATTTCTGCTGGTAAGCCTCCTTCGTGTACTTTTCCGGAAGTTCTGGGAAAAGATCAGGATAAACCATTACCCAGGTGTTGATCTCCTGAGGTCCATACTGTTTGAGACGTCCCATCAGGCGTACCTCCTTGTTTGGAATTGAATTACTCCAAACCGAAGGAATACCCTCAGCGCGGAAGAGGTAGTAAATGTCATTGAAATTGAATCCCTCTTTGTCTTCTACAATAAAGGTAACTTTGATACCTTTTTCTGTCTCAAACAAATGGATAGAATTTCTTGTTTCATTTTTCCTCTTTGTCAGGTCCTTACATGCCTTGAAAAGTTTGTGCATGAATGGTTCCTGAGTGATAGGCGTTACGGTCTGTGCTGTCTGCGGTGTTGTTATCAGCTGCTGCGGTAACTGAATCTGCACCGTGAATGGCACTCCGGGTTGCGGAGTTACCACTTGAGGTTGTACCACAATTGGTACTGAGATCGGGGCTTGCTGGGGCTGAGTCTGGTCTGGAAAATATTTCCTTCTTATTCCTTCAGACAAAGCATTTGCAATGTCCATGAAGAGTTCACCTCCTCCGACCATCAAAAACAGTCCAAGTCCGGCTGTAGCTGAATACGCGGCAGTAGCTGTGGGGTTGCTGTTGCTTAGAATTTTTGTAGTTGCCATTTTTGTTAAGATATATTTTTATGTTCTACATCATCTGTAATATTTATTATATTTGTTGTTATACGTTGATGTCATTTCGTCGAACGACCTGATTTGTGTCATCGTTTTATTCCTGTTATAATCGGTATAAGCTTTTAACACCAAAGATAATACTTGGAATGTTACGAAGGCAATACCAAGCCATCCACGATTTTTATCTATGAAATTAGCTACAAATGAAGGACCTCTCTGTGGGTCTTCGATTGTGCATCTATATGCGAGACTACTCATTTATCGGTTATAGTTTGTTTTTAGGTTATTATATCTTTCATTTTCGTAGTTGTTTCGTTTAGTGTCGCATATTGAACTTGCAACAAGTCCAAACATTAAACATATTCCACCAGAAAATATTAGCCATTTTGCTGCTGTTGAACATCCATTAGATATATTATACCAGCGTTTTATGCTAGTTAGTTTCTGATTGTGTGTAGAAAGATTTGATGTGTTACCGACGTTCATAGCTAATGATGAACCACCGTAACCTGTAATGTCTGCTGTCATTATCATTTTTTTTTATTCAGTTTTAATTGTTCTTAAAAAAGAAGAGGTGTATATAAGGATCAAAAATCCAAAACACACCTCTTCTCAATCCTTCTTTGCTGTGTTGTTGTTAGAGCGTTAAACGCTCATTGCGAGAGAACCACTGTGGGTTCCGGTTGTAGTGCTTGTGCGGTTCGTTGCCCAATCGCTGATCTTGTTACCTGCGTTCTTAACCAGGTTTTTGCCACATGCACCAAGATCTGCCAGTGCTGTACCAACGGGTCCACCGTTTCTTGCACTATCAGCGATTAGAGCGGCTCCTCCGATGAAGAGAAGAACCTTACCTACTGTCTTGAGGCCACTTACAAAGCCCCCCTTTGTGTTTGTTGTTTCTGCCATTTTTTTTGTATGGTTTAATTGTTAATAATAATGTTAATTAAATAAAGTCTAGAAAAATAATAGAGAGTATAATAACATCAGAATTTTTAGTTCTAATATTATTATACTCTCTATTAAAGAGGTTTTGCTGTCTTTTTATCCGGCGATTTTTACCGGGTTACTGAATTTGCTGCGCTGCAGCTCCACTGTTCAGAGTAGAGCCTACAACTGTGTTGTTGGCTCCTAAGCTTTGATTGATAGCCGTGATCGTAGAAAGCGTGTTCGCCCTCTCCGTAGGATCAGTGCAAGTTGTCAATTTCAGAAGAAGCTGATTTCTTACGGCTATCAGATTGGCGTTGTTTTGACGAACGTCTGCAAGGATAGCCGAACCCTGTGTATAATAGGTGGCCTGTGCTGTGTTGCGGTTTGCTTCTGTGCTAAGCGTCGCAACAATATGTGCCGTCTTAGTCTGCTCAACAGTTAGATTCTGACGGGCGATGCCAACCTGTTGTACTGTAGCAATTCCCTGCACAAAAGCAAGGCCGCTACCGGCAAAATTCGAAATAATATTCGATGTTTTTTCCGTAGTGTTCAGTGATGGTAGTTGTATTGCCATTTTTTGTTGTGTTTTTTGTTATTGTTATTATTGTTGTTTTGAGTAATAATGGTTTAGAAAAGAAAATGTATAGCAAGGAATTTTCCTTACTATACATTATCCGTATATTAGGTTTTTAGCCGATTAGTTCGGCCAATTCTGCCACGGGCAACCTGTAACAAAAGCTTCCGATGTAGGAGTCGTTATTTTATGACTTCCATCCGGATAATAAGTTACGTAAGTACCGTTACCCTGATTTACAACTTGGGGCTGGTACGAGAGATTATTCTGATATTGTTGAGAATTTGACATACCGTTACCCATCCATGCATTCAATGGATTTGTAATAGGCATACCTAACATTCTTGCCTGCATACATCCGTTGGGGTCGAAAGAACCATTACCAAAAGAAGGTTGTACAGGGTTGATGATGCTATTAAAAGCTTCAATCATCATAGATGCACCAGTCATTGCCCTACCGAACTTCTGACATGTATCTCCAACAATGGAAGTATGATAAGTAACTGATTGAGCTGGTGTTATTTTCTGTCCTTCGGGTCTATTAGCATTGACGTAATCAACAGTTGCGGTTGCTTTTTTGAGACCTAGAAATACCATAATTCCGCTTCCAATAGCGGCGAGTAATTTAAAGAATCCTCCTATAATGGATCCCCAACTAAGACCTGTGTTTTCATTAGGCATTTAATTTTTAAGATATTAATGTTAATAATTATAGATATATAATATAGATCGCGATCTTCTTATGCGGATTTATTTAATCCTTCTTTAAGATTTTCAAGGGGAATAAAAAAGATCACATTAAACATTTCTGCTTAATGTGATCTTCTATATTTTGACTTAGGAGATATATACCGATTCAAACGGTAGTCTTCCTGAAAGGCTGTTTTGTCCCTCTTAAACTATATTATCTCCCAATAAATTCTCATTATATAAATATAAAATTATCAAAAAATTACTAAATTCAAAATAAGGGGATAGCTAGTACAAAATCGAATTTCTACAAATCTTTTGTAGATTTCCAACAATGTACTTTCTATCATCTGTAAGATTTTGCTGTCTTTTTATCCGGCCTTTTTTCAGTGGACTCTGCAATACCCTCAAAAAATGGGGGTATTTAAAACCCCTGATTTTCTTACGAATAGCAAAAGATTAAAAATAGCAAAGATAGATTTCATTAATGTTCAACAAAAAATTTAAATTAATCAACAAAAATGGCAACAACAGCAAAATTCAAAGGATCCCTCGAGAAGGTGATCGAAGCTATCGCAGCTTCATGTTTCTTAACAGAGAAAGATGGTCAAGGTGTACCGATCATGATTTACGGTAACCCCGGCGTCGGTAAATCCGCATTTATCAAGATTCTCTCTGGAATCATGGGTTATGAATTCCTCGATATCGAGTTGAATAGCCGTGAACCTGAGGACTTGAAGGGCTATATGACCACTCCTGACAAGGTCGACTCAGAATTCGTATCAGCAAGTACCATCATTCCTGACTGGTACAAGCGAATCCTCGACTGGACAAACGCGGGCAAAAAAGTCATCCTGTTCTTTGATGAGATCAACACAGCGTCTTCTCCTGTACAGGCAGCAGCACTTACGTTGATCCAGGGCAGAGAGTTCAAAGGAGTTAGACTTCCGGACACCGTTACTATGGTAGCAGCCGGAAATTATTTTGAAAATTTGAATATGGACGACATGCAGCCCATGGTCACCGTGCTTAACCGTTTCTGTATCTTGAACGTAAATGTTCAGGCATCAACAGCAGGGCGAGATGACTTCGAAGTTCTGTTGAGAAGGTACGACAGCGTAGAAGACAACGGCAAGCAATTCTCCTGGAAGGAAGCTTATCTCGATGTATATTCGGACAAAATCACGAAATTCAACGAGAAAGCACTCGTCGAGGAATCCTCTGACGAGAAGTACATGAGGGAAATGCTTGAGAAGTACGTAGCTGATGAGGTTGTGGCAACAGCTCAAAGGTTGGTTGACACAGACAAAGCTATCGATATTAACGATAAGCGACTCAGTGGTATTTACTCAGAGTGTCCTACCAAGAACGGCGACCTTTACAATGTTCTTACCCCCAGATCCCTCGACAACTTGATTCAGATGGCGGGTGGTTTCTACAGAATGTGGGGTGTAGACTCCTTGACTTCCGATGCATTTGCTGACGTAATCTGCGGTTTGGTAGGTATTGGTATTGAGCCTAAGGGTTCAAAATCCACCAGTGTAGAAGACGTTAAGTACAAGCTCCTCGGTAAGGAGTTCTACAACGCTATAAAGTCCGCAGTTGAGACCTTCAAACTCAAATCCGATACAAGCATCCAGAAAAGGGTGAATGTATTCGACAGCTTCATCAATAACGCTGTGTCTAACTCAAAGACCAACAAGAAAAAGTTGTCTTATCTCTCGGAGACTGAGTTCAATAACCTCAAGGAGTATCTCGACAACTTCGGCAAGGACGTAAATGTTGCTAAGCCTATCGACGTAAAGAAGGTAAAAGACATGTTCAATTACCTCATCAACACCGTGAAGGCTGATAAGAATTTCGAGATTCCCGTCGCAAAGGCAGGTTCTGCTATAGCATTCAATGTTATGGACGAGGAACAGAAATTGAACTACATCAACAACTCGCTTGACAATCACTTCAAGCACTGGAGTGAGTGGTTCAGTGTAGTAAAGAGCTTTGTAAAGACCTTCGGCTCCGCTAAGTTCGGTTACAGCCAGATCTTGACTACAGCTGACTTGATGTACCAGCAGCAACAGGCGATTAACTTCTTCGGTTCTGTCAACCTCGAAATTGACAACAATCAAGAGTTGGCAAACAACGTTAACGCCCAGATCAAACCTCTCATCGATCGTATGGAGAAGAACAAGCTCCGCGATAACGTATTTGAGCTCCCGGAGGCAGAATCCAACTATCTCTTCCAGCTCTAATCGTTGAATATTAATTGTAAATCTATCCCCAGGTGGATTGGATTAGGATTACGAAAATCCGACCAATACCATCTGGGTTTTTTATTAAAGAAATTCCAATAATAAATTAAATATATGGATATCAACGAAATTCTCAATTCCGCAACCTCAGCAGGTGACGGAATGGTCCCAGAGGGTAAGCAAATTCAAACCCCGCAATATTCTGTGGACCAGACACACATAGATCAGTTGAAAGCTCTTAAGAAAAGGCTTGATTCTATCTACAATTCGGCAAAGAATAAAATCCATGTAGTTGACGAAGGTGACTATCCCATTAACACAAGTAAGTTAGGTAGCTGTCGTCTCTATCGTGGTAAGAAAGGTGAAAAGCTCTACATGATTCGTCACGGTTTTATTGGTAAACAACCCAAACACGTAGGCGAAGAGATGGATCTTGTGGATCTTCTGGTAGTTATGCACGAGTATGGCCACATCACATTGGGTCATATGAAAGATGATCAGGAAGACCCCAATTCCCCATTCAATTTGATGGGTGAGCTTTTCGACGTAATTCAAGAGGAAGGTACTGTTCTCGCAGAAGAGATTGCAAAGAACTGTGGCATTGATGTAGAAGCCGCAGAGAAATTGCTTGTACGACTGATTGATGATCCTGATTTGGTTCACACATTGTTGAACTATGCTATGGATATGTCAGTTAATACTTCTGTATTGAACGCTAACGACATTCATTACCTCGAGCAGGAAGTTACCAAGAAGTTCAAGAAGATTAACCGATTCGATGACAAGAAGCAGATGCTCGTATCTAACCTCGAAGATATGGTAGAGGAGGATACACAAGCAGAATTGAAAAAGAAGCTTCGTGAGGAACTTGAGAGACTTTTGAGGAAAGTTCAAGAGAAATTCCTTCTCCCCGAATCATTCACTCTTGGTGTTGATGAAAATGGTACTCCGATTCCATTCCCGGATGGTTTGGCATATTATGAGTACTTCCGTATGATTGTTAGCCACCTTGATCAGTTTGTAAAGATGCTTGCAAGCTTCAAGATGGGCAAGAATATGGATCAACTTTCGAGTTCCGATATCGCTGATGCACTTCAACAGCAGCAAGAAGAGTTCGAGTACAAGAAGGGCTTCAACAGGGCTCTTAGGGACTACCATGAGAGACTTCAGGGTAGATCCGATAAGTCCTTGTCTGATTATCCTGATGAATCCGATTTCTTCAAGCAGGGCTACAAAGATTCACTCGAAAAGATCGCTCAACAGCTTCTTAACGAGGGTGATGATATGGGCGGCAAACCTCAACCGGATGGTGATTTCTTCGACCAAGACAATGAGAACCAGCAAGACCAAGATGGAAACGGCCAAGGTCAGGGTGATCAGGGAGATGATCAATCAAATGGTAACGGAAACGGCCAAGGTGATGGCGAAGGTGACGGAGATAGCCAAAACGGTAATGGAAATGGTAATGGTAATGGTGACGGAGAAGGTGACGACGATCATGATACACCTGAGCTTGATGAGTACCTCAAGGGCATGGAGAACACCACTCTTGGTGATCCCGATGACCCCAGAACTATCAACAGGAAAGGTGGCAATGGACGTGGTACAGACCATGTTCCCTCGGTATTCAGACAGGTAAGTAATGAATTGGATCCGCTCGATAATTTTCTTGTAAAGCTTGGTAGAAGTTTCAGGAACACTGTTACATCACTCAAGTTGAAAAGGAACATCATGCGTAAGCATAACCTTAGGAAGGGCTCTGCAAGGGGTAATGTAATCATTCCTACCTACAAGATGAAGCTTCAGAAGGATAACGAACCGCGTGTTGTATTCCTCATCGATGTATCAGGCTCTATGAACACAAGCCTTATCGACCGTGTATTGAAGACAATTTCTGTGTCCCTCAAAAAGATCTCAACCGCAACAAGGTATGACGTAATCGCCTGGGATACACAGCTTTGTCATCACTACAAAGACCTCAATCCCCGTGATCCAATTTCCTCTTTCCCTTGTGGTGGTGGTACGGATCTTGCGGATGGTATCAGGTTCTTCGGTCTTCACTACAAGAAGAACAGCCCTCTCGTGATAATCTCTGACTTCTGTGATGATTTGAACGCATGGGATCGTGAATGTGCAAAATTGCCGGGTTATAAGCTCTACGGTATCAACTACGGCAGTTCAGAATGGATGAAATCTCCAAACTGGCAGAACTTCACTGAGCTCAGGTTCAAGTAGTCTTACGAATAAATTTAGAAGGAGTTTTATGTAATCAACTAACATAAAACTCCTTCTATTTTTGTTGTTATCCTTATTACTGTAACTTAATAAGTAATAATATGGTAGAAATAGCTATAACATTTGATCCAGATAAGGAAGTATTTAAAGTATATGAACCATCTTCTGATACACTTCTTGTAACAAACACATTAACAGAGTCTTTAATGAAGCTGAATGAGTTCTTAAAAAATGAGAATATGATTAAAGGTGATTTGTTGAATACAGCTGATGTATCATACCACATGGATTCTTATTCAATGTCGACGATGATTCGTTCTAATGCTAATTTATTGAAGAGATTATCAACTGCTAATTCAGGATTTACTGTAAGTACCCAGAAATTTGGTTCTAACAGGGCTAATAACAAGTTCAATAGTATGGCTTCCCGAAACTGGAATAAAGGATTCGGAACAGCATTTAATAAATCACATAAAAAATTTGGAGGACAAAAATAATGAACACAAAAAATTTGGAATTATTCTCTAATTTAGTAAAAGTAGGATTCTCTAGAACACAGAATACGCTTACTTCTGGTGAGAAAGTAAAGTTGGAATTGTTTCTTAATGACTACTTTCTCAGCCTTGGTATGACTCCTATATTCACCCTATTCACATCTAAAACTGTAGTAGCTAATGAGAACTGCTTATGTATATCTTTCTGTGATATTAAATCATTTGATATATTCCATGATAGATGGATTAGGTATATCTCGGATAATTCAGGATTTGTGAATCTAGTGAAGAAAGAGATAGTACCTTCTCCACCAAAGCCAGTTTATTCGAATATTTCTGTGATAATTTATGGGAATACTCTATCCTCATTAGGTGGATTGATTAGAGATGAAATAAACACACAAATAATAAATAGTAAATAAAAATGAGACAATTAGTTACTGTAGCTGATCTGAAAAATAAGCTATCTGAAATTTTATCCAAAAGCTTATTTGAGAGAGAGGCTAAGAATCGAAGCGAAGAGATAGGTGAAATAATTGAGAGAGGAAATATGGATTATCTTCTTGATCCGAGATATAAAAGGGTCTTGAGATTGAGTCTGGAATATATCTATATTTATGAACCCTATACAGGTAGTAGATGGCAGATATCAACTGATTTACTAACTATATTTGTTCTTTCATTTAGAAAGATTATATACTCGGATCTTGTATCAATGAGAGAAGATTTATTAAAGAGAGGAGGTACAAAAACTCAGGAAGATGTAAATGATTATAACTTCGTAACTCAATTCCTGAATATGTACAAATTCTGTAATCTTATCAATTATAAAATCTATAATCTTGGTGGAGTATTAACAAGTAATATAGATCCAGATGAAGTTGAGAGATTATTATCTGATCCGGACAATATGAGATCTGATCTTGTACTTGATTGGTTAAGTGAGAATCTTGGCATAGATTCTATTCAGCCTACGTGTTTGATTAATTTAAAATATGGTGAAAGATATTTCTAAGTAAATGAGATTGGATGTTTTTATCGATGGTTCACACTTAGATAAACAATCCGGAAATGGTCGTCTTGGTATAGGAGGAGTAATAGTTGATATGAATTCTGATAGAATAATTGATGAATTCTCTATTGAACTGACTCCTACCTATATGAAGACTACATTTGGAGCAGATAAGTGTAGTAATCCATCAGCGGAATTAACAGCTTTGTACATAGCTTTACAAAAATTCAAGAAAGTATTAGCACAAGCTGATTCCATTGTCTTTCATGCCGATTATTTAGGTGTAAAAGAATGGATGGAAGGAAATTGGAAAACAAAAGAATCCTACATAGCAAAAATAAAAGAGTGCGCTGAGCAGGAAATTAAAGACCAGGGCCTTACAAATAAAGTGAGCTATGTTTGGGTAAAAGGTCATCAAAGCAAAACAGCCTCCAAAGATGCTTACTGGAACAATTATGTGGACAAGTTAGCAAAGGGGGAATGATGAGCAAACATTTAGTAGAGAAAAGAATAAATAGCCCTCAAGGTACCTGGGATTATTCAGGTATCATTGGGGCTAAAGTTCAAATAAAATCCATTCCTATAACTAATTTGGATGATTTTAAGATCAGTTGTAATGATAAATATACTGTATCTAATGTATATTTTCAAGTTAGTTTTGATGGAAAGGTCGTTACTGTTGTGGAATTGAAAGAATTTCCAACAAGAGTATTTACGTGGAAAGATTTAATAGTTGTAGATATAAAAGATAAACCAAGGTCAGGCTTAATAGTTGGTACCTTTAATGATGGAAATTGTAAAATAGTATGATAGTATTTCTACAAAGACTATTCTCTGGTATACTATTAGGTAAAATTGGTGTTGTTGAAATAAGTACAGGAGCGGTTAAATATTTAGGTGGTGAAAAGTTATCAAAAAGATTTAACTTTGACAACTACTTATATGAATCTATTTTTACTGATTCAGGCAGGTTAGGATTGCATAATGGAAGATTAAGTTTAAAATTCCTTAATGATGTTATTCTACCTGCTGTACTTTTTTCTATTAATGCATTGATTAAATTTGGTATTAAAAGAGAAAATATAAAGATTATCTCAACAGCATTATTGAGAGAGGCTAAAAATGCTGATGAGTGTGTTAGTGTTATTGAGGAAGCTACAAATTTACCAGTTAGAATTATACCTGGTGAAGAAGAAGCTGTTGGGGCTATTTCTGCTTTCTTAAAGACGACTAAAAGGGATTTGAGTGATAAATATGTTGTTGGTGTTGATATAGGAGGAGGATCTACAGAAGTAGCTGTTATCTTGAATAATAAAACTATATTTAAGAAGTCTTTTAAAGTAGGTATGATATTAGATTACAGAGAAAAGATAACACTTCCGACTAATATATTCAAGGATAAAAATAAAGACATTGTAATAGTAGGTAACGGGTATTGTTTAAAGAGAGCTGTGGGAATATTAGATAATTCTAAATTTCATGATTCAATTATTCCAGTTCCTTTCCTTAGATCTTTATACGATAAAGGTTCTAATCCACCACCAATAGAAATAGCCTCTAAAGTTTATTTGGGATTAGCAGATTTATTAAACTGTGATTATATTATTGGTAATGGAACAGGAAATATTTATGCAGAACTTTTGGATAATAAAATAGATTAATTATGAAGTATTCTAGTAAAAATAGAACAGCAGCAATGTGTAAACCATGCTGTCCTTGTGTTCATACATCCCCGGCTAAAGTTAATGTAGCAAATACATATGCTAAAGTTAAAATAGCTAATCCTACAGTAGTTTGGGATTATAAAGAGAGTATTTATTCCGATAAAGCAGAAAATAATAATGAAAATAAGCCAGATAATTCAGTAAATCCTAATCCAGCTAATATTACACATCATGCAGGTGGTGATAGTAGTAGAGCTAATAGAGGAAGACTTAATGAAATGGTACTGGGTTAGTTGAAAAATTTAACAAATCTCTTATTTTCGATAGATTTCTTGAGATAACCATTTTGCTTTAGTTGAAGTTTGATACCTTTATGTATGAACAATACAAAAAGAGTTAAAATGATACCAAAAATAATTCATTATTGTTGGTTTGGTAAAAAACCAATACCTGATGATCGCAAGAAATGTATCGAATCTTGGAAAATATTTCTACCTGACTTTGAAATAAAAGAGTGGAATGAAGATAATTGGGATGTTTATAAAAATCTATATTCAACACAAGCTTATGGATTAAATAAGTTTGAGTTTGTGAGTGATGTTTGTAGATTTGATGTTATTAATCAGTATGGAGGTATTTATTTTGATACCGATGTTGAATTAATAAAAGATCCAACTCCAATTATTGAAGAAGGACCATTTGTGGCTTGTGAAAATGAAGATGATCCGCACATAGCCACAGGTTTAGGATTCGCAAGTGAATCTAACTCGAATGTTATAAAAGACATAATAGATTATTATAATAATATCTCTTTGTTTACCAAAGATGGTCTTATTGATATGTCATCTTGTGTAATTAAGCAAACAGATCAATTCAAGGAATGGGGATTTATTCCAGATAATACAAGAATTCAAAAGATAAGAGGTTTTAATGTGTACCCAACAGAATATTTCTGTCCGTGTAATCCGGATAAGGATACGCTTAATATAACCAATAACACATACTCAATTCACCATTATCATAGATCATGGAAGAATGGAGTTATTACTTTATATAAATAATAAATAAAAGAGCTCCAACCTATATATTTATTTTATATATTTTTATATTATATTTATTAGAGAGGTTAGATATTTTATAATTTGGGATTTTTTATATATTTTTATTTATTATTTATTACTGGCGCCGATTTATTAATTGTGTTCATGTTTTTATTTTAAGGAGCTCTTTTTTAAATGGTTGGTATGCTCACGTTGTGAAACGCGAGCATACTTTTTTTTATTTACACAGATTAATTATAATTTATACATACATAAAATGAAATTTATACATATAAGTACAGTAGGAGTATATAATACTACAAGATTTTCTGCAGTACCTACTAATGATTCTTATTTCACCGGAGCAGATCCAGAGGTTATAATCGAAGGATCCCCTACCGTGTTATATGATGATCTCGCTTTTTGTAAAGAAGTTAAGTTAATTTATACTCACGGTACTTTATACGAAGCAGAAGCACAGGTAAATGCGGATTGGAATGAGACAGATGAAAGTTCAAAGGCTTACATTTTAAATAAGCCTGTAATTCCTGATGCACAAGTAAACTCAGATTGGAATAGTAATAGCGGTGTTAGTCAAATTCTTAATAAGCCTACTCTTGGTACAGCAGCAAGTAAAGATGTAGCAGCATCTGGTAATGCAAGTACAAGTCAAGTGGTAATGGGAAATGATACAAGACTTACAGACGCAAGAACACCTGTTTCCCACCAACACACTGTATCAGAGATTACTGACTTCCCGACTATACCAGATGCACAAATTCAGGCAGATTGGAATGAGACCAATGAATCTTCCAAAGCGTTTATCCGAAATAAGCCTACAATCCCCGAAGCACAGGTAAATGCTGATTGGAACTCCAAATCAGGTAAATCACAAATATTAAACAAGCCTACTGACCTTGTACATACAAGTGATATTGAAGGTTTGTTAAAAAATGATGGTTCTGTATATACAGGCAAATATCTTGAACAAGTACGAGACTTGGATAATTTTCAAGCATCTGAGGGTAAGATAGTACAGTATATAGGAGAAACAAACTCTAAGTACACTAATGGTTTTATATATAAGAAAGTTTCATCGCAAATTATAATTCCAGCAGGAACTATTGTTTTAAATGATGAATGGCAACAATGGGATTCACAACCAAGAGAAGATACTTCTCACTATGTGACAGATTCAGATATTGGTTGGATAGAACATTAATAGAACAATATTATATTAACAATTTAAAAGAAAATTAAAATGGCAGTACCTAAATTTGAATATTTCCCTACAAGAGCAGCATTTGACACTGCAAGGGGAGCAACAACAGTATTTAACAATTCAGTAGTGTTTATTGAGGACACTATGGAGTTGTTTACACACGGACATTTTTGGACAGTAAGTAATCTGTCTCAATATTATAACAGTAGCACACAAAAACTTCAACTGAAAAATGGTAGCACTGTAATATCAGAACTTGATGCTTCTCCGTTCATTAAGGATGGTATGTTGGAGAATGTTGAACTCATCACAACACCTGAAGGTTCGAGTGCTGTACTTTCGGTAGATGGAACTAACTATCCGATTGTAGAACTTGATGCTACTGATTTTGATTCGATTGTTTATACAGGTGCAGGTGAAACAGAAGTTTTATTTAAAACAATCCCTACACTTGATTCAAATAAGGCATATATAATCAAAAATGCTAACTTTGCTGAATCTGAAAATGATTATTATAGTTTCTCTAATCAAGGAACATTCATAGTGAAGTTTCAGCCTTCTGGAAATCTTGGTCAATTTGCTTCCATTGCCATTGGTCATAATGAGCCAGATGCTTACAATTTTTACCAAACCGAAGGAACTGAATATAATGAGTGGTTGTCTATTCCTGCTACTTACCAATTCAATGTACCTGATTGGGGAGGCTATGATAATGATACCACAAAACCTTACTATGGTACTACGTATGAGGATGGTGGCAGTTCTAC